>Ga0070732_10001073_pt1 | contig 15290 bp, 6 predicted proteins | sample Coa_R1_5_FD_66449 | JGI IMG/M metagenome (GOLD analysis project Ga0070732, IMG submission 66449) | Surface soil microbial communities from Centralia Pennsylvania, which are recovering from an underground coalmine fire - Coalmine... | ecosystem: Environmental > Terrestrial > Soil > Unclassified ...
GGCCAGTTGTTTGAAGAACGGTTCGGTTTCCTGCCTCGCGAAGAGAGCGACGAAGATCAGTCCCGGCAGAAAGGGCAGCAAGCCCACGGCCCAACTTTTGGCCAGATGCACACTTTCCAAAGGCAACACAATGCCGATGACCACGCCCACAAGCAGCCCGAGTGCGCCCACGCCGCCAAGAATTCGCCGTAGAAGTTGATCGTTTTCGACGGCCGCGTGCCCAATGGCGCCGACCAGCCCGAAACTCACCAAAATCCACCCCATCCACTCCGTCGCCAGGCGGTCGCCCTTGTAGATGTTCACCAGGGCGATAATCGTCCCCACCAGGATGGCGCACCAGCCGATGAAGCCAAACCAGCGCCACACCGTCGGCTCATCCTGCCGGACAGCCGAGGGAGCAGTTTCCATTACGAGGGGATGTTTATTCATCGGGTATCTTTTCCCCTCCCCCTTGATGGAGGAGGGTTAGGGTGGGGGTGAGACAGCCGTTCACCCCCCACCCGGACCCTCCGCTACAAGGGGGGAGGGCACAAATATTCACGCCGGTCCGTCCGACCGCATCGTTAAATCCATGAAATACTCTTCCAACTTTCGCCGCGATGGTTCGAGCCGGCGCATAACCCATTTTCCTTGCACGACGCGATTGAAGACCGCTTCGCGGAGGTCCTTTTTGCCGACTGCGCGGACCTCATAACTGCACAGGTCTTTTTCCAGCAGCTTGCTTTCCACCGATTTCACGCCGTCGATCGATTTCAGTGCGGATGTAACGGCATCGCGCGGGCCGCGAATCTCGGCCAACACGCCGGCGTCGTCTTCGCGCATCAGATCGGCCATTTTGCGGTCGACGCCGATCGCGCCGCGGTGAATGATGATGACCCGGCTACAGATTGCTTCCACTTCGGACAATATGTGCGTGGAAAGTAAAATTGTATGCTGCTCGGCCAGGTCCTTGATCGTATGCAATGTCTCACGAATTTGCACCGGGTCGAGGCCGGAGGTCGGCTCGTCCATGATCAGCATGGGCGGATCATGAGAAAGCGAATCCGCCAGGCCGACGCGCTGGCGATAACCCTTGGAGAGCGTACCCAGCAGCCGGCGGCGCACTTCGCGAATCCGGCAGCGCTCCATGGCTTCTTCAATGCGCTGCTGGCGCACCGAACGATCGACGCCCTTGAGCTTGGCGCGGTAGTCGAGGTACTCCTCGACGCGCATTTCCGGATAGAGCGGCACGCTTTCGGGCAGATAGCCGATGTTTTGCCGCACTTCCATCGACTCATTCATCACGTCATGCCCGGCCACCTTGGCCACGCCGCTCGTGGCCGGCAGGAACGTGGTGAGGATGCGCATGGTCGTGGTTTTGCCGGCGCCATTGAGGCCGAGAAAGCCAACGATTTCGCCCCGGCTGACCTTGAACGAAATATCGTCCACGGCCAGCACCGGCCCGAAGTATTTGGTGAGGTGATCGACCTCAATCATGATGCAGCATATCTCCGGTTGATTCGCAGACTTTTATGCTAATGATGCGCGCGCCGCTCGACAAGCTATCTGTGGTTCGCAACGTTTCGCAGAAGTGGGTCGTGGGTCAGTTTGAGTTTTCATCTCCCACACAATAAGCAACTCGAAAGCAAAAGGACAACAACAAAGATCACGATAGCTCTTGCCACGAAGGCCGTAACGTCCGGTTCTGGGCTTCGCGATTCAGCCCGCCCTAGCCCGGTTCATGGGATGGCCGCTGTTCAGAGGGACTTCGTACCGCCCCAGCGCTGGTTGAGGCGGCGTCAACTCGTTGCCGGCGGCGGCGGTAGTGGCGAATTCTGCAGGCGCCGGCAACGAAAAGCAGTTCCACGGCGAGACGATTGCTTATGCCGCAAGTCATTTCTATTAAAAGATTTACCGCCGCGTGGGACAAATTCGTTGCCACGTTGCCGTCGTTGCCGCGAACTATGCACCCCACCGCGCGAGTTCGGCAACGACTTGGACAGCAAGCGTAGTAGCGTGCCCCACAAGCTTAGTTTTCGTATCCTTCCCATTGCAGTTTTCCTTCTTATTCCGGGTAACCGTGAAATGGCGGAACAGATCTTCGCAGGCAAGGTGGCATTGGTGACCGGCGCCTCATCGGGCATTGGCCGGGCGTCGGCCATTGCGCTGGCCGAGCGCGGGGCCGATGTGGCGCTGAACTATTTCTCGCTCGAAGAATCCGCACAAGCGGCGGCGAAACAAATTCAATCCTTTGGCCGCAAGGCGCTGCTGTTTCCGGTGGACATTTCCGACCAGGCGGCCGTGGAAGCGATGGTCGCAAAAACCGTCGCGCAGCTCGGCCGGATCGATCTGCTGGTCTGCTCGGCCGTGTACAGCGACCGCGAACTGTTCTGGAAGGCCGACATGGCTGGCTTCCGCCGCACCATCGAAGTGAGCATGATGGGACCGTATTACGTCCTCCGGGCTGTCACGAACGTGATGATCAAACAAGGCCAAGGCGGCAGTGTTGTGGTGGTAAGTTCGCCGCATGCACGAGTCGCAATTCCCAGCTGCATGGCGTACAACATGGCCAAGGCCGCCAATGACCAGATGGCCCGAACGGCCGCTGTCGAGTTGCTAAAGCACAAGATCCGCGTGAACATCGTCCACCCAGGCTGGACCGACACCCCGGGCGAGCGGAAATACTTCTCCGAAGAAATGTTGCAGAACGTCGGCCCCACGCTCCCGCTCGGCCGCATGGCCCAGCCTGAAGAAATCGCTCGTGGTGTCGTTTTTCTGCTCGATCCGGCATCAAGCTACGTCACCGGCACCACGCTCTCCATCGACGGTGGGTCGCAATTGCCGTACTGGTCCAAGCGCGGCACGGGGGAGTTTTGATAACTGCCGCTTCGCGATTAGGCAATTCCTGCCATAATCAGATTACCATGCCCACCACGAACTACCTTGACCCGAAAATCCTTGCCCGCATCCGCAGCCTCGAACTCGAAGCTCGCGGCATGGTAGAGGGCTACCTGGCGGGCATGCACAAGAGCCCGTACAAGGGCTTTGCGGTCGAATTCGCCCAGCACCGCGAATACGTGCCCGGCGACGACATCAAGCACATCGACTGGAAAGTCTATGGCCGCAGCGAGCGCTTTTATCTGAAACAATACGAGCAGGACACGAATCTTATATGCTGGCTGGTCGTCGATGCCAGCGAGTCGATGAAATACGCTTCCGGGGCCAAGACGAAGTACGAATACGCCTGCCTGGCGGCCGCGTCGCTCGCGTTCCTGATTGTGCAACAAAGCGACAGCGTGGGCCTGGCGACCTTCGATTCCGGTGTGCGCGATTTTCTCCGGCCATCCGGGCAATCGTCGCATTTGCGCGAAATTATGACACGGCTCGTTCAGGGGCCAGGCGGTGAACGGACGCAGGTCGCCACCACGCTGCACGAACTGGCCGAGCGCATTGAGCGCCGTGGGCTGATTTTGTTGTTTAGCGACCTACTCGACGAGCCGGAAGAGATGATCACGGGTTTGAAACATCTGCGTTACCAGCGGCACGACCTGATCGTCTTTCACGTGCTGGATGCGGCGGAGTTGGATTTCCCATTCCAGGATTCCACGCTGTTTCGCGGCCTGGAACACTTGCCCGACTTGCTTACCGATCCACGCAGCCTGCGAGAAAGCTATCTTGAAGAACTGGAAAAGCATCTAACAGAGTTGAAAAAAGGCTGCCGGGCCCAGCACATCGACTATGTGCCCATGCGAACGGACAAAGACGTGGGCATCGCGCTGGCGGCGTATTTGGCACGAAGAATGCGGAAGTGAAGTTGAGAACCAACCAAAGAGACACAGAGATCACAAAGCAAAGCACAGAGGAAATCTGAAGTAAAAAGCTAAGCAATTAATCGGCCGTATCATGGCAAACTTCTGTGTATTCTCTGTGATCTCTGTGCCTCTGTGGTTCAAATGACATTTGGGAGTGGCCGGTGACGGGTCCGATTTTCGCAGTGTTGTTCCTTTCTCCGCTCACCGCGCTGGCCACCGCTGCGGCAGCGGTTTCCATTCCCGTTATCATCCATCTGCTCAATCGCCGGCGCTTTCGCATTGTCCCCTGGGCCGCGATGCGTTTTCTTCTGTCGGCCCAAAAGCGCACGGTTCGCCGCATTCGCCTGGAGCAATGGCTGCTGCTTGCAATTCGGATGCTGATCATCCTCCTGCTCATTTTGGCGATGATCAGCGTGATGCCATGGATGGAATCGGTCTGGAACCGGCTCTTCCCTGGCGGCGTGGGGCCGGTGGCAGCCAAGACCGGCCGCACGCATCGTATTCTCGTCATCGACGGCTCCTTCAGCATGGGCCGGCAATTCGACGACGGCAACGGTTTCGATCGCGCCAAGGCAACGGCGAAAGAGATCGTTCAGTCATCGGCGCCGGGCGATGGCTTCAGCCTGATTCTGCTGAGCTCGCCGGCCCAACCGATCGTACCGGGCCCTTCCGACAACAGCAACAATGTGGTTCACGAAATTGATGAACTCAAGCTGCCGCACGGCAATTCCGATTTGCCCGGCGGACTGGTCCTGCTCGACAAAATGGTGAGCCAGCCGTTGGGCAAATATCATCAGCGCGAAGTCTACGTACTCACCGACTTGCAGAAGACATTCTTTCAAGGCGCCGTGTTGAAGAACCCGAACCTGCCGGCCCCGGCGGAGAGCAGTGCGAAGAGTGCGGAAGCCGACCCGTGGCAGCGGGTTCAGTCGCGGGCCCAGGTAGTCTTTGTGGACGTGGCCCACGAAGGGGCCGACAATCTGGCCGTTACGCAGCTTTCGCTGGCCGATCCTCTCGCACTGGTGAATTCGTTGAACGCGGTTCGGGCTACCATCCACAACTATGGCGCCATGGAACGGAAGCAGTTGCGCGTGGACCTGCTTGTCGGCCGTGCACATGCGGAAAGCGAGGAAGAGGGCTTTGCGCTGCGGACGATGGAGCAGCAGCTCGTCGATGTGCCGACTGCGCCCAACGGTGGCAGCGTGGACGTGACCTTTCCTTTCCAGTTCACCGCGCCCGGCGAATTCGTAATTCAGGTGCGCATCGATCATGATGCGCTGGAACTCGACAACTCCCGCTCGCTGGCGGTCACTGTGAAGGACAGCATTCCGGTCTTGCTGGTCAACGGCAAGCCGGGCGGCGGCCAGCCCGACGATGCGGCCACGCATCATCTGGCCATCGCGCTCAACCCGGCGCCCTCGGCCAAGCGCGATTCGATCAGCCCGTTTCGCCCGGTGGTGATGACCGAATCGGAATTCGCCGATCCGTCGTTGCGCGATCGCGAGCAATATCAATGTGTGTTCTTGTGCGACGTGGCCCGGCTCACCGAGCGAAAGATCGATTGGCTCGACACGGTGTTGAAGCGCGGTGGCGGCGTGATCCTGAGCCTGGGCAGCCAGGTCGATCTGGAAGCGTTCAACCGGCTGCTCTACCGCAACGGCGAGGGCTTCAGCCCTGTTATGCTCACCGGCGTAAAGCGGTTCGAAAAAGACCAGGTTGCAACGCTAACGGCCGACGAGGAAGCATTTACCAAGCCGCCGCTCATAGCATTTCGCGACGAAGGCGACCGTGGCACACTGCTGAATGCCCGGTTCCGGCAGTACATGCAAGTGCAAGTTCCCGACAAGGCTCCGGTCACGCGCATTCTATCTTTCCTGCCGCCGAAGGGGGCAGAAAGCGATGTCCACCCCGGCAGCGCGGGCAAGAGCCTGCTTGATGCGGCCGTGCTGGAATGGCCGCGCTACCGAGGCAAAGTCGTCCTCATCACCACCTCGCTGAACCTCGACTGGGGAAGCTGGCCCGGTTCGCCGGCCTACTTGCCGTTCATGCATGAACTGGTGCGCTATGCGTCGGTTAGTGCGCCACCGCGCGTGGTGTCCGCCGGCGAACCGCTGGTCGAGTACCTGCCGATCAGCGATGTGGGCCTTTCCGGAACCATGCACACGCCCGATGGCCGAACCGTTTCCGTGCCGATTCAGGGCCAAGACGATGTGGCCGTGGTCCGGTATGCGGAAACCAGCCAGAGCGGCATCTATCGAATGACGGTTGGGGCCGGCCGCAACGAATTGTTCTTTGCGGTCAATGTGCCCGCGTCCACGTCCAGCGGCTCGGCCTCGGAAAGCAACCTGATGCGTCTTGACGCGGAAGAAATCCGCTCTGCCGGAGGTGACAGCGACATTCAAGTGGTCACCAATCCGTCGGAAATTCGGCATCATCTGCGCACGCTGGCGCTTTCGCAGGATTCTGACTCCACGCCGCGCTCGTCGGCCGGTCCTTCCGTCGCCCGAGTTCTTTTGCTCGTCTTGTTGGGGCTGCTGATTCTGGAGATGGTGCTGGCTTGGCTATTCGGCTCGGCTCGCACCGTGGTACGGGGTGAAGCGCTCGTGGTGGCATCAGCCCGCTCTTGGCTGCGCAGCGTGTTCTCGTGGGAGATTCTCGCCTGGATTCCACTTGGCCTCGTGTTAATGCTCGCCGTGGTGTTGCTGCACGAATCGCGCACCGATGAATTTCTCGGCTTTCTGCCCGGGCAAGTGCGGCTCGCGCTGGAGCGGCAATGGGGTGTGTCGGAAGCGGCGCCGGGCGAAGGCACACGTTGGCGGCTCGAATACCTGCCGTTCCTGAGCGGCCAGGCGAAAGCCGACCGCTGGCTGGCCGGCATGCTCTTCGTGGTCATCGGCGCGGGCGTAGTGCTGCTGTATTGGCTGGAGCGGCTGGCTTCCCGTGTGCGGGTGCCGGGGGAGCGAAATCCTGCACGTTCTTCGATGCTTTCGCTGATCGGCCTGCGGCTCGCGATGTTCTTCCTGGTGCTGGTCGTATTCCTGCCGCAAATCCGCCTGTTCTTCGAACGCGAGGGCTGGCCCGACGTCGTGCTGCTCTTTGATACCTCGAAAAGCTGCGGCACGACTGATGATTATCAGGATGAGAAGGCCAAGACACGAGCCGAACAACTCGCGCTGGACTGGTCGCGCCTGTCCCAACCGCAAATCGACGAGGCCGTGCAGCGTTTGCACCAATTGAATACCGAACGCAATTCCGCTTCGACAGCGGAACGGCAGGCCGAACTGGACAAAGAAATCGCTGACCTTCAGGATCAGCTAAACGAGTTGAAGACGCCGCACCGGCTAAACCTCGCCAAGGCCCTGGTCGCCGGCAAAGACAATGACTGGCTCACTCCTTTACTGCACAAACGCCAGGTGAAGGTTCACATTTACCAGGCATCCACACGAGCCGCGACGGTGTACCAGGCGCTGCAAGAAGTTCAGGTTCCCGATGGCTTGCAAGCGATCCGAAAATTGCGAGCGGTCGGCGACTCGAGCGAATTGGGCGGTGATCTGCGGGCGGTGCTCAGCGATTTCCGCGGCAGCTCCCTGGGGGCCGTCATCATGTTTACCGATGGCGTGACCACGGAAGGCGAAGACTTATTGCAAGCGAGCCGCTATGCGGCCCGCTCCGACGTGCCTCTCTTCTTCGTCGGTCTGGGCGACGCGCACGAACCGCGCGATTTATATCTTCACGATTTGCAAGCCGAAGATGCCGTCAACGTTCGCGATCGCCTCATCTTCGATGTGCGGGTGTCGGTAAAAGGAAACCTGAAGGTGCAATCGGTGCCGGTGACCTTGTGGGAGAAGAAGGCTGGCGACCAGCGCGTGGAACTGGCGCACGAGACGGTGCAGCTCGACCCTAACAAGCCAGTCAAAGTGCGCCTCGCGACCACGCCAACCCAAGCCGGCGAAAAGACCTACGAACTGACCGTGCCCGAGCAGGCCGACGAAGTGGACAAGTCGAACAACAAACTGGTCAAGCAAGTCCACGTGGCCGAGGCGAAGCCCATCCGCGTGCTGTACATCGAGGGCTACCCGCGTTATGAGTTCCGCTTCATCAAGACTCTGCTGGAACGCGAGGCGGCCACGAAGCAGGGGATCAAGAGCATCACTTTGAAGGTTCTGCTCCTCGATTCCGACCGAGAGTATGCCGAGCAGGACAAAACCGCACTGGGCGAATTCCCGGCCAAGGAAGAGCTATTCGCCTTCGATGCCGTCATTGTGGGCGACGTCGATCCGAAGCATCCGCGGCTCGGCGAGCGCAATTTGCAACTGTTGCGCGATTTCGTGCGTGAGAAGGGCGGCGGCATGCTTTTCATCGCCGGCGATCAAAACTCGCCGCAGGCATTCAAGGATACGCCGCTGGCGGACATTCTGCCCGTGACTTGGAGTGCCGGCGACCTACCGCCGCCGCAAGAGCAGGCGATTCTGGAAGCGAGCTTGCGCGACGGTTACCGGCCACGCCTCACGCCGATTGGCCAGCAGCACCCGATCTTCCGCTTTGCCACCGACGATGCTCAGAACGCCCAGACCTGGAGCCAGCTGCCCGCCATGTACTGGGTTGCGAGTGGCTACCGGGCGAAACTGGCGGCCGAAGTGCTCGCCGTCCATCCCACTCTACCGGCCCGCCGCGGTCCCGGCAGCGAGGAGGCGGAACTGCATCCGCTGGCCATCCAGCAGTTCGTGGGGGCTGGCCGCGTAATGTTTCTCGGTTTCGACGAAAGCTGGCGCTGGCGCTTCCGCGAAAATGAAACACGCTTCAATCAGTTCTGGCTGCAAATGGTACGCTACCTGGCCCGTACGCGCCTCGGGCGAGTCGATTTGCATCTCGACAAGCAAACCCCGTATCGGCGGAACGAGCCGATTCGCGTCACGGTTCGTTTCCCCGACGACGCCCCACCGCCCAGCGCGGAAACGCCAATTAAAGTCATGGTCGAGCGCAACAAGCTGCGCCGCGCCGGCGACCCGTCTCCGCCGCAGTTGCTGGAAACTCAAACGCTCCAACTGGCCAAGTTAAAAGGCAGCCGGGCCACCTACGAGGCACTGCTAACACGCACGCCGGAAGGCGAATACAAGTTCTGGCTGGCCTCGCCAAAGGCCGAAGGCACACGGCCCTTGGTGGAAAATCGCGTGCTGCCACCGCCGGGCGAAATGGACTTGCTGCGCATGAATCGGACGGAAATGGAGCAAGCGGCGCGCGAATCGCACGGCAAGTTCTACACGCTGGCCGAGGCCGACAGTCTGCTCGACGACCTGCCCTCCGGCACCCGCGTGGCACTGAATCAGCCACGGCCGCCGTGGCTGCTCTGGAATCAACCCAGCTTGTTCTTGCTGGCGCTGAGCTTGCTTTCGGGCGAATGGATTTTGCGCAAGCGGCGGCGATTGTTATAATCTTTTTCATGCATCCGCTCGCACCGTAGCACGGAGTAATGCAATATGCTTCCTGCCGTTTCGCCTCGGTTTGAACCGCAGCGGCTGTTTAAGCGGCTGGCGAGGGTGCGCCGCCGGATGCACCTGGTCGCGCTCCTTCGCGGCCTGTTCGCATTGCTGGCGCTGCTGGTCGGCGGGGCACTGGTTGTGGGCTTGCTCGACTGGCGGCTGCATATGCCTGGCCTCGCGCGGGCCGTGGCGCTAATCGGAATTCTCGCGGGTGCGGGCATCATCTTTTTCTTCTGGCTGATACGGCCCTTACAGCAACGCGCCGATGATTTGGCGTTGGCTCTGCGCCTGGAAGAGAAGTATCCGCATCTGAACGATTCGCTCGCCAGTGCAGTGCAGTTCCTGGAGCAGCCGGCGGACGAGGAATTGCTTAGTTCGCCGCTGTTGCGGAGAATTGCGGTCCGGCAAGCGCTCAAATATGCCGAGGGTTGCCGGTTCACGGAGCTGATCTCGGTTCGCGGGCTGCTCTGGTCGGGTCTGGCGCTCGCGGTTGTCATTACCGTCGCCATTCCGCCGGTCATGCATGCGCCCCTGTTGGCCCGCACCGCACTGTACCGGCTGGCGGATCCCTTCGGCAATACCCAATGGCCATCCCAAACGCAGCTGCGGCTACTAACTCCCGAGCAATCGCCTCACCGCCTCGCCCTCGGCGAGGCTCTCGAGATTAACGCCGACGTCGCGGGCGTGATTCCGGAGCGCGGCACGCTCAGCACCTGGTTCGGTGGCCTGCCGCCAAGCAGCCAGACCTGGGTCATCGAACGAAAAGAAGACAAGGGCCGCTTCGTGGCCCATCTGGAGCCGAGCAAGATTACACGCAGTTTCCGCTTCCGCGTACACATCAACGATGCCGACAGCGGCTGGCGCGAAGTGCAGGTTTTGCCGCCGCCGGAGCTGGCCCCGCTTGACGGCCGGCCGTCGCCGCAAATTCGCTTGGAGTATCCGCGCTATAGCGATCTGCCACCGAAGCAGTTGCCCGACGGGGCTAGCAGCTTCGAGACCTACATCGCCACTTCCGTGCACTTCCGCGCCGCCACGAACCGGCCGATCTCCCGTGGCTGGATTGTGTACCGGCCCGATGCGCCGGTGCTGAATACGGTAGCGGCGCTGGGGCCACTGGGCGCCGCGCAACCCCTCGAATCGCTGGCTCTGGCAGCCGGAGGACAAGCGGTATGGGCGCCCATACCGCTTGCCATCAGCCAGGGCGGCAAGCAGATCGAAGCCGTATTTACGCCGCGCCTCAGCGGCACGTATGCCCTGCGCATTGAAGATGACACGGGTTTCGGCGCTACGCGGCTAGTTGACATTCGCGTGCAACCCGACCCGTCGCCGACACTCACTCTCGACCGGCCCAGCGCCAGCCACGACAGCCTGTCGGTCACGCCTAATGCCAAGTTGCCGCTCAGATCGCAGATCGACGATCCGGTGTTCGCCATTCGCTCCGTCGCGTTGGAGTTCCGTATGCATCGCTCCGATTCGCCGCGAACGGTGGTGTATTACGATCATGAGCAAGTCGGCCGCATGCTCCCAACGTTGGCCCAGGCACTAACCGGCATGCCGGTACCCGCCATCGCTCCGTTGCGGTTGCGGCCAAAGCAGCTGACACTGGACCGGCGCCTGGCGCTCAGTGAATTTCGCCATCCGGATGGGTCGCCGTTGCACGAGGGCGACGTGCTTATTCTGCAAATGGTTGGCGACGACTTCGACGACGTTTCCGGCAGCAAGCCACCCGGCCGCAGTCACGAAGTGGAATTGCGCATCGTGTCGGCTGCCACCCTCGAAGCCTTGCTGAATCGCGACGAAAGCAAGATTCGGCAGGACCTTCTGAAAGTTCAGCAATGGCAGCGCGAAGCGCGGCAAAAGACGGCCGAAGCGCTGGAGCAAAAGCGCGACACCGGCAAGCTGCGGCCGGAAGACCTGGACAAGCTCCTTCAGGCTGAGCAGCTGCAGCAGCAAGTGCGTTCGCGCATCGGCAACGAAAAGGAAGGTTTGCGGGCCGAAGTGGAGCGCGTTCGCCAGGCTCAGAAGGACAATTACCTCACCAATTCGCCGGCCCGAGAGCGCATGGAAGTTACCGCTTCCGAATTGGAACGGCTCGGGCGCGAAGAGTTGGAACCGATCGAGCCCTTGCTGACCGCTTCCCGCGAAGAAATCGAAAGCAGCAAACCGGACAAGCCCAACGAGCCGACGCAGGACAAATCGCGCGAAAGCCTGGAAGAAGCCGTGCGGCACCAGGGAGAAGTCGAGCAGACGTTGGCGAAGATGTTGCAGCGGCTGGAGCCGTGGAGCGGAGCTAACGAAGTGCGCGGCGAAGCGCGGGCCATGCTTACCGAGCAGGAGAAAGTCGCCGAACAGACAGAGGAGCTGGCACAGAAAATGGACAAGGACCGGCGGGGTCTCGACCGCAAACAGCTGAAGCCGCAAGAACGCGCCGATCTCGACCGCACCGCCATTCAGCAAGAGTCGCTGTCAAACCAGATGAAACAACTGCTCGACAAGATAGAGAGTCTGACGCAAGAGAAGGAAAAGCAAGAACGGCAGCGCGTGACCGAGGCCGACAAACTGGAGGCGCAAGCCGAGGCCAGGGACCAATTGTCGGAGCAGAAGCCAAACAAAGGCACCGAGCAGGAAAAGGCTCTGAAGCAAGAGGCCGCGAAGCTGCGCGAGCAAGCCCAGGAGCAAAAAGAGAATGCCGCCAATCTTCGCAAGGAGATCGAGGCCCTCAAAGAATCCGCGAAACTCGGCCGGGAGGGCATGGAGTCGCAACCGCAAACCAATGCTAACCCGAAGCCCCAGAATAAGCTCGACGAGGCCGCCCAGGACATTCGCGAGAACCGGCTTGGAAATGCCCGAACAAACCAGGACCAGGCCGCCCAGACGATGCAGAAAATGCTCGATCGGCTTGAAGAGCGACCCACCGGCGACCTGGATCGACTAGCCAAGAAGCTCAAGGAAATGCAGGAGAAGCTGGAAGATTTGTCGGATCGACAGGAGCGGTTGCAGAAGAAAGTAAAGGACGCGCAGAAAATCGCCGATCCGGAAAAGCGGCAAAAGGAGCTGGAGCGGCTGGCGCGCGAGCAGGAAAAGCTGCACAAAGAAGCGAAGGACCTCTCGCAAGAGCTTTCGCGCTTGCAGGCTGGCCAAGCCAGTAAAACGCTTTCCCGCGCCGCCCGCGACATGGCCCAGGCGGCTGAGCGGCTCCAGCGCGGCGAACCGGGCGAGGACAATCAGGAAGAAGCGCTGGACCGCATCGAAGATGCTATCGAACAGGTGGAAAACGCGCGCGAGCAGGCCGAAGAGCAACTGCTGCGCGAGCAAGTGCTCAAGTACACGGAGATGGTTAACGGGCTGCGCGATCGGCAGGAAACTGCGATAGCTCAGTCGAAGGGGCTGCATAAGCGGGCGCTCGACGCTAAGGGTTGGGACGATTCCAAGCGCGCGAGCCTACGCGCTTCGCGCGACAATGAAGAGAATCTGGCCCAGGAATTGCAGAATTTGCAAAAAAACTTCGAATCGCTGAAGGTGATGACGAAAGTGCTGGATCAGACCCGCAATGCCATGCAGCAGGCAGCCACGAAAATCGACGAACGCTTGAAGGACATCAACAATCGCCCGATCGATGAACCGTTCGATCCGGCTCTGGAAAACCAGCTTCAAGAGGGTGTTCTGTTCTGGCAGCAGATGGCGTTGCGACGACTCGATCAATTCCTTGAAGCGATCAAGCAAGACAAAAATGCTGCTTCGGGAGACAAGAAGCCTTCCAGCGGCGGCGGGCAGCAGGGCCAACCAACCGGCGGCGGCAACCGGCCCGCTGGCGACCAGATCTCGAACCTCGCCCAGTTGAAAGCGCTTCGCTCGCTTCAGGCCGAAGTTTATGAATGGACCGAGCGCTTCGCCAAGGCGCACCCGGACCTCACGAAGCTGAAAGAATCGGAGAAGTCGGAACTCGACGCATTGCGGCAACTGGAAAAAGATGTGGGGGATCTCATTCGCGACCTCTCGATCAGCGGCGAACCAGAAGGAGAGAAGCCATGAAACCAATTGCAATCAGCTTGTTATATGTTTCTGTGCTGGTGTTCGCGAGCCGCGCCCAAACCCCGCCGCAGCCCAAGAAACCCGCCGATGAGCCAAAGCTCCAAAAGCCGCAGGACAAGAAGAAGGCCGAGCCGGAGCAAGACGGGGAAGAGGCGAAAATTTTCGACCGCCTCACCAAGAACAGTAAGAAGGCGGAAGAGAAGATCGGCAAGCCCGATCTCGGCGATGAAACGCGTCAGCTCGAGAAGGACATTCTCAAAGACATTGAAGAGTTGATCAAGCGAATGCAGCAACCGCCGCAGAATTCGCAGACTAGTGATTCGTCGCAAAGCGATTCTTCATCGTCATCGTCGAGCAGTGATTCCTCGTCTTCATCGAGCAGGGGCTCGTCCGGCAGCCAATCGTCTTCGCAGCCGCAAGGCGGCCAGAAATCCGGCGCCAGCGGCTTGTCGCGCCAGGAGCAGCGCGAACAGCGCCGGCAACAGCAGGGGAAAGGCTCTGCCGGCAGCAAGCGGGAGAAGTCAAACGGCGGCACGAGCATGGCGCAGAACACCGGTAACCCGAAGGCCGGCAGCGGCAAGCCGATGCCAATGAACAGCGGCAACCCGATGAAGCCAGACAACAACAGCCAGGCAAACGCCGGCGGCCCCTCGAGCCCGAAATCGCTCCCTTCCGACAGCCCGCCCACCGGCATGTATAAAGACGTGTGGGGCCATCTGCCCGAAAAGATGCGGCAGGAGATGGACGCTTATTTCAAGGAGCGCTTCATGCCGCGCTATAGCGACTTGCTGAAGGAGTATTACTCCACGATTTCGGAGCAGGGCAAAAAATAAGGGCCGTCCGGTGTTCGCTCTCGGAGAATGCCATGCAAATCATGCTGCCCCATCGCCGCCAATTCTTGCTGTCCGCAGCCGCCACCGGCGCCGTTCTTTGCCAATCTCGTCTGTTCGGCAAAGACGACGACCCCATAACCGGCGCGGCCGACTCGATGATCACGCCGGAGGCACAGCGAACCATCGAGCGCGGCCTGGAATATCTTCTGGGCAGCCAATTTCCCGATGGTTCCTGGGGCGGAGCAAATCAGTACCGGGGCAACGTGGCGGTCACCAGCTTATGCGGGCTGGCGTTCATGGCGGGCGGCCATCAACCCGGCCGCGGCAACTATGGCAAGGCTGTCGAACGGGCCATCGACTTTGTCCTCAGCAAAGAAGCCAAAGATCCGGATCGCACGCCCGGCTTCCTGCACAACCCCAGCGGTTCACCGTTTGGGCCCATGTACAGCCACGGCTTCGCCACGCTCTTCCTGGCCGAAGCCTACGGCATGCTGCCCAAGAAGGAATCGCAAAAGCGCCTGCGCGAAGTGTTAGAACGAGCCGTAAAGCTCATCGTCGATACGCAAAACAACGAAGGCGGCTGGCGCTACGATCCGAAGAAAAGTCAGGCCGACATCTCCGTGACGATTTGCCAGATCATGGCCCTGCGCGCCGCTCGCAACGTTGGCTTGCACGTTCCCAAAGACACCGTAATCAACTGCACCAAGTATGTCGTGCGCTGCCAAAACCACGATGGTGGGTTCAACTACTTCCGTACGCAAAAGAACCAATCGGCCTTCGCCCGCTCCGCGGCGGGGGTCGTGGCGCTTTATTGCGCTGGCGTTTACAACCGAGAGGACGTGGAGAAAAATAAGGACCTGAAGGAATTCATGAACGGCGATGAGATGGAGCGGGGCCTGAAGTACCTGAGCAAGTTCAAGCCAAACGGAGCGGGCGGCTACGGAGGCCGGGGCGGCATGGACAGCATGCACTATTTCTACGGCCAGTATTACGCCGCCCAGGCGATGTGGACGGCCGGGGAATCGTGGTGGAAAGACTGGTTCCCCGCCATTCGCGAAGAGTTGCTCGCGCTCTCCCGCCGCAACGGCAAAGGTGAGTGGACTGATCAAACCACTTGCCCTGACTACGCCACCGCCATGGCGCTCATCATCTTG
>Ga0070732_10001075_pt1 | contig 15258 bp, 19 predicted proteins | sample Coa_R1_5_FD_66449 | JGI IMG/M metagenome (GOLD analysis project Ga0070732, IMG submission 66449) | Surface soil microbial communities from Centralia Pennsylvania, which are recovering from an underground coalmine fire - Coalmine... | ecosystem: Environmental > Terrestrial > Soil > Unclassified ...
GCGCGAGATGACCCAGCTCGACATCGAGCTCCAGGCGATCAAGGACCGCGAGCCGCTCCGCAAGTTCAGCGAGAAGATCGGCACTGGCGCCGACCCCACGGCCGCCGTGGTCGACGAGAAGGCCGAGCTGGAGAAGCTGACGGACTTCTACGATCAGAATAAGATCGGGCTGTCGCGGTTCGGCTTCACGACCGTGGAGAAGTATCACGAATCGTTCAAGTCCGCAAAGAAACTCGGCATCGCCGAGAACGCGGACGAGTACGTGGCCGGTTACGCGAAGTAAGCAGACTTTTTGAATTGCAAACGTCGGCTAGGCTGATCCCCAAAAACGACCCTTGCCCGGTCGCAGCCGACGAACTTAGGGCAGCCCGAGGGTAACGGGCGTGAGCCGATGCAATGGCGAACGCTACCGCACCAGTCCCGTCGTTCACGACTCCGTATCAGGATGATCGGGTCCGGCGCCCCATCGGCTCTGGCGACACCGGGACCTATTACCCGATGGCGATGATTGCCCTGGACGGAAGCGGCAACGTCGCCAAGTGCGACAATACCGCCGGCCTGAAGTTCGACGGTGTCTGCGCAGAAGACGCCGCGACGACCTACAACAGCTCGGTCGATCACAAGCTGTCGGTCGAGAAGCCCCGCTGGTTCATGGCGGCGATTGCTTCCGCAGTGGCCGGCGACGAAGGGAAGCCGGTCTACGCCTCGTTCGATAACACCGTCTCCTATTCGACGACGAACTCCATTCAGGTCGGATGGGTCGAGCAGGTGCTTGACGCGACGCACGTTCTCATTCGCCCGATGTGGACTGGCGTCAACGGTAACGCGGTGTTCGACGGCAACACGCTGACGTTCACCGGGGCGACGGCCGTCAACAAGATCGCCGTGCCGGATAACCTGGCCGACGGCCTGTCGATCGCCGAAGGGTCGAACGAATATCTGACCTTCGTCACGACGAATTCTGCCGAGAAGATCGTCGCCAGCAAGGACTTCCTCGTCGGCCCGAACGGTGCCACGAATCCGACGTTGCAAATCGTGACGACGGTTTCGAGCGAGGCGGGCGGTCTGAAGATCACCGGTGCCGCGGACGCGGCCGGCGTTGCCCTGGCGGCCATCGGCAGTAACACCAACGAGCCGCTGACGCTCGATGCCAAAGGAAGCGGCACGATCACCATCGGTAGCGTCTCGACGGGTGGCACCGTGATGCGGATCAAAACCGCCACGGTCGCCGCGGCCGGCACCGTCATCGGCAACGCCACTGCCGTGGGCGAGGGATTCACCTACGTCACCGGTGCCAATAACGTTGCCGGCATCCAGCTACCGGCCAGCGTCGTCGGCAAGCAGGTGAAGATCACGAATACGGTCGCGACCGCGCTGCTGCTAATCTATCCGCCGGCGTCGAGCCAGATTAATGCGAAGGGCGTGAACAACGTCTACAACATCCCGAACGCCGCCGAGCGAACCTTCACCTGTGTCTCGACGACGTTGTGGTATACGTCGCCTGAAACGATCGCTTGATTCCTGTTCGCGCTAGGGTTTTGGAGTCACGACCGCACGATGAGCAATTTGATCGAAACCACTGATGCCCGCGATCTGGAGGAAGTCTCCAAGATCGACGGATGGCTGACCGATAAAGAGGCGGCGGTCCTCTACGGTCTGGCGCGCAGGTCGACCGGACCGATCGGCGAAATCGGCTCCTGGCGGGGACGGTCAACGGCGGCACTGGCCCTCGGAAGCATGCGCGGCCGCAAGCAGCCGGTCTATGCAATCGACCCGTTCTGCGGACCGCAGGAGGGCGCGCGGCCAACGTCGCTCGGCAGTCCAGGCACGGACAAGACCTGCTCGCCCGAGTTGCTTCGCTACAACCTGGACAAGGCCGGCGTCAATGGCCTGGTGCGCATTGTCCCGAAGGCGAGCCAGGACGCCTTGCCGCATGTCCCGGAAGAGTTCGGCCTGCTCTTCATCGACGGGGCGCATGATTACGAATCGGTCTGCCGCGACATCGACCTCTACACGCCGCGGCTGAAGCAGGGTGGGTTTGTGGTCTTCCACGACGTTGTGCCGGGAGATCCGGGAGTGGTGCGGGCTGTCGAAGACCGAATCTTGTCGCAGCCTCGCGACTTCCGCGTCATGGATCGGATCGACTCGGCGATGGTGGTCCGCAAGGTCAAGACTGAGCAGCGCTCGGTTTACCTGGCGCTCCCCGGCTTCGGCTGGAAGTGGAACACGCTGGGCAGAATCCTTCAGGCGTCGCTTGGCGCTCACAAGGTCGAGACCGACAACAACGGCAATGGTTTCGACGATCTGAATGTTCTCTGGGAGCGGGCCCTGAACAAGGCCGAGGCCGGCGAGATCACGCATTGGATTCAGTTGCATTCGGACATCATCCCGCCGGTCGGCTTCGTGGACCTGCTCATCGACGAAATCGAGGAGACCGGCGCGGACCTGGTATCCGTCGCCTGCGCGATGAAGGATACGCGCGGCGTGCTCAACTGCGGCATGGGCAGCCTGAGCAACCACTGGGGCGCATGGCGACGGCTGACCGACCGGGAACTACCCAAGCTGCCGCCGACATTCGGCCTTCAGGAGCTGCGCAGACTCTTCGGCGTCGATGGGGATGAGGACAAGTATCTCTTGCACAACTTCGGCTGCGTCGTGGCCGATCTGCGCAAGCCGATCTTCTATCAAACCGACGAGCGCGGAAACCTGGCATCGTGGTTTGACTTCCCGACGCGCATCCGCCGCAACGCAGAAGGACGCTGGGCGCACAACCGGGAATCGGAAGACTGGTTCTTTTCCCGGAAGTTTCACGGTCTCGGAGGCAACGGTCTCGTCACGCAGAAGCTGCTCCTGCATCACGTCGGCGAGGCGCACTTCACCAACGACGGGACCTGGGGTTCATACGAGAACGGCGACGACGACACGGCGCCGAACTGGAGAAAGCCATGCTCGAAATCAAGCAACTGATGGACGAGATGTCGTCGCTCAAGCGCCAGCGAGATGACCAGCTCGCCACGCTGAACCGAATCGACGGTGCCATCGAATTGTGCGGGCATCTGCTCGCCAAGGCGTCGAGGCAACAAGGGGCCGCCGCCGAGGCGGGAGTCAAGGTCGAAGTCACGGAGCCCGAGAAGCAAGAGTAGCCCTGGAGAAAGCAAGACACACGGCGGCAGGAGCCGATCACTCCGGATTGAGATTACCCTCTCGATTCAGCCGCCGCCCACAAAAGGGTAGCCGTTAGGGTAACGGCCGCGAGCACACAATGGCGACGGACCTACTGAACCTTTTCACGCAGGCTTTGCGGTCGGAGTTCATCAAGGGCTACGAAATCGTCGCCGAGCCGCCCCCGCTCGACAAGGCGCTCCAGCGCATCCCGTCCACCGGGCGCATCGAGAATTACGCCTGGCTGACGCCGCCTCCTGGCATGTCGGACTGGCAGGGTTATCGCCGGTACGCGAAGCTCGGGGACATCAACTATCGCGTCCCGAATCTCAAGTACGACGCCGCTTTGTCGATCCTCCAGGACGACATCGACGACGATCAGACCGGCGGCTACATGATCCAGGCCGCCGGCATCGGCAAGCAGGCGAAGATCTGGCCGATCATCAAGGCACAGATTCTCCTGTCAAACGGCCAGACGACGGCCTGCTTCGACGGCTCGAACTTCTTCGCGACCTCGCACAACGTCGGCACGGGGAGCAACCTGATATCGGCCGCCGCCGCCGCAACGGACGCGGTGACGCACTGCTTCGTCGCGCTGGTGACCGACACTCCGGTCAAGCCCGTCATCTGGCAGGACCGCAAGGGGCCCGTGTTCGGCACGACCGCCGGCACGCCGCAAAGCGACGAGCAGCAGAAGGTCAACTGGTGGGTGACGATGCGCGGGGCCGCCGCCTTTGGCTGGTGGTGGAACGCCGTCATGGTGAAGTTCGCCAACACGCCGACTCTCGCGGAACTGCTCACCGCCCTCGGCCAGGTCAAGACTCAGCTCTACGGCTTCAAGCTGCCCAAGAACCTGGGCACGGACGTGGATCAATACATGCACGCCCAGACAAAATTTGAGGCGGGGAACCTGACCATCGTCGCGTCGACGGGGCTGGCGCAATTGATGAGTCAGGCGTTGAGGCTGTCGCTGATCGCTCAGACAGAAAATATTTACAAGGACTTCGCGACGCTTTCTGTGAGTGGCTATCTCAACTCAGTGGTCTGATTGGACTTGCGCCTTTGTTTGCTGGCTGTTCTATCTGGAGGAAATGTCAGGGCGTCTTCTATCGTCCAGCCAGTTTGCAAACGTCCGCAGAGAGTCGTGTACTTGATTCCGAGACGGTCGGCCCAATCGCGAAGACACAGAGTTTCCCCTTGAAAGGTGAGCAAATGATTCGTTCGCTTGTTTCGATCCTGAACGTGCCGAACGGCCCACTCGCAATTCGCGGGCCAGCCGTTCGCCGTGCATTCCTCGCACTTGCCGCATGTGTAGCTGCCCTCGTTGTTCTTTCGTTCGATGGAGTGCTTGGGGGACGGCCTGGGGCCAACGTCAGCCAGGAAATCGGGGAAGCTCTCCGGCCCACGCCAGCGAGCGCAGATCGTGACGCCGCGAGCGCCGTAGTCCTTGTATCGCCGGTACGTTGTGTCGAAGCACCGCTTCTTCATGTTCTGCAAGACGACGTATTCCGGACTGAAAGACTTGCCATGCTTGCGACATCGGTCGCCAAGCAGTTCGCGAGCGAGACATCCGCAGCTTTGGGATACGCCGCTTTCGAGACTTTGCGCCATAACGATTCTTTCCGTGCCGCAAGAGCAAACGCAGAGCCAGCGCGGGTAACGCTGTTTGTTCTTGCCGTAGACGAGAAAGTCAACATAGTGCTTGACCGCCCATCGCCCGAACGGCGGAAGATCGGCGAGGTTGCGAAATCCGAATGGCAGGGGCGGCGTGGAAGTGATAGCTTGATCGTGCATGACCATCTCCTGACAGTAATGGTTGTGCCGCGCCTCGGGTGTTGACATCACGCCGGGGCATTTTCGTTGGGTCATTGTATCGAAACGGTCGGAGCGAGTCATGGACCTCGGTCAGTGCTTCAAATGCGGCGAAGGGCTCTGCGTCGAGGGCGACGCCGTCATCTGCACAATGTGCGGCACGCCGCAGGTGAAGATCGACGAAAAGACCGGCAAGCGCGAGTGGGTCCACCCGCTGGTGCTCAAGATGGAAGAAGAGCGCAAGACCGCCAAGCCGACGCCGGAGTACAAGGTCAACCCCGAGGACCTGTCCGCGACCCAGAACGAGCGCATCGCCGCCCTGGAGAAGCAGGTGAAGGCGCTGACGCTTGAAGTCGCCAAGCAGCGCGAAGAGATCAAGGGCCTGCGCGGCAGTCAGCGCCGGGCCGGTTGAAGCATCCCGCCGTTACGCGCATGGGGCCCGCCGGCTTCCCGTTGCTGGGGGCTGGCGGGCTTTTTTGTTGGGAGTGAATATGGGCGAGAATCCGCACGTTCAGATCGTCATCAGCATCCTGGAGGATTTCTCCGTGGATGTTCAGGTCAACGCCTTCGGGAAGGATGTGCCGGCCGTGCTGATCGCCGGCGCCATCGCCCAAGCCCAGGGCGTCATTCAGCAGCATCAAAATAGAAGGCCGGCCAAACCTGGCATCGTGCAGGCGCGCGGCGGACTGCCGCCGGTCAACGGACATGGGAACTGATGGCCTTTATCACCGCGCAAGACCTGACGCCCGTCGTGGCTTCCTCGATTCAGCAGAAGCCCGGATCGCTGTCCGACTACTGGCTTCAGATCATCAAGGACAGCGTGACGCGGGCCTACAACGACATCGTCACGGCGTTCGCGGCCCGTGGCTTCAGTCTAGATCTGATCCTTCAGTGGGACCGCGGCGTCGAGTTTAACACGGACATCGGTTTGTGGTGGTCGCTGCGGATCGGCAAGGTGCCCGAGGGCACGCAGCGGGCAGACCGGCGCGACGAGTTGAAGTCGCTGGCCCTGACCGTCGGTGGCAAGGCTCAGGACCCGGACCTGCCATACGGGCAGGTTCACACGGTGATACCCGAGGGGACCGACCTCGGCCTGTTCTCTCTCGATCCGAACGACACGCGCATCGGAGTGCCGACGAGGTTTTGATGGGCGCCGCCGTCGAACTCAACCTGGCCGAAGTCGCCGCCTGGGCCCAAGGCGTCGGTAACGAACTGTCAACGATGGACTGGGGCGCGCCTCTGAAAGTTGGCGCGCTGGTTGCCACGCGGCAGGCGAAGGAGAACTTCGAGGGCCAGCACGAGCCGGACGGGACCCCGTGGCAGCCGCTCAAGCCCGCGACGATCGCCGGCCGCCGGCTCGGCAAGGAAGATCGGAAGGCGATTACTCTGAAGGCGCGGGCGCCGTTCATGACGGGATCGCAGAAGTACAAGATGGGCAAGGAGATTTCCGCGAAAACGGAGGAGTTGAAGGCGACTCACGGTCTGTCGCATTCGGCCGCCAGGGGCCTGGCAACCGCCCACGTCGAGGCGCGCTGGCGAGACGAAGAGGGTCATTCGATCCGGACGAAGTCGTCGATCCTATCCGCGCGCAGCGTGCAGATCCTGCGCGACACCGGCGTACTGATGGGCTCGGTGATCGGCCAGGGGCGCGGGGCCGAGAACCACCTGATGGAGTTGACCAAGAACATCGTCAACGTCGGGTCGATTCTAGACTACGCGCCGCCGCACCAGTTCGGGGCCCCGTCGAAGAATATCCCGGCCCGGCCCTTCCTGGGATTCACGGAGCAGAACGTCGACGAGATCGTGACCGCGTTCAACGAGTTCGTGGGGGAGCGTCTCGGTGCCTGATTCGCTTCACTGGCAATGCCTGGAGGGAGTGGCGAGGACCATCCGGGATTTGAAGCTGGCCGGCGTGCCCGGCGCCGATCCGCTCGATCCCGATAAGGTGACGCTGAGCCTGTATCCGCAGGACGACAACAAGATGTATCCGGGGGTGCAGGTCTGCCTCGGGCCCGGCCCGGAAACGCTCGAAGGGCTGATGAACACCGGGACCGATGTCGGCTATCCGTGCTGGGTAGCGATGGCCGTGCCGGCGGATCGGACAAACCTGGATGTTGACCACCCGCTGAATATGTGGCGGGAGCAGGGGCTCAGGCAGTTTCATCGGACGCCGAACACGCGCGTGACGAGCCTGCCGCATCTGGAGGGGCTGGTCGACCCCGTGGTGCCGAGCCTGACGTACAAGGCGTTCAAGTGCATGGCGGAGCCGGGGCCGACGGTTGACCTGCCGTTTTTTCAGAATGCCTCGATTTTCCGCTGCACGTTCACGGTGAGGGTCTGGCTGAGGAAGCAACACTAACGGGAGACCGACATGCCTTTCGCTATTCCGTCGATGGCCGTTCTCAGCCAATTCGGCGCCAACGCCGTCACGTCATCCACGCCGTCCGCCGCCACGAAAAAGTATGAGTGGATTTCGGCGACGTTCTCGACGGATCGCGAACTGGTCAATACGTCCGGCATTCGCGGCAAGCTCGATGACGTGATCGAGAGATTGCGGAACGGCAAGCAGACGCTCGACGGCAACGTGAAGTTTCAGCCCACGCCCACGGAGTTGCGTTTCTGGCTGCCCCTTATCCTCGGCGGCGCCGAGTCTGCGCAGTCTGGCTATGCGAGTTACGCACTCGCCAACTCCAAGCCATACTTCCAAGTCATTCTCGACTACGTAGCCAAGGTCTACACCTGGACGGGTTGCAAGGTCGACAAAGCTGTGTTCTCATCGACGAAGAGTCAGCCATTGCAAATGGACCTGGATATCTGCGGGCTCACCGAGACGCTTGGGAATGCGGGCACCTTCGCCTCTCTGACCATCGCCGCGGAACCGCCATTCGTGCATTTCGATTCGACAGTGACGCTCGCCGGTTCGGCCGTGCAGGTCGAGTCAATCACGCTGACGATCGATAACATGTTGAAGAAAGATCGCTTTGTCAACTCACAGACGCGGACCGACCTGCCGGAGACCGGTCGCAAGATCATGCTGAAGTTGGAGATTCCCTACACGTCAGACACCGCCGCGCTTTATGACCCAGGTGTCGGCGGCGTCACATGCGATCTGAAGTGGTCGCTCGGTGGGGCCGGCGAAGGCGCGACCGGCACCGATCTGCGTTTTGTCTGCGGCAAGTTCGTGGCCGTGCCCAAGAAGAGCCCGGCGATTGGCGCCAAGGCGGACGAAATTCTTCTGGTGCTCGATGGGCAGTTGCTTTCTGTAGCGGAAGCCGACCCTCTTTCGGCAAATCTGGACTACACTCCTTGAGCATTGGAGTATCTTTTGTGCGGCCTGGTCGGCGTCGAAAGGGCGCGTTCAATTGACCATCTGCGGAGCCTTCCGGCAATGGTCCCGTCGCTTTCCCGAGCGCCGGGGCTGCGATCATTTTAGGAGTATGACCGTGGAAGAGAAGGCGACTCCCCACGCCAAGGGCGAGGACCTGCTCGCCGAAGCCATGCTGGCCGGACTGTCGTCCAGCTACGCGCACGATGTCTTGCGCACGCGCGGGCACGAGGGCCTGCGCGAGGAAATTGCAAACCTGGTGGGGACGCACAAAAACGCGCCGGTCGATCGACCGCCGCAAGATCAGGAGGCGCCAGCTGCGGTCGCGACATCCGCAGCACCGTCGGTCCCGCCGCAAGATTCCGCGCCGCCGGCAGCCGCAAAGGAAACCGTCGCCGTGGATATCGCCGTCGAAGCTCCCAAGGAGTCATGAGCTTACGAGCCTGCACGTTCCGCGTCTTCAAGGTGCGCGGCGCGTGATGCCAAATCATCGAGCACGGATGAGGCCGGCTTGCGGCAGGAGCCAACCTTGAGCAAGCCGGCCGCTTTTCCATCAAGGGGAAAACATGAGCGTCGAACTCATTCAGGACGGGCAGTATTACCGCGGCTACGTCGCGGCGAAGGAGGGCGGCTGGGGCGAGTGCCGTTTCGTCTACCGGCCGTGCTCGCCGATCGAGCGGCGGCTGTTCGGCTCGCAGGCCCAGGGCACCGAGGACGAGATCAGGAAGTATTTCGGCAAGGTCTTCTTCGGGGCCGACGGCAAGACGGCGCGCATCACCGAGTGGAACGTGACCTCCAACGGCCAGCCGGCGCCGATCACCATCGAGGCGATGCTGCGGCTCCCGCCGGTGCTGCTCGATAGCATCTTGCTCATCGTCCTGGGCCAGCTCGCCAGCGACACCGATCCGACGTGGAATCTGCCGGAGGGCCACTCGGGGCCCTTTCCCGTGGACAAGAAGGGATGAGACGGCGCTGCGGGCCAACATCCTCCACGGGTTGCGCCTCGAGCTGCTGCATCCCGAGGTGCCGAGTTGTGAGGAGTGCCAGAAGTGGATGTACGATTGCGGGATGGACGGCAAGTGGCAGGTGCAGAAGCACCGAGGCCAGTCGCTCCCGCGCACGAAGAAGGACGGCAGGCCGTGGGGGATGCCGTGCATCCGCTGCCCGAAGTCCGGGACGGCGGACACGCCGCGCCCCGACAGGGAGTTGACCGAAGAGTCGCGCGCCGTGCACGACTACTACTTGCTTTGCGAAGCCGACGCAACCGGCTTGCTGCCCAGGGACTTGCTGGTGGTCGAGAACAATTCCTGGGTAAAGAGAGTGCTGTCGATGATCGAGAGGTCGAAGCCTGACCAGGGCATGCTGATGCTGATGGCGATGATGGCGAAAACAAGATGAGCGTCGAAACTGTCCGCAAAGTCATGGTGCAGATCGAGGCCCAGGCCAATGGCTCGGTCCCCGCGCAGTTCGGCAAGGTGAGCGAGAGCGCTAGGCAGGCCGACATCGGCGTCACGAACCTGCGCACGAACACCGGCGCCAGCATGAGTCAGGTCGGGGCCGCCGGCGAGAAGGCCGGGCAGCGCATGGGCGGCGGCTTCCGTCACGGTGCCATCGAACTCCAGCACATGGCGCACGGTACGCGGCTGCTCGGTACCTCGATGATCGGACTGCTCGCGTCGGCTTCGCTCGTGGACGAGCGCTTCGCCAAGGCCCTGGCGGTGTTTGAGATCCTGCATTCCGTGACGGGGCTGGCCCGTGGGGCACGCTTGGCCTTTGGGGGCATGGCTGGGGCGATGGGCGGGACGGCGACAGCGACGGCGGCGCTCGGAGCGGCCACGGCATCGACGGCAGCTTCAGAATCCGGCGCCACGGCGGCGGCCACAGCCCTGGCTGCCAGCAACGCGGCAATCGCGGCCAGCGCCAACGCGGCGGCCCTGGCAGAGGAGCGGCTCAACGTCGCGCTGCTCAAGAAGGGCCTCATCAACCTGGCACCGCAGCAGGGCATCTCCAAGGCCGAGGCATTCATTGCCGGGGGCGGGGCGATTCCGGCGGCCGCTCCCGCGGCGCCGGCAGTCGCCGGGGCGGGGATGGGCTTGGCGGTGCCGATCCTGGCGGCGAGTGCCCTTGTCGTCGGCGGGCTCGCCGTTCTGGTGACCAAGAGCAAGGCCGCGCAGGACGCCCTGGTGCCGCTCTACAATCGGGTAACTGGACAGGCTCAGGCCGTCGCCCTCCAGATGGCGACGCTGGATCTGATGAAGGCCAGGGGAGAAGAGATCAGGGCGGCGCGGCGACTCGGCGGCGGCACTATCGAGGAAGAGGAGCGGGCCGGTAAGCAGATCGCTGTCCGGGCTCCCTTCGTGGAACGCGGTCGCGATCTGGCCGAGCAAATGGCCCGCGTGCAGTTCGAGCGGCAGGCGCGGGTCGCTCACCCGGAGACATTCATCGAGGCGCCGGGCAAGAAGATGGGCGAGACGTTCAGCAAGATCGGCGAGCTTTTCGAGCGCGGGCAGAAGTTCGGGTTTCAGGACCGCACGGCAAAGGGCGGGACCGTGGCGGCAGATATCGCCGAGCAGAACCGCTTGATTGGCGAGCAGGAGAAAGAATTCGGCAGAGTATCGGCGCGGAAGGCTCAGGAATTGGACGCGGCGAAGAAGCTGGCTGATCGTCAGGGCGGAGTTTTTGCTCCTGGAACGGCAGCGGAGAGTCGTCGCGGAATCGTTGCCGAGGAAGAGAATAAGCTGGCCGAAATGCAAAGGGCCAGCAGGATGCAGCAAATTGCCGCCGAGCAAAGCGAGCGAACCGCTAGGATTCGAGAACTTGCCAAGGATAAAGAGAATCGAGAGAAGGAAATAGGTGCTCTCACAAAGCAGCTAACGCCCATTCTTGGCATCCCGGTTGAGATGCCGTGGGGCAAGAGCAAGGAGCCAAAAAGGGAACGATTGCGTCAGCTTGAACAAGAAAGAAAAGAACTCCAGGAATTACAGGAAAAAGAACGGCTCGACACTCGCAAGATCCCCGGCGCCCTTGGTGCGCCAGTGACGGATGAACAGATCAAGGATCAGCACGCACTGGTAAACGAAGCGCAAAAGAAGGCCACCGAGCTTCAGCAAAAGACCAAGGACCTACAGGAAGAAATCAACCGCAAGAAGATCGAGGAGCTTCAGACCCTGCACGAAATGTACACCGAGCAGGAGAAGATCTTCCGCAAGATGGAGGAGCAGGGCAAGGAGCGCGAGCGGCAATCGAAAAAGACCATCGCCCTGATGGATCCGTTTGAGAAGCGCACGGCCCTGGACATTTCGGAGCGGCTCAAGAAGGGCGGCGCCATGAGCGATATGGATGTCGAGTTCATGAAGGCGCACCAGGAGATGTTCGGCAAGTCGCTGCAAAAGGAGGGCGATCGCCGTTTCGGCAAGGACAGAGAAGCCCAGCAGCTCCAAAAGAACCTCATCGGCCTTGGAGAGCTGGACGTCGGGGCAGAGGCTGGGAAGCAGAAGGAATTCGCTGCGGGAAAGCGGGCGGAGACGCTCAAGAAGTTGGAGGAAGGATTCGCGGAGTTGGGCAAGGATCTGGAACTCGGCTCCAAGCTGATCCAGGACTCGCTCGCGGCCAACCTCAAGAAGAACAACGACGCCCTGGCCTCGGCGGTCGCGGCCGTTTTCGCGGACGAGCGGAAGCGGATCGCGGCAGAGATCACGCAGAAGATCAAGGAGGAGCGCGACAAGGTGCTGGCGGAAGGGAAGAAAGAAGCCGGGGGCTAGCGCCACCAGGCGGCGAAGGTGCCAACGAGAAGGAAGGCGGCAACGATGGATGCTCCCGCAATGGCCAGAGGCACGGCAAACGTCCGGGGGCCGCAACGGTCGGCAATCTTGTCGATCACGGCGGCCTGGAGGCATGGCACGATAGCAACGACAAGGGCCGCCAGATAGAGTGTCGTGACTTGATGAACCGTGTCGCAGGCATTGCGGCGTGAAGCCGTGAGAATCGCCGAGGCGACGCACGCGGCGGCCGCCACTGCCCAGCCGATCATTCTTCCCGCGAGGATGGCATTCATGGTTCCCCCCTTGATGAGGTCATGAGGTTTGGGTGTTTTCTGCCAGTACGGGAATTATACACACGCCCTCAACGAGGTCGCGTCCACGTTCGAGCGCAAGGCCGTGCGCGCCAAGGACGGGAGCGAAATCTACTCGATAGAGACCTGGAACATCACCGGTTTCCTCCAGGCGCCGGATCAGCTATCGGTTGCCCAGGCCGTCGCGATCATGGAGAGCGCCTACGCGATCCCGTACCAGAACATCCGCCTTATCAACCCGGATACCGGTGTAGTGCTGCGGTTCCTGCCCGGCTCGCAGCGGTTCGGAGGCGTAAAGGTTGAGGCGAGGATCTTCCCGGAGTCGGGCTTCAATTCGGCCGAGTTTACGACGTTTCGCCGCTACAACCTGGTGGTCACGGGGACAGTCGACCCGGGCCGTGGCCCGTTCACGCTGGTCGACTGGCACGAGGAGATGACGCTCTGGGGTGGGCTTCCGCGGATCGCCTTCCGCGTGCCGATGACGGGACTCCCCGTGAAGCAGGTCACGAGCGATACGACTCCCTACTTCGCCACGCAGAAGGGGAGCAGCGTCGGGCTCTTCACCTGGATCGTGGCGCCACCGACGTTCCCTGGCGATCTGAAGACCTCGCCGGTTGTCTCGCGGTCGAACCCGCGCAAGGTGGAGTCGCTCGGGGCCCCGTATAACGTGGAGTACCCGGCAACGTGGAGCTATGAATTCGAGTCGGCGGCCACGCCTTTGGTAGGACTGCCGAACTTCTGGCCGTATTGAAAAAGAGAGGTGGGCCATCTCAATAAATTCGTGGCAGGGTGGGGCAACTCCGGTCGCCCAGGTGCTCCACATCACCCCTGGCTCGGTGATAATCGGCGCCGTCTTCAGCGTGGTCATGAACGGTAAGACCGTTTCTTATACCGCCGCCGCCGCCACGGTCGCCGATGTCGTCAACGGCCTCGTGGCCGCGATGAACGCGACGACTGCACCGGCCGAATTCCGCGAAGTTCTGTGGGCTGCGAATGCAGCCGTGTCCTGCATTATCGGAACCGCGCTGACGCCGGGAGTGCCCTTCACGGTTTCGAGCACGTCGGCCACGCTCAGCAGCACGCTCACGAATTCCGCCACGCTCGCGGTTCCGGTCAATAGTACGTTCACCGACGTTGGCACGGGCGGAAGTCTGGCGTTCAATACGCATTACTATTACAAAATCACGGCCTACAACGCCGTCGGCGAAACGACGGCCAGCGCGGAAACGAATCAGGTCACCGCCAACGATGCGGCCAACACGCACAAGATGACGCTGACGTGGAGTCAGGTTCCTGGGGCGACCGGGTACAAGATTTACGGGAGATCGACCGGCGCCGAGTTGTTCATTGCCGGCGTGGTGGGAGAAACGACTCTCACGTACACGGACGACGGGTCGATCACCCCGGCGGGCGCGCTGCCCGGCGGCAATACGACGGGCCAGGCCAACGTCGGCCCGAACGACATCAGCGTTCTCTCGAATTGGAGCCTGGGCGTCCTGCCGGTCAACGGCGACGACGTGATTGTCAACACCAGCAATCAGGCCATGCTCTACAGCCTGAACGCGCTCTCGGCGGTGGCGCTGAACTCGCTCACGATCTACTCGACGTATACGCAGTTCATCGGCCTGCCGGAAATTAACGCCAACGGTTATGCGGAGTATCGCCCGACCTACCTCAACGTCGGCACGACGACGTTTACCATAGGCCAGGGAGGCGGGCCAGGCTCGGGGCGCATCAAGCTCAACACCGGCAGCGGCGGGACGTCGGGGACCGTGTTCCTCACCGCCATCAATCAGGACGTGACCGGCCTGGAAGCGTTCCTCTGGAAGGGCACGGGCACTAATACAATCCAGTGCTACGGCGGCTACACGGGGATTTCCGTGCTGGCCGGAGAGACCTCGACGGTGGCGACGCTTGACGTCGGCGGCAGCGGGACCGTGCGCGTGGGCTCGGGCTGCACGCTGACGACTCTCCAGCAGGGCGGCGGCAACGTGCTCTGCAACACGGGCGGGACGACGTTCAACATCACCGGGGGCACGGCCACGATCAACGGCGCCTTCACGACGGTGAACATCTTTAAGGGCAGGGTCAACCGGATCGACGCGGGGACGTGGGGGACGACGAGCGTGTGGGGTACGCTGGACTGCACGCAGAATCTCAGCAGCCGTATTTTCACGACGACGAACCTCTACGCGGGCTGTACGTTTACCGATACGTTCAAGACGGCGTCGACGCAGGCGCTGACGTGCTTCGCGCCGCTCTCGGCGATGAAGGTCGACATTGGCGTGAAGTACACGATCACGAGGTCTTGAAATGGACGCGATCTGCGCCTTTTGCGGCCACCCCATTCCGGCGGCCAGGCTCAGCGCCTTGCCCGGCGTCGATACCTGTGTGGGCTGCTCCGATGTCAGGCCGCGCACGATCCGCGATGTCCCGATAGCGATGGCCGACGCAGGCGATCCAGCCTGCTCGACGGCCCACGGCAACGCCGAAGCCGCGCAGATTGCAGCTTCATTTTAAGAGGTTGATTTATGAATGTGTGGGTTGGCGACGGCTCTGGAAGAAAATTGCCAGGCCGAGATGGTGATATAAATAACCCAGCTAATTGGAGCAAGGGCTGTGTGCCCTCTGTTGGCGATACCGTCTACAGTCCATACGGATCGTTTGATGGGGATTGGGTGAAAATGTACTACTCTGAAGATCGCGGGCTTTACATGGACGTGCACGATCCGCACGAGGCTCTTCTCTTACGATCCGCATGAGGCTCTTCTGTTATGCCCGACGCCGGAATCAAGTGCTGGGCTGAGTTCCCCTCGGTCGACGCCATCGAATCGTGCTCCTACACGCGGTCGATCGGCATCGCGCCGGGCGTGGTGACGATGAAGAT
>Ga0070732_10001077_pt1 | contig 15250 bp, 6 predicted proteins | sample Coa_R1_5_FD_66449 | JGI IMG/M metagenome (GOLD analysis project Ga0070732, IMG submission 66449) | Surface soil microbial communities from Centralia Pennsylvania, which are recovering from an underground coalmine fire - Coalmine... | ecosystem: Environmental > Terrestrial > Soil > Unclassified ...
CATGCCTCCAGGGCACGAGACCTGGCGCATGTTGCAGACTCTGGCGAATCAGAATCAGTTTCACCCGGCCACACGGCTTGTATCCGGAGTAGAATCTACGAACACGCGATTTTAAGGTGAGGTCTCCAGCAAGATGGTCGCCTTCTCTAATATCGAGGCATGTTGGCAGGATGCCCGCTATGGAGCGCGCATGCTGCGGAAGAATCCTGGCTTCGCCGCCGTCGCCGTCCTCACTCTTGCCCTTGGTATCGGCGCCAACACCGCGATTTTCAGCATCGTGGATGCCGTGCTTTTGCGATCCCTTCCATATCGCGATCCCAATCAGCTCGTCCTGATGTTCGGTGTCCCGTTGCAACAACCGGAGGCCTTGTCGTCTATTTCCTACAGGGACTTCACCCTGTGCCGCGAGCAGAACCGCGTGTTCAGCGAGATAGCAGGAAATTCGTTTCACGATCTCACATTGACCGGGACAGACGAACCATCCATTGTGAACACAGCGGCCGTGACGCCGGAGATATTTCCTCTGCTGAACGCAAAGCCTCTGGCCGGCCGCACATTTCTGCCTGAGGATGGCAAGCAGGGCGCGGCGCCCGTCGCTGTTCTGAGCGAAAATCTCTGGCGCAGCCGCTTCGGTTCCAACCCGGCTCTTCTTGGTCAATCCATCACTCTGGACATGCGTTCCTTCACCATTGTCGGAATCCTGCCGGCAAGCTTTCGTTATCCTGACGGCGCTCCCCGTCAGGACGTGTGGATTCCTGTGGCGCAAGACCCGCTGTTCGGGCCTCTGATGGAACGGCCCGGCGTGCGCTTGCTGGGTGTGATCGGCCGGCTTAAGCCGGGCGTTTCCCTGGCGCAAGCTCAGGCCGAGATGAACATCCTGGGCGCGCGACTCGCAAGGGAGTTTCCCGAACAAGATTCAGGATCAACGCTCCGGATTGAGCCCTACCGGCAGGCGGTGGTCGGGAACGTGCGGTCCCCACTGCTTATTTTGCTGGGCGCAGTTGGCCTGGTCCTATTGATCGCTTGCGCCAATATTGCGAACCTGCTTCTGTCGCGGGCCACTTCTCGCGGGAGAGAAATTGCGGTGCGCATTGCACTTGGGGCGCGGCGCGCCCGCATTGTCCGGCAATTGCTGACCGAGAGCTCTGTGCTGGGATTGCTCGGGGGATTTGCCGGCGTGCTTCTGGCGGCCTGGAGTGTCTGGAGTCTCCGGCCTTTCCTGCCATCCCAGGTGGTCCAGATCAGTCCAATTCATATTGGAGGCTCGGTCCTCGGCTTCGCGCTGTTGTTGTCTCTTGCTGCGGCGCTGGTGTTTGGACTGGCGCCCGCGCTCCTGGCAACTCCGTCCAACTTGCAGACGAACATCAAAGAGGGCGGCGAGCGTACCGGCCAGCGTGGCGGCCAGCGCGTGCGGAGTTTCCTGGCGATCGCGGAGATTGCGCTGGCCATGGTGCTTTTGGTTGCGGGCGGCCTGCTCATGCGCAGTTTTGCGCTGCTCACGTCAGTCAATCCGGGCTTCGATCCGAAAAACGTTATCGAAGCTGAGGTTTCGCTTCCTCAATTTCAGTATTCGACGCCGCAGCAATGGACGGCCTTTGCCAACGAGTTGCTGGCGCGCCTCCATGCGCAGCCTGGCTTGCGAGATTCCGCTCTGGCGGCCCCGCTGCCGATGGACCGCCAAGGCGAAGCCAACTTCGGGTTCAGCATTGTAGGAAATCCTCCGCTTCCGCCGGGCAAATCCACCACCGCCGATTACGCTACAGTGAGTCCCGATTATTTTCGCGTGATGCGAATTCCGCTGCTGCGGGGCCGTTTTTTCTCCGAGCAAGACTCGCCTTTGACTCCGAACGTAGCCATCATCAGCGAAACGCTGGCGCAGCGTTATTTCCCGAACGAGAACCCGATCGGAAGGCAAATGAGCTTTGGATTTCCGCCAACCACCAACGTGTCGCGGGAAATCGTCGGCGTTGTCGGCGACGTGCGGGATGAGGCCCTTAGCCGGAACCCCGGCCCGATGATGTATGTGCCCTTCGCTCAGGCGCCTCTGTATGGAGGCGAGGTAGTGGTGAGAAGTTCGTTGAGCGCATCGAGCGTGGCCGCAGGAATTCGCCAGGCGGTCCACTCCGTTGACAAGAACCTGCCGGTGACGGATGTCGAATCCTTCCCGGAGGCGGTCGGCGCATCGGTCGCGCAGGAACGATTCCGCACGTTGCTGCTGGGCTCATTCAGCGGAATTGCCCTGGTCCTGGCGGCAGTAGGAATCTTCGGAGTGATTTCGTACTCGACCTCGCAACGCACGCATGAAATCGGCATCCGCATGGCACTTGGCGCGCAGCAGGGCAACGTGTTGCGGCTGATTTTAGGGCAGGGAGTGAAGCTCGTATTACTTGGCTTAGGCACGGGATTCGTGGCCGCGCTTCTGCTCACGCGTTTGATGGCCAGCCTGCTTTTTGGAGTTTCGGCAACGGACCCGCTGACCTTTGGCGCTGTGGCCATCGCTCTGTTCGGCGTTGCAGTGACTGCGTGTTACATCCCCGCTCGCCGCGTCATGCGCGTCGAGCCGATAATCGCTCTGCGCCATGAATAGTTCGGTGCTCCCGTAACTTTTAATTTGCAAGCTCCCGGACCCTCTAGCCGCTACTTTGGCTCACCCGGTGCAGTTTAGAAGACTGTAGGGCTCCCTCTCTTGGTTTCGGGATAAACTTCCTGCAACAGCGCCCCCGCTGTAATTGCGTGCGTCCAACTTCGAGACGTAGAATAACCCCGATTAAGGAAAATAAAGGAGAAGCTCACGATGGCTACCCTTCAAAAGCCCGAGCAGGGACGTGACGCGAGCGACGCGCACATTGCGGTTCACTGGAAGGAAGAGGAACTCTATTACCCGTCGAAAGAATTCATAGAACAAGCCAACCTGAAAGACCCCAAGGTGGCGGAACGGTTCAGCGAAAAGAATTTTCCTCAATGCTTTGAAGAATATGCCGACATGCTGACCTGGGACCAGCGATGGCACACGGTCCTGGACACGAATGATCCGCCTTTCTGGAAATGGTTTACCGGCGGGAAGCTGAACGCATCGTTTAACTGCGTGGACCGCCATCTGGCGAAGTACCGGAACAAAGCGGCAATCATCTTTGTGCCCGAACTGGAAAATGAAGAGCCGGTCGTCGTCACCTACCGGGAACTCTACAACCGGGTGAATGAGACGGCGGCCATGCTGCGCGATTTCGTGGGATTGAAGGCGGGCGACCGCGTCACCATTCACATGCCCATGATTGCCGAATTGCCAATCACCATGCTGGCTTGCGCCCGGCTGGGCGTGATCCATTCAGTGGTCTTTGGTGGATTCAGCGGAGAAGCTTGCGGGCAGCGCGCGGCAGACTCGCAAAGCCACGTCCTGATCTATGCGGACAGCTACTACCGCAGCGGAAAACTGATTGATCATAAAGCGGCGGCGGAGATTGCCATTGAAACTGCGGCCCGCGACGGCGTGAAAATCGAGAAGGTGCTGGTCTGGCGGCGCCATCCAGGCAAGAATGGTTCCGCATCTCCCATGGTCAAGGGGCGGGATTATTTCATTGATGAAGTGCTGAAGGATTTTCGCGGCAAGAAAATCGAACCGGTTTCCATGGACGCAGAAGCGCCGCTCTTCCTGATGTATACCAGCGGGTCCACAGGAAAGCCGAAGGGCTGCCAGCACCGCACAGGCGGCTATCTGGCTTATGTCACCGGCACTTCGAAATGGATCCAGGACATCCATCCGGAAGATACGTACTGGTGCATGGCGGATATTGGATGGATCACTGGTCACTCCTACATCGTTTATGGGCCGCTGGCCCTGGCCGCTACCAGCGTGATTTATGAGGGAGTTCCCAACTATCCCGATCCCGGGCGGCCCTGGAGGATCGCCGAGCGCCTGGGCGTGAATATTTTCCATACATCACCGACCGCGATTCGGATGTTGAGAAAAACCGGACCCGAGGAACCAGCAAAGTACAACTACCATTTCAAGCATATGACGACGGTAGGCGAGCCGATCGAGCCAGACGTCTGGCGATGGTATTACAACGTAGTTGGAAAACGTGAGGCCGTGATTGTGGATACCTGGTGGCAAACCGAGAATGGCGGCTTCCTGTGCAGCACCAAACCCGCGCTCGATCCCATGAAGCCGGGAAGCGCGGGGCCGGGTGTACCGGGAATTTATCCGGTCATCTACGATGAAAACGGGCAGGAACTACCGGCCGGATCGGTGAAGGCCGGAAATATTTGCATTCGCAATCCCTGGCCGGGAATCTTTCAGACCATCTGGGGAGGCCGCGACCGCTTTGTCCAGCAGTACTACCGCAAATACAACAAGGATCCCAAGAGCAAGGACTGGCGCGACTGGCCGTATTTTGCCGGGGACGGGGCGCTGCTGGCCAAAGATGGATACTTCCGCATTCTTGGGCGCGTGGATGATGTGATTAATGTGGCCGGACACCGCCTGGGCACGAAAGAGCTTGAGTCCGCATGCCTGACGATCAATGAGGTGGCCGAAGCCGCCGTGGTCCCGGTGGTGGATGAAATCAAGGGACGCATGCCGGAAATTTATGTTGCGCTCAAACCGGGCGTGAGCTCCAGCCGGGAGGAAGTTAGTGGCAAGGTGACGCAGACCATCGAAACCATGATTGGCAAGATTGCGCGCCCCAAGAGCGTGCAGATTGTGCCCGACATGCCCAAGACGCGCTCGGGAAAAATCATGCGCCGCGTCCTGGCTGCGATTTCCAACAACCTGGAAGTGGGCGACATCACTACGCTTGCCAATCCGGACGTGGTGGAGCAAATCCGCGTCCAGGTGCAGGGAAAAGAACAGGTAGCGAAAAAAGAAGGGCCGGAAGATATTAAGCAGTTCGGGTCAGTGGAGTAAGAGCAGCTTCTAGCTTCTAGCCGCTAGCTACTGGCGAAAGCAAAAGCAAAAGCAAAAGCAACAGCAAAAGCAACGGCAACGGCAACGGCAACGGCTTACCGATGATTACACTGGTTCACGCTGATTGGCGAAGGGTGATTTGCAATTTCAGATTTTTATTTTTGTGATTTGAGAGCAAGAGAACAATCAGCGCTTATTCGAGTGAATCGAGGCCAACAGTTCTTGAATTTCAATTTTGGCAATTCCGGCGATTCTGGCAATTTTGGCAATCTCTTCATTGTTGCTTGTCGCCTACGGCCTCTTGCCTGACACGGCTTTCGACAACTCGGCGGCGTCGCCGATGGGCGGTTGGCAGGTGAAGTTACTGCACACTACCGCTACGGTCTTTTTCTCCTTGATGGCGGGCAGGTTGGGAATAGTATCCGCCAGGGCCGGCGGAAGCATCTGCGCGACGATCTCGCCTTCAGCCAGATGCAGCACGGACTTGTTCAACGAAAAAGGCGCAAGCGCAGCGGCAACCAGACGCTCCGCCGCTTCGCCGCTGCCCGCCACTACAACGTGCGTGTGGGGATTCAAATACATGTCCAGCGCAATGGCGTAGGTGGAAGCAAACATGCCGTAGTGCTCGGCGATTCCGGCGAAAGCTTCGAGCGTGTCCTCGGCAATGTCACGATAGCTGGCCTGATTGGTGTATGCATGAAGGCGCAGCAGAGCGATGGCCGCTGCAGGATTTCCCGCAGGAGTGGGCGAATCCTGGAGGGGCTTGCGTCGCGCAGTCAGAGCGCCCAGCACCGGGCCATCTGTTGCCGCCATATCAAAAAAGCCGCCGCTGGTGGAATCATGAAAAAGGGCAATCATCCTATCCGCGATTTTGATTGCAAACTTGAAGTAGCTGAGGTCAGCCGTGGCTTCGTATGCGTCCAGGCAGGCGATGGTGGTGAAGGCGTAGTCATCCAGCACGCCGGGCGCTTGCCTCTTTTCCGCCTGAGGATCGGAATAGGCGATCACATGTTGCAAACCTGAATCTGCGTTCCAGCCCTGGGAGAGAATGCGGTCAAGCGAGCGCAGAGCAAACTTACGCGCGGAATCCAAGCGCAAAACCTGTGCAGCCGGGAGGTAAGCAGAGACGCATAGGGAGTTCCAACTTACATAGACGGTCTTGTCTACGTAAGGGGTTGGGCGCTGGAGGCGCGCGGCGTACATCTTCTTCTGCGCGGATTGCAGGATGCCCTGCACTACGGGAGCGCTCTTCTTCATCCGCCTGGCAATATCTTCCACGCTGGCGCGAACGTGGAGAACGTTCTTAGCCGGGTTGTGGTGCATGTCGCCGGCTTCGCCAATGTCATAGCGCAACGTGGCTATTTCCAACTCTTCACCATCCAGGACGTCTTGTGCTTCTTTCAGGGTCCAGGTGAAGTAGTCGCCATCGTCGTCCAGGGAGTAATCGGCATCCTGGGAGCCGTAGAAGCCGCCGTGTTCCCGGTCGGTGAGCCATTCATCCATCCAGCGGATGATGTCGCGGGCGACAAAGGCGAAGAACTCATCTCCGGTAATCTGGTGGCCGTGGACGTAGTTCTTGAGCAGTTCGGAGTTGTCATAAGCCATTTTTTCAAAATGGGGCACGATCCAGTGCTCGTCCACGGAGTAGCGGTGGAAGCCGCCGGCAAGCTGGTCATAGACTCCGCCCTGTGCCATCTTGCGCAGAGTGGAAGAGACGATCTCCAGCAGCGAGGCATCTCCGGTTTCCACGTGGCGCTGCATGAGCAGATCAAGGGTGCTGGGATGAGGAAATTTGGGAGCTGAGCCGAAGCCGCCATGCTCGGCGTCGAAGAGCTTGACTGCGGATTCCACGATGCGGTCCGGCAGTTCCGGCCGGAGCGAGCCTGACTTCCCCAGAAAGCCTTCTGCCTGATTGATGGCGGCCATCACGCTCTCTGCCGATTCCTGTACCTCCGCGTGTTTGTCTTTATAGGACTGGGCCAGGCTGAGGAGCACGCGGCGGAAGCTGGGACGGCCGTAATGCTCCTGCGGAGGAAAATAAGTTCCGCCGTAAAAGGGCTTGCCTTCCGGCGTGAGGAACCCGGTAAGCGGCCATCCACCTTGTCCGCTGATGGCCTGGACCGCGGATTGGTAGCGGCTGTCTACGTCCGGGCGCTCGTCGCGGTCAACTTTAATGGCGATGAAATGCTCATTGATGATCTGCGCGATCTCAGGATTTTCATAGGACTCGCGGTCCATCACATGGCACCAGTGGCACCACACTGCTCCAATGTCCAGCAGGATAGGCTTGTTCTCTTTTTTCGCTTTCTCAAACGGCTCCGGGCCCCACTCGTGCCAGTGGATGGGCTGGTGCATGGCGGAGCGCAGGTAAGAAGAGGAGGCGGTACTCAGAGAGTTTTGGCTCACTGAATTAGTCTATGTCAAAACAGGATGGTCCGGCAGAGACCGATGAGGATTTGCTGATCAGCCGCGAATTAACGCAAGTGAACGCGAATTGAATTTGGTTTCGCTCATTACCGACTACTGGCCGCCAACTACTGCTTTTTCTCGCCTGTCGTATCCCGGCCGCCCTGGTGGAGCACCAAGTGCGTGACCTCGCCTTTGTCGTTTTTGAAGAACTCTACTTGCGCGTCCACCACTTTCAGGAAGAACATGGTTTCGGTTTCGGGGTAAAGCTGGAGCTTTTCCTGCCCGGTGGCCTGGGTCATCAGGTGACCATCTTCCAGAGTCATTGTAAGGCTGAAGTTCGGACTCAATTCGTACCTTCCGACATACTGCGCCAGGACCTTGGGCGAGAGGGTAGTTTCCTTGCGTTCTGAAGGCAGGACGACCTGCTCGCCATGCACAACTGACGCCAGCTTGGCCGCAATCGCTTCCGGCGCTCCTCCGTTCAGGTTGCCCAGGACGGCGATGACCAACTTGTCATCGGGATAATAGGCAAGTTCGGTGTTGAATCCTTCAATTCCACCGCCATGCTCGATGATCTTGTGGCCGTTTACGGCGTGTACTGCCAGGCCGAATGCGTAGTCCTGCTTGAACGGCGTAGTCATCTTTTGCAATGAAGCCGGGGACAGCAGCTTGCCGCCAAAGAGACCTTCCTCCCAACGCAGCAGATCCTCCGTAGTTGAGTACAGCGCGCCCGCTGAAAAGGGAATGCTCATGTGGATGAAGCCGGCATTCGCCATGTGGCCCTCTTCCTGTGTGTATCCGGAGGCACGATGCATGATGATGGCCGAGTTCGAGTCGTATCCGGAGTCCTTCATGCCCAGGGGAGTAAAGATATTCTGCTGGACGAAGTCGCTGTAGCTCTGGCCGCTGATCTTTTCTATCAGGTAGCCCAGCAGAACATATCCGGAGTTCGAGTAGCTCCACTTTTCTCCCGGTTGGAAGTCGAGCGGTTTATCGCGAAAGCGGGCCACCAGCTTTTCCGGAGTTGTGGCAAAAGCTTCCGTTGATCGGTAATCAGGGAACCCGGTGAAACTGGGAATTCCCGAAGTATGGGTGAGCACGTGAAAGATGGTGATCTTGTCCCAGGCAGCGGGAGCATCCGGCATGTATTTCTTGACCGGGTCATCAATCTTGAGCTTGCCTCGCTCTTCCAGCAGCAGGATGCAGGCCGCCGTGAATTGCTTGGTGATGGAGCCCAGGCGGAATTTGGTGGAAGGGGAATTGGGAATGTCCCACTCGGCGTTGGCAAAGCCGTAGCCTTTGCTGAGCAGGACTTTACCATTCTGCGCTACCAGGGCTGTTCCCATAAAGCGCTTACCAGAAACATAAGACTGGATGACCTGTTCCATGCGGGCTACGTCCTGCGCGAGGCAGGCGCCGGCGAGCAGCAGGGTGATCAGAATGCGTCGAATCATGGCTAACTATATTAACTGCGAATGAGCGCAAATCAGAATAGATTGCCAAATTGCCGGAATTGTCAAAATTGAAAAGCAAAACCTTACCGCTGATGACGATGAGCCGGTAGTCCGTCACTGATAATGCTGGTCCTGATCTTCCTTGTGGCCTGTTGCCTATCGCCTTGCACCTGCTTCCCTGTGGCCTGCGCTCAGGATGTTTACAAACAGGCGGATTGCTCCGGGAACGCCGTAGGGAAGCTGGCGGAAGAAGGCATAGCCGGAGTAAATATAAATTCCTTTGCCATAGTGGGCGAGCAGCAAGCCGCCTTTTTGTGGCGGCTCGTCCGGATCATGGCAGGAGAGCAGCGGTTTGAAATGCTCGTCCCACTGGCCCATGAAGTAGAGACCGCGCTCCTGGATCCATCCATCAAAATCTTTGGCGGTGATTTTGTTCGGCCAGTTGAAGATCTGATTTTGCGGGTCAAGAGCCTCGACCGGAGCTTCCTCCACGGAAACACGCGCGCTGCTCAGAGTAGCGGGATACGGCGTATAGTGCCCCTCATTGAAGACACTCACGCTCTGGTTGTACTGAGCGATGAGCGTGCCGCCCTGGTTCACATAGTCGAGCAGCCGCCGATTGTGTTCACGAACATCTGTGCGCACATCGTAAGCGCGGATCCCGACCACGATGGTGTCATAGCGGCCAAGGTCGCCGCCCGCCAATTCCTGCGGGGTGATCAGGTTTACGCTGACGCCCACGCTCGACAGCACTGTCGGGATTTCATCGCCGGCGCCCATGATATAGCCGACTTTAAGCGCGGGCGGGAGCTTCACATCCACCGCCTGCACTTTTTCTGTTGCCGGATGATAGGCATAGTACGAATCCAGGTCGGGGCGGGTGATGAGCTTGAATCCTTCAGCGTACTCTTTGCCGTTGTATTCAGCTTTGGCGGTCACCTGGTATGCACCCTCATGAAGATTCTGCGGCGTGATATGGAAGGCGTAGCTGTTCACGTCGCCATCGTGGTCCAGATCAACAGGAATAGATTCGGGTTCCACTTTCCAGCCCGCCGGCGTCTCCAGATGCAATTTGGCATGTACCGGCTGCTGAACATTGCTACGGATGCTCACATCAATTTTTGATTTGGTGGCGCCGGTGGTCGAGATCACTGCCACTGGCGATTCCAGAAGCACAGACAGCGGCGGCCCTACGGCCAGCGGGCGCTCGGACTGGCCGGAAGCGGGATCGACAAACCTGATCTTGGCCACCGTTTCAATGGCGCTTGATCCCAGTGGCGTGTCAAATTGTTCGGTTACATGAAGAGGGAAAGGAGGAAATGGCAGCGTGAGATAACGCGGACCATTGATGGAGTAAACGGTATCGGTTTCCTGATCTTTGCGGCTCCAGTAGGGACGAGTATAGGCTGCATCGGCGGGGATGGTGACCTGGAATTGCGTGCTGGCCATCTCTCCGAGATCTATCTTTTCCGGCTGCTGCTTCAGCACGGTGCTCTTCCAACCTGGAGGCATCTGGATTTCGGCAGCAGTTCGCGTAATCACAACTTTGCCGCGGTTATAAAGGCGAGCAGTGACGGTGAAAGTCTGTCCGGGAACGGCGACGGTGAAGGTCTGCTCCATGCGCGGAAAGTAAGTGGGGGCTGGCGCAGGGCCGGGGACATCTACATAAAATTCGAGATAGATGCCCATGGCCTCATTGGCCGCCTGCTCAAACTGCTGGAGTTTTTCTTCCAATGACGGCAGCAAGGCAGCCTTGGTTGAGGAAGACAACTGGGATTTTTGGATTTGGTCAATCAGCTTGAGCGTCTCATTGCGTCCGGCCAGCAGCGGCATAGCGCAAGCGGAGGGATCTTTGATGGAGAACAGCTTGCCGGCATCATCCACATGTTTTTGCAGCGCCACCAGCGCGGGACGCAGAAAAGGAACTTTGCCTTCTTCCTCGCCTGCACGTGAGGCGAGGCCCGGAAGAGTGGTATCAATGCCGTCCAGGAAATCATTCTCTTTAGCAGGCTTGGCGGGCAGTACTGAATCGAGCAGCTTGTAGTAGTCAGGGCGATGTCCCGGCGAGATGCGCGCGCCTCCGGTGCCTTGTGAGGTCTGGTGCGCCAGTCCTTCAAGAGCAAATTGCGAATAGGACATTCCTAGAAACGGACTGTATTGCCCGATGTCCAGCTTGATTGTGTAATCTTCGTCAGAGGGATTGAAATTGAAGCCTCGCGGAACGTTATCGCTATAAAGTTTTTTGGCCTGCCAGGGCAGGATTCCGGACTTGATCTGCTCAGGGAAGCGGTTGGGATCGGCGGCGGCGCGAAATGCTTCCTGGGTGAGAATTCCGGCCGCCTGGTGGTGGCCATGGTTGTCGCGTGGCGTGCCGGAGAAGCGGCTGATGAGCACGTCCGGACGGAAGGTGCGGATGGCGAGCACCATATCGCCCAAAGCAATGTCGTGGCCGTGCCATTTGTTGAAAGTTTCTTCCGCAGTCTTGGAAAAACCGAAGTCTATGACGTGGCTGAAGCGCTGCTCCACGCCATAATATTTGTCCGCCTCAAGGAGTTCGAGAGTGCGCAGGATGCCGAGATCGTCGGCGGTTTCCGCGCCGAACTTGTTCTGGCCCCCTTCGCCACGGTTGACCGTGAAGAGCATGACTGTAGCGCCACTTCCGCGCGCTTCCAGGGTCATCATGCCGCCATCTTCATCGTCAGGATGGGCAACCGTGTGCATGATGCGGGCAGTAGTACGCAGCTTGGTCAGGAGCTGGTAAAGATGAATGGCCCCCAGATCCTGCGGCAGCGGACGCGTGTCCGACTGCAGGGTGGGAGAGAAGCACAAGAGAATGCATGAGACGGCAATCGTGATCCGCAGCGGCTTACGGTGCATGAAAGCATTTTAGTCGTTGCGCGCGCATACATGAGAATTTTGCTCTGGATTGAATTCAGATATCCCGTCCTGGCTACGGAGGGTAGCTTGAAAAAGTTGGTAATTGAAAATCAAAAATTGCAGGCGCTCGCGAGTTGATCCAATCTAATTATTCCTGAATTTCCACAGAGCCGGTGAATGCGAAAAAATCCCCGAAATCCACAGGGGCATCCATGCCAAAATGAATTACAAGTCCGCTTCAGCAAAGATTAGACAAAATGAACCTTTCATCGAAGCTAAGTCAAACCTTCACTTCTACGACCAGAAAGCGCGGCGAGGATTACTTCCGCCGGGGCCGGGTAAACATCCGCGCTGGTTCGGATTCGTCGGTAACTGCGTATGTACAAGGTGCGGACCTCTATGAAGTAAGCCTTGAGTTCGATGGTGATGACGTGCTTCTGGGGGACTGCGGTTGTCCTTTTTTTGCTCGCGAGGGAGTTTGCAAGCATCTTTGGGCAACGATTCTAGCCGCCCAGGCCCAAGGTCATCTCAGTCGCGCGGATTCGGCGCCAAACCTGCATCTGGAGGATGGCTCGGATGACGGCTTGGAAAATGGCATGGATGATGATGAGGAGGACTTTTATGTAGAGTTGGGAGGCGATGTGGTGGCCGTGATGGGCAAGCCGGCAGCGAAGGTTGTTGCTGCGCCTCCCGCGCCTCCGCAGCCCACATGGCAGAAGAAAATCGCTCAGCTTTCCGGTTGGTCGATTGGGGAGACCCGAGATCGCGACGCGTGGCCGGAGAAGCGGCAGATTATCTACATTGTGGATGCTATTGAAAATGTCCAGGATAGAGGAGTCGTCGTTCGTTTCGAGTCGCGAGATAAAAAGCTGGACGGCAGCTGGGGCCAGCATAAAGCGTTGAGCCTCAAGCACACTCAGGTTTCTCATCTGCCCCTCGCAGAAGACCGTGAGATTTTCTCGATGCTGGTAGGTGGAAGAGCCTACTACGGTTGGAGCTACGGAGAAGCTTCCGAAGCGTTTCCCAATCCTTGCCAAATCCGGCAGCCGCTCACGGCCAAATTAATTTCTCTGATGGCGCGAACGGGCCGGCTTTATCTATCCCAGAGCACGAACCTGCGGGAAGATTTAGGGACTCCACTTGTCTGGGATGAGCAGGGGCCGTGGCGGTTTGGACTGCAAATGCGGCGTAACGAAAAGGACCTATGGACGGTCAGCGGAGTCTTGCGGCGTAATGGAGAGCAGATGGATCTTACCGCGCCTGTCCTGATCAGAGAAGGGCTGGTGTTCACATCTAAGGGCGTGGCTGCGCTCACGGAAGATACGCCGATTCAAACTCTGGGCCAACTGCGGGAAATGGGAGGTATTGACGCCCGGGACAAAGACCGGGACGAGATGCTTTCAGCCTTGCTTGGCACACCCGGATTGCCTCCGCTGGATTTGCCGGAAGAGTTGCAGTATGAGGAAGTAAGACTCACAGTGGTTCCACGGCTCCATGTGCGCTCGTGGCAGCGCCACGGACCGCAACCCAGCGGTCGATTGCGCGGCGACTTGTCCTTTGAGTATGAAGGCCGGATTGTTCCGCAGACGGAATCTGTCAGGGGATGGTATGAAGCTGCTGGCCGGCGGTTCCTGTGCCGGGATTTTGACGGGGAGAAGCGTGCTATCGAGCTTCTGAGCAGCCTGGGCGTCAAGTTCGAACTGGCGACGTATTTGGACCAGAAGCCGTCCTGGGACATTGCGCGGACCAAACTTCCAAAAATTGTTCGCGCCGCGTTAGAGGCGGGTTGGCATGTGGAGGCGGAAGGGAAGATTTTTCGGCGTCCGGGAGCATTCCAGATTGACGTCTCCAGCGGGGTTGATTGGTTTGAACTGCGCGGCGAGGTGCAATACGGAGAGACTACGGCGCAGCTTCCGGAGTTGCTGCAGGCCTTGCGCCGCGGGGAAAACATGGTGCAACTCGGCAATGGCGAATATGGGGTTTTGCCGGAGGATTGGCTTCGGCGGTTTGGTCCTATAGCCAGCCTGGGCACGCCGACGAATGGGCACCTGCGATTCCGGCGAAGCCAGGCAGGCTTACTCGACGCCATCTTGGCTACGCAGCCGGAGGCGAGTTGCGATGAGGTCTTTGCGCGTGTGCGCAAGGAGCTGACTCTGTTTCAGGGGGTTCATCCGGCGGAACAGCCCAGCGGTTTTGCAGGACAACTACGGGATTACCAGCGGGAAGGCCTGGGCTGGATGAATTTTCTCCGGCGGTTCTCATTTGGCGGCTGCCTGGCCGACGACATGGGAGTGGGGAAGACTGCACAGGTGCTGGCGTTGCTGGAGAGCCGCCGCGAGTTCCGGGCGAACAACGGCGAGAAGAGGCCCTCCCTGGTGGTTGTTCCCAAATCGCTTGTATTCAACTGGAAGCAAGAGGCTGCGCGGTTCACGCCGAAGCTCCGGGTGCTCGACTACACAGGCCTGGCGCGCACCACCGCCGGCTTTGCCGAACATGACATTGTCCTGACTACTTACGGAACATTACGCCGGGATGCTCTGGTGTTGAAGGACATGGAGTTTGATTACGTGATCCTGGATGAGGCGCAGGCGGTCAAGAATGCGAATACCGAATCCGCCAAGGCAGTGCGCCTGCTGCGCGGGGAGAACCGATTGGCTCTGAGTGGAACACCAATCGAGAATCATCTGGGAGAACTTTGGACTTTGTTTGAGTTTCTCAATCCGGGAATGCTGGGCGGAGCCGGTGCATTCAAGGTAATTGGAGGAGCAACACGCAATCCAGACGAAGGAAGCCGCAAATTGCTGGCGAGTGCGTTGCGACCTTTTATCTTGCGGCGGACCAAAGAGCAGGTGGCGCGTGAACTCCCTCCGAAGACGGAGCAAACCATCCACTGTGAAATGGAACCGACGCAACGCAAGCTCTATAACGAGTTGCTCCAGCATTATCGCGCCAGCTTGCTTACGCGCATTGAGACGGAGGGAATGGCCAAGTCCAAAATCCAGGTGCTGGAGGCGCTGTTGCGGCTGCGGCAGGCCGCTTGCCATCCTGGCTTGATTGACCAGAAGCGCTCGGACGATCCCAGCGGCAAGCTGGATGTGCTGCTGGCGCGCATTCGAGAGGTACTGGATGAGGGGCATAAAGCGCTGGTGTTTTCGCAATTCACCAGCTTCCTCAAGATCGTTCGCGACCGGTTGGACGCCGAAGGGATGAGCTATGAGTATCTGGACGGCGCCACTCGCGACCGGCAGGCGCGAGTCGAGCGGTTTCAAACCCAACAGGACTGCCGGCTTTTTCTTGTCAGCCTGAAGGCCGGAGGGTTGGGATTGAACCTTACGGCCGCTGAATATGTGTTCCTGCTTGATCCGTGGTGGAACCCGGCGGTGGAGGCGCAGGCGGTGGACCGCGCTCACCGCATCGGGCAGACCAACCAGGTTTTTGCCTACCGGCTGATTGCGCGGGACACGGTTGAAGAAAAAGTCCTGCAACTACAAGAGACCAAGCGCGATCTGGCTGCTGCCATTATCAGCGCAGATAACAGGCTCATCCGTAATCTGCGGCGGGAAGATTTGGAAATGCTGCTCTCGTAGACGCGATTTGGACTACCGAT
>Ga0070732_10001078_pt1 | contig 15249 bp, 11 predicted proteins | sample Coa_R1_5_FD_66449 | JGI IMG/M metagenome (GOLD analysis project Ga0070732, IMG submission 66449) | Surface soil microbial communities from Centralia Pennsylvania, which are recovering from an underground coalmine fire - Coalmine... | ecosystem: Environmental > Terrestrial > Soil > Unclassified ...
CCGTCAGTCCGTATTCGCTCTGATAGAGCTGCATGCGCTTCAGGGCCGAAGCCATGATGACGAACAGCAGCAGTATCTGTACCACGGCCAGCCACCGAAAAAGGCGCTCGCCGCCCGAACTCTCCTTGTCGAGCAGCCAATGCGCAAAAAGCAACAGGGGCAGCACCAGCGCCGCAACCGTGACCAGCTCGAAGAAGCCGCGTCGCGCATACTCGGCGTAAGTCAGCCCGCGGGTGACGCCCACCAGGGGCGCGCCGCCGAACAAGTAGCGAATCTGCACCACGACGAAAGCGAGAAACAGCAAGTCGAGCAAGCCGAGGACGACCGCCAGCTGAACGATTCCGAGCTTGGGAAACGAGTAGCGACGATCCGCGACAAGATTCCGCTCGCTGCCGAGGGAGTAGCCGCGCAAGAATCCCGCCACGATCCAGGCGAAAAAGCCGGTGAGGAAGAGGTGAGTGAAGGTGTTCCAGGAGATGAGGTGAATCAGGTTGCCGAGCATCCCTCGGAAGACGGCATCGGCCGAGACGAAGAGTCCACCGAAGATAATGAGCAGAGGGCAGGCAATCAGCACGCCCGATGCGGCCGCCGCCGTGCGTCTCAGGGATTGCCGCGTGAAAACCTCGTTCCACTCAATGCAGTCGAAGAGGACGAGCACCGGGCCCAGCGCAGCATTCACCGCGGTGAGCACGCCGCCGCTCACGTACTCCATGATCCCGGCAGGCCACAGACGGCCGCCCTGGGCGCGCCAGACGAGCAGGGCGAGCGCGATCAGTATTGCGAGGACATTGAGCAGTTCGAGCTCGACCGCGTCATGCCAGGTAAACGCCGCGGAAAACAGGATCACAGGCAGGAGAAGGAAGGCGCCGCGGCCGTGCAAGACGTCCTTTCGCGGACCCGAGACGAGCGTCAACGCGGCGAGGAGTCCTGTGGTCCACAGGAAGAAGTTCAATCCCCACGGACCGGCTCGCAGAAGGCCGTCGCCCGCCATGCCCAGGAGAAACGCCGCCGCCAGAATTCTGAATCCTAACCGAGTCCGGTCACCCACGAAAACCTCCGACGGGCGCGTCTGTTCGCGTTATCCATCGACTCCACTTGCGCCCGGCCACACGTGCCGGACCGACCAGCCGAGTAACGCTCCCAGGTAGGCGCCGGCGAAGCAAACCGCCATCACCAAGCCTGTGACCGCCAGAGCGGAGAGGAAAGTGAACGACTCACCCGGCCGTCGAGGAGCGAGGCCGAGCCTCGGCAGGACTGAGTCGAGCACGGGCACCCAGATGGCCACCAGCGGCGCCCAAAGCCAGGCCCGACGTGGGCCCACAAGTCCCAGCAGGAAACTGAACCCCAGCAAGAGGCCGAGCGTAATAAAGACGTCGTCGCTGCGCGCATCGGCGTATCCGATCCAGGCGCCGCCCGCTACGGCCAAACCCGACAGCAGGACGGTCATGATTGCCTTCTTAGGTTGCACGGCACAGGTCTCCCCTGGGGTTGGTTGAGAAACGCTCCCAGCGTCGTCATTCCGAGCCCTTCGTTGTCATCCCGAGTCCGTTCGCTCCAGGGATCTCGCTCTGTCGCTCAGGGTAAACTGCGCGAGGAATCTCGCTCTGCTGCGTGCCCGCGGTTGTTGGGCAGGACCGCTTCCGCCTCAGGTGCTTCCGGCAAGCGCCCGAAGCGACGGTCGCGCCGGCGGAATTCTTTGATCGCGGTCTCGAGGTCCGCCGCGTCGAAGTCCGGCCACATTCGCGGAATGAAGAGCAGTTCCGCATAGGCGATTTCCCACAAGGGGAGGTCGCTCAATCGCTGCTCGCCTCCGGTGCGAATGAGGAGGTCCACATCCGGCGCAGGCTCGACGGCGCAAGTCACTTCGGCGAGCAGGCGCGAGAACTCCTGGTGCGCCGCAGGCCACCCGTTGAACCGGCGCGCCGCTTGTACGATGGCCTCACGTCCGGAGTAATCGATCGCCAGGCGCAAGTGCATCCTGCGTCCGCGCGCTGTCGCCAGCTCCGCTCCTTCCATGGCCTCACGAAGCGGCAAGGGCAGGCGGTCGCGCCGCCCGATGACGCTGATGCGGATGCCGTTCTCCCCGCCCTTCGCTTTTTCAGCGCAGAGGAATTCGTCGAAGGTTTGCATCAGCGCGGCAACTTCATGCGGAGGGCGCTCCCAGTTGTCGGAAGAAAAGGCGTAGAGGGTCAAGGGATCGATCCCCAGGTGCGGCGCGGCTTCGAGCACGCGGCGGACGGCGGCAGCGCCGGCCTGGTGTCCCGCCACGCGAGGCAAGCCACGTTCGACCGCCCAACGGCCGTTGCCGTCCATGATGATGGCGACGTGGAGGCTGGAAGACTTCGAAGTGCGTGAAGGACTTTGTATCATAAAGTACCTCGACAAAAAATTTTGCCCGCTCGCTAGCGGTCGCGCGTGGCGCGGATCAGGGCCTCCATCTGGTCGAGATAGGTCTCGAGCGCGGCGCGCCCCGCCGGCGTCAGGCGATACTCGGTCTTCGGCAGTCGTCCCGCGAAAAACTTGGTGCAGGTGATGTAGTCGGCTTCCTCGAGCTTGCGCGCGTGGACGCTCAAGTTGCCGTCGGTGGTGTCGAGCAGCTTCTTCAAATCGTTGAAGCTGAGCGACTCGTTGACGGCGAGCGCGCTCACAATACCCAGGCGCATGCGCTCGTGGATCAGCCGGTCGAACCCGATGGGCTCGATCGGCTTCGCGAGTCGCGCCCGGCTCTGACGAGGCTCGGCGGCGGAACCCTGGCGGTCGTTCAAGGGCCGCGGTCTAGCCACCGTACCTCCTCGCGATGATGACTCCGCAGATCATCTGGAACACTCCGAATCCGGCGCCCATCAGCGCGTTGCCCCACACCGCGGGCGCGAGCAGCGCCACCGCGCCCATCGCCATCAGCCCGAGACCCATCACCGGAACGATGCGCACCGAGAACGCGCCACCCGTCACGACGCCGGCGCCGTAGAGCAGCAGCCACAGACCCGGCAGGACGCTCGTGAGTCCGGCGCGATAAAGGAACACGGTGAGCAAGCCGCCCGCCACGAGCGGCGGGCAGAGACTGAGCGCGAACTTTCGACCCGAGCCCGAGAAGATGGGCACGCGCGCCGCCCGCGCCTTGCGGTGCACCGTCCAAGCGCCAATCGAAATGGCGACGACCGCTTCCACCAGCCAGGTCGAGAGCCACGCTAGCGGCGTCGTCTGGCGCCAGGCGACCACTGCGGCGGCGAGCGCCGTCAGTCCCATCGCCGCGCCGCCCCAGCCCGGCACGGCGGTGAACGACGCCGAGCGCTCCATGGTCTCGCGGATGAAGCGGATGTTCTCGAGGGCGTGGTCGCGAAGCGCCGGAGCGCGCCGGCGGTGCGAGCGCAATGGCCGGTCAGGCAGCATGGTAAGGGATAATATACTATCCTTAGGCGTTGTCAAGTACTTTGTGTAGTAAAGTATTTGCTCCTGCCCGCCGTCCGTCGGCCTTCCTTCGCGGGATGCGCTGCCCGCGAAGCTGACGCGCCACACTTAGGCGCCGCCGCTACAGCGTTACCTTGACGGGTGCGGTCAGCGCCAGGGTTCCCCATGCGACGCGCAGCGTCACGTTCTTGATGTCGTCCTTGGGGTACGACAGCGTGATGGTCAGCTTTTCGGCCTTGCTCGTGGACGCTTCTTTCTTCATCGGAGCCTCGAAGCCGACGCTCGCCTTGTGGATGTCGAAGGCGTCGATATGGGCCTTGCGCACCGCCGTGGGATCGATGAAGGCGAGCGACCAGCGGGAGCCGTCGGCCGAGCGCTTGAGGCCGAGATAGTAGATCCCGGGCGCGACGCGCTTGCCGGAAATCTCGAGCGGCAGGTCGGTGACGAGGGTGGTCCAGAAGTTCGAGCCCATGCGCCAGACCTTGCCGTTGGTCATTTTGTCGAACTGCGCCTTGTCGGCGTAAACGGGCTTCCAAATGGGGCGTCCGTAGTCAATGGCAAACTGTCCGGCGGCAGTGTTGGCCGACTCGTCCCAGTAGAGCACGCGGGCGGAAGCGCGGTCGTCTGGGTCACCACCCTCGGCGCCGATCTTTTTCTGCTGCGCCGTGGCGGTGAGTGTGAACAAAACCATGGAGACAACCAGCATCAAGCGGATTCTCATTGTCGGACTCCTTGTGAGATCGGCGGACGGGAGGGGCATTCTAGCACGAGACGCATTCAAGCGCCGGCTTGAACTGCTTTGGGCAGGCGCGCAGTTTCCGAGTGGGCGACGGTCCGGACGGAGCTCGCCCGGACGCGATCTCCGGATGGCCAGAGAGGCCGCTTCAACAGGTAGGCCGTTACGCGGCAACAAGCGGGCGCGCCAGACGGACAGAAAACTAGCCGCCGGACCCCGCGATCTTGCTGCGCCCTGCTCTGGTGGCAATTCGGTGTGGTGTCGAGGGAAGGAGAAGCGTATACTGCGCAAGCCAGAGGTCCGAATCGGAGAGTCCGGGCTAATTCTTAGCTGGACTCGAGGTCGAAACCATCAGCCGGCGTCATCTGCTAAAGACACTCGGACTTCTTATCGCTCTGATAGCCGCAACAACACCTTGCCGCGCGCAGGTTCTAGCCTCTCCTTAACCAGCGTGGATTTTCAGACTATCGCGGTTGGGAATTCCAGGGGCTCTAATATTGATGGCAACCCTGCGCTGTTCAACAGCGGCGCTGCGCCTCTGACCATCACGAGCATTGTCGCGAGCCCCAGCGTCTTCGCCTATTCGCCCGACACCTCATTTTGTCCCGACACCATCCCGCCCGGCACGGGTTGCGACATTGACGTGATCTTTACTCCCACGGGGATCGGAACGTTCAATGGGACGCTGACCATCACGGACAATGCGCCGGGCAGCCCGCACATCATCAATCTGACGGGCACGGGGGTTTCTCCATCCGGCCCGGTCCCCGACTTCCAACGAAGAATTATGAATTTCGGGAAATGGGCAGTGGGCAAAACGAGCAACGGAATTGGCACACAAATTGCCAACCTCGGCATGAACGTCGCCAACCCCGGCGCTGCCTCTTTGACCTTCACGAGCATTGTCGCGACCCCCAGCGTGTTTTCCGTCTCGAGTAATAATTGCCCAAGCAGCCCAAGTAGCCTGGCGCCTGGCGTGGCTTGTGAGGTTGGAGTGCAATTTACCCCGACCGCGGCCGGAGTGGTCACCGGGACACTGACCATTACGGACAATGCGACGGCCACCCCGCAGGTCGTCCCCTTGGTGGGCACGGGAGTCTCCACGACCGGTCCAGTCTTCAGCGGCTTTTTCGGGGGAGCTGTCATTGCCGGGCCCACCTGGTCGTTGTTCGCTCCTTATATTAATGCGCCTTCTGGGCAACTGGTGGAGATTGGCACCACCATCGCCCCCTCGAATAATTTCGGGAATTTCGAGAACAGCGGCTCCGCGCCGTTGATCATCAGCAGCATGGTCGTTAGTCCTGGCTTCGCCATACTCACCAATTGTCCCAACACCCTCGCACCCGGCCCCCCTGGGCTTGGTTGCCAAATTTACCCGTCGTTTACTCCGACGGCGAGCGGGAAGATCGCCGGGTCGCTGACCATCACCGACAATGCCGCCGACAGCCCGCAGACTATAATCCTCGCCGGGAGGGCGGGTCCGCCTACCGGCCCAATCCCCAGCCTTTCGCCGAGGACATTGAGCTTCGGCGCTCAGGCGCCCGGCGTCGTGAGCGCTGCGCAGAACATCACGCTGACCAACACCGGTACTGCTGCGCTACCCATTACCAAAATCGCGAGCTTCGCTCTTAACGAAGGAACTTTTGCTCAGACGAACGACTGCCCCATCAGCACCATCGCAAACCCCGTGACCCTGGCGGTTGGCGCCAATTGTACGATTAGCGTGACGTTCACCTCGCCGGTTGGGGGAACTTTCCTCGGAGGCGTGTCCATCCTCAATGACGCCGGCAACCCCAACGTTGGTGAGGCTCTCGAAACGGAAGAGGATGTGACTGCCGTGGGGACGGCGTCGGCTCCGAGCTTTTCGGTCGCCGCTTCGAACAGCCCGGCGACGGTCACGGCGGGGCAGTCCACGAATTTCACTCTGACGGTAACGCCGTCTGGGGGCTTCAACCAATCCGTTTCGTTCGCCTGCACCGGCGCCCCGTCGCAGGCCACGTGCAACGTGAACCCACCTTCCGTAACCCTCGATGGAACGCACACTGCTACGACCACGGTGTCGGTAACAACGACGGCGCATTCCCTGTCTTTCCGCAATCTCCGCCCAGGCTCGCCGCCGCCCTTCGGGGAGTGGCTGGAACGAGGCGCACCGCAGCTATTGATGTGGCTTCTCCTGCTTGCGATGCTTAGTGCGCTCTTCGCGGCCCCTCGCCGGCGCTCCGGGCTTGTCTTGAGCGTAACGCTGGCGCTCGCGCTGTTGTTCGTGGCTTGCGGAGGCGGAGGGGGCGGCGGAGGCGGAGGTGGGAACCCTGGGACGCCGCCGGGCACCTACATGCTGACCGTAACCGCCACCTCCGGGACTGCGGTGGTCTCGACGAACTTGACTTTGACGGTGAATTAGAACGCCAGGGCGGCGAGATCCTGAACCAAATCCTTCCCCAGCTTCGATTCCGATCGACAGCCGGACCAGTGCAGCGTTAACGCACGGGGCCAGTCGCTGATGTCTTCGCCGTCATGGACGCTCTGGTCCTGCGCCCGCTCAATGTGCCCGCGGCCCGGAGCCTCTATGTGTCCGGTTTCGAGCCGGAGAGTGTCCGTGAATGAACAGGGTCGGCAGGGATAGGGGCCGCGGCGAATTGCGCCAACAACACGCTTCTTGCAAGCTGGTATTCCACCCCGCGCCGGGCTAGAATCGTGGTCGGCTCACGCCCATGCGCGACCTCAAAGTCGACAGTCCTAGCCCTACCGTGGTTCTCACCGCTACCACCAGCCTGCGGATCATCGCCGCGGCGGTGATCTTCGGCTGCATCTACTACGCGAGCTCGGTGCTGATTACGCTGATCTGCGCGCTGCTCATCGCCTTCGTGCTCGACCCGGGCGTGGCCCTGATGGAGCGCTTGCGGATTCCGCGCTGGCTGGGCGCGCTGATCATGGTGCTGCTCGGACTGGCGGCCGTGTATCTCGCGGTATATCTCATCTATGACCGCGCCGTGGCTTTCTTCGACGAACTGCCGCTACTGGCCGTCCCGGTGCAACGCCTGGTGGCTCGCCTGGGCGACTGGGGACGGCACCTGTGGCAGACCATGTTGGGCGGACTGCCCCAGGCGCCGGTTGAGACGAGCGTACCCACGGTGCGCGTCCAGCCGGAATCGCAGGAATGGGTGCAGTACCTGGCGCGCGGGTTTGGCTCGGTCTACGCCTTCACCGTCACCGTGATGTTCATTCCCTTCCTGGTCTTCTTCATGCTGACGTCGAAGAACCGCCTCTGGGCGGCGACGCTCAATCTCTTCCACGTCGAACGCCGGCAGCAGGTGGAGGACGTGATTGCGGGCATCGGACACATGGCGCGGCAGTACGTGCTGGGGAACGCGCTGGTGGCGCTGATCTCGGCCGCGCTGCTCACGCCCGTCTTCCTGATCGTGGGCCTGCCCTACGCCTTGGTGGTCGCCGTGATCGCCGCCGTCCTGACCCTCATCCCTTACCTCGGGGTGGCGCTCAGCCTGATACCCCCCATGCTCATCGGGCTGGTCCGATTTGAGCGGGCCGCACCCCTGGTGGTCATCCTGATTGCGGTGGTCGTGGTCCACGTGGTCGCCATCAACCTGCTCACGCCGAAGCTCGTCGGCGGAAGCGTCAAGCTGAACGCCCTCGCCGTCACCATTGCCATGATGTTCTGGGGATGGCTGTGGGGTGCGATCGGCCTGGTGCTCGCCGTGCCCATCACCGCGGGATTCAAGGCGGTGTGCGACAAGGTGCCGTCGCTTCAGGCTTACGGCCGCTGGCTGGGCGACGACTGAGCTGCGTTTGTGTTCCCACCCGCCTTCGGATAACATACTCCGACAACTGGGGAGAAACCATTGAGGCAACAACATGTCAGGCTCGCCAGAGGAACCCGCGGGCGTGCGTGCCGTCGAAGACCTGAGCGGTAGCGTCGTTGGCAGGTTCGAAATTCAGGCGCGGCTCGGTACGGGCGGCATGGGCGAGGTCTATCGCGCCGTCGACACCCGTCTGAAGCGCACCGTAGCGCTCAAGCGCGTGGCCCCGCGCCTCGGTTCCGATCCCGTCTACCGGGAACGCTTCCTCAAGGAGGCCGAACGCGCCTCCGCTCTGAACCATCCACACATCGCCGATGTCTACGACTTCTTCGAAGAGAAAGGTGAGCTCTACCTGGTGATGGAATACGTGGAAGGACACACGCTGCGCCAGCGCTTGCAGCAGCCCATGAGCATCCAGGAACTGTTGCCGGTGGTGCGCCAGTGTGCGGAGGCGCTGGGCGCGGCGCACGAAAAGGGGATCCTGCACGGCGACGTCAAGCCCGAGAACATCATGCTGACGCCCTCGAGCGGCGTGAAGATCCTCGACTTTGGCGTGGCCAAACGTCTGCCGCGTCGCCAGGAGGCTGGCGCGAAGACGGAGAGTCTGCCGACGGCGGGAGGCTTGTCAGGCACGCCCGCCTACATGGCGCCGGAGGTGGTGCTGGAGAAGACGGCCGATGGACGCGCTGACATCTTCTCGCTGGGCGTCGTCTGCTACGAGGCGCTGGCGGGATGCCAGCCTTTCCTCGCCGACAGCTTTGTGGGCACTACCGATCGTATCCTCCATGATGAGCCTCCGCCGCTCGGGAAGGTCAATTGCACGGTATCGCCTGAATTCGAGCGCGTCGTCAGCAAGATGATGGCGAAGGAGCCCGGCGCGCGCTACCGCAGCGCCGCGGAGCTGCTCACCGCCCTGCCCGGTACCGCGACGGGGATCCGCTTGTCGCACGAACGCCCGCGTAGTGGAGCCGCTGAGGGCGGCGGTCGACGGGAAGGCTTGGGATTCGACGTCGTGGCCGCTCTCGCTCTCGGCGCACTCGTGGCGGTCTTCCTGGCTGCTCCGTGGCTGAGCACACGCCTCGAACGCCTGCTCGGTGTACCTCCATCGCCGACGCAGGCGCTGGCCGTCCTCCCGTTCGAGGCAATCGGCGGCGACGCCGACGCGCAGGCGTACGGCCAGGGGCTGAGCGAGACGCTGAGCGCCAAGCTCAGCCAGCTCACCGCCACGCACGCGCTCGAGGTCGTACCGTCGAACGAAGTACGTAACCAGAGCGTCCGGACAGTAGAGCAGGCCCGGCGCGCGCTCGGCGTCAGCATGGTGCTCGAAGGGAGCCTGCAACGTTCGGGGGACCAGACCCGCGTGACTTACTCGCTGGTTGACGCCAAGACGCATCGGCAGCTTACCGCGGACGCCGTCACCGTCGAGGCCGCGAACGTCTTTGCCGTCGAAGACCGCGTCGTCGACCGGGTGCTCGCGCAGCTGGCGATTCAACTCGAGCCGCCCGAGCAGCGGACGCTGGCGCAGCGCGGCACGAGCCTCCCCGCGGCGTACGACGCTTACGTCCGCGGGCGCGGCTACCTCGAGGAGGACTACCACAAGATCGAGAACGTCGAGAGCGCCATCAGCGAGCTCAACCGGGCGCTCAGCCTCGATCCCAACTACGCCGCCGCCCAGGCGGGACTCGGCATGGCTTACTGGTACAAGTTCCAGATTACCCAGCAGAGCGACTGGCTGTCACAGGCAAAGACCTCCTGCGAGCATGCCATCACGCTCTCCAGTTCGCTCGCCGACGGCCACATCTGCTTGGGCAACGTCGACGAGGGCCAGGGCCGCCATGACGACGCGGCCCAGGAGTTCAAGCGCGCCGTCGAGCTCTCGCCGACCAGCGACGACGCTTACGTGGGCCTCGCCTCGGCCTATCAGGGCGCGGGCAAGCTCCAGGACGCCGAGAACACCTATCGCCAGGCGATTCGCCTGCGCCCGCAGCACTGGTTGGGGTATATTTGGCTGGGCTATTTCTATTACAACCAGGCGCGCTACGCGGACGCGGCGGAGATGTTCCAGCACGTGGTGGCGCTCGCGCCCGACAGCATTCAGGGATACTCCGATCTGGGCGGGACCTACGTGGCGGAAGGACGTTACGGCGAGGCGATTCCGCTGCTCGAGAAGTCGGTCGGCATCTATCCCACCGCCTTTGCTTACGGAAATCTGGGCACGGCTTATTTCTACCAGCGGCGTTTCGCGGACGAAGTCGGCGCGGCGGAGCAGGCGGTGAAACTCGCCGAAGGCGATTACTCGATGTGGGGCGACCTGGGCGATGCCTACTGGTTCGCGCCCGGGAAACGTGGCCAGGCCGCCGACGCGTATCGCAAGGCAATCGAACTCGCGAGCGCGCGGCTCAAGCTGAATCCTCGCGACGCGACCGCGCTTGGCTCCGTGGCGCTCTATCACGCCATGCGAAACGAGAATGCGGCGGCGCAGGCGAGTATCAAGCAGGCGCTGGTCCTCGCTCCGAAGGATGCGAACGTGCTGCTGTTTGCGGCGCTCACTGACAACCAGTTTGGGAATGGCGAGGCAGCACTGCGCGACCTGGAGAAGGCTCGGGACGCCGGCCTTTCGATCACGCTCGTGCGCGACGACCCGCGCTTCGATAATTTGCGCGCCCAGGCAAGGTTCCAGAAGTTGGTACGCACGCCTTAGCGCTGGGCGGTAAGGTTCGTCAAGAACGTGACCCCGCCGGGGGGCGGGAATCTTCAGATGAGGAGCAAATTATGAGTCCAGGAAGGGGAAAAGCAAAGGGCAAGAAGAAGCACCCCAAGAAGAAAAAGCACCATTTGGAGCTGAAACCCAAGAACATCACAATCCACAAGTGTAGTGCTGTTGAAACATACGTGAACAAACCAGACGAGGAGGCGGTGTGGTACTCCGGTGACCAGGATACTTACAAAATTAAATTCCACAAAGGCCCTCCCGGCTCTAGTCGTGTGAGTCCGTTCACTGCCGGTGACAACTTCACAGTAACGCCGGGGCCCCCTACGCACTCAGGACAGATTTGGCCCAATGCCGTGACGGGAAAGTATAGATACCGGGTGAAGGGCAAAAGCGGGTGCGACATCGACCCGGTCATCCACATCGGGCCCTGAGCGGTCCTGCTTCACGGAGTGAACAGGGCGCGCAATTCTCGCACCCGCTCGGTGAGTGACGGCGCAGTCTGGAAAACGGAGATACCGGCGACGCCGGTGGCGCCTGCGTCGAGGCATATCTTCACGCGCTCGACCGTGATCCCGCCCAGCGCCAGCACTGGGAGCTTCACGCGTCGCGCAACCTCGGTGAGCTTGGAGATTCCGAGCGGCGGGCCGTAGCGCAGCTTCGACGCTGTTTCGAAGATCGGACCCAGCAGCACGTAGCTTGCGCTCGCCGATTCCGCGGCGACCGCGTCCTCGAGCGAGTGGCACGACACTCCAATCTGGAACTCTCGCCGCGCGAGCGAATCCACGATGCGGCGCACGACTTCGGCGGGCAGCGATTGCGTCCCCAGGTGGACCCCGCCCGCGCCCAGGCTGAGTGCCACGTCCAGCCGGTCGTTGACCACGATCCGCGTCCGCGTACCCTGCGCCGCGGTCAGCGCCGATTCCACTACCCGCATCAGTTGGCGCGTCGCCAAATCCTTTTCGCGGATCTGGACCAGGTCAACGCCTGCCGCGACGGCTTCGCGAACGCAGTCATCGAGCGTTTTATCACCTGGCGCGTGCCGGTCAGTGATATAGCAGAGCTGGAAGTTGGGAGGCATGGTCACCCGCGGGTTGGGGAAAGCGGGAATCAACCGGCCGCGGCTGCGGCGTCCTAAGCGCCCCCCGCCCGCGCCTTCGCCTCGCGCTGCCGCCGCACCCGGAACCAGATTTCGTAGAAGCCCAGCCAGATGTCCGCCACTCCGACCCCGGAGATCGCGCCGCGAATGAAGTAGTTCCGGCTCACCAAGGCGATCCACGGAAAACGCGCCACGAAGTAGTTCTGACTCCAGAGCGTAACCCACGGCACGACGAGCAGGCACACGCCCACCTCGAAGCAAAAGAGGATGTAGAGGGCCGTCAGCAGGCGATTGATCACGTGCGGCAGGGCCTCTCGGCGCGATGGCGCAACTTGGGGGTCAGGGTCAAGGGTACAAGATTGTAGCATAACTGCGTTCGGCGCTCGGCGGATTCCCCCGGCTACGCAAACTTGGCGCGTCGACTCTCAATGGCTGTCACGCGGCGTGGGGCGGACGCTGGACGGAAAACCCTTTCGGCTGGCGGGTGTATAGTTCCCTGGGGCCGCAGGCCTGAGAGGTCCGCGCCAGCCCCGGACGCGTCATTGGCACTAATCAGGGCTTGGTCGGCATTTACGCGAGTGGCGAATACCGCAGGCGTCGGTGGGTACGTTAACCTTGGCTACAAGGGAGGTTGCTAGTGGCCAGCACGGCTTTCGCGGCTTGGATCACTCAGAATCACTTGTTCGCCATACTGTGGGCGGCTGCTGGAATGGCCTGCGTTGCAATCGCTGCCCAGAAGAAAGTGTTTTACCCCGGCGGCTTTGGCATGCAAAAAAGAAATCGTAAACCTTTGCCAACATGGTTGGGGCGCTTCTGGTGTGTTCTCGGTGCTGCTTTCTGCTTTTGGAACGCGATTCAGAGTTTGCGGAAATAACAACGTGGGCCAAGGGAGGGCGGCACTCGTGGACTTCGTGCCTGTATGCTTTGCGGCGAAGGGCTCTGAGGCTCCAGGCCGACGCCACGCATGCACATCCCCAGCATAGGCGATTTCATCAGCTCATTCAGGCTGGGCTGGCGACTCCTTCCGAGGTCTCGAACTGAACTCTTCATTCCACTGCCCAACTGAGCTAAGATGGCTCGCGTCATGCCTGAATCCAGCTCCCTGATCGGCCGTACGTTCTCGCGCTACCGGGTTATCGAGAAACTCGGTGGCGGCGGCATGGGCGTGGTCTACAAGGCCGAGGACACGGAACTGGGCCGCTTTGTGGCGCTCAAGTTCCTTCCCGAGGACGTGCGCGATCCGCAGGCGCTCGAACGCTTCCGGCGCGAGGCGCGCGCCGCGTCTTCACTGAATCATCCCAACATCTGCACGATTTACGAGATCGGACAGCACGAGGGCCTGACGTTCATCGCCATGGAGCACCTCGAAGGCACGACGCTGAAGCATCGCATCGCCGGCCGTCCGCTCGATCTCGAAGTGCTGCTCGATCTGTCGATTGAGATTGCCGACGCGCTCGACGCCGCCCATGCGAAGGGCATCGTGCATCGCGACATCAAGCCCGCGAACCTGTTCGTCACGACGCGCGGGCACGCCAAGATTCTGGATTTCGGGCTGGCGAAGCAGATTCGTCCCGCGGCTCCGGCTTCCAGCGATTCGACGCGCGCCGAACTGCACGACGAGCAGCTTACCAGCCCGGGCACGGCGGTCGGGACGGTCGCCTACATGTCGCCCGAGCAGATTCGCGGCAAGGACCTCGACGCGCGCACCGATCTGTTCAGCTTCGGCGTGGTGCTTTACGAAATGGCCACCGGCACGCAGCCGTTTCGCGGCGAGACCACGGGCGTCGTGACCGACGCGATTTTGAACCGCGCCCCCACGCCCGCGCTGCGGCTGAATCCCGAGCTGCCTCCCAAGCTTCAGGACGTCATCGACAAAGCGCTCGAGAAGGATCGCAAGCTGCGCTGCCAGTCGGCGGCGGAATTGCGCGCTGACCTCGAGCGCTTGAAGCGCGACACGGGCTCGGGCAAGCTGGTATCGTCCGCAGCGGTGACGCCCGCCGAAACCACGCCGGCCGCGGCCCCTTCTTCTGCATCGCAACGCGCGGTGAGCAGTACGGGTTCGGGAGTGGCTGCCGCGCCGTCATCCGGCAGCGCGGTGGTTGTGGAAGCCGCAAAGCAGCACAAGTTCGGCCTGATCGCGGGAGGCGCCGTCGCCCTCATCGTCCTGGTGGCCGCGGCCTATGGCATCTATTCGCTGCTCGCGAGCAAAGCGGCGCCGGCGTTCCAGAATTTCTCCATCTCACAGATTACCAGCAACGGCAAGTCGGCGCGCGCCGCGATCTCGCCCGACGGGAAATACATCCTGAGCGAGGTGGACGATGCAGGCAAGGCCAGCCTGTGGCTGCGCAACGTACCCACCAACAGCGATACGCAAGTGATGGCTCCCGCCGACGTGATCTATACCGACCTCATTTTTTCGCCGGACGGAAACTACATCTATTTCATCAAGGCTGAGGCCGCCGTGGCGGCCTTTCGTGACTTGTTCCGTGCTCCGGTGCTCGGCGGCGCTCCGCAGCTCGTGGTGCGTGATATTGATTCCGACATCTCCTTCTCTTCCGACGGCAAGCGTTTCGCCTTCATGCGCGACAACGATCCCGAGGTCGGCAAGTACCGGTTGCTCACCGCCAACGCCGACGGGTCAGACGAGAAGATGTTTGTGAATGCGCCGGCGTCGGAAGCGTCGCGTACCATCGCCTGGCGTCCGAATGATAACCAGGTTGCGAAACCGCAGTACCAGGTGGGCGATCAGCTCACGGCGATCAAGCTGTTCGACGTCGCTTCCGGCCAGTCCAAGGTGGTGGCGTCATTCAAAGATAAGCTACTCCAAAAGCTGGTTTGGCTCCCCGACGGCCGGGGACTGCTGGGGCTTTATCAGGATCCGTCATCGCATTTCACGCGCGCTCAGGTCGGCCTGATTTCCTATCCGGGCGGGCAATTCCACGCCGTCACCAAGGACACCAACAACTACGCAACCTTGACCCTCTCGGCGGATGGGAAGACGCTGGCGACCGTCCAGCAGAGGACGCTGCGCACCTTTTACGCGTTTCCCGTTGACAGTACGGGCGCGAGCCCTCCCAGTCCCGCGCTGCCCCAGGAGAAGGACATCACCGATTTCGCCTGGGCCCAGTCCGGTGGCTGGTATCTTGCGGAACAGGGCAATTTCGAGCGTATCTCGCTTGACGGCAGCGGCAAGACGGTTCTCATGAGCAACGAGGGAATCTTCGGGATTAACGCCTGCCCGGACGGACAACACGTGCTGTTCAGTTGGGACGGCCCGGGCGGCGGGACCGCCATCAACGTCTGGCGCGCCGACGCGAACGGCGGCAACCTGAAGCAGCTCACGAGTGGCGACTTTGATCAGAATGCAGCGTGCTCGCCCGATTCAAAATGGGTGTACTACTTCGACCAGCCGCACGACCGGGCCATGCGTATTCCTCTAGATGGCTCGAGGCCAGCGGAGGCAGTTCCCGGCGTGGCTGTC
>Ga0070732_10001082_pt1 | contig 15217 bp, 10 predicted proteins | sample Coa_R1_5_FD_66449 | JGI IMG/M metagenome (GOLD analysis project Ga0070732, IMG submission 66449) | Surface soil microbial communities from Centralia Pennsylvania, which are recovering from an underground coalmine fire - Coalmine... | ecosystem: Environmental > Terrestrial > Soil > Unclassified ...
GACCGCTCCACTACCGAGAATGACCAGGCGTCTACTCAGGACGAGGACGAAGCTCTTGGCGAACGACAGGAGCCTCACTGTCGTGATCCGTGTTGTGCCAGGTGCAGCGAATCGACCATGCCTGACTCAGCTATGTCGGGTCGACGATGCCCATGCCGATGAGGCGAAGAGCGGTCAGGCTTGGGACAAAGAAGTAGTCACCACCGCGCATCTCAACGAACTGAGGGAGCCCATCGCACACAAACGGGTCGGTGTTGGCCGCGGGGTCGCCCGGAATGACAAACCTAGCTCCCTTACCGTGATTACCAATCAAGGGACACGTGTCGTTCCCGGCCCTGAAATCCAAGCCATACTGAATCCACTGCTGTTGCACGAACTCAAACTGCCGGAACAGGCTTGCACAAAGGGCGATGAAGATGATCCCCTGCTCCGTCGAGTCATCGAGCGCCAGGGGCGTGGGCGTCGGACTGTAAGGAAGGCCCCGGCGGAGAATGCGGCGCCGATTGTTCAAAACGGATCCATTCGGGGACTTCGAGTGGGGGCCGGCGGGATCAAGCATGTCCCTGGGGTTTGCGCGTCGCAGGTGCGCCGTCAAGGGGCACTTCGCTCCCTCGGAATCGCTTCGGTACTTGAAATCTACATATCGTCGCTCGATGTCGCCGATCGCCGACGGGTTGCCGCTTGCTCGCGCCCGAGCCTCCTCCGCGTTGAACGCCTGCCACGCATCCCAGGTCGGTGCGGCCAGGAGCGGCACCCCATTGGACCAGCGCCCAACCATCTTGGCTCGCACGATCTCGTTTGCTTGGTCGGCGCTGACGCGGTGCGTGGCTGCGTAATCCCTAGCAGTCTTGGAAATGCACTCGTGAAAGCTTGCGACGTTCTGATGCAGCTTGCGGTAAGCCATGAACGTCCCGTTGCGCGTCAGCGAAAATGGCATCGCCGCTGGCGGCGTCTCCTGAGCCTCGTCCGGGTAACCGAGGAGGAATTCGCCCGTCGCAAGCGGTGCCCAAGTCTGGTCTGGCCGAATCTTTCCGCCTCCGACAGCGTCTTCCATCTCGGCTTCTGCCGGGTACTGGCCCTCAAAAGCCGGATCGCCGAAACCGTCAGTGAATCCGAAGTGCTCTTTGGGTGTCGCTACCGCCGTACCGTCGGGCTGGTGGACCAGAAGTACAGATGAGTCTTGGTAGGGCGCACGTCCGCTTCCGTGGCCCTCGAGGATTCTCATGCCGCCCTTGGCACACTGGTCGATCACCCACTGCGTCGCGCCCGCCAACTCCGGCACGGCCGTGCCGTCAGGGCTCATCTGGGCGTTCAACGACACCAGCATGTGGACCTTGCACGCTCCGTCGGATTCGCGCCACACGGGATCCCACTTCTTCAGCCCATCACCCCCTGGAAAATCGTCACCAAGGATGCCGGCCCGGGCCGCCATACCGTCAATGAACTCGCTGGGCAGATCCCTTAACGTGCTCGTCGGCAGTCCAAGCGCGATCAGGCCATAGAAGTTGATCGCGAGGTTAAAAGTGACCTTCGGTTTCTCCGCTTTGCCATCGGAGTGGGACTTCACTGTCCAGGGCTCATCCGTCGTGATCCGCGGGCGAATCGCCTCGACGAATCTCCTGCCCGCCTTCTCGCTGTCAATGTGGAGAAACAGGTACCGAGCCTTCGGGAATCGATAGGATCGGATCACATTGCCTTGAATGTCAGCGCGATCGAGGACGCGGGGCATGCGCACGGCTCCCCTTACGAGTGAATGACACCAGGTGGCTGTGTGGGGGTGGCTCCGAGGGGCTTGTGAGCCGCCACGAACGCTCCAAAGGCGTCCCACAGCTCGGTGTCGCTGGCGCCTTGCACATTTGGGACCAGCCGGGCGAAATGTTGTTGAAGGTAAAGAGCCTTCAAGATGGAGGGCAGATCGGAGCCCGGGGCCGCCGGGGACGGCCGCGCGCCGACGATCATGACGATCTTGTAGAGCAGCAGGAGGGAGACCAAGAATCCCGCTGCCACGGCGAGAATAGCCCAAGGCCAGGGCCGCCACCCACCAAGTCTGCTGAGACTCCAGCCCGCAGCTACGTCGATTGCCACCAAGCCAAGGAGCGTCGCAATGAGCAGACCCGTCCACGACTTCAGAGGCGGCGACACCGTCCAATAGTCATTGAAGGGCATCGTGGTCTCAATCTGGCACCGCTCGATGTACGACGCGAACGTGTCGGCATCCGGGTTGGCCGGGAACTCCGAGCAGAATCCAAAAATGCTCCCAAGCTCTGGTCCCACCTTTCCCCAAAGGCCCTTGAGATAAGTCCGCAGTTCGCTGACGTCGCCGCTCTTCGCGTCAAAGTCCGCAACGAACAAGAGGTACGGGCGTGACAGCCGGTCCTGCGACTGCGGCGTGGTCGGACTGACGCGGCGCACGGCAGTCTCGATCGCATCCATCGGATCCCGGCCGTTGTAGACTACGTCGTCGATCACGACGAAGCGGGCAAAGTGAGTGCGAGTGCATCTCGCGAAGGGGCTATTGATTCCGAGTGCCTCAGCCGCCTGCGATTGCAGTGCTGTCGGTAGGGTGGCAAGCACGTCGCGAACAGTCCGCGCAACAAGATCCTTGGCACCAAATGTCCTCGGAGCACGAGCCATGTCAATTGGCGCCAGAGCAGTAAGGAAGTAATGACCGCCGTCACAGTTCGGCACTGCAAACTCCTACTGCGGCGTCCAGGCCGCTCGTACAAAGGGCGCGCGATTCGCCTCGGCGGCTTCCGTGTCTGCAGAGGCGACCGGCGCATAACCCGGTGAACCCAAGTCGTTCTGCACGAGGCGCAGACCCGCCTTGTACGCCGCAGCAAACTCGGCCGGACGCATCCGGGCGTGCTTCTCAGCAAGGTCCTTCACGACCTCGGCGACACGCAGACTCCCTTTCACCTCACGCTGCGCGGACCCGGGTGTGGCGTTGTAGTAGTAGTCGTTATCGACCTGGTTGCCTTGTATGTAGCCCTTGAATGGAGTGATCGGGATCGACTCAGGGAACTTCGTGCTCGAGTACCAGAACAGGTTCAGACCGTTCGGGATGCCGTCTGAGAAGGCGTCGATGTACTGGTCCCATGTCCCGTTGAAGTTGCTGACGAAGAGCATGTAGTCGTTGCGCAACGTCTCTCGCCCTTGGCCAAGAGCCGGCCATTGATCGCGCCTAATGATTACCCAGCGAGCGAAGTGGATCAGCGAGAGGCCGAGCAATCCGGTCAACGTGCTCGGCACGAGCCGCGCAACCATGAACACCAACCGATTGATCCATGTTTTCCATGGTCTCATCGGTGTCAGCAGCGTCATTCCATACGCCTTGCCGGCCACGTTTGACATCGATGCGCTTCTCCGCCTACACGCCCGTTCACGCCGTCGCAGTTGCGGTCACAGAAAACGGCTTCGACGCGCTAGTTATGCACCATCGTGACCTGAGGGGCGTAGTATGCGTGATGAAGAACGTTCTGGACCACAACGGTGTGGCTATTTGACTTTGAGATCAATGGTTACGCCGAGAAATGGGGCACGCTGGAACCCAACGGTCGTGTCGGTCTTTACTTGTTGGACAATGAGGCCGCCGACGAATTCAAAGATGTTTGGAGCGTGTATCCCAATGCCGAACAAGAAGGCATTGCTGTTGCTCGCGGGACTGACGCCGAACACGCCCTCGAAGAACAGAAGATTGTCGGCAGAACGTGCGGGTGACAAACTGATCATAAATGCGGTCCTGCTGCCGGTGTACGGTCCCGTCTTGGCTGGATCTCGCACGTAGCTGTACACGTACCCAGGTCCGACACCCACGGCAATCGGGTTAGAGGGCGTTGCGGTAATCGTCAGATTGCCGACGGTGCCGTCAGGTTGCGTAAAGGCCATAGTCGCCGTGCTTGTGTTCGCGTTCGAAATTGGCCCGATGGTGCCGAGCGAGAGGGGATGGCCAACGAGGTTGGCTGAGGTGGTGAAAGTCGTGACGGCGGCCGTCATCGTGTCAATGTGCCCCTGCTCACCGGCGAGCAAGTTCAGCTCTTGGTAAAGTACCGACGTGCTCAAGGCGCTTGTGAGGGCGGGACTCTGTGCGGGATCTGACAATCCCGCGATCAGGGCGGCTCGCGCCCCTGCGAGAGTGGTGGAACCTTTTGCGAAGTACGAAACATCATCCCACGATTTGATAGCTGGTACGTCGATTGTGATCCACGCCGTCTTTTGGGGGTCATTTGCTAAGCCTTTTTGTCCGGGGCCGACAGCCACGTCAGACAGGGCGCTGGTGTAGGCCCTGCAGTCGTCAATGAGGCCCTTGAAACCGTCGGCCGTCTTCGTCTGTAACGCGATGAAATGCGTGGCGAAGTCGCCCACGAAAGGGGTATCGAAGCCGGCCTTGATCAACAAGGCGTCAACTGCGTTGCCAGCCACGGGCGCGGCAGCTGCCGCAGCGGTAGGGGCGACGAAATTTCGCATGCTGGTCTTACCGATCAGGCTTTCGAGATTTGCTTTCAGAGGAGCACCCCCACTGTTGGCGAGGGGAGCCACGGCCGTCACAACGCCTTGTAGCGCGGTGGCGAACGCGGCAAGAGCTGAATAGTCGGAGGTCGGTGCCTGCGTGACGCCGTTCCATTTGTACGAATAGAGAAATGGGTTCCGGTCAGCGACGATAACTTCGATCTGTTCGTTCGGGTGGCTCGAGAGCGAGATGCCTCCCGTTGGGATCAAGTTCAGTTGAGTCTCAGCCGAATGGCCGAAGGTGTTATTCGCCCATCGGTTGCCCTGCCAATAGACGAAGATGGTGCCCGCCCGCGTCTTGTTGTCAGAAGCTCGGAGACGAGCGGCGCTCGACACGCAAATCAGAGACGCTGCGATTAGACAGGAGACGGACCTTGTCGCTCGCCAACTACGCGAACCTAGTGCGGTAAACATAGAGATCCCCTGACCGAAGACGGAAGCTGCGTTGAGTCCGGCATACCATACAGAATCGTCGGCCGCGGTTCAACCGATCTGAGCCTTGATCTGGTGTTCGATCTCGGTCGCTAGTGGGCGCGCCCAGCTGAACGACTCGAGCCCCCTTCCATATGACACGGTGGGACTCTATACGACTCGACGGACAGTTCTCGGAGCGCCCCCCAACACGCGACCCTGAGCGCACACGTCAGAAGTGGACGGCGCTAGTGCGGAGCAAGCAGCTTCCGACGGACGGCCCAACGCGTCAATTGCGTCTGATATTCCGGCGAAGCGCCTTGCGAGCGAGCCCGAAGAGTATCTTTTGTCTTGGCCGCGCTGCTGGGGGTGCTGGCGCCCAGTAGCCTCTGTCTAACTGGAGCGCCATTGTCGCGCTCGACACGGGAGGTTATGCTGATCGTGGCGCTGGCGCCTGAGAGCGCCAGCGCGCTTCATCGACGAGGAGACAGGTGACGGCCTATACCCGTGCAGACGCCTGGAATCATGGCGGAACCTTCGACAACCAAGATCTCTACTGGTACGCAATGGGCGTCCGCGCCATGATGGCCAGGGCTCTGGACGACCCCGCCAGTTGGTGGTTTTTTGCCGCGATCCACGGCGAGTACGTGACGCCCACGAACAACCTCGGACAGTTTCCCGGGTGGGCATACATTCCAGGAGTTCCGAAGGTCCCCACCGCGCCCCTGCCGACGCCCGACATCATCGATTCCTACTGGGATCAATGCCAGCACCAGAGCTGGTTCTTTCCTCCCTGGCATCGCGGCTACCTCGTGGCGCTTGAAGGGCAGCTCCGCAGTGACATTGTCCAAAAGGGCGGTCCCTCCACGTGGGCTCTTCCGTATTGGGATTATCTGGGTCCCGGAGGCGAATTCGACATCCCGCCAGCCTTCGCCCAGCAGAGTATGCCAGACGGCAGCCCCAACCCGCTTTTCGTGACCGCCCGCTACGGTCCCAACGCCAACAATGTTGTTTTCGTTCCGACGGAAGCGGGACTAAAGAAGTATCCGGTGCAACCGCCCAATTACCAAGGAACCGTTACGGGAATCTGCCTCTCGAACACAGTGTACACGGGTTCCGACGGCAACACGCCCCTGCCCGGTTTCGGCGGTCCGCTGGCGGGTTTCTGGCACGGCGGCAGCTATCCTTCCGGAAATCTCGAACAGAATCCCCATAATCTGACTCACGTTTACGTCGGCGGGTCGGTCTCCGACACCGTCTATGGGTTGATGGCCGACCCCGGCCTCGCCGCGCTCGATCCGATTTTTTATCTGCACCATGCAAACATCGACCGGATGTGGGCCGTGTGGAACTCGGATTCGTCTCGCACCAACCCCTCCGATCCCAACTGGCTCAAAGGACCTGAGGGGAGCGGGGAACACGAGTTCATCATGCCGATGCCCGGGAAGAAGTCGTGGGTCTACACACCCAAGGACGTCAACAGTCTGAACCAGATGGACTACACGTATGAGAACCTGACGCAGGTTCCGGTTGTGAATCTGCTTGCGGCGAGGCTGAGCCACCTGGGTGGGGCTGCCCCCGCCCCCGCTCGCGCTGCTGAGCCGGGAAGGACTGCCGTGGAACTTGTTGGAGCGAACGGGGGATCCCTCCCAATCAAGGGCGTGGGCGCATCCACGATGGTGCAGCTCGATAGGCAGGTTTGGCAGAAGGTCTCCAATAGCCTCGCGACGGCGTCCAAGACGTCCGCTCCGGACCGTGTCTATCTCAATGTGGAGAACGTTCGTGGAACCCACGACGCTACCGCGCTCAGCATCTTTATAAGGCTTCCGGAAGGATCAGATCCCGTCGAGCACCCCGAGCTGCTTGCTGGAACTGTCGGGCTCTTTGGCCTCCGCCGGGCCACGATGGCCGACGGAAAGCACGTCGGCGGCGGACTGAGCTTTCTTCTCGACATCAGCCCTGTCGTCGACCGGCTGCATCTCAACAATGCGATGAGTGCCGATCCACTGCGGGTCACGATCGTCCCGAATCGCGCGGTCCCGGAGAACGCGGTAATCACAGTCGGACGCGTCAGCATCTATCGGGAAGGCCGCTAGGCGGTGATGTACGACCGTCGAGACCGGGTCAAGGTTCGCAACGCGGTTCTGGCAGCTACTGCGCTCGCCTGGGTTCTGTTGGCCTGGACGCTTGGCTGGGCGGGTCCGCATACGCACCAGCACGTCATGACCCGCGGCGGCGTTTCGCCAGGCGCGGCAGTGAACTGGCTGCTGATGCTGGCCGCAATGATGGCGCCCGTTCTCATCCAGCCCATACTTTTCGTTCGTGCCAGCAGCTTCGCGCGCCGACGCGGGCGTTTGACGCTGCTGTTCGTGGCCGGCTACACGGCGGTATGGATAGTCGAGGGGGCCCTGATGCTGCTGCTCACGGCGGCGCTCGGGTCGTCCGGATCCTCGCTCTATGGTCAGGCCACGGCGGTTCTCGTCATAGCCCTCGTCTGGCAGTGCTCACCCGCGAAACAGGCCTGTCTGAACCGGTGCCATGCGCTGTGGGAACTGGCGGCCTTTGGCCGGGCGGCGGATACCGCTGCTCTGACTTTCGGAGTGACTCAGGGCGTGTGGTGCGTCGGCTCGTGCTGGGCCTGGATGTTATTGCCGCTGCTGTTGCCGAGCGGGCACCTTGCGGCGATGACGGCCGTTGCGGTTCTGATCTTCTGCGAAAGGCTCGACAACCCGGCCCCGCCTAGCTGGCGCCAGCGCGGTCTCGACAGGACGCGCCGGATCGTCGTGGGACGAGTGAGGATCCTAGTGAAAGCGAACGCGACCGGCTAGAGCGCGGGTGGCAGTTTCCCATCCTGCAAGGTCTCGACGCTCGGCCCCTCAGAGAAAGGTTTGAAGCTTCGTCCTATCAGGGCTGCTCAGGCCATCGATCGACACCTGATGGACTTCCAAGAGTCTCAGCTCAGGCGGAGGCGAGCGCGATCGCCTTCTTGGTGACTTCCAGGCTTGCTCGGAGTGATTCTGTGTCGAACCCCTCTGTCGCTAATTCGCTGATCGCAGCGCCGATCAGGTCGATGCCCGCATGAGCGGAGAGCGATTGGCCGGAGGAGTCAAGCGTTGGTACACCGCACTCGCAGGCGACGGCGAACTCGAAGGCGCAGCCATTGCTGAACTGCCAGTTCCGGTTGAACCAAACGCCCGAAATGCGCGTCGAGATCAGTTCCCGCCAGAACGTCAAATACTCGCCCTGACTCCACCCCGGCGCCGTGAACGGGCCCGGCGTGATCACAGGGCCCGCGTGCCGAGCGCCGTCGCGAATGGCCCGTGCGAAAACAAGTCCCGCTTCGACGTTCGGGTCGAAGATGTTGGTGGCGAACCAGGCCGGGCCCATCTTCTCTCTTAGTTCTTTGCGCGTCTTGAGACCCGAAACCCGGAGTGCGTTGTAAAGCCTAACGCCGGTTGTGAGCTCCGTGCTGGCATAGACGGCTTTCACGCTGAGAAGGAGGCAGTCCATGGCGGAAAAGGCCATCCGCACTTCTTCGGAGTGGTGTCGGGTAAACGTCGACTTCCTCGGCTCGGAAAACCCCATGGCATTCAGATCATACACATACTGTAGCCACAAGACCGACAAGTGCGGCACGCTGCCTCAGTCACGAGCATCTCACCACACTCGGGACATCGGCCCGGCTCAACGCCAGCGCGAAGAATCTGCCGGCTCTTGGACCCGTCCCGAAAGACGGTGACGCCCTTGCACCCGCTCTCAAACGCCAGGCGGTACGCTTCGGCAATCTCGGCCTGACGAGCCGTCTCGGGAAGGTTGATGGTCTTGCTCACGGCCGTTTCGGTATTGCGCTGAAATGCCGCCTGCATCCTGACGTGCCACTCAGCGGGAATCTCGTGTGACGTGGCGAAGAGGGCCTGCAGATGCGGCGAGGAGTTCGTACCGCCGAGGCGACCGGTGGCTCGCACCCGCGACAGCACAACCTCTGGATCGGCGACGTCGGCCCGCAGACGCCGCGCTAGAGCCGCATGGACGTCCATCGACCGCGTGGCGCCAATCACCTCACGGCGATAGCTCAGCGCGAAAAACGGCTCGATGCCACTTGAGCAACCCGACAACAGACTGATGGTTCCCGTCGGGGCAATCGACGTGACGCATGCGTTACGCCGCGGCGGCAATCCCTCAGCGGCCAGGCGGCTCTCACGGAACGTCGGAAAGCTGCCGCGGCTCTTCGCGAGCGCGATCGAGGCCTTCACGGCTTCGCCCTTTACGAACCCCATCAGGTCGTCGGCCACATCTAGGGCCGCTTGCGACGCATACGGCATGTCCAACTCGACGAGAAGGTCCGCGAAGCCCATCAAACCCAGGCCCACCTTCCGATTGCCCATGGTCGCGCGTCGCACGGCGTCGACCGGGTAAGCATTCGCATCGAGCACGTTGTCGAGAAAGTGCACGGCGTGGCCCACGACCGATCCGAGTTCGTCGTAGTCCACCTGGCGGCCGCGCGCGAATCGCGATACGTCAATCGATCCGAGATTGCACGACTCATAGCTGAGAAGGGGCTGTTCCCCGCACGGATTCGTAGCCTCGATCGCGCCCAGGTGCGGCGTCGGATTGGCGGCGTTGATGCGATCGAAGAAGAGGAGTCCAGGGTCCCCTGTTTCCCAGGCTCCGTAGACGATTTCGTCGAACAGCGCGCGCGCACCCGTCATCGCACGGACAGTGGGGCTTGCGGCGGGGAACCGCAGCGGAATGTCCTCTCCGCGTTCGACGGCGCACATGAACGCGTCGGTCGCCATCACCGACAAGTTGAACGAGGTCAGCGCCTCCGGGCTCTGCTTGGCCTTGATGAACTCACGAACGTCTGGATGGTCGTGGCGGAGGACAGCCATGTTCGCACCGGCGCGGGTGCCCCCGAGCCGATTGATCTGGGTCGAGTAGTCATAGAGCCGCATGAACGACACCGGACCGCTCGACTCACCATGCGTGGAGCGGATCGCATCGCCCCGGGGCCGCAAATCCGAGAACGAAAAACCTGTTCCGCCGCCGCTCTTTTGGATGAGCGCGGCATCGAGCAGCGTTTGGTAGATGGACTCCATCGAGTCCTGGATGGGCAGGACGAAGCAGCCGGCCAATTGCCCCTGCGGCGTACCAGCGTTCATGAGGGTCGGCGAGTTGGGCAGAAACCGGAGCGACGCCATCATGTCGAAGAACACATCCTCCGATTCCTCACGCCTAAAGCCGGCGTAACTGTCGTCGATCGCGGCGACCGCGCGAGCGACGCGGGCAAACAGCCCCTCCGCGTCTTCGACGGCCTGGCCGCGAGAATCCCGCAGGAGGAATCGCTTCTCGAGCACGGCCCGCGCGTGCGGATTGAGGTCGATTCGGCGCTGCGTCTGCACAGGTGGTTCCAGAAGCTCCGGCGCACGGAGAGAGATGCAACCTCGCCGAGGCGAAACTTAGGCGAATGTTGATTGTAAGGGCCGTCTGGGCAGGCGGTCAAGTTCGACGGACCTGTCTTGTCGATGGACCCGTCGACGGCCTCTAGTTCAACGGATCTCAGTCGGTCGCGACCCGCGGGAATCGACTGATCGGCGGATCTGGCGATCACAGCATCTGGTCGGGGCCCCCGGCGCCACGATAGATGTTCTCGTTGAAGCCACGCAGCACTTCGCCGACCACGATCAGAGCATCCCGAAGTACGGCTCGTACCTCTGGTGACGGGCAGCCTTCCGGCCTCAAAAGTAGGTCCTCGCGCGCGTACAGGATGTCACCCGTGGGACCAGTCTCGTCGAGCGCTGGGGTCCTCCAAATCGAGTCGAATAGCCCTTCGGTCCTGAACGACACGTGAATGGCGCCCTTGACGTACGTGCCGTCGACGCTCCGCTGCGGCCAAGGCACGGGAAACACCACGAACGCGGCGTAGTCCTGTGCGCGTTCCTGATAGTGGCTGGCGAGGAGAATCTTCCTCTCGTCACCCACCACGATGTCGCTTGAATTGTCGAAGAGGACGATACGCCGGAACCGATCGCCGGTCAGATCATTTGTGCGGAAGGTCTCTTTGAACCACCGGATCTTGCCCGCGAACGCCGAAATCCACGCGATGGACCGCTTGCCGAACTCCTTCACCGCGCTGCCGGGCGCAGTCGCGATGTAAAAGACCACCGACTCATCGGCGGAAACCACGCTGATATTGACGCGAACGTCGCCCTCCGCAAGTTCCGGATTGCTTGCCCGCAGATTAGTGACGATCGTGTCATTGAGCCTGGCCCGGATTGCCTCGGTCACGCGCAAGACATTGCGATGCTGCTCGAGTATTAGCTTGGAAAGCGCCTGCGTCCGCGTCTGGTTCTTGCCCTGGATGGAATTGATGACGGTGTCGGCAAATGTCAGCATCGGCACTTGCCACGATCGCAGCCATCCGATGAAGCGGCGCATCCAGTAGCTCGACCACCCGCTTACGCGATGCATCCAGGACCAGCGCGCGCGTCGACGTCGGCCAAGCCCGCTCCGGTCGGTCCAGCTCTCAGACTCCGTCACAGGATCCGAACATCGCGGTGCCGGACGATAGAGGACGGTCACCCGCGCCCGAACGGCTTCGATCCCACCCCGAAAGACCGAGGAGGTCACGAGGAGGATGAAGAACAGGAAGATAAACCAGACGATGTAGAACTGGCGGTCGTCCGCTGCCGGTGAAGACACACCGAGCGACTCCAGAACGGTCGACGCCACGAGGCCGCCCAGTCCAAAGATGACCGTCTTGCCGAAGTTACTGGCGAAGGGCGATGGATCGAAAGCAGGCGACGGAAGGGCTGTTGGAGTCTTGGGCGCCGGCCCGCCAACCGCCGTCGCGGTCGTCGTCGACGAGGCGGGCGGAGTGCTTGTGACGGGAGATGAGGCGAAGGGGCTGTCCGGAGGCGGCAATTGCCAGACTCGAACAACGGTAAGGAACGCGGCAAGCAAGGCGATGAACAGGACCGAAAGGCGGCCGAGCGTCTGCGGCGCCACGAGATCCCAGCTGTGGCGGAGCGCTTCGACGACGCGGGATCGCGATAGAGGCGGTGCCTGGCTCTGATCGGCGACGAAGGTGTGGCTTTGATCTTCGTACCAATAGAGCTCCGTCGTGAGCGCCTGAGCCTGGAGGTGAACCAGCGAAAATCCACGCGCCTGAATTGGGGAGGCGTCCTGATACTTGACTGCGAGGGGCGGTGCGAGAAAGAGCTTGCGAAAGTCGCGGTAGCCCGTGCTGGTCGCCCACGGATATGGCTGTCGATAGATCTCTTTGTGGGAGTCGTGCAGATGACCCGCGAGTACGCCGGCGACGTTGTCTGACGCCAGCACGCCCTTCCACGTGTCGAGCACCTTCTTCGAGACGTTCCACGTCGACCAGACCGACGTATCCGGCACACCCCCTGACGGCGTCGGCTTTACGGCGTCGAATCGCTCCTGCGCCATCGTGAACGGATCGTCAATCTCGGGAATGTGCGTGACGACGATCACCTTGCGCCCGCCCTTTACAGCGTCAGCGACGAGCCGAGCGAAGCGTTCCATCTGGTGCTCTTGCTCGACCGAATTGGCCAAGAAGGCGCCCGGTCTATAGTTCTTGAACGAGTACGAGGGCAGGGCAATCAGTCGATAGTTTGTGTCGTGCACGTCCGCGTAGCAGGCTGCGTCGTCGACGCTCGCGGAGCAGCGCCCGAGGTTGACGAGGTGAATCGAGGGGTTCTTCGATGCGATCTGCGTTTGGACGTCGTCCATGAACTTGTTGAAAAAAGCCAGGGCCGCACCGGTGGCCACCTCGTTCGCGATGTCGTTGTTGCCCGGCACGACGTAGATATCGGCGATAGGACTCGCCGCCAGCGCCGTCGCCACGCGGGCGACCTGGTCGGTGCGCCACGTGGCGTCGACCTTGAGGCAGTCGTCAACGGTCTTTGGCTCCGGCTGACCAGCCGGCCGCAGCCAGCAGGGGTCCGCGTCGAAGTCGCCAGTCAGGATGAAGCCCTTGAGGTTCCCGCGCGTCTTGCCGGCACCGTCCATCCACTGGAAAAGATCTTTGAGGATTCCCGCATTCAGCTCGCGTTGCCTCGGCACGCTTGACTTGTTGGTGTTATCGACCAGCAAGTGGGGGTCAGTAGCGTGGACGAACGTCACGCCTTGAGCCTCGCGACCGTTGAGCCGCGCACTACCCAGGCAGTACATCGCCAGGGCGGCCGCGGCTAGGGACCGATAGATGCCTGTGCCGAAACGCATTGGGAACCTCCGCGCCGCCTACCCGCGGGTCTGCTACCGCGTTTTAGAAATGTCGCCTAACCAAACGCCCATGAGAGCGCAACATAGCGCGGCTCATTCTAAGCCAGGCAATTACCTCCCTTGTCGAAGGCCAGTTTCCTTCGATGGTCGCCCTCGCCTCGCGCACACCGCTCGGCTGCCAGGAGTAGTCGGTGTTGAAGAAAGCGGATCGCTTGTTCCCCCTGACGTTGTGGTGGTCGTTATCGAACTGCCAGAAGCAGACTTGAGGCGACTGTTTGGACGCTAGGTCCTGATTCGACTTTACTTGACAGCCCTCTAATGAAGCGCCTAATCTCGCTGGCGCACTTAGCGTAGCGCAGGTCAGGTGTCCCTGGCGTGACATCTGTGCAGGCGCTCACGCGGACGGACTAGGGGCAATCCTAGAGACACTCACACGGCCCGGCGAACGGGCTTCGTGATGGAGGCGAAAGATGAAGTTGAAGCCAGGGTCAGTGCGGCCGCACATCAAGGCAGGGAACTCGCAGGCACACCGTGGTGTGAGCCCGCTGAATCCGCTCACGCACCGGAACACCGGGTATCAACCGTTGCCGAGGGCACTCGGCCTAGCTCCATATCACTATGCGCTCACGGAGCATTTTCCGGACGTGGCACAGCACATCGACAAAGCCGGTGAAATGGTCGTGCACGTGTTGGGCGACTCGGGTGGCGTTCAGGACGGTGAGTTTCAAGGCCACGTGGCCGGGGCCATGATCGACTCTTTGGAGAAAGAGGGGGATCCTCAGGCCCACTTCTGTTATCACGTGGGCGATGTTGTCTACTTCACCGGTGCCCACGATGACTACTATGCACAGTTCTACGAGCCGTACGAGCGCTACACGCCTCCCATCTTCGCGATTCCTGGAAATCACGACGGCGAAGTCGATGATCCGAGCGTGCAGACGTCGCTCGACGGGTGGGTGGCGTACTTCATGCAGGCTCAGCCGGATGTCGATCCGATCTCGAAGGACGCTCCTCGCGTCGGTCTCGACCTTCCGAATCCGTATTGGACGCTGGTGACACCCTTCGCGACGTTCATCGGCATGTACACGAACGTGCCCGAGCATGGGTCGATTGATTCAAATCAACAACAATGGCTCACTCACGAATTCGCAACAGCGCCGGATGATCGCGCCCTGATTCTCGCGTTGCACCATCCGATCTACTCGTTCGACGTGTTTCACAGCGGCAGTTCGAAAATGGCCGACGCCCTAGAGAATGCAATCAGGGACACCGGCCGTGTGCCGAACCTCGTATTGGCGGGTCACGTGCACGATTATCAACGAATTGAGCAGACGATCGCTCCCGGCGGACCAACTCCGTTTCTGGTCGTGGGCAACGGCGGCTACCATAACTTGCATCAGATCCACTCGCCGAACGGAACCGTAGCCGCCGACACCGGGTCTACGCTCGTGTACGGCAAGGTCATCTGGGGTTACGTCACCCTGACGATTAACAAGCGCACGATTAGCGGCTTCAGTGTCGAAATCGATCGGACGGGGGTGATCACGAGCCCTGCGGATAGGTTCTCGTACCCGGCTGGACCGATTTCCTTGAAAAGCCCCAAGACCGTGCCAACCCTTTAGGAACCTTGGTTCCGAGTCCAAGGCGCGGGCGAGCTTTCTAGCTGAAGCGGCTGACCGCCGGGATGTTTTGCGCCGTCCCCTCGTTTTCCTTGCCCTCTGGAGTTGACGGTTTCATACCGCGCGTGTCACGACGTCATCGCGATGAGACGCCTCAGGGCTTCTTCGGCCACCACAGACAATCCAAACGGCCACAAGATGATAAACACGAGGCCTACAAACAACAGCACCAGGCTCTCGGGAGCAATCAGGGACCGAACGCTAGCTGCGGTGGCCACCGTGCTCAGGCGACGCACCTACGGAGGGCGGCGGACCTAGCAGGCCACTGAAAAACGGTGCTTCATAGTCCTCTCAGCGCTCGGGGGCATGTCGGCGATGGTGGCGATGCCGCGATACGGGTCCGCGATCGTCGCGGTGGCGGCTCGCGAGGTGGC
>Ga0070732_10001083_pt1 | contig 15200 bp, 30 predicted proteins | sample Coa_R1_5_FD_66449 | JGI IMG/M metagenome (GOLD analysis project Ga0070732, IMG submission 66449) | Surface soil microbial communities from Centralia Pennsylvania, which are recovering from an underground coalmine fire - Coalmine... | ecosystem: Environmental > Terrestrial > Soil > Unclassified ...
ACCCGGAATGTCGGCGTCAAGAGTCGTACCCGTTCGGATTTTGCCATTGTCTGTCCTTTCATTTTCTCGTTTTCACATTGGCGAGCGTGTCGTGACACGATCTTATGGGATCGTCAACCACGTTGTTTCTTTTGTGCAAAAGTCACTTGACTTTTTGGTCGGGCTTATTTGGTTGCTCAGGCGGCAGCACATGCGGCGGGGCGCCGTGCGGATTTTTCAGCCATTCGATCATCGAATTCGCCGCGGCGATGAACTTCTCGCGCCGCTCTTTGCAGCCCTTGCACTCAGCCATCGTCCTCGACCTTTGCGCCGCGCTCGCGCAGCACAACGATGGTGCCCTCGCGCACGGTCTTGGCGGCGTGCTCCAAGCCGTCGAACGGCGCACCGAGAGGATGATCCTCAAGCCGAACGTGGCCCTTGTCGATGATGTGCCGCGCGAGCGTGCGGCCTATGTCCTGGTCGATGCCGGTCATGTACGAGTCGTCATTGGCAAGCTCGGTGAAATACACCTGATTGCAATCGACCACATGCAGCCGACCGCGGCGAACAAGCTCGCGGATCAGTTGCTTGTCGGTCGTGTGCTGGAAGATCATTTCCAGATTGCGCGCCTCATGCTCAGAGATTTCGGGAAGGCCCATGTCACATGCTCGGCGGAAGGGGAACGATGCACCATTGCGTTTTGATGGCTTTGCCATCGTCAGTCGGCCACAAGAAGGCCCACGCCGTTCCAGTCGGGTTGCCGGCGCTCAGCTTGACCACATCCTTGCCACGGAAACGAAATTGCAAGCCGGTTTGGATCGGCGCTCGCTTGGTGCCATCCGGCCATTCCTTTGCGCTGCCGTCCGCAATCTCGGCGAGTCCGTCAGGTTCCTCGCCGTTCACGGTGGCTTCTTCAAGAATTCGTATCGGGTAGGCATCGGCGATGCCGCAACAAAAACAATGCTTGACGCCCGGCAGACACCATGGGCGTTCCAAGTCCGCCATCCATTGCCCGATGGGGCTATTCTTATCGAAGCCGTGATCCAGCGCGTGCGCTCGCTCGGGCCACGTCATGATGACGGCCGCAATGAGCGCGCCGACGAAAATCCATACCGCAGCGACCCATATCCATTCTCGGGTCGGCGAGTCGAAGCGGCGCTCGCGCGGATCGACCGGCTTCATGCAATTGCATTCGCCAAGCGCAGTCCATCCGCCGCTGCGCCACGTGCAGTCGGGCGCGTGCTCGTTATCGCGGGGCGGCGCCGACCGCGACTTAATGCCGCCTGTGAACGCCACGACGCTCACGATGCTTTCTTCCTTCGCTCGACTTCAAGATCGCGCTCCGCGGCGGTCGGCTCGTCCGGGACGCCGGGCACGACGCCAAGCGACACGGGCGGCTGCACTCCGACACAGCAAAGCTCGACCACGCCGCCGGCATTCAGTTCGGCAAGCTCGACGGCGCTCGGCCGCCAATTGCTGAAATGATATTGACGCCGGCCGATTTGCTCGCACCGGATCGGCAGCGTTCCGCACGCGCCGTCCTTCGACTCGTCCCAATCGACGGGCTTGCCGAAGTCAGTGTTTTGATTTCTTACGCGGCACTTTTCCATTGGATACCTTTGCCTTCTGAGCTTGCGCCCACTTCTGTTTACAGATGACGCACGGCTCGCCGTTGTTGCACTTCGGCGGCTGCTTGGCTTGGTACTTGTCGGCGTTCGCGCACTTAAACATAAATGCCATGACGGCCTCCCAATACAACAAGAACGATCACCACTACTAGGGCGATGAACCACAGAAACGACGAACGCTTCACATCGCAGTCGCCGCACCCTTGGAGCGATCCGCAGCACGTATCACCCTCACCGCAACGCGGGCGCTCGGTCATGGCCTCGATCCTATCCGCTTGTGGAAGAACACGTCGGCGAGCGCGCTTTCCATAGCATCGTGCAGCTTCATCTTCAACGGCTCTAAGTGAGTCGGTATCTTCACATCCGGCGGCAGTGTCACTTCATAGATGATCCGCTTACCCCTGACGGTGAGGCTGTATGTCGCACCGGGCGTAAGACACGGCCGGCTCATAAGCAGCCGGCCGCCGGGCACGACATGACGCACATCTTGGCCTGTCGCGACCACACTTCCCCGTCCGCGCAATGTTGGCGACAAATGCGCGGCGGGTGCGTCCAGTCATAGTGACTGGTTTCGCAAGTGGCGATGAAGGATCGCAAACTGATAACCGCGAGCGCGGCTAGGATACACGCTTTCATCATGGCTCAAAATCCTCTGCCGGATCGTCGGCGAAGTCGGCCGCCGCGACCTGAGTCGGGTCGATAGCATCGCGCGCGTCGTTGCCGGGCGCAATGCTGATTTTGCCTTCCGGCTTGTGGGCAACCTCGGCGACGATCTTTTTCAGCATCGCAGGTTTGATGCCAGTCGCCTTGCCGAGCTTTTCGACTTGCGCGGGCGACTTCAATTTTTGCGGCAGGAACAGATGTTCGTCGCCGATGCCGTTTGCGTTGAAGTGTTCCTGCGCCGCGGCCTCGTCTGGATACACGCGGTTGCTCTTGCCGCGGACGAGCTTCCAATCACCAACTTCATTGCCGTTCAAAAGTTCGGCTTGAATTTTGGCGCGTATGTCACGCGCCGCTTGATCCATGAGCGGTATCCACTTCGCTCGGCGAGCAAGCGATGCTCGGTAACCTTCGGCATCGCCGAAGAACACGGTTTCCAGCCGGGGCGCCGCATCATCCGCATCGACGAGTTGTGGCACATCAATCGGCCCGACCGGATCGTTCGCAAAATCGACGCCGGCTTCCTCCAACATAAGCGCGTCGAACGCAGTACAACGATCCTTCGCCGGACAATACGTGCACCAATCGCCCGCGCGTAGCGGCGCATTCGGTACGCTGGTCGCGTCGGCCGCGGCCTTGATGGATAGTTCAAAGAGCTTCAATTCGTCGGCGGTGTAGCTTTCCTCGCGAATGCACCCGTCCTCATGGATCGCGTTCGGCTGGATAAGATGGACCACGACGCCGAGCGCGTTCGGATGCTCATGGAGCAAGAACACGCCGTAGTTTTTCATCTGTTCGTTGTCCTTCACTTCGACAACGACGCGGCCGTTCTTGTAGTCGAACAAATGTATCCAGGACGCCGGCTCGACGAGTGTCACGTCGGCCGTTCCGCCAAGTCGCGGATCGAGCCATTTGCCGTCGAGATAGCGTTCGGTGTAAAGCTCGGCATCGAACAGTTCCTCACGGACGCGAGCAACCTCGTCGATCATCATCTGGACACCGGCTACCATGTCGTCATCGCACACGAATGCGAACCACCCTGGCTTCGCCGTTATTGCCATCGGATCGTCGCTGGCAAAAATCTGCGTTTCGCTGTTGCCGGCTTCTTCGACGTGAATGATGCAGCCGTGGTATTCGCTGGCGTCGCTTTCACCCCGCGAGAGCATCCGTTCGATGACCTTATGCGCAGCGGTGCCGAGCATCGCGGCTTGACCGGCCGTACTTGAGTCGTCGCCTATCAAAGCGACCGACCCGGCGCAATTCATCCAGCGGTGCGCCGATGACGGCGAGAGCTTTGCGTGCGGCATATTAGTATCCTTTGCGGCGCCTGCCGATTATGGCTTGCGTGATACCGAGCGCGAAAGCCGCGGCCCATGCGACCGCTAACAGCGTTTCGTGATCGCGCCAGAAGTCGATCATTGATTGATGCCAATCAAGATACCAGTCGATCACGACAACCATCCGTGCCGGCGACCGATGGCAATGACCAAGATCGCGCTCATGACGATCACCGTGCCAGCAAGCTCGGCGGCGCACATCCACATAATCAGACGCCAGTGCAGAGGCACAGGCGCCGACTCGGTTGTGATGCGAAGCGTCTCGCTCACTTCGCCGACGCGGTAAATCTTCTCGACGATCCGCTTCATTCCTTGTACTCCCATTGCCCGAGCGCCAGATCGACCGTCGATTGAATTTCCTCGTCGGTCGCGAGGCGCGGCTTCGCATCGACCCAATAGCCTTTCGGCTCGTCGGCCCAAAACACGCGAGCGTGCTCGGTGTCACCAACGCGATCATTGAGCGTCACAGTGCCGTTGTTGTAGTAGCTTGCATGAATTTCGCTGGCGTCTTGGTGGTACTTGTCGCCCGTCGCGTAGTGCTCGGTCGGCAGCGCGCGCAAGCGCATCTTCGACGGGTCGGACATGGCGCAGCCGTCGATGCCGCACTTGATCGTCATGTATTTGAAATCATCGCCGCTGTAATGGTCCTCGACGTAGCGCACGTTTCGGAATTTGCCGTTGATGATCCATGAGTCGAAGTCCCATGGATGGTCGTGCATGATGCTGACGCCGGGCACCGCGAGCGCGCTGTTCCACATATTAAGGCGAAAGCGTTTCGGGTGTTCGATTTCGGGGATGTAGGTGCGCAGCATACCGAAGCCCTGGACCGTCCAGTCGTACATCTGCGCGTTGCCGAGAATGAAGCGCACCATCGACCGCATCGCGGCGCATTCGTTCGATAAGCCGAAGTACCAGGATGGCTTCGCCGCCGGCTTGCGCAGTGCGAGCGGCGTCGGGTCGTACATTTCGCTGGCTTCTGTATGTCCCATGTCACACCTTCCTGTAAGTTATCTCGACTCGACCGTCAGAGAACCGCGTCATGACAATGCGCGATCCTTCGGGGGCTGCGTTGATTTCGATTATTGTCGGCCTTCTCGGCGCGTCCGGCGACGTGATGACAGCTTGCGCACTCCCGTCCCGCTCCATAAACAAAACGACTTCATGAGCGGAGTCGCCGATTGTTGCGATACGAATGTCCGGTGTCGCACTCATGGCCGAACGATCCTTCCGGGTTGCCGAGCCTTGAGCTTGCCGGCCAGTTTGATTTGCGCCTCGCGCGCGGCGTTCATGGCATCGCCAAGCGTCGCGCCCGGTGTCTCACTGCCATGCGTGCTCAGCGTGCGCCACGTGCCTTGCGGCTTCATATTGTCGCGGTTGGTGCGAACCAATTGCTCGACGCGGAACGTGCGAAACGAAACGTCGGCGATTACGCGGATGATGCGAGTCGGCACCATGTAGGCGAACGTGACGTAGCCGGGATCGACCTTGTTAAGCAACTCGACAAGCGGAGCGGGAATGTTTATTGCCATAACATTCTCACGATTGCGATGATTGCGATCAACGTCCAAACGACTTGCAGCCCGAACGGCGGCCACACTCGGCGCACATAAAGCTGAGTGCCAAGAGCCGCGCAACCCGCGATATTGACAAGCTGATACGCCAAACCCGGCTCGGTGAAGTGATACGAGATTGCCGCATAGTCGCTCACAATGAGTGCCATGCCGAGCCAACCCAAAAACTCAATCAAGAAGTTCATGGCGCTCTCACTCGTTTGGGTCGATTAAAGCGCGACCCCAATGCTTCTCGTAGGCGCGAAACGCGGCAAGCGCAAGGTCACGATCAGATAAATCGGCGTGCGTGCGGTTGACGTGCCATGCGATGATGCCATGCACGCGGTTCCGCACATGATGATCTTGCGCGCTATCACTGTCGATCAAAAACGTCTTGTGACTCGCGGCGGCGATGATCGCATTGAGCCGGTCAAGCTCGTCGGCCGCCCATATGATGATCTTCGACAGTTGGTACGCCGCTCCCGCTTCGAGAGGCGATGCAATCTTGATCGCGCGATCCGCGAGAAAGCGCAGCCCGGCGGATGATCGGGGATCAGGCGTCGGCATGTTGTTTCCGTGACAAAATGCTTGCGATCACGCGATACTTCTCGCGCGCCCAATGGTCATCGACTTTCAGAATGACGGCGCCGCGGTCACGCAAGACCTTCCATATCGCCTCGGGGATCGCGTTGGCGTGCTCGACAATCTCGATGAACGTGATGTGATCGAGTCCTTGCAGTTGATCGCGATCAAAAATAGGAACGGGCGAGCGAGACGACACAGGGGCGCCAATCTCGTACATCCACTCTTTGACCGCGGGCGCTTGCGGCCCGTAGCAAAACATCAAATGCGCAGACATGGGGACTTTCCTTGAGCTTCGGCACTTAAACCGAATTCTCAGGCGCTTGTCAATGCGACTTCGACGATGATTACATTCATGGCCTTGAGGCCGTCCATGAAGTCGGCCGGCACGGGTTTGTTTTTCACTAAAAAGAAAACGGCCCGATGATCGGTGCTGCTATCCCATTCGGCGAGGCCGCGGCGAACTTGGTCATGATGCCAGCACGAATGCAGCGGCGACATGATGAACAGCCGGCGTTGCAGCGCGCGGATTTCATCGCAATGAGCACCGTAGCAAAACCACGGCTCTGACTCGATGACGTTAGGGCTTGCGGCCATGGCGTTTACCCGGTGCGGGATGCTTGGCATCGAACAATCGCGTGACATGCGTCGGCCCGCGGCAATGCACGCTGCGCCGGATCGCAATCTCGACGGCCTTCTGTGCGCTCGCGCCGCCATCCATTGCCGCGAGTGCGAAGTCGCCGCCCGATCCGCAGGCTGCGTAGCCGCCCATGGTCGCCGCCGGCCACACGCCCATGTCGGCTTCCTCGTCATCGGCGTATCCGGCCTCGTCAACCTTGCCGGTCGCGATCATCCATACGCCACCGCGCGGGAACGCGATCAGCCCCTCATAGTCGAGTCGGAGTGCGATCAATTCTTGGCGGGAGGGCAGCTTATCGCCCGTGCGAACCTTGTCGAGCAAGGCTTCCATTTCGCGGCAATCATTCTCGCCGGCCGAACCGAGTAAAGCGCCCGACGATAGGCGCTTGATCTTGACCATCGAGACAGTTTGCGTGCCGCTGGATGCCCAACAGCTATCGCAGGCCATCACGCCGTTGCGCCACGCAATGACCGTCATCACACCCTCGGGAATTGAATTTCAGATCGCGCACCGTAGCCGCGGTTATGTGCTCGCGCAACCGGGCTTTGGCGACAAGTCGGCTCAGTCGAATTCGATAACGGTTACAGGGCTTCCCGCCGTCAGGTCCGGGTAGAAGCGTCTGAGAGCCGCCCGCAATTCATCCGCAGACGAGCAACCGTCGAGCTTGGCGTGCTCGTCCCTGAGTTGATCGAAAGTTGTAGTTGTGACCGTGTGCACTTCGACTTCCTCGTCCGCACATCCGCCATTGGTCGCCTCGAATACGAGCGGGCCTAGCGCAATGTCGCGGTGACCGTTACGGACGGTCGCCTTCTTGCGGCGGGCGCGCAAAGCCGGAAACAGATCGTCGGCGAGCTTCAATGTTTGTTTGGTCATTTCACCCTCTTGTTGGTTGCACATAGGCGACGAGATTTCGGCAAATGTCGCGCGAGTACGTGCCGGTATTGTCGGTGACAACAGCGCGGCATTGGCCGGTGACTTCAACGATCCGCGACACATGACCGCCGGGGCCGCCGCCGAGAGCGTGACCGCTACGACGTTGCACTACGACCGCGCCAGCGTGCGCGTCCGTATGCGGCAGCGAAGCCCAATTCAGCGCGAGTGCGAACTGTGACTCGGGCAGACCAAAGAACCGAGCTTGCGTGACGCCGCAAATATAGTGGGCACGATGCGAATGATGCACCGGGCGCGCTTGCGCCGGAACAACAAACAACACAGCGGTCAGGATCGCGAGAAGATACTTCATCGGGTACACCTTTAGGGTTTTGTTTCGATAGCCCCAAGGTGTTCGCTTATGATGGCGAGACTATGGTCGATCACACGAACCTCGGCTCAAGCCGATAGCGTCGGCGAAGCGGCCAGTGCGCCGCGCGTGCGGCGTTACGTCGCGCGCCGCGATATGTGCACGCCGGTCGTGGATACTTGCCGCGATATTCGGTGTACGGCACACCCCAATTCATGAGCGTGGCGTTGCCACGATCCGCGGCGAGTCGTTCACGTGCTTTCTTCTCGGCAGCATCGCCGGCCGCCATTGCGGCTCCGCGGGCGGCAGCATCAACGCGAAAGAAGCGACGCTCGTCAGCTTCCGCGATACGCTTGCCCGCGTCTTTTCGATCTTCCATCACTTCACCTTCACGTTGGAGAGCGGCGAATAGATGTACGGCAGACCGGGCATGATTTCCATCACACCGCTCGCGACCCTCTCAGTCAAGATCGCGTGCTCGTCTCGCGTGCGTTGGTTGTTGTGAACGATGACGTGAATGTCAACGATCACATCCACATCATCGTCAGACACCGAGACGTGCCGGGTGCGGACCCGGCGGCTCATGCCGGGAACGGCTGCGCCGGTTGGTCGAACTTGTACGGCTGCTTCGCTTGATCGCGCGAGAGCCGAGTCGTGTCGGCGCCGTTCGCGATCAGGCGTTTCATTTCCTGGCGGACAAAGGCGGCGACGACGGCGAGGTTCGCCACGTCAGAGCCATAGTCGCGGAAGCCGGACCAGTCGGCCGGATAAAACTCGGGCTTGCCATCGGTGAAGGCGTCGGTGTGGCCTTCGCGGCGATAGATCAGCGCGACGCCCTGCGCAATACCCGCCTTGAGCAATTGGCCTTGTGACGAGTCGGCGCGATCATTGGCGAGGCCCCACATCTTGTCCTGGCCGGCGACTTCCTTGGCGATAATCTCGTCGGCGAGCGCGCCCGCCGCATTCGGGTCGATGGTGGTCATAGCACTTCCTCTCGTCTGTTGTGGATCAGGGTTTGTTCGGGTCGATGATGCCGCGATCATGAAGCCTATTGAAATCCGGCTCATGACCTTCGCGCGGCGGTGCGCCGTAGTTCTCCATCAACTGCACAGCGACGGCGCCGATCTTGCGCACGAATGGCATCATCGCTGTCTGCCCGTCCGGCTTGTACCACGCCGCGCGAGCGTGCGCGAGAATTTCCTCCATGCACAACAGGCCCTCACCCGGCGAAAGCTCGCCGGGCGCATGATGCGGACCATTGCTGTCGGGATGCGGCGCGGCATTGCCCTCGCCATTATTTTGATAGTCACGCTCACCGTCAAGGACGGCGTACACGCGAGCGCGCGATACCTGAGCCATGTGTTTATCCTTTGTCCGGCATTCGCACCGCCGGCTCAATCGAGTCGGGGCGCTGGAACGGTGTGAGTGCGTCGGGCTTGGCAGTCGCGTGCATTTCGCCGACGATGCCGGCGCTGGCCGGCACGTGGTTCTCGCGCGGCACAGCCCCGTGAAGCTCCATGCCCTTGATGGCGATGGCGCCAATCTCGCGCAATCGTTTGAGCGCCTTCGCTGTGCGTTCCTCGACCGTGAGCTTCGGCGCCTCGGGCGATGCCGGCGGCGCGTACAGCGAAATGAGCTTCACCGCATACTCGTCGAGCATGTCGGCGACTTCCAACAGCGTCGGCGGCGTCGGGAAATGTTCGTCCTGATAATCACGCTCGCCATCGAGCACTTCATAGACGCGATCACGGCTCGTCGAACGGCTCGGTACTTTGTTGCTCATGGGGACTGCCTTCTGTTGGATACAGTATGCCGGCTTCCTCGACCGAAAGCAACTCGGCGGCTTCCGCATCTTGTGGCGGCCGGCTGTCGCCGAGCGGCGGCAAATCGGTGGCGGCGTCCAAGTCGGCCTGTGTAATACCGTCCGGCAGTTCGGTGGCCGGCGCAAGCGCAGCCGGTTCCGGTGGCGCGATGTAAGCCAGTTCACAGACGCCGTAAAGCGCATTGCGCGCCTTGCGCACGATCACGTTGACGCCGCGGTCCATAATCGGCGCGACGACCGCAGCGAGTCCGCGCGGCACATAGCCGAGCGGCCACGTGCCCCACATGACAAGGATCGCATTCGGATCGTGAGGATTTTTTGGTTGGCGCAGCAACGTGAGTTGCTGACCCATGCGGAGCTTGGCGACCATGCGTGCAGCGTTCCGATTTCCGGCCGGCGAGATTGTGCTGCCCATGATCGAGAACGGTGTATTCACTTGCGCCATTATGTCGCTCCAAAATTAAGAGGGAGGGCCTAGCTTGTCACCTTCGGGATCGGGATTGCTCCCTTGCGCATGGTGCCGGCTCACCCGTAGGCTGTCCGGCTTCAAGGCTAGATAACGGGACTGTGCCCGCCCTCCCAACTCTTTAGCGGCGGGTCCCCGCCAACGGACCCATTAAGTGTTTACCCATTGAAGGGCGGCCTACACCGCGCTTTGCGTTAGGCGTCCTCGCCCGCGCCGGTCTGTTCGGGCGGATCGCCTTCGACTTCGCTGTCGGCGACCTGACCGTCCGCACCATCATCGGCGCTGGCACCGAAGTCATCTTCCGGCTCGGGCTGTGCTGCCGGCTTGGCCGCGGGCTTCTTCACCGCCGCCTCGCAAGCGTCGATCACCGCCTTGTACTTGTCGGGCTTCACGTTGCGCACCGAGTCGGCGCCGCCAACGTCCTTTAGGATTTTGTACGCCGCGGCTTTGCCGGCCGCTTTGTCACTGCCGGCGTCGAGCACCTTGCGCAACGCCTTGCTCACGTCATCCATGACAAGGCCGTCATCGGAAGGTCCGGGCGCGGTCTGCTTCGCGGTGGTCGCGGCGGGCTTCGGCGATGATGCGGCGGGCTTCGGCGCTGCGCCGCCCGGCTTCGGCCCGGCGGCTGTCGGTTTTGGGGCGGCAGCACCCGGCTTCGGCGCGGCACCGGCCGGCGCACCGGCAGGCTTGGGAGCGGCCGTAGCACCGGAGAGGAAGCCGTGATAGGCGGTCGCGCGCTTCACGACTTCATCGGGCGCGAATGGACCGCCGTGTTGGTTTGCCAGTTCGAGCGCCTTGATCTTGAGCGCGTGCGTGTTCGGTGCAGGGGCGTCGGCCATCGGGGACTTCCTTCTCGTTGTTTGCTCAGTCGCGTGTTCGGTTGCGTGTCTATGCCGGACAGGGCGTCGTTGTCAAGACAGTGCCGGATTTTTGTTCGTGCCGGGCTTGAAACGAGTCGCTAGACCAAATGAATGTCCAGGCTTAAAGCGTGTGGGATTGGGCGCGGTGCGCGCTCGCTCGACTCCTAGCGCCCGAACTTTGTCGAGGATCGCTATGACTTTCTTTTTATGTTTATCAGGTAACTGCCGACCGCGCTTCGCCGCGGCCATCTTCGCGCGAGTGGACGGTAACGGATCGCGACATACTACGCCGCCGCTCGCAACATTGTACCCGAACATGCGCGTGCCGAAAGCCTCGATTGCCTTTTCCTCAAGCGCATAGATGTACGCCTTCGACCCGGCGACCAAGAGTCGCATTCGCACGTCGGGCCAACGACGCCGATGCTCTTGCAATCTCACCGCTGCATGTCCGGTCACGCCGATGTAGTGCGGGCCATCCACATGATCGGGAAGCCACAATCCGTACAGGAAGTGCATCATCGACAAGGCGGCCCGGTGCTCGGCGATCCGGGCGGCGCGTGCGACGGAAAAGTTTTTGCCGGCGCATGGCTGTGACTCGGCGGATGTGAGTGATGCTTGTGATGATGCTTGTGCTTCGGATGCGAGCCGCCGCTGAATTTCTTTTTATGATTTTTCTTTTTAACGAAGCTCGCCGTTTTCTTTTTAGTTTGATCCGGCTTCACGACTTCCGTTTTAGCAATAGTCGCGCACGGCGCGGTCTGCACGTGATTGAGTTGCACGACCGGCGCAATTTGCTTCGGTGAATGATCGGAGACGGCGTGCACACCGATGATCGCCACGGACGCGGCGAGCGCGATGACGTACAGAGCTTTCCACATGAGGGGACTTCCTGTGGTATGTTTGATCGTTGGTGAGGCACTACAGCGATTTTTCGGGCTAAGTCAATAGCAAAGACCCGTTGCGTACCCGCCGACCGCATGGTAACGACCGGAGCTTCACCGCATCGCGAGGCGCCCCATGAACGTTGCAATGCCCGGCGACACCCTCTCAATCGCTCTCGACATTTTGGAAGCTCACCCGACGTGGTTTTTGTTTCCGATCAAGCGGCTCGAAAAGACACCCCCACTTTTCAAAGACGAACTGGAAACCAATAACAGCAACGACCCCAAGAAAATCCGCGAGTGGCACAACCGCTACCTCGGCTGCAATTGGGGCATCGCGCTCAAGAAGTCAAAACTCATTGTCGTTGACGTTGACACCAAGCCCGGCAAGGGCGGCCAAGCAACGTTCGACGAGCTTGAACTAATTTACGGCACGTTCCCGGACACGCTCACCATCACGACGCCCTCGGGCGGCAAGCACTACTACTTCAACGAGGCGAACGGCGTCCAGCACCGCATGGCCGTTAACGGCTTCGGCAAAGACGTTGACTCGACGAACTACGTTGTCGCGCCCGGCTGTTGGCTGTCAAGCGGCGGCACCTACGCGATCACCAATGACACCGACGTTGCGCCGTCGCCGGCTTGGTTCGCCAAGTACATCAACAATGACGATGTACCGGCCGCCGTCGTGCAGACCCCGGAAGTTGTCCTCGACAAACCGGAAAACATCGCGTGGGCCATTAACTATTTGCAGAACGACGCGCCGCCGTCGATCATGGGTGCGAACGGCGAATTCGCGCTGTTGCTCGTCGGAGGTACATTGAAGGATCGGGGCATTTCGCTCGACACTGCCATCAATCTCGTCGATCAATACTACAACGTTTTCGGCAAGTGCGATCCGCTGTGGTCGGTCGGCGAAGGTCCATTGGCTGACCGACTCGACGCCAAATTGAAGAACGCCTATTCCTACCTCAAAAAGTCGGCGCCCGGCTCCGCTACCGCAGAGGCCGACTTCTTCCGCGAGGAAGCCAAGCTCGATGCCGAGCAAAACGATTACATCACCGCGTTGGCCGCTAGGGATCAGGCTGTGTACGACGCCAAGCTCGTCGATAAGCGCAGCGCAGCCGAACGAACTGCCAAAGAGATTGCACCCGAAACCGATGAAGCCGCCGACGATCCGCCGCCGTTGCCCGGCGATGTGTTGCGCGATCTTCTCCCCGGCGGCCCGCGCGCTTCGCTGCTTCGGTTCCCGCTCGAAACGCTTGACGACTCGCAACCGATCACCGGCTTCAACGACATTTGCCGGCGGTGGGTGTGGATCACAGGCATCGAGCGTTTCGTGAACCGCTCCGACCCGACCGTCCAGTGGAAGCAATCGCAATTCGACAGCGAATATAATCGGTGGCTCAAAGAAGGGCCGAGCGCGTCGAAGTATCTATTCAAAGAGGAACGGTCGCGCATCCAACGCTTCCGGTATCTCGCATTTCGGCCGGGCAAAGGCGAATTCATGGGCGCCGAGTACAACGTATGGCGCCCTGGTCCTATCCAGCCGGCGTTCGGCGATACGACGCTATGGAATGAGCACATCAACAATCTTTTCCAGGATGAAAACGACCGTGATGCCGTGCTGAATTGGATGGCCTGGATCGTACAAAATCCGACCAAGAAGCCCAACCACGCGCTGCTTATCGTTGGCCGCAAGACTGGCACTGGCAAGAGCTTTGTGGCTCGGGTCCTGGAACAGATTGTCGGCGAGCGGAACACACAGCGGCCAAAGAATTCCAGCATGGGCGGCGACTTCAATTCCTGGATCAAGGATTGTCGGCTCTGCATTATCGAGGAAGTGATGCAAGTCAATCGGCGCGAGAACGTCAACGCGCTGCGCGATCTTATCACCGAGCCGACCGTCGAAGTGAACATGAAGGGCATCCCGGCCTTCAAAATTCCGAACTATGTCTGCATGATGGGCGTCAGCAACCATCCCGACGCGCTGCCCCTCGACGAGAATGACCGGCGATGGCTCATTGTCGAAACACATGCCCAACCGCGCGACAAGGAATACTATACCAAGCTGTTCGATGCTCTGCCCGGTGAATTCGGCGAGCCGCCGATCAACCCTGATTTGGTGCCGGCAATCTATGACGAACTTCTGGCCCGCGATCTTAAAGGCTACAGCGGCTACGACCGCCCGGTCGAGACGGATGCCAAGCGCAACATGATCGAGCAATCCCGTAGCGATGCCGAGTCGTGGCTGTTCGATAACGCCAGCAACGCCCCACTCGCGCGCGACATTGTGACCGCTCAGGATGTGAAAGACGCAATGCCCGCTGACGTTCAACGCACAAGCCGATTGATGACCGTTACCATCCCGAACTTCCTGCGCGACAAGCTCAATGGCACTCGAATTCGCAATGCGCGCCGGCTCAGCAACGGACAGCGCGTATGCCTGTGGGTCCTGCGCAACAAGGCCACCATGATACCCGATAATCAACTCGTCGGCGTGTACGAAAAGCAACGCAAGAGCGATAACAAAAAGATCGACGAGAACGCGGCCGACGACTTCAACGAAGTGGAATGAAGTCGTCGGGCCGCAACAATCACGCTGCCGACGCAACGACTCGCAACTTGGTGCGCTTGGCCTTCGGCGGCGCATTCGAGTAGGCGTCGTAGTAATCGCACTTGAGAGTCGCCAGCGCGTCAATGTCGAGCTTGGCGCCGCGGAATGCGGGATTGTACAGTTCGTCCGCGATGATGTGCGCGACCAGCCACGCGGCCACGCGAGCGTGTGGCTTGAGGTAGCCGAGCTTGTTGGCCTTCGCCTGCGCCCGATCAAACAACCATCCTGGCAGACTGTCGTTGCCTTCCGGCAGCACGTGGCGGAAACGCGCCTCGTCCAGCTTGGGGTTGGTCGCGAACAGCGCGATGGTCGCACTCGTCATGATATTGACGAGCTTCTGATTGGTGCCGAGCGCCGTATTCGTGACCAGGGCAACCGCACGATGAAGCACGCCTTTGGAATAGCCGAACTGCATCACCGGCAGTTTGACGTGCGGCCACTTGTTGCCGAACGCTTCTTTGATGCCGAGAATGTCGCGCACTTCGGCGCCTTCCGCAGTGCGTGCATCCTTCTTGGAACGCCAAAGATCGTAGGGGCTGATTTTGGTATTTTGAGTCCCCATAATCTCAAACACCTTGAGCACTTCGGCGTTCGTCAGCTTGGTGAGGATGCGAACGGGCAACGTATCGACTAAGCCGCCCGACAGCACGTCGGCCATGTACAGCCGGCCGACACCGTTGATAACGTCGAAGAAGCCATCGCCACCATCGCAGGCGGTGAGCACTTCGCACGCCGCATTGTTCCAGCCGCCGCTCGCGCGGATGTGGCCGACGCAACGTTGCCGGCGGCGCAGACCTTCCGGGCTATCTTTGTAAGGATCACGATCACCGTGCACAGGATGGACACGCAACAGACCGAGCGGCACATCCTTCACATTGTCGGTGCGAGAAAGTAGCGCATTGAGTTGCGCCACATCAACGTCGCGCTCGCTAGGCGCG
>Ga0070732_10001084_pt1 | contig 15179 bp, 14 predicted proteins | sample Coa_R1_5_FD_66449 | JGI IMG/M metagenome (GOLD analysis project Ga0070732, IMG submission 66449) | Surface soil microbial communities from Centralia Pennsylvania, which are recovering from an underground coalmine fire - Coalmine... | ecosystem: Environmental > Terrestrial > Soil > Unclassified ...
AGCACCTCGAAGTCCCGGCCCAGATACTTCTTGATGGTCTTGGCCTTGGCGGGGGACTCGACGATGACCAGGTTGTCAGCCATGAGTTATGAGAATCGCACGTGCCTAAAAACGAAAAACCGCGGACGAGCCGCGGACCTGACCGAAGCGCGGCGCGCGCTGCGGCTCAATGCGGCGCATTGAGGCGCGCCTCGGCCACCAGGCCGCCGAGCCGCTCGACCGCCAGCTCCTGGCCCGGCTGGCTCGACAGCACCATGAGCACCACCCACTTGAGCTGCTCGGTGTCGGGTTCGTCGGCATCGAGCGCCAGCATGCGCTCGATCACGAGCTCGCGCTGCGCCGGCGTCAGCACGCGCGCGCGCTCGAGCGTCAGCAACAGCCCGCGGCACTCGGTCGACAGGCGCGCCAGCTCGCTGTCGCTGAACACGCGTACCCCGCGCTGCGCCGCGGCGGTCTCGGCGCCGCGCTCGTTGCCGAAGGCGAGGTCGGTCAGCCAGTCGAGCGCCCGTTCGACCTTGGCGGGCGCGAAGCCCGCGCGCTCCAGGTCGCGCGCCAGACGCTCGCGCTCCGGGACCTCCGGCTGCTCATCGAGCATGTAGCGGTCGAAGACGTAGATCAGGATGTCGAGAACGCTGCCAGTGGTCATCTTAAGGTGTTCGGCCATAGCGGCCGCCCGGGAGAGCCGCCACACGGCCGTCGAGCTCGAGAATCAGCAGCATCGAGGCAACTGACTCGCCCGGCAGTCCCGTGCGTGCGACGAGAGTATCGGCGGTCGCGGGTTCAAAACCGAGCGCATCTAACAGCATTTCATACTCCTTGTCCAATACCGGCGGCTTTTCGAGCGCCGTCGGCGCTTCCATAAGCCCCTCATTCATAAGAGGAATATTCAACTCGGCCAGGACGTCGGCGGCGGCCTCGACGAGCTTGGCGCCGTCGCGGAGGAGTTGGTGGGGCCCGCGCGACAGCGGGCTGTGGATGGAGCCGGGAATGGCAAACACCTCGCGCCCGGCCTCCGCCGCCAGGCGCGCCGTCAGCAGCGAGCCGGACTGGCGCGCCGCCTCCAGCACCAGGGTGCCGAGCGCGAGCCCGGCGATGATGCGGTTGCGGCGCACGAAGTGTTCGCGCTGCGGCACGGTGCGCGGCGGGTACTCCGACACCAGCGCGCCGCGCGCGGCGATGCGCGCGGCCAGCGCGGCGTGCTCGGGCGGCTGGACACGGTCGAGCCCGGTGCCGCACACCGCCACGGTGAGCCCGCGCGCCTGCAGCGCGCCCTCGTGGCTGGCCGCGTCAATCCCGGCGGCGAGGCCGCTGGTGACGGTGAGCCCGGCACGCGCGAACCAGGCGGCGAATTCGCGCGCCGTGGCGCGCCCCGCCGGCGTCGGGCTGCGCGAGCCCACCATGGCGAGCTGCGGCGAGGACAGCACCCCTGCATCCCCGAGCACGTACAGCGCCGCCGGCGCGGCGGGGGCCTGCCGCAGCAGCGCCGGATACCCGGCATCGGTGCATAAGAGAATCGTGGCGCCGCTCGCGGCGAGCCAGTCGAGGTCGGCGGCCAGTGCCGCCGCGTCAGGCGCGGCGAGGAAGCCGCGCGCCGCCGCCGGCAGCTCCACCGCGCGCGCGGTGCGCGCCTCGACGGCGCGGCCCGGCTCGCCGCCCGCCGCCGCGATGAGCGCGGTGAGCTGCGCGGCGCCGAGCTCGGGAACCCGCGCCAGCAGCGCGCGTGCCGCAGTGGCCTCCATGAGGGCGAGCATAAGCCATGCGCCGGCGCAGCCGGCGCCTGCGAAAGGCACGTGAACGTGCGCGAAGGGCGCGGGGAGTAGGAGTGGGGGAAGGGGGCGCGGCCGCGTCGCGGCCGCGCCCGCGCGGGTTACGGGTTGTGGACCACGTCCTGGACGTGGATGGTGTCGGAGGCCGCCAGGATCAGCGCGTAGCTGACGCGGTCGAATACCTTGAACACCAGCATGGTGCCGGTGCGCTCATCCGGCAGCCGTACCTTCGGCGCGAACGAGGTGCCGAAGCCGTTGGTGTCGCCGATCTGCTTGCCACCGCGGTACAGGTCACGCACCACCTCGCCGGCCTCGTCGATCGCGAGCACGTTACCGGCCTCGAGCCCATGCTGCTTGCCGCGGTTGATGACCACGACCTCGTACTGGCCCACCAGGTCGGTGCCGCCGACGACGTCGATGATGCGGCCGTGGATGTCGCCCGCAGGCGCGTGCGGCATGAAGGTAATGGGCGTCTCGCTGTTGTCAGCTGACAGCAGGCGGTCGCCGGCGACGGTCTCGCGCGCGGCGTCGATGAGCACCGTCTTGGCCGGGTTGCCGGGGCGGCGCACCAGCGCGGTCGCCGTGTAGATCCCCTCGTAGCCGACGACCTTGCCGTCATCCGGATCGCGCAGCGGGCCGGCCACGTGCACCACGGCGTAGCGCGCGTTCTCGGTCGCCTCGAGGTTGCTGATGTAGGCCTCGTTGGCATCGCCACCCACCTGGTGCAGGTCGCGGAAGGCGAGCACGTAGGGTGCGTGACGGATCTGATCCTCGGTCATGACCGAGGGCCGCGACAGGAAGGCCGCGATCGCGTTGTACGGAATGGTCGGGATCGCGCCGTCGAGCGGCGTGCTGCGCAGCCGCGGGTCGAGGCGCACGGCGCCCGCCTGCTCCAGGCTCACCTGCGGACGGCCGTCGCCGCCGTAGGCGAGCGCCAGCTTGTCGCCGGGGTAGATAAGGTGCGGGTTCGCGACCTGCGGATTGATGACCCACACTTCGGGCCACAGCCACGGGTCCTTCAGGTACATCGAGGCGATGCCCCACAGGGTGTCGCCACGCTTGACCGTGTAGTGCATCGGCGCGCCGGGCTTGACCATGTCGCTCGTCACCGGTGCGCTCGGTGCGGCCGCCGGAGCGGCGCCGCTCCCGGCCGCGGCAATCGCGGCTTCGGTTGCGGTCATGTCCTGTGCGGGCTCGGCGGCGGGGGCTGCGCGGGCGACCGTCGTGGTGGCAGCCGCTGCCGGCGCAGGCGCAGCGGCTTCCTTGTGGCGGAAGTGCGAGCAGCCCGAGACCGCAAGCACTGCTACGAGCAGGCCCGCGGCGGCGCGAGTGCCAAGTATTTGATTTGAGACCATCCTCCACTCCTCATTGCGCGAGGTGGACCACAACCTGCGCCCTGAATTCTAGGGGTTATACTGGCACGGAGCGCCGGTTGCATACGAATTAATGTCAACTTTGTGCGCTGGATCACGGGGGCGGCGTCCCCATATACGCAGGCACCATGGCCCTACGAACTATCCTCGAATTCCCCGACCCCCGGCTGCGAACCCGCGCACGTCCGGTGACGGTCTTCGACCCCGCCCTGGGCACCCTGGTCGATGACATGCTCCAGACCATGTACGCGGCCCCGGGGATCGGGCTCGCCGCCACCCAGGTGGACGTGCACCAGCGCGTCATCGTCATCGACATCTCCGACGAGCGCAACGCGCCGGTCGTGCTCATCAACCCGGAGATCCTCAGCCGCGAGGGCGAGGCGCGCACCGAAGAAGGCTGCCTGTCGGTGCCCGGGATTTTCGACGAGGTGCAGCGCGCGGCGCGTATCCGCGTGCGCGCCCACGACCGCAGCGGCGCCAGCTTCGAGCAGGACTACGATGACATCCTCGCGGTGTGCATCCAACACGAGATGGATCACCTCGACGGCAAGCTGTTCGTCGACTACCTGTCGGACCTGAAGCGCGAGCGCATTCGCAAGAAGCTCGACAAGGAGCGCAAGGAGCGCACCGCGCACACCGCCGCTCCGGCAGCCGGCGCGCGCCGCGCGTACTGACGTTGCGCGTCGCCTTTGCCGGCACGCCTGAATTCGCCCTGCCCGCACTCGCGGCGCTCTGCGACCACCACGACGTCGTCGGCGTCCTGACGCAGCCCGACCGGCCCAAGGGCCGCGGCCAGCAGCTCACCGCCAGCGCCGTGAAGCGCGCCGCGCTCGAGCGGCGGCTGCCGCTGGCGCAACCGCAGACGCTGAAGAATGCCGCGGGGCGCGAGGCACTGGAGAGCTGGGCGCCGGAAGTTCTCGTCGTGGTGGCCTACGGTCTGATCCTGCCGCGTGAGGTGCTGGCGCTGCCGCCGCGCGGCTGTCTCAACATTCACGCCTCGCTCCTGCCGCGCTGGCGCGGCGCGGCGCCGATCCAGCGCGCGATTCTCACCGGCGATGCCGAGACCGGCGTCAGCATCATGCAGATGGAGGCCGGGCTCGACACCGGCCCGGTGCTGCTCGAACGCCGCCTCGCCATCGCCGCGCGGCACACCGGTGCGAGCCTGAGCGATGAGCTCGCGCGCCTGGGCGCCGCGACGCTCCTCGAGGCACTGGACGGGGTGGGCTCCGGCACCCTCACCCCCCGCCCCCAGGCGGCCGAGGGCGTGACCTACGCGGCGAAGATCGACCGGGCCGAGGCGCGCATCGACTGGGCGCGCGGGGCGGACGAGATCGAGCGGAGGGTGCGGGCCTTCAACCCCTGGCCCGTGGCCGAGACGACCCTGGGGGGCGAGCTGCTCAAGGTGCTGGCCGCGCACGTGGAGCCAGACCCGGACTTGAGCCGATCGACCGATAAGTCGCCCGATCTGGGGGCGAAAATCTTCGATCCTGGATCGATCCTCGGCCTTCGCGGCGATTCGATATTGGTGCGGTGCGGGCAGGGCACCCTCGGCATCTCGATGCTGCAGCGCCCGGGGCGCCGGCCGGTCAGTGCGAAGGACTTCTCCCATTCCGTGAGCCTCGCGGGCCTGCGCCTTGGCTAGGACACCCTGGGCGCCCGGCGCACCGGCGCTGGCCGCGGCGGCGCGCGCCGTGGAGGCGGTGGTCTCGCGCGGCGCCTCGGCGGATGTCGCACTCGGGGCTGACTCGGGGGCGGACCGCGCCGCGGTGCAGGCCATCACCCTCGGCACGCTGCGCTGGTATCTGCGGCTTGCGCCCGCGGTCGAGTCGCTGCTGAAACATCCGCCGGGGGTCGCGCCGGAGGTCCGCGCGCTGCTCGTCGTGGGCGCGCACCAGGTGGAGTACTCGCGCAACGCGCCCGAGCTGACGGTGCACGCCGCGGTCGATGCCGCGCGGCTCCTCGGCGCCGAGCGTGCGACGGGCCTGGTGAACGCCGTGCTGCGCCGGTTCGCCGCGACCCGCGCCGAGCTTCTCGGGCGGAGCGATTCCGACCTCGCCTCGCGTACCGCCCACCCCGCCTGGCTGGTCGGGCGGCTGCGGACGGCATGGCCCGATCAGGTGGTGGCGATGCTGGAGGCGAACAACGCCCACCCCCCGCTCGTGCTGCGGATCGACCTCTCCCGCGCCACCGTGGCCGGGGTGCAATCGGCCCTGCGGGAGCGGGATATTGAATCTCAAGCGATTCAATGGATGCCCTCTGCCCTTGTTTTGGATCGCCCGGTAGGCGTGAGCGAGCTCCCCGGCTTTGCCGAGGGCCTGCTGTCGGTGCAGGATGCCGGCGCCCAGCTGGCCCCGAGGTTCCTCGGCATCCGCCCGGGCTTGCGGGTGCTCGATGCGTGTGCCGCCCCGGGCGGCAAGACCGGCCACCTGCTGGAGAGCGCCGGCGGCGACCTCGACCTCACCGCGCTCGACGTCGAGGCGGGGCGGGTGGCCCTGATCGGCGAGAACCTGGCGCGCCTGCGCCGCCCGGCCCGGGTGCTCGCAGGCGATGCCCGCGATCCGCGGACATTCTGGGACGGGCGTCCGTTCGATCGCATCCTGGTCGATGCACCGTGCTCCTCGACCGGAGTCATCCGGCGCCACCCCGACATCAAGCTGCTGCGGCGGCCCGCGGACGCCGATTCCTTCGCCGCCACCCAGCTCGCCATCCTGCGCGCGTCCGTGCCGCTGCTGGCCCGCGGCGGACGCCTGCTGTACGTCACCTGCTCGGTGCTGCCGCAGGAGAACGAGCAGGTCGTGAACGATCTGCTCACGCTCGAGCCCACGCTGTCGCCGGCCGACCTGCGGGACGGCCCGCCGGGGGCGCTGGCGCGCGGGCCGGGGCTGCAACTCCTGCCCGGCGCAGAGGCGGGGACCGACGGCTTCTATTATGCTTGTCTCGAAAAGACAACGGCCTGAAGGTCGAAGCGAGCCGTTGTCGTTGCATCCATGCTACGCGGCGATCCAACAAGGGACGGTGTGACCCGGGGCAGCCTGCTTGGCGTGGCGTGCCTCCTCGCGCTCGGGGCCTTCGGCCTCGCCTTCGCGGATGCTCTCGACGGCATCCTCGAAGTGCACTCCGCCTACGTCAACATCGACAAGGGAGTGTTCATGCTGCATGCCCGGGTCGAGTACCCGGTCAGTCCCGTCATCCGCAGCGCGTTGCGCGACGGCGTCACCCTGACCTTCGACCTCGAGGCGCGCGTCGACCGCGATCGCCGCTACTGGCTCAATTCCAACATCGTCGACCTGACGCTCAGGCGCGAGCTCAACTACCACGCCGTCTCCGACCGCTACGTGGTCAAGGACACCAAGAACGGCGACCAGGTGTCGTTCCCGACCCTCGACGAGGCGCTCGACTACCTCGGCCGGGTGGACGCCTGGCCGATCCTGGTCGAGCCGCAGCTGGACGGCGGCAACTACACCATCAGCGTGCGCGCCGGGGTGCGCCGCGGTCACCTGCCGGCCTCGTTGCGCGCCATACTGTTCTGGACCGATGACTGGGCACGCGTCTCCGAGTGGTACTCATGGTCACTCCCGGTGTAAGTCCGCGCCCGCCGCGCGCCCTGCGTTGGGTCGCGGTCGGACAGGCACTGCTGTGGGGCGCGATCGGCCTCGGCGCCTTCCTGCTGCTCGCCAAGAGCGTGCAGAACTCCTCCGAGTTCGGGCGCTGGCAGTTGTGGATCCTGGTGGTCGACTTCGCCGGCGTCATCGCGCTCAGCATCCTGCTGACGCGCAAGCTGTGGCGTCTGGTGCGCGACTACCGCGCCCACGTCCCGGGCTCGCGGCTCACCGCGCGCACGGTGGCGATCTTCGGCTCGCTGGTGATCGCCCCGCTGCTCATCGTCTACCTGTCCTCGCTGCAGTTCATCAACCAGGGGATCGACAGCTGGTTCACCGTCGAGGTGAAGCAGGGCCTGAAGGACGCGGTGGCGCTGTCGCGTGCGGCTCTCGACCTGCGCATGCGCGAGTACTCGGCGCGCACCGTGGTGCTCGCCGGCACGCTGACGCGCGCCGCACCCGCCGACCTGCAGCGCTCGCTCGACACCGAGCGGCGCGCCAGCCAGGCGCTCGAGGTCGCGCTGTTCGGCGCGCGCGATCGCATCCTCGCGGTCAGCCTCGAGAACCCGCTGGAGAACCTGCCGTCGCGCCCGCCGCCCGACCTGCTGCGCCAGGTGGAGCAGCACCTGCCGTACGTCAGCCTCGAGCCGCAGGCGGGTGGCCGCTACCTGATCCGCACCGCCGCGGCGCTCGGCGATGCCCCGGGGCGCGACGGACGCTTCGTGGTCGCGCTGTACCCGGTGCCGGCACAGCTCGCGGCGCTGTCCGAGGCGGTGCAGGGCTCCTACTCGCAGTACGGTGACCTGGCGGCGCTGCGCGAGCCGCTCAAGGCGAGCTTCCGCCTCACGCTCACCCTGGTGCTGCTGCTGGCGATGCTGGCCGCCATCTACGGCGCCATCTACTCGGCGCAGCGCCTGGTGCGCCCGGTGCAGGACCTCATCGAGGGCACGCGCGCGGTCGGCAAGGGCGACTTCGCCACGCGCCTGCCGCTGCCGTCGCGCGACGAGATGGGCTTCCTGGTGCACTCCTTCAACGACATGACCAAGCGGCTGCGGCGCGCGCGCGCCGAGGCCACGCACAGCCAGCAGGCGGTGGAGCGCGAGCGCGAGCGGCTCGCCATCATCCTGGCGCGCCTGTCGACCGGCGTGCTGGCCATCGACCGCAACATGACGGTGCGCACCGCCAACGAGGCCGCCGGCGCCATTCTCGGCACCGACCTGTCGGCGGCCACCGGGCGCGCGCTGCCGGAGCTCGCCGCCGGCAACGAGCGCCTCGGCCAGTTCGTCGCCGCGCTCGCGGTGCGCTTCGCCGCCGGCCGCCAGGAGTGGCGCGAGCAGCTCGACCTCGACGGCAGCGCCGGGCGACGCACGCTCATGTGCGCCTGCACGCCGCTGCCGGGCGAGGACAGCGACATGGGCTTCGTCATCGTGTTCGACGACATCACCACGCTGCTGCAGGCGCAGCGCGATGCCGCGTGGGGCGAGGTGGCGCGCCGCCTGGCGCACGAGATCAAGAACCCGCTCACGCCCATCCAGCTGTCGGCCGAGCGCATGCGGCGGCGCCTGCTCACCGGCATGAGCGAGCGCGACGCCGAGATCCTCGAGCGCGGCACGCGCACCATCGTGCAGCAGGTCGAGACCATGCAGCAGATGGTGAACGCGTTCTCGGAGTACGCGCGCGCCCCGGAGATGCAGATCACGCGCTTCAGCCTCAACCAGCTGGTGACCGAGGTGGCTGACCTGTACCGCTCGCAGGATCCGCGCACCCGCATCCGCCTCGAGCTCGACGAACACGTCGAGTCGATCGAGGCCGATCGCGGCCGCGTGCGCCAGATCCTCAACAACCTCGTCACCAACGCGCTGGAGGCGCTGGACGGGGTCAGCGGCGCGCAGCTGGAGATCACCACGCGCCTGGAGAGCACGGCCGAGGCGGCGTACGCCGCGGTGACCGTGTGTGACAATGGCCCGGGATTCCAGCGCGAGCTGCTCGGGCGCGTGTTCGACCCGTACGTCACCAGCAAGCCCAAGGGCACCGGCCTGGGCCTGGCGATCGTGAAGAAGATCATCGAGGAGCACGGCGGCCGCATCGACGCGGACAACCGCCCCGAGGGCGGCGCCCGCGTACGCGTGGTGCTGCCGGTGAAAGACAGTACCCGCTCCGCCACCGGCGGGGCGCGCGAGCGGCGCGATCAGTTACGGAGAGAGCGAGCATGAGCAGCCCACATATTCTCGTCGTCGACGACGAAGCCGACATCCGCGGCCTGCTGAAGGAAATTCTTTCCGAGGAGGGCTACGAGGTGGACGTGGCCGCCAACGCCGCGCAGGCGCGCGCCTCGCGCGCCCGCCAGGTGCCCGACCTGGTGCTGCTCGACATCTGGATGCCGGACGTCGACGGCATCACGCTGCTGCGCGAGTGGTCGGCGGCGGCCACCGACGGCTGCCCGGTGGTCATGATGTCGGGCCACTCGACGGTCGAGACCGCGGTCGAGGCGACGCGTCTCGGCGCCTTCGACTTCGTCGAGAAGCCGCTGTCGCTCGCGAAACTGCTGCGCACCGTGGAGCGCGCCCTCGATGCCGGCCGGCGCCACCGCCAGGCCGGCAAGCTGCTCGGCTCGCCGCTCGCGGTGCCGATCGGCAAGAGCCGCCTGATGCAGCAGCTGCGCGCCGAGCTGCAGCAGCTAGCGACCAATCCTTCGCCGCTGCTGCTGATCGGCGAGCCCGGCTCGGGCCGCGAGGCGTTCGCGCGCTACCTGCACGAGCGCGGTGCGCGCGCCCAGGGGCCGTTCGTGCCGCTGATCGCTTCCAGCCTGCGCGATGCCGACGCCGAGGCGCGGCTGTTCGGGCGCGAGGAGCCCGGCGCACCCAAGGGGCTGCTCGAGGAAGCCGCCGGCGGCACGCTGTTCATCCACGAGCTGGAGGATCTGCCCGCCGGCGTGCAGCGGCTGCTGGTCGGGGTGTTCGAGGCCGGCCAGTTCACGCGCCTGGGCGGTGCCGAGCAGCAGCCGTTCCGCGCGCGGCTGCTGTCCTCGGGACAACCGGGCCTCGAGCAGCGCGCCGGCGACGGCTCGATCCGGCGCGACCTGCTCGCGCATCTCAACGTGCTGATCATGCGGGTGCCGCCGCTGCGCGACTACGCCGAGGACGTGCCCGAGCTGCTGCGCCACCAGGTCGACCGCCTGGTCGATGCCGACGGGCTGCCGTTCCGCCGTTTTTCGGTGGCGGCGCAGAATCGCCTGCGCAACTATCCCTGGCCCGACAACGTGCGCGAGCTGCGCCACCTGGTGCATCGCCTGCTGATCCACGGCGGCGCCGAGGAAATCCGCCTCGAGGAGATCGAGCGCGAGCTGGCGGTGCAGACCCCGCCCGACGAGCCGCTGGTCAAGCAGGACCTGCTGGCGCTGCCGCTGCGCGAGGCGCGCGAGCAGTTCGAGCGCGCCTACCTGCAGCAGCAGCTGCTGCTGTGCAACGGCAAGGTGGGGCAGCTGGCCAAGCGTGTCGGCATGGAGCGCACCCACCTGTACCGCAAGCTGCGCTCGCTCGGCGTCGACTTCCGCAATATCAGCGACGAGTGAGGCGCGGCGCGAGCGCGCAGACCCCGCCTCGCGTAGAGCCCTGACTCAGGACGCGGCCACGGCTATTGCTTGTAGTAGCCCACGCCGCAGGCGGTGCCACCCACCCGCGTCACGTAGGCGACCTTGGGCACCGGATTGGTGGTTCCGGGGCGCGGGTAGTCGTAGGCCACCGTCGTCACCTGGCCGTCCTTCAGGCCGTGCGCGGCATCGAAGACCTTCTGACCAAGCGGCGTGCCGTCCTTCTCCTTCAGAAGCCGGTTGTCGGTGCCGAGCAGCGCCTTGTTGACCTGCGCGGTGAAAATGCCGGTCGTGGTATCGAAGCAGTACACGTACAGATCGCGGTCGCGGAACGATCCGGCCGGGTCGTTGAATTTGGCGATCGCCGCGGATGGATTCGCCCTGAGCTCCGTGATGACCCGCTTCACCATCGCCTTGGCTTCTGCGGCGGTGCCGTACGCCGACGGGTCGGCGGCCAATACGGCTGAGACGGTAGCAGCAGCGAGACACGCAGCACAGGCGCGCATTGCACGAGACATGTGGACCCCCTCAAGACGCTGCGCACGCCCGGTGGACTGTGGCGGTCCCTCGCACGGTGAGCGGCGGGCGCCGCAGGCACGGTTGCAAGCCGTTCCGGCACGCACTGCGCCCCGGAACGGTCCGCACACAGGATGCGCGTTGCTGCGGCGCGTGCGCCGGAGAAAGCGGTAAGCGATTGTCAGCCGCGTGTGGGGCGCTGCGGCCGGCCTACTGCGCAGCCGGATTGGATGCAGGAGGTGGAGCAGCCGATGCAGGGCCTTGCGCTTCGCGCTCCGCCTGCAGCTGCGACGCCATGTCGCGCGCGATCTGCTGGATTCTGGGGACCATGTCGGCCATGCGGCTCTGCATGGCCTGCATGCTCTGTTGCTGCACCATCGGCTGCTTGGCGACCACCGACTGGCCGAGCGGGCTGCTGTAGAAGGCCTTCATGCCGTCCACCTCCCTCTGGGTGAAGGTGTTGCGGTAGGCGCTGATCATCGTCGGCTCGAAGCTCTCCCAGCGCAGCTGCTCACGCATCACGGCCTGGATCTTGGCGTGCGCGTCGTCGACGATCTGCTGCTCGCGCTCGCTCAGGTGCTGCCGGCCGGCCAGCGCCTGCTGCATCATTGGGCGCATGGTCTGATCCATCTGCGCCATGGCGGTGTTCATCAGGTTGCGCACCTGCATGAGCGACAATTCTCATGCGCCTCACCCTTCGTGGCCGGTGCCGGCCGGGCAGATCTTGTTGCGAAGCGCATTGTGGCATCGGCGGGCCGGCGCCAGCCACCGCGGCATCCGCAGCGCGGCGTCGCAATCTGTTACAACTGCTGCACCGGAATCTGCAGCTCGGTCTCGTACTCTGCGACGCTGTCGGCCAACAGCAGCGGCGGCAGCGTGTAGCCACGCTGCTCGGCGCCGAAGCGCAGGTAGGTCTCACGCACCGGACCTGCGATACGCGTGCCGGTGGCGTCCATCCAGGCGAGCATGTGCTCATACAGCCGCGGCGCCTGCGCGTAGCTGCCGGCGAAGCGCAGGCACGCCGCGCGCGGCGCACCGGGCACCACGCGCCCGCCGCAGGCGCCGAGCGCCTCCGGCACGATTGGCACGCACACCTCCACGTCCACCTCGCGCTCGCGGTACTCCATGTCGTGGAACAGCAGGAACGGGCTCGCCGGCGCGCGGCAGGCGTGGCGCGCGATACGCCGCTCGGTGCTCTCGAACATGCGTTGCACCGCGCGCTCCACCGACGGCACGCGGTCGCGCAGCGTCAGTGCGCTCACCGGCCCGAGCGCGTGCTCGCGCACCGCGCTGCCCGTGACGGGCGGGGTCTGCCCGTGCAGCAGCTCATCCAGGCGGCGCAGCCGCTCCTCCTCGCGCGCCAGTCGCGTCATCAGCCGGCGGCGCAGCTGCGTGAGCTGCTGCGCGCAGGCGGCACCGGCGGCGTCCAGCCGTACCAGCTGCGCGGTCTCCTCGACCGAGCAGCCGAGCTCGCGCAGCAGGCGGATGCGCTTGAGCTCGCGCAGCTGCTGCGCGCGGTAGAAGCGGTAGCCGCTGCGCGGCTCCACCCACGCCGGCCGGAACAGGCCCGCCTGGTCGTAGAAGCGCAGGGTCTTGACCGACACGCGCGCGAGGCGCGAGAAGTCGCCGATCTTCAGCATCGTGTTCCGGGCATGCCCGCAGTCCTTGAGTCTCCCCTAACGGGAGAGTGCAGCATGGGCCATCCGTGCGGAAGGGGAGAGCCGATGAAAAGAGCGTGGCGCGCGGCCGGCGGCGGCCTGCTGCTGGTGTTGGCGACCGGCGCCGGTGCGGCGCCTGATGCGCTGCCGCGCAAGGCGGCGGCGAGCGAGTCCTACCCGGGCGTCGTGGTGCAGTACGACACGCTGCGCAACGCGGCCGGCGAGCGGCTGCGCCTGATCGTGACGCGGCCGCAGCACCTCGACGGCAAGGTCGCAGTGATCTTCGTCGCCGGCTGGCTGAGCTGCGACACGGTGGAGGCGCCGGCGGGGACCACGGGCGCGGCGCAACGGGTGTTCCGGGCGCTGGCGCAGCTGCCCGGGTTCGCCACCGTGCGCCTTGAGAAGGCGGGGGTCGGGGACTCCGAGGGTGACTGCGGCGCCAGCGACTTCACCGCCGAGCTCGCCGCCTACCGGCAGGCGTTCCGCTCCCTCGGCAGCTATCCGTTCGTCGACACCACGCGCGTGTTCGTGTTCGGGCTCAGCAACGGCGGCGGCTTTGCGCCGCTGGTGGCCGAGGCGGCCCCGGTGCGCGGCTACGTGGTGGTGGGCGGCTGGATCAAGACCTGGTTCGAGCACATGCTCGAGATCGAGCGCCGGCGCCTCGCGCTCGCCGGCGTGCCCGCCGCCGAGCTCGATGCGCAGATGAAGGACGTCGCGCAGCTCTACGCCGGCTATCTGCTGCAGCAAGAGACGCCGCGCGGGATCTTCGCGCGGCAGCCGCGGCTGCAGCGGCTCTGGGAGGGCGATGCCGGCCAGCAGTACGGCCGGCCGGTGCGCTACTACCAGCAGCTGCAGGAGCTGGATCTGATGCGCGCCTGGTCGCAGGTGCACGCGCCGCTGCTGGTGCTGCACGGCGAGTTCGACTGGATCATGAGTCGCGCCGACCTCGAGACCATGGCGGCGCTGGTCAACGCCAACGCCCCGGGCGCGGCGCAGTTCGCGGAGCTGCCGCTGACCGGGCACACCCTCGAGCACTACGCCTCGCTCGAGGCGGCCTTCGCCGGCAAGCAGGGGCCGTTCGAGGACGCAATCGCGCAGCGCATCGCCGCCTGGTTCGAGGCGCAGCGCTGACGCGCGCCGCGGCGCACCTCAGTCGCCGACGCGGATCACCAGCGCGTCGACGTCGGCCGCCTGCAGCTGCCTGCGTACCTTGTTGAGCTCGTCGAGACTGCTGATCGGGCCGATGCGCACGCGGTGCCAGACGTCGGCGTCCACCGCCACGCGCTGCACCTTGGCATCGACTCCCTGCAGCGCCAGCTGCTTGCGCACGCGCTCGGCGTCCGACTCGTTGCGGTACGAGCCGGCCTGCAGCACGTACACGCCCGGGCGCTCGATCCGGGCGGCGGCCGGCAGGTCGCGCTTCACGTCCTTGTCCTTCTCCGGCACCACCACCTCGAAGTTGGGCAGCATCTCGTAGAAGTCGTACTTCTCGGCCGGCTTGCCGGCGGTCGCCTCGGTGTCGGCCGGCGCGGCGCGGCGCGGCTCGGGACGCGGCGCATCGGCCGCCTCCGCGCCGCGGTGCATCTTGCCGCCCAGGTAGACGAACGCGACGCTCGCCAGCACCACGCCCGCCAGCGCGCCGGAGCCGAACTCGCGGTAGCGCCGCACGTCGAGCGAGCGGCGCTGTGACGACTTGTAGTCGCGCGCGCTGAGCTTGCCCGGCTTCACATGCTCTCCGGGGCGGACACCCCGAGCAGCGCCAGGCCGTTGCGCAGCACCTGCTGCACGCCGAGCACCAGCGCGAGGCGCGCGTTGCGCAGCGCGGCGTCGTCGACGATGAAGGTCTCGGCGTTGTAGTAGGTGTGGAAGAAGTTGGCGAGCTCGCGCAGGTAGTGCACCAGCGCGTGCGGGGCGCGGTTGACGGCCGCCTGCTCCAGCACCTCGGCATAGCGGCTCACCGAGTTGAGCAGCGCCTGCTCGTGCGGCCCGTCGAGGCGCGCGCAGGCGGCCAGGCCCGCGGCGCGATCGAACGCCAGGCCGCGCGCGCCGAGCTGCTTCTGCACGCTGGCGACCCGCGCGTGCGCGTACTGGATGTAGTACACCGGGTTCTCGTTGCTGCGCGACTTGGCGAGCTCGAGATCGAAGTCGAGCGGCTGGTCGTGACTGCGCATCAGGTAGAAGAAGCGGCAGGCATCGTTGCCGACCTCGGTGCGCAGCTGCCGCAGCGTCACGAACTGCGCCTCGCGCTTGCCCATGGGAATCTTCTCGGCACCGCGAAACAGGTTCACGAACTGGATCAGGGTCGCCTCCAGGCACTCGCCCGGCTGCCCCATGGCCATGAGCCCGGCGCGCACCCGCGCCACGTAGCCGTGATGGTCGGCGCCGAGCACGTCGATGAGGCGCGCGAAGCCGCGTTCGCGCTTGGCCAGGTGGTAGGCGATGTCGGAGGCGAAGTAGGTCTTCTGGCCGTTCTCGCGCACCACCACGCGATCCTTCTCGTCGCCGAACTCCGTGGCGCGGAACCACAGCGCACCGTCCTGGCGGAACAGGCGCCCCGCGCTCTCGAGCACCGCGAGCGCGTGATCGATGGCGCCGCTCTCGGCGAAGGCGCGCTCCGAGGTCCAGTGCTCGAAGTTCACGCCGAACTCGGCCAGGTCCTCGCGGATGTCGCCGAGCAT
>Ga0070732_10001085_pt1 | contig 15141 bp, 12 predicted proteins | sample Coa_R1_5_FD_66449 | JGI IMG/M metagenome (GOLD analysis project Ga0070732, IMG submission 66449) | Surface soil microbial communities from Centralia Pennsylvania, which are recovering from an underground coalmine fire - Coalmine... | ecosystem: Environmental > Terrestrial > Soil > Unclassified ...
TCCTTCCATGACCACTTGCCCGGCCAGCGTGCCAGTGATCGTACTGCTCTGCCCGCTAGCCAGCAGCGCCACCGCGAACAGAATGCTGGCCGTTGCTACACCCATCAACGGAGTAAGCGTGAGATAGGCAACCGGAACCCAATCGGTGTCTTTGTTGAAGGGCACGATGTCGCCGTTGGCGAGCGCAACGTGGTCTTTCCCGTGAAAGACCATGGCCGCAAGCACCAAAATGGCCGCGTTCACCAGGAAGGCAATCGACAAGGCAATGATCGTATCCACCGTGTTGAACTTGATGGCCCGCTGCTGCAACGATTCGTCGCCCTGGAGCTGTCGAGAATGCACCAGGGCCGAATGGAGATAGAGGTTATGCGGCATGACCGTGGCGCCGATGATGGCAATGGCCAGGAACACCATGCCGTTTTCCCGCAGGGTCGGTGAGATAAGTGCGTGCCCCATTTCCGCGAAGTCGGGCCGCACCGGCGGAAGGATGAAGATCTCCACGAAGTAGCAGCCGCCAATGGTTGCCACCAACACGAGGACAATTGCCTCGATAAAGCGCATGCCGAAGCCTTGCAGCGCCAGCAGCAGCAACACATCAAAGGCCGTGATTAAAACGCAATAGAAGAGTGGAATGTGAAACAGCAAATGAATGGCCACCGCGCTGCCGAGCACTTCGGCCAGGTCGCAGGCGCCGATGGCCACTTCACTGCCGAGCCAAAGCGGCCAGCGCGTCCACTTGGGATAATAATCTCGGCAAGCCAGGGCCAGATCTTTGCCGGTGACGATGCCAAGCCGGGCGGCGATGATTTGCATGACGATGGCCATCATGCTCGCCAAGCCCACGACCCAGAGCAGGTCGTAGCGGAAGCGCGCCCCGGCATCAAGGTCGGTGCCCCAATTGCCGGGATCCATGTAGCCCACGCTCACAAGAAAGGCCGGTCCCACGAAGGCCCGATAATTCCGCCAGAAGCTGGAGCCGGCTGGCGGGACGGCAACCGTGCCGTGCAAACCCTCCAAGGATCGCGAAGTCGGTGGCGTCGACGGAGACTCAGACGCGCTCGAAGCCAACACGCTCGCATCTCCATTCGTGGCCATGACTTACCCGATTCAATCCGTTAGCATATCCGTAGCGATGATTCAGGCTAAACGAATTATCTTTGTTAGGATATCCTAAATCGTCGCCAAAAACAAGCAGGAAAGTTAAATCCCCTGTAGTTCGATGACCACGCTCAAAGTTTCGTGTGAAGTTCCCTAATTTCGCGCTCCGATGTATCTTCCAGCGCGCCGAAATTGGATCATACGATTTGCAACCAAGGACGTGCCAATTGTGAATGGAATCGCTTCCACAAAATATTCTCGTCGTGGCTTCCTGAAGCAAGCACTTGCGCTTGCCGGTACGGGCGGTCTTTTTTTGTCTCGATTACTCGCTCAAGACGCGCCGTCGTTCAACTTCATCGAGCGGAATGACTGCATTCGCTTGCCCGATGGCCGGCGCCTGGCTTATCTGGAAATCGGCGATGCCAATGCTTCGTGGACCATCTTTCACCATCATGGTAACCCGAGTTCACGACCCGAGGGGGCGCGCTTTCGCTCGGCCCTGCAATGTACGCCAGGAGTGCGCATCATCACGCCCGATCGGCCCGGCATCGGCGATTCGGACCCCGACCCGAATGCCAACCATCTCTCCTGGCCGGCCGACCTGGCTGCGCTGGCCGATGCGCTGTGCATTGGCTGCTTCGCCGCTTCGGGCTACTCCGATGGCGTGGCGTATGCCCTGGCGGTGGCCCGTGCCATGCCTCAGCGCGTTGGCGTGGTGGCCGGCATGTCTACCGTGGCGCCGTTCGAATCGATGGACGGCAAGAAGAACCTGACCACGCATGAAGCCGCTCTCGCCGAGAATCACCCGGCCATGGCGCGCTTTCTCATTAATCGCTCGGCCGCCCCGACCCTCCGGCACCCCGATCGCTTGCCCTTTTACGCACTCTTCATGAGCGAGGAGAAGAAAGAAATCAAGCGCGACAGTGTGCCCCGAGTATTGGGGGCATTCAAGCAAGGAGCCGGGGAAGTGGTTCGTTCGGCCGCGCTTATGGGCGAACCGTGGGGCTGGTGGCTCGAGGAAGTGCCCACGAAAGTAAAATTGCTGCACGGCCGCAAAGACAAAAACGCCCCGCCGAAGATGGCCGAATACATGGTGAATGCGCTGCCCAACGCGGAAGTGCACTGGTACCCAGACGAGGATCATCTCAGCATCTTCCGCAATCGTGCGGCCGATTTTCTCGCGGCCGCCATGCCGCCGGTGTAGACAGCCAAGAGCCGAGGCCATCATGAAATCAAAAGCCTATGAAACTGCACTGGCCAAAATACGCGCCATCTGCCTGGCATTACCGGAAGCGAAAGAAGTGGAAGCCTGGGGCCATCCGACTTTCCGCGCCGGCAAGAAAATGTTTGCCGGTTTCGGCGAGGATGCCGACGGCCTGAGCCTAGGCATGAAAATGAGCTTTGACCGGCAGGAAGAATTGCTGCAAGATAAGCGTTTCTATCCCACGCCGTATGCCGCCCGTCAGGGCTGGGTGTCGCTCCGCCTCAGCCGTAAAACGAATTGGGACGAGGTGGCCGCCCTGTTGCTCGAGGCGTACCGGCAAGTGGCCCTGAAGCGCATGTTGACGGCCCTCGGCGATTTATAAAAACGAGGCTGCCCATGACTGCTCCCATTTCTCCCCGCATGCGCATTGTGCGCGGCGACATTACTCGCTTGACGGTTGACGCCATCGTGAACGCGGCTAACGAGTCGCTGTTGGCCGGCGGCGGAGTCTGCGGCGCCATTCATCGCGCCGCCGGGCCGGAACTCGAGGTGGCTTGCCGGGCCCTTGGTGCGTGCCCGACGGGGAAAGCGCGCATAACGAAGGCGTACGGGCTGCCTGCGAAATACGTTATACACACGGTTGGCCCCATCTGGCAGGGTGGAACTACCGCCGAAGAAGGCCTGCTGCGATCTTGTTATCGTTGTTGCCTGGAAATCGCGCAGGTCTTCCAGATGCGCGCCCTCGCATTCCCTTGTATTTCCACTGGTATCTTTGGCTACCCAAAAGAAAGGGCTTGCGCGGTGGCAGTCTCGACCGTGGCCGGTTGGTTGTGCAACCACGAGTTTCCGGCCGAAGTGATTTTCTGTTGCTTCGGCGAAGACGACGAGAAATTGTATCAAGCCGAGTTGCCTCGCGAGCAGAGTGAGCGGCAAGGCTTGTGCCTGTAGAAAACCCTACCGGGATAAACCCGGCGGCTAGCGCAGCCGCCGACCGCTACTTTTCCGTTTTGCCGCGGCCTTTTCCGCATCCTGCTTCACGCGCAATTTCACGATCCGCTCAAGCAAGTCGTAAGGCATCGGCTCATCCAAGGGGAACTGCAGATTGCCCTTGGGTCCGGCGTAGCGTGCGATCGCTTTCTCGATCGCTTTGTCACCGGAAATCGGCGGATAAAGCCCGATATGCTTCTCCCACGCTGCAAAGTAGACGAGAATTCCATGCTGCTTGAACGCGGGCATCATGTAGCTGATTGTTTCCTTCGCATCGGGTGCAGCCCGGCGAATCGTCATTCGTACCTTCTTCAGGATCGCCTGAACATCTTTCGGAAAAATTGAAATATACGCATCAATGTCCTTCGGCCTTTGCGACTTCGCCATGCTGTCACCACTTTTCAACTGGAAACGAGGAACTTGAGCCGGCTCGACTGCGGGCTTGCAAGCCTTCCATGTACGGCGGCGCTTTGTCCGATTGATCTTTGCGATCATTTGAAGCCGGTTGTTTCCCACAACCGACCGTTCGCCGTTTGCTTGTGGAATTCCGCTGGGACTCCTGGGCGGAACGTGCTCAAACAGCTGGTTGCTTGAGTTCCCACCAAGCCATATCATGGCCACCAACGACTTCCATGCCTAGCTACGGCTGCCTTGAGCCGGCCATTTAACACCTCGGCAAGACCGTCGCGGTAGCTGGGGTGTAGGTACTTTACCTAAACGACGACGTGCCATCATGACGCTCAATAACGTTTCTTTCTGGCTCGCACATCGCTTCCAAACTTTGTTACAGCCTCGCCGGGCCATGGCCAGGGGCGACGCGCAATGCGGGTGTGTCCTGCTCTTTCTATTGGTGCTTGCCGGCATTACTTTGTTCGCCGAACCGGCGGCGGGCCAGAACGAACCCAAGCCGCCGGCCACTTACCCGGCCCTTCCAAGCGAAACCCCGGAAAAGTTTACGCCCACAAACTATGGCTTTGATTACACCAAGCGCGATGTAATGATTCCCATGCGCGACGGCGTGAAGTTGCACACGGTCATCCTAATCCCCAAAGGCGCGAAGCAGGCACCGATCCTCCTCACCCGAACGCCCTACGACGCCGACAAGCTCACCAGCCACGCCGAAAGCTCACATCTCGGGCCAATCCTCCAGGGTTACGACAACGCCACGGATGTGATCATCGAAGGCGGCTATGTGCGCGTGGTCCAGGACATTCGCGGCAAGCACGGCTCCGAGGGAGACTATGTCGTCAACCGCCCCTTGCGCGGCCCGCTCAACTCGACTCCAGTCGATCATGCGACCGATACTTATGACACCATCGACTGGCTGGTCAAGAACGTCCCCGAGAGCAACGGCAAAGTCGGCATCCTGGGAATTTCCTACGATGGTTTCCTTCCCCTGATGGCGCTGGTGAACCCGCATCCGGCGCTCAAGGTGTCGGTGCCGATGAATCCGATGGTCGACGGCTGGATGGGCGACGACTGGTTCCACAACGGCGCCTTCCGCCAAATCAACATGAGCTACATCTACAACCAGACGGCCACGCGCAAGTCGGAAGTGCAGTGGTACACGAGCCATTACGACGATTACGACATGTTCATGCAGGCGGGCTCGGCCGGCGAACTCGGTCGCCGCCGGGGTATGGAGCAGCTCGGCTTCTGGAAAAAAATGCTCGACCATCCCAGCTATGACTCGTTCTGGCGCGAGCAGGCCGTGGACAAGCTGTTGGCCAAGCAGCCGCTGAAAATACCCGTGATGTTGGTCCACAGTCTGTGGGATCAGGAGGATATCTACGGCGCTCCGGCAGTCTATAAGGCGATCAAGCCGAGGGACACGTTTCAGGACAAGGTCCTCCTTGTCATGGGCCCGTGGCACCACGGCCAGGAAATAGGCAACGGCAGTTCGCTGGGCGCGCTCAAGTTTGGGAGCGACACGGCACGGTACTTCCGCCAGAAGATTCTGCGACCGTTCCTCGACCAGTATCTGAAAGACGGCGCCCCGAAGGCGGATATCGCCCCTGTTACCGCCTTCGAGACTGGAACGAATGTTTGGCGCCGCTTGTCGGCCTGGCCTCCCAGGTCGGATATTATTATGGACAAACCGATAAAAACGATTCCCCTCTATCTCCGCGCCGGCCTGAAGCTTAGTCTCCAAGCACCGGCTGCCAAAGAGGGGGACTTTGAGGAGTACCTCTCCGATCCTGCCAAGCCCGTCCCGTTTCGCGCTCGCCCCATTCAACCGATGGGTTACGGTGAAGGCAACACCTGGTCGCAATGGCTGGTAGATGACCAACGCGAGGCTTCGGGGCGCCCGGATGTGCTGGCCTTCATTTCCGAGACACTGACGGCGCCGATGAAGATCAGCGGTGAGCCAATCGCCAACCTAATTGCCTCGACGAGCGGGACCGATTCCGACTGGGTGGTGAAACTGATCGACGTCTATCCCGACGAGGTCGCCGAGGATCCCAAGATGGGCGGCTACCAACTCATGATTGCTGCCGACATTTTCCGGGGCCGTTACCGCGAGAGCTTTGAAAGTCCCAAGGAAATCACTCCCAATACGCCGCTTCGTTATCGCTTCGCCCTGCCCAATGCCAACCATGTCTTCTTGCCGGGCCACCGAATCATGGTGCAAGTGCAGTCGAGCTGGTTTCCGCTGTACGACCGCAATCCGCAGACTTTCGTGCCAAATATCTTCTGGGCCAAGCCGGACGATTACCGATTGGCGACGCAGCGAATCTACCACGCGCCCGACCGCAGCAGCTTCGTCGAGCTGCCTCTGGTCGCCGCGCCTCCCCAGTGATTTGGCGTTCCTGTGCGGGTAGCGGAATTCGCAAGAATTCCGATAGGGCAACATCGGAATTCTTGCGAATTCCGCTACCAACATCGGTAAATTGGTTGATCTGCCACATGTTCTCAGAGCACTCCCCAATACGAAAGAATCGAAGGTGTTTCATGCTTAAGCTGCAGACGGTCATTTGGATCAACGTTCTTACATGCTCCTGCATATTGGCGGCGCCGCCGGTGCGGAAGTACGACGATCCGGGTTCGCCGCCGTTCAAGGTCTTGAACAAAGGCGAGAACCCCCCGCTCGACGTGAATGGCAATTTCGTGATCGGGCCGGAGTATGTGCCGGCCCCGGAACGCAAAGTAGTCGAAGGCGTTCCGCAGGGAAAGGTGGAGCAGTTCGAAATCGATTCGAAGGAGACCAAACTGCTGAATCCCGGCATTGCCCGCAAGGAGTTCGGCAAGGTCGATCCGAATAACCCGAAGACGTTGATCGTCGAGACGCACAACATCGACTACAAGCGCACGATCACGGTATACATTCCCGCTCAATACAAACCGGGAAGTGAAGCGCCATTCATGGTTGTTCACGACGGTCCCACGGGCAAACCGAACATGGAAATGCCGCATATCCTCGACAACCTGATCGCTCAAAAGCGTGTTCCACCATTGATTCTCATCCAGATCGCCAACGGCGGTGGCGACGCTCAAGGGCACGAGCGCGGCAAAGAATATGACACGATGTCCGGCGTCTTTGCCGAGTATATCGAGACCGAGGTGCTGCCGCGCGTGGAGAAAAACTGCAACGTGAAGCTGACCAAGGATCCCGACGGCCGCGCGGCGATGGGCACCAGTTCCGGCGGCTCGGCCGCACTTATCATGGCCTGGTTTCGCACCGATCTGTACCACCGCGTTCTGACCATCTCCGGCACCTTCGTGAACCAGCAGTGGCCGTTCGAACCCAAGTACCCCGACGGCGCCTGGGGCTTTCACGAGACGCTGATCCCTAATAGCCCCAAGAAACCCCTGCGCATCTTTCTCTCCGTCGGCGACCAGGACTTGCTCAACCCCAACGTCATGCGCGACGGCATGCACGACTGGGTCGAAGCCAATAACCGCATGGCCAAGGTGCTGGCGGCCAAGGGCTACGAATACCAATACCTGTTCTGTCGCGGCGCCGGCCACGGCGTCGGCAATGCCAGGGCGCAATTTCTCCCCCACGCCATTGAATGGGTGTGGAAAGGGTATGCACCCAAGAAGGCGGAATAGTCGCCCGTGCCGCTGTCGTTGCGCACCAAGTGCGGTGCGGCTTAATAAGCATTGCCAATGGGCCTGCGGACCGGTGACTCCATCATGGATACGCCGGTCAGCTTGCTTGCGCGTTTGCACCGGCCAGACTATGCGGAAGCGTGGGCGCGTTTGGTGCCACGGTAGGCGCCTCTCCCGAACGGTCTCTTCGACTTCGACTGTCCCATCGGGATTCGCAAAGGTGATTGACAATGGTCGTGCCGGCGAAACCAAGAATGTCCCCGATTGTCGGACGCTCCTTACAATGATGAGTAAAGTCCAGCTGACCGGGAATTCCGCAACCAAAGGGAAAGATTGGACCCCGTGAGTAAGCCTGCTTCTAAGGGGGGACTGGGGGTTGTTTCGAATTGAGTTTGGAAGGATGTACAGGCAATTTGGAGGGAGACGCCGTGGTTCAATGTCACCCTTTTTCCACTTGAGTACTTTTGCAAGCTCGATCATTTTCCCCGCCACAAAACTGATCCAGAACTTGGTCCATTTGCTCACTCAGTCGCTTAATCTGCTTTTCCAAAATGGCGACCTGAGCTCTTAGCTTCTGCAATTCACGCTTGAGTGGGTCATCTGAATCGGAATAGGGAACAGTTAGGGATTCGATTTCAATCATGCCTTGAATACACCGACTTTTGAGAATTCATGTCCCAAAGTAGTAGCCCACGTAGAGCGTCCCTAATCCCTTGTCGAGCTCGCGACTGACTAACTGCGTTGCTTCTGCGACAGTGATAAGACCATCGCCATTGGAATCCAATCCACTGTTCTGCCTGTATGCCTTTCTGATGTGTGGATCAGCGCTGTTTGCGTCGAAGAGTACGTAGTCGCTTGAAGCGCCAATTGCGGCAGGGTAAAGAATGGCCATGTAGACATCTTGCAGGCTGTTTAATCTCCCTGCATACGGAGCTAGATACAGCTCGACGTAATCAAGCTGCTCAACAGCCGGCATCGCGCTCAGTGCACCAATGCTTGTACCGAGGTTCTTTGCGGTTTGGGGCAGGAATTGGATCAGGCCAATCGCGCTACTCTGTGGGTTCTGAATGGACGGGCTGAATGTTTCTCCGGTTTCGAACGCCATTGCGGCCATGAGGTAATTTGCGTCGGTCTTAAGATCACGTGCTATTGCCTCAACTTTATTGATAAAGTCCATCGAAAGCGCTTGCCCCCAAGCGACTGGTTGGCCACTCAGGGCCAGCGTGTTATTCATGTCATTGGGGCCATCCGACTCGGTTATCGTTTGCGCAGGATCAAGCACAAGAATTAAGTTCGTTGTGTTGGCAGGCGGCGCGGAAATGAAATCGCTTGGGCCGACATGAACCGAGTAGTTTCCCAGCGCTGGTTGCAGCGGCGTTTCGTAGGCCAGCGTAGCGGTTTGCGGATCAAAAGTTGAGGTTGGCGACCAATACAGGGCTGCCGTGGAGCTCTGAGGCAGGTCGGTGCCACTCACAGCATAACTGAAATCGACGCCACCGTTGGTTGTGTTCCAGGCTAGGGAGGTGGCCGCGAGATCGGGCAGCGCTTTTAGCTGCCACTGGTACGTGCCCTGCGAGGCCCAGAAAGCACTAAAAGTGCCGAAAGAGTAAATTGACAACCCTTGAGAAATGGACATCGTGTACGTTCCAGCCGGTAATAGTTCATCAATAGCTTGCTGACTGGAAACGGACCAAGATTGCGACGCACCGGTGGCCATATTTACGATTGAAACAGTTGGGTCGAACGAACTGAAGTTGAAGTTGGGGGCGTACGCCGCCTGAAAGTTAAATTCGAAGCGCCCATCGCTTGCGAATTCATATGTCCAGTCCGAATGGGCTTTTGCGGTAGCGAAGGGAAGATTCAAAAAGGGATAAGACCAGGCAGTTGCTACCGTCGCATCTGTCGATACGGTCAGCGCCCCGCCTTGCAGGACGGGGCTTTGGGAAAGCTGATTTTCATGTATCTGAGCATTCGCGTCGGCATGGGTCGAAGCTGTCGGGATGTTCCAAGTGCCGTCGCCGAAAGCGTAATAATCATAACTGGGTGGCACTGTGTTCGGGAAGGACTCGGCGAAGTTTCCGCCGAAATTGAAGTAGGTTGTCGAATTGATTTCTCCAACGGCATGTGCGCCAAAATCAAGGGTTGAGTTAATCGGTACAAACGCTGGCACAGCCCGGTCTTCCAGTCGCTCCAACCGCAGAGTCGAGTATCTCGAATGCGACCGTCTCTTGGATGTGTGAGTCAATCGAGAGATGGAGGATAGATTTCGGATCCAAATTGGCAACATCCGGGGCTCCCTTAAGAATTATGTTCCGTTCCCGATGCGAGAAGCAACACATTTATTCCGCAGTCATTCGGGCGGGGAACGGTGATGCTCGAAGCATTGCAAGCTGGCGCAAACGCCGCCAGCCGAGGAATGCGAATCCCATTGTGGACCCTAGCCCGCCCAACAGCAAACTCGATGGCGCAGGTGTGGCCGTCACGTCGGGCTGGTACAGGAATCCATGCGTGCCGCCAGCATCAGAATAATACCCGACGATGCTTGTGCCATCGACGCCCTGCGCAACTGTCGCGCCCGGCCCAAGCGGGTCGTCCAAAGTCCTAAAGGTGCTCCCGTCGTACACGAACCCGTGCGCGTCGCCAAGTCCGCTGTCGTAACGCCCAACGATGGTGCTGCCGCTGATGCCATACGCGAATGTTCTGGCGCCTAAGGGGTCGTTCAACGTCGTGTACGATGTTCCGTCGTAAACGAAACCGTGTAAGGCGCCACCCGAAAAGTAAGACCCGACAACCTTGCCACCACTTATTCCAAAAGCGTTCGTGTTAACGCCCCCTGGGACATCGAGCGTCGTGTATGTTGTCCCATCGTAGACAAATCCGTGATAGTTCGTTCCGTCGTAGTATGCCCCAACGACATTGCTCCCGCTGATTCCGTAAGCGTAGGTATGTACGCCCAAGGGTTCATTCAAGCTCTTGTACGTTGTGCCGTCGTAAAGGAAGCCGTGCGCTCCGGCCGCATCGTAGAAAGTCCCAACAATGTTGCTGCCGCTGATGCCGTAAGCTAACGTCTGCAAAGCCAAGGGATCGTTGAGGGTAGTATAAGTGGTCCCATCGTACACGAACCCATGGGTGCCGGCCGCACCGTTTTCATAATAACCGACAATCTTGCCGCCATTTATACCCGAAGCATAGGTCCCATATATGGCCTGCGGGTCATTTAACGTTAAGAACCCCGCCCTAGCGCGTTCTGCTTGCCCGGCCAAAGAAACCAACCCTGCCAAGACCAGCACGGAGCGTTTCATACGCGATCCTCATTAGATGTTAAGCTGTGCGCGTACGACCGGGCAAACCGCCAGCGGTCCTTCTACTACTCCCCATCCGCCCCCCAATCGTGCAACTCGCCCCAAGAATTCTTGACTTTTTTCGCCCGCTCTATCTCATACCGGCATCGGAGAGGTTCGCGATGGCGCGGAAAGAGACAGAAGTCACGCCCTGGCTGGAGCGGCTGAAGGCCGGCGATGATGCGGCTTTGCAGCCGTTGTGGCAGCGCTATTACGCGCAGATTGTGCGCATGGCCCGGCGACATTTACCGGCCGGGGTGCATGATAGCGACGCCATTGCCGATAGCGCTTTCTTGAGCTTTTGGCGCGGCATGCGGGCCGGCCGCTTCCCCAAGCTCGGCGACCGGCACGACCTCTGGCGGCTGCTCATCTTCATCACCCGGCAAAAAATCGCCGACTCGCTGCACACGCAAAACGCCCGGAAGCGCGGTGGAGGCCGCAAGCGAGTGGGCGCGGGCACGCTGAATGATCTCACTTCCCCGGAGCCGACGCCCGAATTCGTCGCCATAATGAAGGACGAGCTGGAATCGTTCCTCGACGCCCTGGGTGACGACAAGCTGCGACAACTCGCGATTTGGGAAATGGAAGGCATCAGCCATTCGGAAATGGCGCGCCGATTGGGCTGCGCGCTGCGCACCGTGGCGAATAAGCTGGAATTGATTCGAGCGATTCTGCGCGAGCGCAGGGACAAATCGGGATGACGAGCCGGAAGCGTAAGCGACGGACCGCAGTGACTCCGTCGCATATACTACGCGAGCGAAATAATGAGCCGGAAGCGTAAGCGACGGATCCCACCTTGATCCGTCGCTTACGCTTCCGGCTCGTGGGTGCTGATTGGAGACGCATGTGGGGGAACCTTTGGCGTACTTCTTGACGTTCACAACATATGGCACTTGGCTGCATGGCCGGCCCGAGGGTTCCGTGGACCGGCAACACAATTTGCCCGGCGAGCCCTTATTGCCAGCTAATGCCAAAATGGAGCGGGCTCGGCGAATGGCCATGCGGCAGGAGCCGTATTTTCTCGATGAAGCGCGGCGTGCCGTAGTGCTGCGAACCATCTGCGAAGTGGCGGCTCACCGGCGCTGGCGGTTGTGGGCGGCGCATGTTCGGACCAACCATGTTCACGTCGTAGTAACTGCCCGCGAGGAGCCGGAGAAAGTCATGGCCGATTTCAAGGCTTGGGCCAGTCGCCGGCTGCGCGAAGATTTCGTCGAAGCGGCCGACCGCGACCGCTGGACACAACACGGCAGCACGATTTATTTGAACTCTTGGGCTGCACTGGAGTCTAAAGTTACATACGTTATCGACGAGCAGGGTGAAATGATGGCGCATTATGACAACAGGATTGACGAAACCAAGCATAACGAGCCGGAAGCGTAAGCGACGGACATTCCCGCATCCGTCGCAAAGATGACGAGCCGGAAGCGTGAGCGACGGAGCCAGCCGCATCCGTCGCTTACGCTTCCGGCTCGTCGGGAAAACCCCATGATTGACCCCCTCATTTCCAGTTCGCCGCCTTTGGCGTTGTTGCAACAAGCGAATGCGCTCTGCGACCGGCTCGAAGACGGCTGGCGGGCCGGCAATGCGTCGAAGATCGAACTTCTATTGGCAAACTTGGCGGAAGCCGATCGGGAATTCATCTTCCGGAAGTTGCTAGAGCTGGAAGTGGAACTTCGGCAAGCGCTGGGCCAGAATCCGCAAGCATTGGAGTATGCCGAGCGTTTTCCACACTACACGTCTATCGTGAACGAGGTCTTCACCGCCCGGCCATCATCATCGACAGTCGATTCGTTGCCGTCCACGCCGCCGCCAAACGGCTTGTCGTCTGCCTGGTCGCCGGGGCCGTTCTTCGTTGGCCAAACCATCAACGGCTATGAGCTTCTCGAAAAAATCGGTCAAGGCGGAATGGGGGCGGTCTTCAAGGCGCGGCAAATCAAGGCCGGCGGGCGATTGGTCGCACTCAAGTGCATTCGGCCCGATTACCTCGACGGCTTGCCGGAGAAGCTGCGGGCCGAGGCGGTGGCGCGCTTCCAGGCCGAAGCCCGGGCCGTGGCCAAGCTCGATCACCCAAACTTGGTGACGGTCTACGACGTGGGAGATGTCGATGGCTGCCCGTATTTCACCATGCAATACGTCCCCGGCGGCTCGCTTTCGAAGTTGCTCGAATCCGGTCCGCTGGCGAGCCGAGAAGCCGCCGTGCTGTTCGAGCAACTGGCCCGCGCCGTGCATCATGCGCATCAGCACAGCATCTTGCACCGCGATTTGAAGCCGGGGAATATCTTGTTGACGGGTTCCGAACGACCCGGAAGCGTAAGCGACGGCGGCGCATCCGTCGCTTACGCTTCCGGCTCGTCGAGTTCGTTAAGCGGCAAGATTGCGGATTTCGGGCTCGCCAAGCAGCTTGAGCCGCTGCAAATGCAAGCGACGCCGAGCCGGGCGGAGCTGGGCACGCCGTCGTACATGTCGCCGGAGCAAGCGCGCGGCAACAAGGCCATCGACGCACGGACGGATGTATACGGCCTGGGGGCGACGCTGTACCACGCGCTAACGGGAAGACCGCCATTTGAGGGCGAGAACTCGGTGCAGATAATGCGGCAGGTGCTGGACGACCGGCCAGGCTCCCCGCGACGAGTAAACAACACGGTTGAGCCGGGACTTGAGGCGATATGCTTGAAATGTTTGGCGAAGAAGCCTGGGCGGCGCTACGCCAGCGCGGCGGAGCTGGCCGATGACTTGAAGCAGTTGTTGGGCGCGCAAAAGGCGACTTCGCGCGCGGCGCTCTTTTGGATTTCCAGCTTAAGGTGGTTGCAACGCCGTTGGCGGATCATATTGCTGCTTGTCGCAGTTGCGCTGGCGGCGACAGCTGTTGACCGGTGGTTACTGCGCGCTCGCACGCCGATCCCGGAGCCGCCGGCGCAGATTGCGAATGAGCCGGGCGTGTGCGAGCGCGATGAAGTCAAAGTGCGCGTACGAATGCTTGAACCGAAAACACAAGAAGCAGCGCCCAATCCCGATGCCATGCTGAAATTCGAGTGGGAAATTGAGAATCCGAATCCCAACTACCGGCTGGTCTTTTATTACAAATTCGCCGACAAATCGAATACAAAACGACGCATTCCGGGCATGGCGCACATCAAGCTGACGCAGGATGACGCGGAGAAGAAGCATTTGGTGGAGCGACCATTGTTATTTGTCCCGGGTAACGGACGATTCAGCATTGAACCCAGATTGTATACGAGCGAAGAACTGAAAAAGGCTTCTGAAAGAGCTGTGCGCGATCTTGAGGACCAGAAGGTAATGGTCCGCCGAGTCCATTTCGGTGATGGAAGGACAATGCACTTGGCCATCCTGGATTGGAAAAATGCTGGGGCAAACTTCGCGCCGTTTTTGGACGTCGACTTCGATGTCATGGAAAACATGGAAGGCACTCTTGTCGGGGGCAGAGACTTGTCGGCGATAGATGTCAGTCGATTGGCGATTCCTGGAACTCGGTATTTCCACGTGCGGTACCTAGGGATGCGTACGGGCATACTCCAATGTTTGGCCATGTTGCGGCATTGTGACGACTTGCGCACATTAGATATTGTCGATTGTGATCTGCCAGTCGATTGGGCCGTGCGAATGAACTTTGCCCGGATGCACGTGAAGCAACTCCTGGTTGCCGAAGGGACCGTGGGTGACCAACCAGGCGGTAGTTTTACGGATTCCGACCTGCGCCTGATTTCAACATGCCAAGAAATTACACACATGTACCTGGCGAATCAGCGGCGCGTCACTCCAGAGGGATTGCGCCAGCTTGCGAAGTTGCCAAATCTAAAGCTTTTGGAGCTTCATGTAAACGATGGTCAAAGCCGGGGGTTTATCGATACCGAGACGCTTCGGTTCTTACTGGTGAAATGCCCGAATCTGAGATTCAATTTGCTTGATCAGAAGAACAAAATGCATCTCCGTCTAGCCGAAATCGGCAAGGAGTATCCCGATGCGGAAGGCGAAAACCGCGTTGGATGCGGAACCGACAACAGGGCCGATATCGCCCGGCAGGTAAGCGCGCCTTGACCACCTGAAGTCAAAGCATGAGGATGCGGAATTCCTAACAGGATGATCTCATGAAATTGGAGGACGGCTGAGCGGGCCCGCTGCCATCGTTTGCTCCAGAACTGCCCACGGTCAACGTGGGGAAAACGGGGCCATCCGAGGTTAATCTGGCTCAAGCCAGCGCATTGGGCGTGCAACGGCGAGTCTCGCATCCATGCTCAACGCACCCGACAAAATCCGCTCGGCGCACAACATATCCTGATATCACATTCGCGCGTTCATAATGCGGTTTTGCGCCGTCGATTAAGATGCGGGCAAAGGCTTGGCCGGTGCCTGCGCCCGACCCTGTAGCGCCGCCGTGATGATCGACCGCCTTATTTCCACGTACGCATTTCTTCCATCATGTGGAGCATTTGGGGCCGG
>Ga0070732_10001086_pt1 | contig 15136 bp, 17 predicted proteins | sample Coa_R1_5_FD_66449 | JGI IMG/M metagenome (GOLD analysis project Ga0070732, IMG submission 66449) | Surface soil microbial communities from Centralia Pennsylvania, which are recovering from an underground coalmine fire - Coalmine... | ecosystem: Environmental > Terrestrial > Soil > Unclassified ...
CATGCTATAATTCTTTATTCTCAGTTGCTTAGAGCACGGAGGACTGTATCGATAAACGTTTTATCCGCATCAACGATCGCATTCGGGCGCGCGAGATTCGCGTGATTGATGACGAAGGCAATCAACTCGGCATCCTGCCGCCCTACGAAGCGATTAAGAAAGCCCGCGAAAAGAATCTGGACCTGGTTGAGATTTCGCCCACCGCGCAGCCTCCCGTATGCCGCATCATGGATTACGGGAAGTATCTCTACCAGCAGGAAAAGAAAGAGCGGGAAGCCAAGAAGCATCAGAAGACGATCACCGTAAAAGAGGTCAAGTTCCGCATTAATGTGGACGACCACGATTACGAGACGAAGAAGAATCATGTGCTACGTTTCCTGGATGAGGGAGACAAGGTTAAGGCGACGATCTTCTTCCGCGGTCGCGAGATGACGCGGACCGGATTAGGCCGACAGATTTTGGAGCGGCTGATCAAAGACGTCGAGTCGGAGAGTATCGTCGAGTTTCGTCCGCGGCAGGAAGGGAATACGCTGCACGCGATTCTGGCTCCGAAGAAGTCGGACAAGGAGCGCGAGAAGGAAAAAGAGAAAGAAAGAAAGCAGAAGGCTGCGGCGCAGAGCGCTGCGGCCCCGAATCCGGCTCCGGCGCAGGTCGCAAAGCCCGCGTCGTAGCGCGGCTTGAGCGACGAGATACAAAATCATCGCAATTGGCACTTAGCACTTGGCATTTGGCCAGTCGGGAAAATGCCGGGGTAGGGTGTTGTTCTGGCTAAGTGCTGAATGCCAAATGCTAATTGCTGAGGGTCTATGCCGAAATTGAAAACGCACAAGGGCGCCGCCAAGCGCTTCAAGAAGACCGCGACAGGAAAAGTGAAGCGGGGGCACGCGAAACTGCGTCACATCCTGACGTCGAAAGACAAAAAGAATAAACGCAAGCTGGGGAAGTCCGCTTTGGTGAGCGATGGAGATCTCGCCAAGGTGTTGCGGATGATTCCGTACCAGTGAACGGAATTGAGCGATTTCGCGATTGAGCCATTGAGCGAATTAAATCGCACAATCACCCGATCGCTCAATGGCACAATTCCAGGCGTGTGAAGAGGCCATCGATCGCTGCCAAGGCTGATCGTCCTTACCTCCAGCCGCCATAAAACGAAAGAAAAAAGGAGAGCACCATGCCTCGTGTAAAGCGCGGAACCAAACGCCGCCAGAAACGCAAGAAGATACTTGACCGCGCAAGCGGTTATTTCCTGACAAAATCGAAGCTGTATCGCTCGGCGAAAGAGTCGGTCGAGCGCGGACTGAAGTTTGCCTATGCCGGACGCAAGCAGCGCAAGCGGCAGTTCCGTTCGCTGTGGATCGTGCGTATCGGCGCCGCCGCCAAGCTGAACGGGATGAGCTACAACCAGTTCATTCACGGCCTGAAAAAAGCTGGCGTCGAACTGGACCGCAAGATACTGGCGGACCTCGCGGTGAATGATCCGTCGGGATTTGCGGGGCTGGCGTCGCAGGCGAAGACGGCGCTGGCGTAAACGCGACGCCCTAGCTCTCAGCTTTCAGCCGTCAGCTTTCAGTTGCAGTGTCCATGTGGAAACAGTCGCTTTCGGCTGTTCTGCCGGGCTTAGCCCGGCTTAGCCGCAGATTGTCCCAGACTGTGCTGTAGCGCGGGTGCAGCAAATCAACACCCATCGGCTCTTCGAGCCGACGGACAGCCGAAGGCGGCTGTCCCCACACAAGTATTCTTGGGTTGAAGCACGCACGTGGCTTATACCGTTCCCAAACTGACCGACTATTCGGCGGCGTCGCTGGAAAAAGCCGCAGGCGAATGCATTGCCGCGTGTGCGGCGGAAGCCGGCGAGGTCCGTACAGATGCCGATTTAAAGTCATTCCGCGACCGGTGGATGGCTCGCAAGAACGGAATCCTGACGCAGATCAACGATCTGTGGCTCAAAGGGGCGCCGAAAGAGGCTAAGCGCGACGCTGGAATCCGCTTTACGGAATTGAAGGCGCGGATTACGGAACTGGTCGAAAGGGCGCATGTCGCCGGAGATGATTCGCAGGCCGGCGAGAGCGTTGACATTTCTCTTCCGGGGGTTCGCCGTCCCATTGGGGCGGAACATCCTGTCATCAAGACGATGCACGAGATCGTCGGGGTGTTCCAGAAACTCGGATACTCCGTAGCGGAAGGGCCGGTCATCGAGACCGATTACTACAATTTCGAGGCGCTGAACTTTCCGCCGAACCATCCCGCACGCGACACGCAGGACACACTTTTCATAGCGGGGCAGCAGTCGAAGCCGCAACGCGAGCGGTTGCTGCTGCGCACGCATACCTCTCCCGTGCAGATTCGAACGATGGAAAAGATGCGGCCACCGGTTCGCATTGTGATTCCGGGGACGGTGCATCGTAATGATCCTCCGGATGCAAGCCACTCGCCGATGTTTCATCAGATCGAGGGACTGGCGGTCGATACGAACATTACCTTCGGTGATCTCAAAGGGACGCTGGAGCATGCGATGAAGGCGCTGTTTGGATCGTCGGTGAAGACACACTTCCGGCCGTCCTTTTTCCCGTTCACCGAGCCGAGCGCGGAACTGTATGTGACTTGCTTCATCTGTGGCGGAAGCGGGAAGCGCGGGGCAGATCCGTGCCGGCCGTGTAAGCAGACTGGCTTTATTGAAGTGCTCGGCTGCGGCATGGTGGATCCGAACGTATTCGAGTTCGTGAAGGATAACGGCTACGATCCGAAGAAGGTTTCGGGATTTGCATTCGGGATGGGCGTCGACCGGTTGGCGCTGTTGAAGTACGGGGTGGATGATTTGCAGTACTTCTTTCAGGGGGATGTGAGATTCCTGGAGCAGTTTGGGTGAAAAGAAGCTCATAGCTGTTAGCTCTTGGTTTTGGCTAAAGGCTAAGAGCTAAGAGCCAAAAGCTCGATCATGAAACTTTCTCCACAATGGATTCGCGATTACGTCGATCTCACGGTCGACGACCGCCGTCTTGCCGAGGACTTGACTAACGTTGGGATCTCGGTCGAGGGGATCAGTGGGACGGGTGCTGATGTCGTCTTCGAGATGGAGATCGGGACGAATCGTCCGGACGCGATGAATCACTACGGAGTCGCGCGGGAGGCGGCGGCGATTTATGGGTTACCGCTGAAGGCGCTCGAGCCGACGCTGCCCTCAGCGGCTGAAGCCGCGAATCATGATCGCGCTAACGCGGCCCTGAAGGGCCGCTCTTCCACGGTTCAGGACGCAGCCAAGCTTCAGGAAGCAACGTTTCCAATTACCGTCGAAGAGCCGGCGCTTTGTCCGCGGTTCTCAGCGCGGGTTATTCGCAATACACATATCAAGCCGTCACCGGAGAAGATCGTACGCCGGTTGCAGTTACTTGATCAGCGGCCGATCTCGAATGCTGTTGACGCGACGAATTACGTTCTCTGGGAAATCGGTAAGCCCACGCACGTTTTCGACGCCGACCTGCTCGAAGGCGGGCAGCTTATTGTGCGCAAGGCGCGGGTGGGAGAGACGCTAAAGACGCTGGATGGCGTCGAGCGCAAGCTGACGGCAGAAGATCTGGTGGTGTGCGACGCGAAGAAACCTGTTGGCCTTGCCGGTGTGATGGGCGGATACGACACGATGATCACGGAGAAGACGCGGAACATCGTGATCGAATCTGCGTGGTGGGATCCCGGGGTCGTTCGCAAAATGTCGCGGCGGCATGCCCTGCATACTGACGCATCACACCGGTTCGAGCGCGGCGCGGATTTCGAATCCACCGTGATTTCCTGCGATCTGGTCGCGCAGATGATTCTGGATTCGGGTGGAGGAGAACTGGTCGGCGATGTTGTCGACGTGATTTCGAAGCGGATGGACCAGGCTCCTGTCATTCTGCACGTGAGCGAGGTACGGCGGATCCTGGGAGAAGGGCTGGACGCTGGGCTCATCTCGCGCATCCTGAAACGACTCGGATTCGAACTCATACCGGAGGGCCAGCGGGATGCGCAATTTCGCGTGCAGATCCCGAGCTGGCGGCTGGATGTGGAACGCGAGATCGATGTCATTGAAGAGATCGCGCGGCTGCATGGCTATGACAAGTTCCCGAATACTCTGCCGGCCTACAGTGGCGCCGTTGTGGAGTTGCCCCACGCGAAGATGGATGCAACGCTGCGCCAACGCGCGCTGGCGCTGGGATACAACGAAGCCTTGTCGCTGACATTTATATCGCATGCCGATGCGGAGAGGTTTTCGTCTGGCACTCAAGTGCTGGAGTTGGAAAACCCGCTGAGCGAAGAGGCTTCGGTCATGCGGACTTCGCTGGTGCCGGGCATGCTCGATATGCTGGCGTGGAATTTGAATCGCGATGTCCCCGAGGCACGGCTGTTTGAAATGGGCGGTGTATACGAACTGTCCGGAGGAGAAAGGGTGGAGCCCCGGCGAGCGTGTCTGGGAGCGACTGTGGCAGCTGTTCAAGCTTCTCTGCCTGTGGGTGGAGTGCTCGATGTGAGCAAGGGGGAACACGCGGCGAGCGCGGAGGTGTTTCGGGCGTTCAAAGGAGATGTTGAGAATCTGCTGGAGCCGTTTGCCCGCGAGATCGTGTTTGATCGAGGTGCTGATGAATACTTTCATCCCGGGCGTTCGGCCCGGGTACGCTTGCGCGGCGCGATCGTGGGACAGTTCGGGCAGGTTCATCCTTCAGTGGCAGCGGCACGGAAGCTTCGGCAGGATGTGTTTCTTGCCGAGTTCGATTTGGAACAGCTTTACCGGATCGGGCTGCGCACGGTGAAATTTGCGCCTTTGGGAAGATATCCGGCTGTGGAGCGGGACTTCTCCTTTGTCTTCGGCGACGAAGTGGCCTTTGAACGGATGCAAACGGCCGTGAAAGCTATGGGTGTGCCCGAATTGCGAGACGTTCGGCCAGTGGAGATTTTCCGTGGAGGATCGATTTCGGGTGGGAATTATTCGATCTTGCTGCGAGTGAAGTTTCAATCGAATGAACGGACTCTGCGCGAAGACGAGGTGGCGCAGTGGTCTGCGAAGATTGTGGATGCCCTGACCAGGCTCGGCGGGGTGCAGAGAGCTTAGAACAAGAGACTCGCTCGCTGTGGTCGCGCAGAACCAAAGTAAAATTCAAAGTCAAAATCCCCACCCTGTCGCACAAAACGCGACAAGGGTGGGGTACCCTCCATCGATAAATCAATTTCAGCTGCACGGGGCTCTCTGAGAATGTCCTCATCTGTAAACTGAAGTCGCTGGTCGCTCAGACTTTTGCGGTTCCTGCCGATACAGACACACGTGGGCAATGTGTCTTCAGGACAAGCGACGGCGCCAGCCCCGGTGCGGAATTCCAGGGCGATGCGGTATGTGGCGCGGCAGCCGATCTTCGATCGCGAGGAGAAGGTATTTGGCTACGAGTTGCTGTTTCGCGACAGCCTGGAGAACTGCTTCGTGGGCGATGCAGACGAGGCATCGCGAGCCACGCTCGACCGATCGCTGGTGATGGGGCTTGATGTATTGTGCGACGGCCGCCGGGCTTTCGTGAACTGCACGCGCGATACTTTGATCAAGGGCTTGGTCGGGCTTTTGCCGTCGACAACGACGGTGGTGGAGATTCTGGAAACGGTTCCTCCCGATCCTGATGTGATGGCCGCATGTCACAGCCTGAAAGAGCCGGGATACCTGATTGCGCTGGACGACTATGTTGCGGACGACCGGCGCGAGCCACTGGCAGATATGGCCGACATCATCAAGGTTGACTTGCTGCTTACAACCCGAGAGGAGCGTGGGCGGTTGATGAAGCAGTTTGGGCCGTGGCGCTGTCGGATGGTGGCGGAAAAAGTCGAAACGCAGGATCAGTTCATGCAGGCGCGGGATCAGGGCTTCGTCTATTTCCAGAGATATTTCTTTCGCCGGCCGGAGATGATGGGCACGCACGCCATGCCCGCAAACCGGTTGAATTACATACGCATGTTGCAGGAAGTGTCGCGCCCGGAACTGGACGTACCCAGCCTGGAAAAGTTGATTAAGGAAGAAGCATCGGTCTGCTACCGGCTCTTGCGGTATCTGAATTCGGCGGTTTTTGGATTCAAGAAAGAGATCCATTCTGTGAGGCACGCCTTATCGATTCTTGGCGAACGCGATTTACGGCGATGGGTGCGGCTGATAGCCGCGGTGGGGGCGGGACAAGACAAGACCAGCGATCTGGTGCTCTCGGCGCTGGTGCGAGGACGGTTCTGCAAGCTGCTCGCTCCGAAGGTGGCGCATGGGGAATCGGACTGGTTCCTGATGGGTCTGCTGTCGTTGATCGACGCCATGCTGGAAACACCCATGCAGGCTATACTGGAAAAAATCCCGCTGGACGCAGCGACTAACGCGGTATTGCTGGGACAGCCCAGCGCTTTGCGTCCTGTGTTTCAGGCTGGCGCATGAAAGCGGAGAGTGGGAAGCGGCGGCTGCGCTGAGCGCTGGGTTGCGGCTGGACGCCGATGATGTGGCGGCTTGCTACTGGCAGGCGCAGCAATGGGCACGCGAGCTCTCGATGGAAATTTAGGCGCATTGTGATCTGATCTGTCGATCAGGGCAAACACTCGCGTGCATGACCCCCTGTGCAAAATCAGGGTGGATGGGGTCTTGCGCTGATCGACGAGGACGAGTACCATGAACTTGTTCTCATTTAGGCCTCGTTCCCGCGAAGGCCTTCTGCGTCAGCCATTCTGAGGCGACGCCTACGGATCCGATAAACGGAAAATTGAAGCCGATTTAAATTTTCATTCGCGAGAGCGGTTTTTTGCAGGTTTGGGGTTCGTTCCAGAGTGTGTTCCGTCGTAATTCGCAACTGCGCAGACGAAGGATGAGGGTGTGCCCGGGCTGCGCCTTGCACACCGCTGTCGAGGCACACTCCAGCGGCATTTTCGAGATCTGTAAAGCTTTGCATCTTGTGTGAACCAATTTGAGAGGACTATGAACGCAGGACCAGGAAAAAACTCCGGTGGCGGAGGACGAAGGCGGCGGAGAGGCCGCCGACAGCACAATCAGAGGGGACAGCGTCCCGGACCGGGCTTGAGCCGCGAGAACAAGGACGGCATCTACACGGCCCCCATGGACCACAGCTATCGCGCCGTGATGGGTGGAAACAATAATGGCCATAAGGGCGGGCGTCCGCGGCCCGGTTTCACGACGCAGTATTCGCAACCCGACCCTGAGCCTCTGCCTCCAAGCGTCGATGCAAATTCGCGCATCTTTGCTTTCATTGAAGATCTGTTCTTCATGGCGAAGATCCAGGAGACCGCCAAGAAGCTCAACGTGAAAGTGGAATTCGTGAAGAGCGACAAGGACCTGATGGAGAAGATGCAGGCGAACGGCGAAGAGAAGCCGTCGCTGATCATCTTCGACCTGAACAACAATGGCGTGAAACCGCTGACCTTGATTCCGAAACTGAAGAGCAAGCTGAAGAAGGGGACATCGATTATTGGGTTCCTTTCGCACGTTCAAGGCGATCTGAAGCAGAAGGCGCACGAAGTGGGATGCGACATGGTTCTGCCCCGGTCAGCGTTCTCGCAGAATCTTCCGCAATTGCTGCGCCGCCATGGGGCGCCGGAAGACGCCGAGCCGATGGTGCAGTAAGGAACATTCTCTCCACCCCGACCGTAGGTCGAGTGAGCCCGCAGCCGGTTAAGAGATTTTTTCGCGGAAAATGATTCCGGTGAATTTTAGTCTTCCGTTGGGAGATCTCCAAATACCTCGCGTGCCGCATCGGCGAATGCCTCGAAGGTCCGATCGTCAAAAAGCACCCAACGTACCAGCTTCAAAGAGGTGGGTACGGCTAGGAAGTCGCGGGCGGTCCGAAGCGCAATGCGCGCCGCAACGGCGGTCGGATAGCGGAAGATGCCGGTCGAGATAGATGGCACCGCAACACTGCGGCATCCTTGCTCAACGGCGAGTTCAAGCGATCTCCGATAAGCACTGGCTAGCCGATCCGCGCACCACTCTTGCTCTTGAGGAATGTAACCCGGCCCGACCGCGTGAATCACGAACTTTGCTTTCAAATGCCCGGCGCCGGTGATTGCAACATCGCCGGTGGAACAGCCGGCCGGGTATTTCTGCCTGAGCTCTGCCATCAGACTTGGCCCGCCTGCATCGTGAATGGCTCCGTCTACCCCGCCACCGCCGGCCAGGCGCTTATTGGCAGCATTCACGATGGCGTCTACTTCCTGCAGGGTGATATCGCCCTTTGCGAGTTCGAGGATCGCATTTCCCAATGAGATCTTCATTAGTCAATCCCTATCCAGGAGGCCAGCTGAGTGCGCGTCCGCCCAGGAGGTGAACGTGCAGGTGAAAGACGGACTGTCCGGCGCCGGGGCCAACGTTGAGGACGGTGCGGTATCCCTGCTCGATCTTGCGCTGTCGGGCGATCATGGCGGCGGCCAGATGGCAGCGGCCGATGATTTCGGCGTCACTGCGTTCCGCTTCTTTCAATCCTGCAAAATGGCGTTTGGGAATGATGAGCACATGGGTCGGCGCTTGCGGATTAACGTCTTCAAACGCGAAGACGTGTTCATCTTCGAAAACTCTTTTCGACGGAATCTCGCCGCGAATGATGCGGCAGAAGAGGCAATTGGGATCGGTCATTCCTGCGTCACCTGTCGGAACGATAACAAAAGCATGGCTAGGCTTGCCAGTTGCACGAAGGGCCCTCGATTAATGGTATTTGGTTGCCAGATCGCGAAAGGGCTTCGAATCGACATTCCAGGTGCCTTCAAAGGGATTGTCCAGGTCAGTCAGCACGAAGTGTGCGAAGAAGAGAAGCATGGTAGCAATCGCGACGGCGACGAGACCAAGCGCCAGGTTGCGAAAAGGAAAAAAGAAAAGCAGAAAGAGAATGGTAGAGGCTGTGACCGTGACGAAGAGGAGAAGCGTGCGAGGAATGCGTTTGGCGCTGAGGGCAAGGCGCTCGTCACGGTGAGCGCTGGCTTGATGCGCGATCTGGAGCAGATGCTGGTGGGCCCGGCTTTCGGAATCGTTCTCGGGATGGACGTCGATGACGCTGGAAATGATCGCAGAAAAAAGCTTGTCGGTGCGCTCTGTATCCTCGCCTTGGGATAGCATGGCCCACTCGGATTCCGTTACAGCGCGGGCGTAAGCACGTACAGCACGAACGATCGGATCGCGTGAATTTTCCTTAAGACCTCGGCTGAAGAGGATGAGGTCTTTGAGGGCGCCGGACTCTTTCAGAATTTCGTTCTCGACTGTGGCGAACTGTCCCCAAATTACGTACGTGGCAAAGGCGTACACGACGCTGTAGAACGTGCCGATGATTTGCAGAAGTGCGCCAACCCCTTCAGCGTCGGCTTCAAAGAGCTTGTGAAATCCAGCGAGGCGCAGCGCCAAATACACGGCTGCCGCCGCAGCCATCAGTCCCACACCACGAGAGCGAGTCTCTGGTGGGATGACTTCGATCGTTTGCATTGGGTATCAGTCTAATCGCACCAGAAAAACTGCGCCTTCGGGAGTGGTCGTTTCGGCTGCCAGTTTCTGGGCGCGATCGTGGTCGTCGTCGAGTACGCGGACTCGGATCCACCAATCCCCGGCGGGACTCTTGAAACGCAGCACCTTTGCGGTGTGATAGCGGCGCGTAAGGTGATCGGCGAGCTTGCTCGCAGCTTTTTCGTCAGGCATGCCGCCAATCTGAACCGCCCATTTACCCGCTGATGTGGCTTGAGCGCCGGATTCCATCAACTCCACCTTGACCTCAGCGATGCCTGGCTGCCAGACATCGACTTTGCGGGCGGCTGCGAGGGAAAGATCGACGATGCGTCCGGGAATAAACGGACCGCGGTCGGTGATGCGGACCAGCGCGGTGCTGCCGGTTTTCACGTTGGTGACGCGGGCGATCGAGCCGAGCGGGAAGGTGCGATGGGCGGCGGTCATGGCGTGCATGTTGTAGACCTCGCCATTCGATCCGCGTCGATTGTGGTAGGGCGGTCCATACCAGCTGGCGAGGCCGGTCTGGGTCTCAATCGGCTTGGTGCCGGCCGGGATCACGGGCTCGGCGAGGTCGGCCTCTTCTGTGGGTTTCGGGGGAGTTGCGTTCTCAGCAGGCTTCGTCGTCTTCGGGGCTGGCTGTGAAGGCGCCGGCGTCTCGGTCGTCGACTCTGGGGGAGGGGGCGGAGGAACATTGACGCGCGCCTGCTTGGAATGGCCGCAGGAACTGATTAAGAGCACCGCGATCAGCACGACAAGGAGCATAAATATGCTGACGACGTGGACGCGGGGCAGAACTGGATGCGAGGTAGACGACACTATTTGGGCTGAGTCCGGTGTTGCTCCATGTAATCGGCGAACTCGGCGAGCTTCTGGGAAGCGGTGCGCAGGGCGCGAGTGGAATGCGTCCGCACGGCGGGAACGACCTCGTCGTTCAGGTATTTGATGAATTCGGGGATTTCTTTTTCCAGGCGCTCGGCGGCTTCGTTGATGGTATGGCTCACACGCGCCGACGCGTCTTCCACCTTGCGGTTGAAATCGTTCATGACACTCCTCGTGATAACTGGGCGTGAAAGGATCCACGCAATACAGCGGATGCCAAGCGAGGCTATTATTTCGTGCCGGACAAGGCGGGTCAATGGCGCAGAGGGAAACGTTTTCAGTCGTGATCCCGGGTTCGCGGCATTAGAAACATCAACATCTTGCGGTAAGGATCAATCCTTGATAGAGTAAGGATATGCCCAAAGTGACGTCGAAGTTGCAGTTGACGGTTCCTAAAGTGATCGCCGACAAGTATGGCATACGTCCTGGCGACGAACTGGAATGGACTCCCGCAGGAGAGGGCATCCGGGTTGAATTGGCGCGAGGGAGGCGCAAGGGCGCAATGCGTCTGAACGCAACAGAGCGTCTCGCGTTGTTTGATGGTGCCACGAAACGAATGAGGGAGAGGGAGAAATCGATACTCGGAGAAAGACCCAAGCCCAGTTCGGAGAAATCGGGGAGAGGCTGGACGCGAGAGGAGCTTTACGAAGATCGTGGCCTTCCTCGTTGACACGAATGTCCTCGTATATCGATGGGATCCTCGCGATCCCGGCAAGCAAGCAGCCGCTGAGAAATTGCTGCGCGATCATGTAGGTACCGAGCTTCTCTACATCCCACATCAGGCGATCGTCGAGTTCATGGCCGTACTGCCCAGGTTGCAGTGGATGGGACAGAGAGTCTTCAGCATTGAAAATGCTTTGCGCGAAACAGAGGAATTGCTTGTCGAGTTTCCAATTCTATATCCCAGCGAAGCAATGCTGAGGACCGCTTTACGTGGAATGGCGGCTTACCGACTATCCTGGTTTGACGCTCACCTTTGGGCTTATGCCGAGCACTACGGGATGTCCGAGATCCTTTCTGAAGATTTCGAGCACGGCCGGAGGTACGGTACGGTCAGGGTGCGGAATCCTTTCCTAGGTGCGATGCCAGCGGAGGGCTTGTAAGCGCATTCCGTGCCTATCAGACAACGTGGCTGACAAATCCAGATCGCTTTCGGTTCCCAGTGCTCGTGCATTCGGGCGTCAGTTGCTGGCCTGGTACGACGCTCACGCGCGCGATTTGCCGTGGCGCGAGAGCCGCGATCCGTACCGGGTGTGGGTGTCGGAAATCATGCTGCAGCAGACGCGGGTAGCGGCGGTCATCGAGCATTATCACGAATTCCTGCGGCGTTTTCCTACGGTGGAGAAGTTGGCGTCGGCCCGGGAAGCCTCGGTGCTGGCGGCGTGGAGCGGCCTGGGATATTACCGGCGCGCGAGAATGCTGCATGCCGCTGCGAAGTTGGTAGCGCGCGAACGCGGAGGCACGTTCCCTGAGACGGCGGGCGATTGGAGAACATTGCCGGGCGTGGGACGCTACACCGCTGCCGCGATTGCCAGCATCGCGTTTGGCGAGGCGGTCGCGGTCGTGGATGGCAACGTGGACCGCGTTCTGCAGCGAATCGCAGGGAAGGCGATTTCGGGAGAGCAGATATGGCAGCAGGCTGAGAACCTGCTCGATCGCAACCGTCCGGGAGATTTCAATCAGGCGATGATGGAGCTGGGGGCGACGGTGTGCACGCCCCGAGCGCCGGCGTGTTTGACCTGTCCTCTTGTGGACTTGTGTGCCGCGCGTGGTGAGATTGCGGGTGCAGGAAAGAAATCCAGGCAGGTACTGCGCGAGATTCACTACGCTCTTGATCGACGAAATGGGTCAGTGTTCCTGACGCAAAGGCCGGCGGAAATTCGGCTCATGGCAGGGATGTGGGAGTTGCCCGAGATTCCGCGTCCAGCCGATCACGGTGAGCCCTTCCTCACAGTGAAGCATTCGATCACGGTGACCGATTACACGGTACACGTCTGGCCGGTATCAGCAAAGCTCGATGGGGAATGGTGGCCTGCTAGCCGATTGCCGAGGCTTGCATTAACGGGGCTGGCGAGGAAGATCCTTCGGAAGAGCGGGATAATCCCAGCATCCGCAACGGGCATCAAGTCATCTAGCTAATAGGGGGCGAAATTGGCTCCCGCACGCAGATCGTGGAGGAATCGAAATGGCGGCATTGGCAACTGGAGTGAAGGCTCCGGAATTTGAAGTGAAAACGTTGGACGGCAAGAAATTCTCGTTGAGTGAGGAGTTGGCGAAAGGGCCAGTGGTGCTAGTTTTTTTTAAGGTCTCGTGCCCCACCTGCCAATACGCGCTGCCGTATTTGGAGCGACTCTATAAGGCTTACAAGAACAAGGGAGTCACACTAGTTGGCGTGTCGCAGAACGATGCCAAGGAGACGGCTGACTTCTGCAAGGATTTTGGCGTGACCTTCCCCATGCTGCTTGACGATACCCGTGCGTATCCGGTGTCGAATGCCTACGGCTTGACCAATGTGCCAACAATTTTCTGGATCGCAGAGGATCGCGAGATTGAAGTCGCAAGCGTGGGCTGGCTAAAGGCTGATTTCGAACTGATTAACCGCAAGATGGCTGAGACCGGGAAAACCGCGGCGGCTGCCATGTTCAAATCTGGGGAAGACGTGCGGGACTTCCGCGCTGGTTGAGGATCGAAAAACTAGCGCCGGGCCGGCGCTTTCTTCAAGAGCAAGACTTCACCACAGAGGGCACTGAGGATCACAGAGGTACTCACTGCTCTTCTGGGCAGGGCTGGATTCCTGGGGTGGGTGCACTCTCGTGCACCACTGGGTGCGACTTCTCCTACAACCCGGGGCTACCCCTCCAGTACAATTTCCTTCAGAACTTCAGAAAAATGTTGTACTTCCACCGGACGCCGCTTCGTTGGGGGAGAAACCTAATCATGCAGGGAATGGCCAGAATCATTTCGGCGTGTCTCATGGTGTGCGCGAGTCTGCTCGTGTGGGCAGAGGGAGGAGCGGGTGCAGGAGGGTCCAAAGCGCCTTCGGCGCGCCTTCCTGGGGCGGCGTTTGTGGCGCTGGAAACGATTAATCCTGAGCATATTCGGTGGCACGTCCGCTATCTATCGCACGATTTGTTGGAGGGGCGCGGGACGGGGCAGCGTGGGGGCGATCTCGCGGCTGAGTACATCGCTACGCAGTTTGCAGAGTACGGACTGAAGCCGGCGGGGGATCACGGGACTTACATGCAGAAAGTTCCCCTGGTCGGAATCACGACGTTGCCCGAGACCCAGTTTTCCCTGATTCCCAAGCAGGGCGAGACGATGAACCTGAAGCCGCTGGATGAGTACGTCGCATACGACCAGAGCCAGCAGGCGCAGTCGGATGTCGATGCCGAGGTCGTGTTCGTGGGATACGGGATCGAGGCGCCTGAGTACAACTGGGACGACTACAAGGGTGTGGATGTGCGCGGGAAAGTGTTGCTGATGCTGGTGAATGAGCCGCCGTCGGATGATCCGAAATTTTTCAAGGGCAAGGCTCTGACATACTATGGCCGCTGGACCTACAAGTACGAAGAGGGGCTGCGCAAGGGCGCGGTGGGAGTGATCCTGATCCATCAGACGCAGATGGCGAGTTATCCGTGGGAAGTGGTGCGAAACTCGAACTCCGGCGAGAAGTCGTTCTTAAAGGCGGAAAGTTCGGCGTTAAAAGTCGCATCGTGGATTCATCTGGACGTCGCGAGCCGGCTGGCGTCGGCTTCCGGGATGAGTCTGGACAAGCTGATTACGTCGGCACAGTCGCGCGATTTTCGCCCAGTAAGTCTTGGTGCGCGGTTGAAGGCGCACATGGTCAGCAAGGTGCGCAAGTTCGAATCGAACAATGTGCTGGCAATTCTGCCGGGATCGGATCGCCGAGTCGGCGATGAAGCCGTGATGTATACGGCGCACTACGATCACTTCGGCATTCGTCCCGACATGCCGGGAGACAACATCTTCAACGGGGCCGATGACAATGCCACCGGCTGCGGCATTCTGTTGGAAGTAGCGCGGGCATTTGGGACCGCCAACGTAAAGCCCCGTCGATCGATTCTGTTTGCCGCTGTAACGGCCGAAGAACAGGGACTGCTGGGTTCGGAGTATCTGGGCAAGCATCCACCGATTCAGGCGGGGAAGATCTCACTCGATCTGAACTACGACGATGTGAAGCCCCTGGGAGCGCCGGAGGAAGTGCAGGTCTCCGGGGCAGAACGGACGAGTTTTTACCCGGTGGTGGAGGCGATGGCGAAGGATTTCCGGTTAGCGATTCGCGCGGATGCACGGCCCGAGGCGGGTCACTTCTACCGCTCCGATCACTTCTCCTTAGCACGGGTGGGGATTCCTTCCTTTTCGATCAACGAAGGGATGAAGTTTAAGGGGCATCCAGAATCGTGGGGGCTGGACCAGGAAAAGGAATACGTTGACAAGCACTACCATCAGCCCAGCGACGAATATCGTCCCGAGATGGACTTCGTCGGCGACTCGGCGATGGCTCGGTTCGGGTTTGCTCTGGGGTGGGAAGCCGCAAGCCTGCCGAAGCTGATTGGCTGGCAGAAGGGCGATGAGTTCGAAGCGGCCCGGGTCAAGAGCCAGCAGTAGCAAGAAAGTACCCAGTACGCAGAGAACCCTCGCCGATCCCGAATGGGAGCGAATTGTCTTCCGTCCAATCCATTCTTGATTCCAGAGAGGTTAGCTGCCGTAACCTAGGTAACTTTCGCCCTCTTCCTCGTCCTGCTAGCCTCGATATGT
>Ga0070732_10001088_pt1 | contig 15122 bp, 13 predicted proteins | sample Coa_R1_5_FD_66449 | JGI IMG/M metagenome (GOLD analysis project Ga0070732, IMG submission 66449) | Surface soil microbial communities from Centralia Pennsylvania, which are recovering from an underground coalmine fire - Coalmine... | ecosystem: Environmental > Terrestrial > Soil > Unclassified ...
TGCGCCAGTCATGCTCGGCAGCCGCGACGGCGAGGCTCAGCAGCGCGTCGACCATGCCGATCGCGCGGGCGGTGGCGCGCAGCTCTGTCGCCGACTCGGCGACCGCGCGGCCGAGCTCCTCGAGGATCTCGAGCTCGCGCGCCGCGGTCTTCTCCTGGGCGCTGAGGACCACCGCCTCCTTTTCCTTGAGCTCGGGGGTCAGGTAGCGCTCGGCTCCGACCAGCGTCTGCTTGCGAACGTAGTCGTCTGGAAGCTGCGCGGTGTTCGCGTGGGAGACCTCGATGTAGTAACCGAAGACCCTGTTGAACCCGACCTTCAGCGAGCGGATGCCGCTGCGCTTCCTCTCCGACGATTCGAGCTTCGCGATCCACTCCCTCGCGCTCTTTGACGCGTCGGCGATCGTGTCGAGCTCGGTGTCATAGCCGGCGCGGATGGCACCGCCGTCACGAGCGAGGGCTGGCGGATCATCGACGAGCGCGCGGGAGAGCCTGTCGACCAGGTCCGGGGCTTCGCCGACCTGGGCGGACAGCTCCTTGATCACCAGTGACGAACCCTGCGCGACGGTTCGCTTCAACGGCGGCACCGCTTCGAGCGATCGCCGCAGAGCGACGAGCTCCCGCGGGCTGGCGTGTCCCTGCGCGGCACGGCCCACCAGCCGCTCGAGGTCGCCGACCGGCTTCAGCGCGGCCTGGATGCTGTCGCGCAGCGGAGTGTTCGCGACGAGGTCCTCCACGGCCCCGAGGCGCAGCTCGATCGACTCCGCGTCGCGCATGGGTGCCCCGAGCCAGTCGCGGAGCTGGCGCGCGCCGACCGGCGTCCGCGTGCGGTCGAGCAGCGAGACCAGCGCCGGGAGCTCGAGGTTGCGCACCGTCGCGGCGTCGAGCGGCATGGTCGAATCGGGGGAATACGCGCGGGCCGTGAAGGCATCGGGGCCGACGCGCGTCTGGTTCTGCTTGAGGTAGTCGAGCACCACGCCGGCCGCGCCGACGGCCAGCGGCGCTTCTCCAGCGCCGATCGACTCGGGGAAGGCGATCCCGAGCAGGTCACGGAGCCGCTGCCTGCCGCGTGCGGGATCGAATTTGTACTCCTCCACGTCCGGTGGCATGAGCAGCTCTGCCGGGGCGAGCCGCTCGAGCTCCGCCTGCAGCCGTTCGCGCGACAGCTGGCAGAGCAGGAGCTCGCCCGTCGACACCTCGCACGCGGCAATACCAGCCTCCGTCCCGTGGGTCCACGCCGCCACCAGGTAGTTGGGCCGCGCGGGTTCGAGATACGTGTCTTCGACGACAGTGCCCGGTGTCAGCACCCTGGTGACGTCACGGCGCACGATCCTTGCTTTTGGGGCCCCCGCGCTCTGGACGCGGGGTAGCGCCTCCACCTGGTCGCAGATCACGACCTTGTGGCCGGCCCGCAGCAGCTTGCCGACGTACGACTGCCAGGCGTGATGCGGCACGCCGCACATCGGGGCGCGCCCGCTCTTGCCGAGTGGCCGCGACGTCAGCGTCACGCCCATGATCGGCGCGGCGACCTGGGCGTCCTCGAAGAAGACCTCGTAGAAGTCGCCGAGCCTGAAGAGGAGGATGCCGTCGGGGTGCCTCTCCTTCGCCTCCCGGTACTGCTTCATGACCGGAGTGGCGGGAGGTGTCACGCCGCCTTTACCGGGCCCCCCGCGAACCCAAGCCGAAGGCCGCGAGTTCGTGGGATTCGGGCGCGCCAACGGCGGTGCCCAACAGCTGACCCGCGGTGGCTTGCAGGACGCGCACGTTGACGACGTCGCCGGGCGAGACTCCAGCGCCCCCCAGCACGACGGCCCTCTTGCCCTGGCGGATCCGACCGTATGGCCGGTTCAGCTCGTCGCGCCCCTCGACCAGGACCTCGACGTCGCGTCCGATCCAGCGCTGCGTCTTGCGCGCCGCGATGCCGCGCTGCAGGGCGAGCAGGTCGTTCAAGCGGCGCAGCTTCTCCTCGCCAGGCACGTCATCCTCCATTCGCGTCGCGGCGAACGTGCCGGGCCGCGGCGAGTACATGGCCAGGTGCACGACGTCGAACTCGATCTCTTCGAGCAGGGCTCGCGTGTTCATGAAGGCGGCCTCGGACTCGCCGGGAAAGCCGACGATGATGTCGGTCACCAGGCCAAGGTCGGGCATCAAGCCCCGCGCACGCTCCACGATCGCGCGATAGTGCCGGGTCTGATAGCCGCGCGCCATCCTCTTGAGGATGGTGTCGTCACCGGACTGCACAGGCAGCTGGAGCTCGCGACAGACGACATCGCTGCAGGCCATCACCTCGAGTAGCTCGGGCTCGAGGTCCTGCGGGTGCGAGGTCATGAAACGAAGGCGCTTCAGCTCCGGGATCGACTCGACCTCTCGCACCAGCGCCGCCAGGCCCCCCGCGCCGCCGGGGTCTCGGTAGTCGTCGACGTTCTGTCCGAGAAGCACCACCTCACGCGCCCCGTCGGCGACGGCGCGGCGGCACTCGTGAACGACCTCAGGCACCGGCACGTGCTTCTCACGGCCGCGCACCGTCGGAACGATGCAGAACGTGCAGTTGTGGTCGCAGCCCTGGATGACCCGTACGTAGTGGCTGACGCCCGTGCGGCCCGCCCGAGGCAGCGCCTCGCCCCGCGAGTAGTCGTAGCGCGCGGCCAGGCTTGCGACGAAGTCCTCGTACGCACCGATCGGAACCACCGCGTCGAGGTGCGGAAACCTTCCCCGCAGGCGATCGCCCTCTTTGGCGACGATGCACCCCGTGACTGCGATGGTGCGTTCGGCGGTCTTCCACTCCTTCAGCTCGTGGAGCTTCGAGTAGACGCGGTCCTCCGAAGCCTGCCGCACCACGCACGTGTTGAGGATCGCGACGTCGGCGCGCTCGAGCGAGTCCTCGATATAACCGGCCGCGAGAAGCCGGCGGGCGAGGCTTTCGGAATCGGCCGAGTTCATCTGGCAGCCGCTCGTCCAGATGTGGAACGACCTCATCCCCACGGCATCAGAGCCTTCGGCGTGACTTCGAAGGGGCCCCCACGAGTGGTCTGGCTCCCCGTCAGCGACTCTCCACGAGCAACCGGATTCCAGTCCGCTCCTCGCCGTCGATCGAGATGTCGATGAAGGCGGGGATGCATACGAGGTCGAGTCCGCCCGGCGCCACGTAGCCGCGCGAGATGGCGATGGCCTTGACCGCCTGGTTGATTGCGCCGGCCCCGATCGCCTGCACCTCAACCCGACCCTTGCTTCGGATGACACCGGCGATGGCTCCGGCGACGGCGACCGGCTTCGAGGTGGCTGAAACCTTAAGCACCTCTACTGGAGCGCGCTCCGTGGTCATTGCTGGAACCCCTTCAAACATGTTCGCGGTCGACTCGCTGGATCGATGTGGCTCGGCCAGTGGAAGCACTAATGGTAATCAGTACCGAATTGAAAGTCACGGGTCCAGAGGCCACCGTGAACCGGCTCGGGAGGGCGGTCAGAAAGCGCTGGATGACCACGTCCTTGTCCATCCCGATGCAGCTGTCCCGGGGCCCCACCATCCCCACGTCGGTGACGTAGGCGGTCCCTCCCGGCAGCACCCTGGCGTCGGCGGTCGGGACGTGGGTGTGGGTGCCCAGGACGGCGCTCGCCCGCCCGTCGAGGTACCAGCCCATGGCGGTCTTCTCGGAGGTCGTCTCCGCGTGCATGTCGCATACGACGATCCTGGTGCCAGCGTGCTGCTCGAGGATCGCGTCGGCGGCCCGGAACGGGTCGTCCAGGCCCTCCATGGTGAAGACGCGGCCCATCAGGTTCATGACCAGCACCTGGTGGCCGCCCGCCTCGACCACGCAGGATCCGCGTCCCGGCGCCTGGGGCGGGTAGTTGGCGGGCCGGAGCACACGTTCGAGGTTCGGCAGCTCGGGCAGGAACTCCTTTTGGGCGAAGACGTGGTTGCCGGTCGTGATCACGTCGGCGCCGGCGCCCTTCAGCTCCGAGACGATCTTGGCTGTCAGACCGAAGCCGCCCGCCGCGTTTTCGCCGTTGAGCAGGGTCAGGTGCGGATGGAGCTCCTTTTTCAGGCCAGGCAGGAGCCCCTTGACCGCCTCCCGGCCCGGATGCCCGACGACGTCCGCGACAAAGAGGACCCGAAATTCGTCGCTTGGCACCTGGCAAGTGTATTTGGACAAAAAAAGGGAGCCCCGCATCGGGACTCCCTTTGACGTCTATTTCGCGTATTCGACCGCCCGGGTTTCGCGCACCACGGTGACGCGGATCTGGCCCGGGAAGCTCAACTCCGATTCGATGCGCTTCGCGATGTCGCGCGCCATGAGCTGAGCGGCCGTGTCGTCGATCTGCTCCGGCTTGACCAGGATCCGGACTTCGCGGCCGGCCTGGATGGCGTACGACTGCTGGACTCCCTGGAACGAGTTGGCGATCTCCTCCAGCTTCTCGAGCCGCTTGACGTAAGCCTCCAGCGACTCCCTGCGCGCGCCCGGGCGGGCGGCGGAGATCGCGTCGGCCGCGATCAGAAGCAGCGCCTCGATGCTGTGGGGTTCCTCGTCGTAGTGATGCGCCCTCACCGCGTGCACGACCGGCGCTGGAACGCCGTGTCGCTGAAGCAGGTCGGCGCCGATCACGGCATGCGAGCCCTCGACCTCATGGTCGATGGCCTTGCCGATGTCGTGCAGCAGGCCTGACAGCTTGGCGATGCGGACGTCGGCGCCGATCTCGGACGCCATCATGGCGGCGAGATAGGCGACCTCTTTCGAGTGGTTGAGCACCTGCTGGCCGTAGCTGGTTCGGAAACGCAGGATGCCCAGGTGGCGGACGACTTCAGGGTGAAGTCCCTGCAGCCCGAGCTCCAGGACCGCGCCTTCGCCCTCCTCTTTGACCCTTTGCAGGACCTCCTGGCGTGACTTGGCGACGATCTCCTCGATCCGTGCCGGATGGATCCGGCCGTCGACGATGAGCTTGTTCAGCGCGACCCGCGCCACCTCGCGGCGGACCGGGTCGAAACCGCTGATGATCACGGCTTCCGGGGTGTCGTCGACGATGAGGTCGATCCCGGTCGCCTGCTGCAGGGCGCGGATGTTGCGCCCTTCCTTGCCGATGATCCGACCCTTGAGCTCGTCGGTCGGCAGCGGCAGCACCGAGACCGAGACCTCGGCGGTCTGGTCGGCGGCGATGCGCTGGATCGACTCGGTGACGATCTCCCGGGCGCGGCGCTCGCTTTCGTCGCGAGCCGACAGCTCGGCTTCGCGCACCTTGCGGGCGACCTCGTTGCGCAGGTCCTGCTCGACCTGCTGCATCAGGATGCCCTGGGCTTCCTGGCGGGTCATGTTGGCGACCCGCTGCAGCTCCTTTTCCTGCTGCCGGACGGAGTCGTCGAGCTGGGCGCGGACGTCGTCCAGCGACTTCTCCTTGTTGCCGAGCTCGCGCTCGCGGTGGTTGACCTCCTCGGACTTGCGGTCGAGGTTCTCTTCCTTCTGGAGAAGGCGCTTTTCGATCTGCTGTGACTGTGCCCGGTATTCCCGGGCTTCCTGTTCGGCGGCGGTGCGGATGCGGACCGCCTCCTCCTTGGCCTCGAGCAGCTTTTCCTTGGCCTGGGTCTCGGCCTCGGCCAGGGCCTGCTGGGCCTTGAGCTCGAGGACGTGTGTCCCGTCGCTCTGCCGGCGCTGAAGCAGCCAGTAGGCCGCCCCGAACCCGGCGAGGAGTGCCACCACCAACAGCGGTACGACGACGTAGAGAGAGACAGGCATGTGACATGCACCTCGTTTATTCGATTGTCAAAGTGCGTGACCACGGCAGGGACCAGCTCGGTCCCGCCTCGGGTTGGCTCTATGACCTGCGGGCGTCAAAGCGCGCCCGCGCGACCTCAAATTCTAGGCTTCTGCCTGTTCTCCCGTCCCTGCCCAGACCGCCCCGCAAGCGGCCCTGACGACCCCCGGGGGGAAGCCCCTCCGGACCAGCCGCGGACCGATCGAGTCGATCATCTCTCGGTACCCGCTCCACGGCCGGCGGCCGTACAGCCGTTCGACGAGCCGGCGCGCGGAGGCGAGCTGTGCCTCCGGGTCGAAGGCCGCCACCGCACGGCCGGCGGTCCCGCGGTCGACGCCCCGGGCGGCCAGCTCGGCGGACAGCGCGAGCGGCCCAAGACTGGCGCTCCGCCGGCGCACGTGGCCCTCGGCGAAGGCCTGGTCGTCCAGGTATCCGAGCTCGGCCAGGCGCACGAGGGCGGTCCTGACCTCGGCCTCCTCGTAGCCCCGCCGGCCCAGCTTCCGCCAGAGCTCCCGCTCCGAGTGGGCGCGGCGCCCGAGCAGCCTCAGGCCCGCGTCCAGGGCACTGACTGAGGGGGCGCCTTTCGCCCCGCGGCTCGCGCCTCTAGAACTCCTCTGGCGCACCGGCGGGTGCCCTCACCGTGGCCGCAGCCCGGTTGACCGCAGACGCCGTCCCGCCCGCGGCTTTCTCCCGCACCTTCGCTTCGATCTCCGCCGCCAGCGTCGGGTTCTCGCGCAGGTAGTTGCGCACGTTCTCCCGGCCCTGGCCGAGGCGCTGGTCGCCGAACGAGATCCAGGTCCCGCTCTTTTCCATCACGCCGTACTCGATCGCGGCGTCGATCAGCGAGCCTTCCCGCGAGATGCCTTCGTTGAAGAGGATGTCGAACTCCGCGGAGCGGAAGGGCGGCGCGACCTTGTTCTTGACCACCTTCACCTTCACCCGTGCGCCGACCGAGTCGAGGCCCGACTTGATCACCTCCACCTTCCGGATGTCGAGCCGCACCGACGAGTAGAACTTCAACGCGCGCCCGCCCGGCTGCGTCTCCGGGTTGCCGAACATGATCCCGACCTTCTCGCGCAGCTGGTTCAGGAAGATGACCGAGCAGTTCGACTTGGAGATCGCCGCCGTCAGCTTGCGCAGCGCCTGTGACATCAGGCGGGCCTGCAGTCCCACATGCGCGTCTCCCATCTCGCCCTCGATCTCGGCTTTGGGCACGAGCGCCGCGACGGAGTCGATGACGATGACGTCGACCGCGTTGGACCGCACCAGCACCTCCACGATCTCGAGCGCCTGCTCGCCGGTGTCGGGCTGGCTGATCAGGAGGTCGTCGATCTTGACCCCGATCCGCGAGGCGTAGATCGGGTCGAGCGCATGCTCGGCGTCGACAAAGGCGGCCACGCCGCCCTGCTTCTGCGCCTCCGCGATCACGTGGAGGGCCAGCGTCGTCTTGCCGGCGGATTCCGGTCCGTAGAGCTCGGTCACGCGGCCTCTCGGGATGCCCCCCACTCCAAGCGCGAGGTCGAGCAGCAGCGCACCGGTCGGGATGACCGTGATCTCACCGCGCATGGCCGCCTGCTCCCCCAGCTTCATGATCGATCCCTTGCCGTAGCTCTTGACGATCTGGGCCACCGCGGAGTCGAGGGACTTTTCCTTTTCTTTTTCCACTTCGTTGAACGCCTCCTAAGTCTTTGCGGCGAGTGTTCTACGTCGTCTGGTCGAGATCAACGTTCTTTACAGGCCGGATTTCGAAATGAGTCGCTGCGTGCCGAGAGTGTACCGAACAACTGTTCGCGGGTCAAGCCGTCTTCACCCCGCTGTCGACGGTGGCGCGGACCTGGTCGAGCAGGAGCTCCAGGGCACGCTCGGCCGCCTTCCGCCGGTTCGTCCACCGGTCACCCTCCAGGCGGGCCTCGAACACCCTGGTCTCGAGCGCGCTCGCGATCCCGACGTAGGTCAGGCCGACCGGCTTGCCCGAGGCGTCGGACTCCGGCCCGGCGATGCAGGTCACCGAGGCGGCGTAGTCGGTGTGAAGGCGCGATCGCACGCCCTCCGCCATGGCCGCCGCGACCTCCTCGCTGACCGCTCCGTGCTCCGCCAGCAAGTCGCCCGGCACGCCGAGCTGGTCGCGCTTGACCTGGTCCGTGTAGGCGACCACCCCGCCGCGGAAGTACTCGGAGCTCCCCGGCTGGTCGGTGAACGCCGAGCCCAGCAGGCCACCGGTGCACGACTCGGCCACCGCCACGGTGAGCCCGTGCCCGGCGAGCAGCCCGCCGAGCTCGTGCGCGAGACGGCGCATCGGCGCATCCGCCTCCGAAGGGTGATCGCCCAGTCCGATCACGTGGCGGAAGCGGACCAGGTAGTCGACGCCGCTCACGATCGTGAACACGACCGCCACGGCGACCGCGACGTCGGCCAGCGGGACCAGCAGCGGATAGGGCCGCTGCAGGATCAGCAGCGTGACGGCGCACATCTGGGTGATCGTCTTGGTCTTGCCCAGCGGCGCGGCCGCGATCACCGTTCCCTGAGCCGACGCGACCGAGCGCAGGATGGTGATGATCAGCTCCCTGGAGAAGATCGCCACGACCACCCACGCCGCGACCAGCCCTTCCTGGACGAGCACGATCAGCACCGAGAGGACGAAGAGCTTGTCCGCCAGCGGGTCGAGGAACTTCCCGAGGTCGCTCACGGTGCCCTGCCGGCGTGCGAGCAGTCCGTCGAGCGAATCGGTCAGGGAGAACACGATGAACACCGCGGCGGCGATCTGGTCGTGACCCGGAAACCGGATGATCAGAAGGGCCATCAGGACCGGGATCGATGCCAGGCGGCTGACCGTGAGCGCGTTGGAGAGGTTCACCTTACGGTGAAGTTTGAGATGAGAACTCCCGCGTTGCCACGCCCGAGCCGAGGGGCCCGAGGTTTCGCCCGTCCAGCGTGATGAAGGTGACGGATGCCTTTCCGCTCGTGATCTTGACGTCGACCCCGGTGAAGTAGACGACCGAGCCCGCGGGCAGCGTCTTGCCTGAATCGCCGTACTGTGGGGCACCGTCAACAGTCGCGTTGATCCAGACCACGTCCGTGACCCTCACGCCGACGACGATCGGTCGGGGCTGGATCGACGGAGCGGCCGTGGGCGACGCGAGCGGCCCGGCCGCGGCCGCGGGAGCGCTGGGCGACGGGAGCGCAACACGCTGATCCGCCGCCACCTGCCGCCACGCATAGAAACCGAAGGCGGCCGCAAGCAGCACCAGGCCGGCCCCGGCGAAGGCCGGACCGGTGAGCACGAACCGCGGCTTCCGCTCCCTTGGGCCGAGGCCGAGCGCAAGGCGCGGAGGCACTGTCTCCTTCTCCAGCGCCACGATGAACGGCTCGGCGTCGACGTCGAGGTAGCGCGCGTAGGTCCGCAGATAGCCCTTGGCGTAGACCGCGGCCGGGAAGCGGGCGAGGTCGTCGGCTTCGAGGGCTTCGAGGTGCTCTGCCCGGATGCGGGTCGCCGCCGCCGCCTGCTGGATGGTGAGGCCACGCTCGCCGCGCTTCGCAGCAAGAGCCGAACCTGGGGTCACCGACGGATCCCCCGCCGCGACCCCGACGTCATTCGATGCCCAATCGCTCCAGCAGCTCGTCGACGTCGGGCAGCGTCATCATCACCTCGCGCGACTTGGAGCCCTGGTAGCCCCCGATGACGCGGTGCTCCGCCAGCTGGTCGACGATGCGCCCCGCGCGCGAGTAGCCGACGTTGAACTTCCGCTGCACGAGCGACACGGACGCGGCGCCCTCCGCCGCGACGGCGCGAGCCGAACGCGCGAACAGCGGGTCGAGCTTGCGCTCCTCGCGTGGGCTCCCCTCCCACTCCGTCCCCGCGCCTTCCTCGAGGATCTCCTCCATGTAGCGCGGGCCGCCCTGCGATTTCCAGAAGTTGACCACGGCCTCGACCTCGGGGTCGCTCACGAAGGCGCCCTGGATGCGCGTCGGCTTGCCCGCGTCGACCGGCTGGTAGAGCATGTCGCCGCGGCCGAGCAGCTTCTCCGCTCCGCCCGCGTCGAGGATCACGCGGCTGTCGACCTGGGAACCGACCGCGAAAGCGATGCGGGACGGGATGTTGGCCTTGATGAGCCCGGTGATGATGTCCGTCGACGGCCGCTGCGTCGCGATGATGAGGTGGATGCCCACCGCGCGGGCCAGCTGCGCGATGCGGCAGATCAGCTCTTCGATCTCGCCCGCGGCGACCATCATCAGGTCCGCGAGCTCGTCGATCACGATCACGACGTAGGGCAGCGGCCGCGCGAGCTTGGAGTTGGCCTTGTCGTTGTAGGCCGCGATGTTGCGCACGCCCTCCGCGGAGAAAAGCTTGTAGCGGCGATCCATCTCGGCCACCGCCCAGCGCAGCGCGGCCGCGGCCTCGTGCGACTCGACGAGCACCGGGAGCGCGAGGTGAGGTAGGCCGTTGTACCCGGTCAGCTCGACACGCTTGGGATCGATCAGCAGCAGTCTCAGGTGTTCGGGCGTGACCTGGAAGAGCAGGCTCGTGATGAGGGCGTTGATGCACACGCTCTTGCCCTGCCCTGTCGCGCCCGCGATGAGCAGGTGAGGCATGCGCGTGAGGTCGGCCACGATCGACTGTCCCGACACGTCGTTGCCGAGCCCGAGCGCGAGCTTGTTGCTGCCCTCGCGGAAGGCCGCGGTCTCGATGACCTCGCGGATCGTGACCAGGCTCGCGGCCTTGTTGGGCACCTCGATTCCGACGGCGGACTTGCCCGGGATCGGCGCCTCGATGCGCAGCGGCGCGGCCGCCAGCTGCAGCGATAGGTCGTTCTGCAGCGCGGTGATCCGCTTCACCTGCACGCCGGGGCCGGGCTGGATCTCGTACTGCGTGACGGCTGGGCCGGGGTTCACGCCGACGACCTTGCACTCGACCCCGAAGGTCAGCAGCGTGTTCTCGATGATCTTGACGTTGCGCTTGATCTCGTCGGCCATGCGCTCGCGACGCGCCGTCACCGTGTCGAGCAAGGTGATCGAAGGGAGCTTCCATTCGATCTCCGGCAGGTCGTCCTCGGGCTCGGCGACCACACGCAGCACAGCGGCCGGTCGACTCTCCTCCAGGTGCGCCGCGGTCGCGGCCGGCTTGCGCTCGTCGGCCGGCTCGTCGATCTCCCACGGGCGGCTCGGCTCGAGCGTCGCCACCGGCGGGGCTGCGCTCGGAGCGGGTCGCGCCGCCGGCTCGACCGACGCTGCAGCGGCCCTGGCCGTCCTCGGCCTGTCGGCGGGCGGGCTGGCGACCAGGCTTTCGAGCCGCGCCCGCTCCGCGTAAGCCGCGCGCAGGGCGCCGAGGACCATGCCGATCACCGCGCTCGGGCTGAAGTGGACGGTCACGATCAGGCCGATCAGCAGCAGCGCGCTCAGCAGCGCCCACGCTCCCACGGTTCCGACGACCGCGGTGACCGCCCCGTCGATCACGCCGCCCGCTGATCCGCCGTGCTTGCCCGCGAGGCCGAACAGCCCGACCAGCGCGAGCACCGCGACCGTGCCTGAGACGAGGTCGACGGGCCGCGGCTGCGGAGCCTTCGGCCACAGCAGGTAGCCGCCAAGGGCCAGCGCCGCGCCGACCGGTACGAACCACGCGTAGCCGAAGGTGCCGATCAGCCTGCCGTGGATGCCCGCCAGGATCGAGCCGGCGTTGCTGGCGATGGCGAGCGCGCCGAGGAGCGCGACCAGGATCAGCAGCACGCCCGCGATCTCGCGCGCCTGGCGCCGCGTCAATCGCGGACTCGACGCGCGCCTGCCGCGGGTTCGGGAACGCGCCGAAGAAGCGCGGCGGGCGCTGTTCGCGGGACGGCGTGAGCTTCGGGATGTGGTGCGACGCATGCTGCGTTGGCCCTTGAGCCGACCTCGATTCTAACCCACCGTCTCCACTTCGCCGACCGCGTGCCGCGCGGCATACTCTTGCGCGTGGCCGTCGACCCGTTCGCGGAAGCCGAGATCCGCTACAAGTTCCTGGTCGACGAGCGCAGGTCCGGGAGCCTGCAGCCGCGCGCGTTCAGGGTCGCGGTCCGCGACCTCGCGGTGCTCGACAGCGAGGGGCGGCGGTGGATGCTCGGACCCGAGGACGGGATCTGGTACCGGCGCGAAAACGAGCGGTGGCTGCAGGCCGACCCGCCGCGGCGCCTGGTCTGCCCGTCCTGCGGCCATCACAACCTGGGGCGGCACAGCTTCTGCGTGGAGTGCGGGACCCGGCTCAACCGGTAGAGCCTCAGCGGTGGACCTGGGCCTGCACCACCCCGTAGATCAACCCAGCCGCCAGCGGGACCAGCGCCGCGAGGAACCACAAGCGCCACCAGATCGGCCGGGCCTCGCCGCGCACGAGCTCGTGGCCGCAAAAGCCGCAGTACCGGTCGAACGGACCGGCGATGCCGCGACAGTTGCCGCACTGATGGAGCTGCAGGCCGCAGTGCGCGCAGCGTGCCTCCTCGGAATGGTCGAGCACCATCGCAGGCTGGTCGCACCGCGGGCATAGGCTCGGGGCAACGAGGGCCAGCGGGGGAAGTTTCATATCTCCGTGATGACGGGGATCACCATAGGGCGGCGCCGGGTGCGCTTGTAGACGGTCTTCGACACCGCGTCGTGGACGGCCTCCTGCAGCAGCGCGAGCTCGGGCCTGGTGTCGGCGAAGCGCGCGATGCTCTGGAGCACGGCGGTCCGCGCGTCGCTCATGAGCTTGGTCGACAGCTCCGGCTCGATCACGCCGCGCGACACGAGGTCTGGACCCGCGCGCACGGTCCCGGTGTCGCGGTCCAGGGTCAACGTGACGACGAGAATGCCGTCCTCCGCCAGGTGACGCCGGTCGCGGAGAACCACCTGCTCGACGTCGCCCACGCCGAGGCCGTCGACGTAGACCAAACCTGTCGCGATCTTCTCCCCGCGCACCATCGTGTCGGTGCTCAGCTCGACCGACTCGCCATCCTCGACCACGGCGATCCGGTCGGCCTCGAGGCCCGACTCGCGCGCGAGCTCCGAGTGCAGCAGCAGCTGCCGGTACTCGCCGTGCACCGGGATGAAAAAGCGCGGGCGCACGGCACCCAGCATCTCGAGCAGCTCGTCGCGCTGGGCGTGGCCGGTCACGTGCACCTTCCCCACCTCGGAGTAGAAGACGCGGGCTCCATGCCGGTAGAGGTTGTTCACAGTCTGGTGCACCATCCGCTCGTTGCCGGGGATCGGCCGGGCCGAGATGACGACCCAGTCGTCCTTGAGCACGTTGACGAACGGATGCCGCTGGGCGGCGAACCGAGTGAGGGCGGACATGGGCTCGCCCTGGCTGCCCGCGGTGAGCAGGAGCAGCTTGGAGGGCGGCACCCTGTCGATCTCCGCCTGCGGCACCGTCAGGCCCTCGGGCACCTCGAGGAACCCGAGCTCGCGCGCGGTCTTGAAGTTCGTCTGCAGGCTGCGCCCGACCACCGCCACGCGCCTGTTGAACTGCACGGCCATGCGGACGAGGTGCTGGATGCGATGGATGTTGGACGCGAAGTTGGCGACGACGATCCGCCCCGGCGCCTCGCCGAAGATCTGCTCGAACGCGACGTGGAGGTCGCGCTCTGAACCCGATCGTCCTGTGCGCTCCGCGTTGGTCGAGTCGCTCAGCAGCAGCAGCACTCCCTCGTCACCGAGCTTGCGGAACCGCGCCATGTCGGTCGGGTGCCCGTCGGGCGGCGCGGGGTCGAGCTTGAAGTCGCTGGTGTAGACGACGCGGCCGACAGGTGTCTCGATCGACAGCCCGACGGCGTCGGGGATCGAGTGGCAGACCGCGATCGTCTCCACCCGGAAGGGTCCGAGCTGGACCTGGTCGCCGACGCGGACCTCCCGCAGGTCTGACTCGCGCAGGATGCGGTGCTCCTTGAGCTTCGGCTTGACCAGACCCAGCGTCAGGCGCGTGCCGTAGACGGGCACGTTCAGCTTCTTGAGCATGAAGGGCAGCCCGCCGATGTGGTCCTCGTGGCCGTGCGTGAGGACGATGCCCGTGACGTCCCGCTCCCGCGACAGCAGGTACGAGATGTCGGGCAGGACGAGGTCGATGCCCGGCATGTCCTCCTGGGGGAACATGAGACCCGCGTCGACCACGAGCAGCTTTCCTTCCCACTCGAGCGCCCACATGTTGATGCCGACCTCGCCGAGGCCGCCGAGCGGGAGGTACCTGAGCCGTGAGGTCACAACAGACGGAGCTGCTCGGCTTCCTGCTTCACGACCGGCGCGGGCTCAGGCGGCGGTGGCGGCGGTGGCGGCGCGAGGAGCTTGTCGAGGTATCGCCTCACCTGGTCGAAATCGTGCTCCAGGTCGGCGACCAGCGAGCCGTTGTGGAGCGCCGCCGCCGGATGGTAGAGCGGCACGTACGCCACGTCACCGCGCTTGATCATGCTGCCGTGGATGCGCGAGATCGAGCCCTGTCCGGGCATGAGGCGCTCGAGCGCGTGGCGCCCGAGGATCAGGACGACCTTGGGCTTCACCAGGTCGAGCTGGCGCTGCAGGTAAGGCGAGCACGCCTCCACCTCGTTCGGCATGGGGTCCCGGTTCATCGGCGGCCGGCACTTGAGCACGTTGGTGATGTAAACGTCCTGGCGGCCGAGCGAGATGCGCGCGAGCAACGTGTCGAGCAGCTTGCCGGCGGCGCCGACGAAGGGCTCGCCCTGCCGGTCCTCGTTGAAGCCCGGCGCCTCGCCGACGATCATGATGTCCGCGGGGCATGGGCCGGCGCCGGGCACCGCCTGCGTGCGCGTGGCGTGGAGGCCGCAGTCTTTGCAGGACCGAATGGTTTCGTGGAGCTTCAGCAGCTCCGAGGGCGCGCTAAGCGACTTTCACTCCCGGCTTTGCGAAGGTGATGAACTCACCGGCGTCGTGGATCGTCTTCAGCACCGACTTCAGCTGCTCCTCGGTCAGCGGCACGAGGGGCAACCGGAACGGCCCGGCCGGGAAGCCCATCGCGTTGAGCGCGGACTTGATCGGCACAGGGTTGGCGGCCGTCGTCATGAGCGTCTTGATCACTGGCAGCAGCCCGTGGTGGATGTCTCGCGCCACGTCCGTCTGGCCCTCGAGGTACGCCTCGATGAGGCGCTGCATCGAGCGCCCGGCGATGTGGGACACGACGCAGATCACCCCGTAGCCGCCCACGGCGAGGATCGGAAGCGTCCAGCTGTCATCCCCGCTCCAGACCTTGAACCTCGCCGGCTTGCCCGCGCACACGAACCCGACCTGGTCGAGGTCCCCGCTGGCCTCCTTGACGCCGATGATGCCCGGCAGCTCGGCACAGCGCAGCGTGGTCGCCGCTGTCATGTTCACAGCGGTCCGGCCCTGGATGTTGTACATGATCGTCGGGCCGATCTCTGAGATGGCCTTGAAGTGCTG
>Ga0070732_10001089_pt1 | contig 15113 bp, 10 predicted proteins | sample Coa_R1_5_FD_66449 | JGI IMG/M metagenome (GOLD analysis project Ga0070732, IMG submission 66449) | Surface soil microbial communities from Centralia Pennsylvania, which are recovering from an underground coalmine fire - Coalmine... | ecosystem: Environmental > Terrestrial > Soil > Unclassified ...
TACCAGCCTTACCGGTTACCAGGAAGTTTTCACCGACCCCAGTTACGCCGGCCAGATTGTCTGCCTCACTTATCCCCACATCGGAAATGTTGGCGCGAATCTCGATGACGAGGAATCCGCCCGCCCGTACATTGAAGGGTTGATTGTTCGCGACTTCTCCCAAGTTTCCTCGAACTGGCGCGCCAGCGAAACGGCGCAAGCGTATCTCGAGCGCTACAAAATTCCCGTGATATGGGACATCGACACGCGCGCGCTGGTCCGGCACATTCGTCAGGCTGGCGCGTTGCGGGGAGTGGTTGCAACGGACGGCACCTCTTCCGAAAAGTTAATCGAAGAAGCGCGCGCGCTCCCGTCCATGGCGGGGCAGGAACTCGCGAGCCAGGTGACGTGCGCGAAGCAATACCACTGGGAGCGCGGCTCAATTCCCTTGGCGAAATACGCGGCGCAAGCGGCGAGCGCCGACTGCGCAGGGCCTCTGTGGCGCGCAGCAGCGGCCGAAAAGCAACAGGAACCCCAAGCGCGGCGCTACAAAGTCGTCGCCTACGATTTCGGCATCAAGCAGAACATTTTGCGGATGCTCGTTGATCACGGCTGCGGCGTCACGGTCGTTCCGGCCTCGACTTTGGCCGAGGATGTTCTGGCGCTGAAGCCCGACGGCGTTTTTCTGTCGAACGGGCCCGGCGACCCCGAGCCGATCACCTTTGCCGTGCAAAATATTCAGAAGCTCTTGGGCCGCGTGCCGATCTTTGGGATTTGCCTCGGCCATCAATTGTGCGGCATCGCGCTCGGCGGAAAAACGTTCAAGCTGAAATTCGGGCATCACGGCTCGAATCATCCGGTCAAGAATTTACTGACGCAGAGAGTCGAGATCACGGCGCAGAACCACGGCTTTTGCGTGGATCCGGATTCATTGCCGTCAAGCGACGTCGAAATCACGCACGTGAATTTGAACGACCACACGAACGAAGGCATGCGCCATCGCTCGCTCCCGCTTTTCAGCGTACAGTACCACCCCGAAGCGTCGCCCGGCCCCCACGACGCCCGCTACCTATTTAGAGATTTCGTGAACATGATGAAAGAGCCGAGGGGCTGAAGGCGGCGATGCCGACCATCACAAGCTCGGGTCAGCGAAGCATCGATACCTTACACTGGGTGGGTTGGGCTGACCAAGATTACATCGCGGCCCGAGTTCTATTGTTGACTGGGCTAGTCGTGCAAGGGACGGCTCTCGCCTGTACAGCGATTGAAAAGTATCTAAAAGGAGTATGTACGCTGTCTCAGATTCGGTATCGGAGCGTAGGCCACGACGTAAGCAGGTTGAATGGCCTCTTAATCCGCCAAACCATTTCGTTAGGGCTAGACGTCAGATTTCTGCGCTTCCTTGATAAGGCTTATGGACTCCGATATCCAGACGAGCTACGCCCTGGATTCAACTTTGCGCTGAATTCGACTGCAACTCTCGCCGAACTCGATCTAACCGTACAACGCATTCGCCGTGGCTTCAAGTTCACGAAAGACGGAAGCGCCGCTACAACGAAACTGGAAGCGGCACTAAAGGCTCGATCCGCGGAGTTACTCACGAAGAATTGTGCGATTAGCGATTCGGCCAAAGAGGCAATTTTTGCGCAGCCTAGTTGGTCGTATGACGTGAGAGTGCTACAAAACGGCGTAATCATGGAGGCGTTCTATGTTGTTGAGCGACTCCTGGGCGCTGATCATTTCAATCGGAAGGGTTTAGCTCCTGTAGACGGATCAGAAGGCAAGCAGTTCATTCTCGCGTGGCCGCCGAAACCAGAGATCTGATCAATGCCTAAGCGCACAGACATAAAGAAAATCATGATTATCGGCTCGGGGCCGATCGTCATCGGCCAGGCGTGCGAGTTCGACTATTCGGGGACGCAGGCGTGCAAGGCGCTGCGCGACGAAGGCTACGAAGTCGTCCTGGTGAATTCCAATCCCGCGACAATCATGACCGATCCCGAAATTGCGCAGCGCACTTATATCGAGCCGCTCACAAAGGAATATCTCGAGCCCATTATCGCGCGCGAGCGGCCGGACGCCTTGCTGCCAACGGTCGGCGGTCAGACGGGCCTCAACACCGCCGTCGAATTGGCCGAGAGCGGAATCCTTGAAAAGTATGGCGTGAAATTAATCGGCGCCTCGCTGCGCGCGATTCAAATCGCCGAGGACCGCCTGCAATTCAAGGACGCTTGCCAGCGCGTAGGACTCGAAGTCCCGGCGTCGGCGGTGGTGAAAGAAGTCGCCGAAGGTGTGAAGCTCGCGGATCAGCTCGGCTACCCGGTCGTCATCCGCCCGTCCTTCACGCTGGGCGGCACGGGCGGCTCGATCGCTTACAATCGCGAGGAATTTTCCGAGGCGATTGCGCGCGCTCTCGACGCAAGCCCGGTCCACGAAGCGCTGGTCGAAGAATCCGTGCTCGGCTGGAAAGAATTCGAACTGGAAGTGATGCGCGACCATCGCGACAACTTCGTGGTGATTTGCTCCATCGAGAATTTCGATCCCATGGGCATTCACACGGGCGATTCCATCACGGTCGCTCCGGCGCAAACGCTCACGGACAAGGAATACCAACGAATGCGCGACGCCGCCGCCGCGGTGATTCGCGAAGTGGGCGTCGAAACAGGCGGCTCCAATATTCAATTTGGAATCGATCCGGAAACGGGCCGCATGGTGGTGATCGAGATGAACCCGCGCGTGTCGCGCAGTTCGGCCCTCGCGAGCAAAGCGACCGGCTTCCCCATTGCGAAAATTGCGGCAAAGCTCGCCGTGGGAATGACCCTCGATGAAATTCCCAACGACATTACGAAAAAAACGCCCTGCTCGTTTGAGCCAACGATTGATTACGTGGTGGTGAAAATTCCGAAGTGGCAGTTTGAGAAATTTCCCGGCGCGGATACCACTCTCACCACGCAGATGAAATCGGTCGGCGAAGTGATGGCCATCGGCCGCACGTTCTCCGAAGCGCTGGGGAAGGGAATTCGCTCGCTCGAGCCGCACGCGCCGTGGCGCGCTCCCGCGGAAATTGTGGACGCCGTGCTGCGCGAAAAACTCCACGTGCCGGGCCCGGACCGCATTCACTGGCTCTTCACCGCGTTGCGCAACAGGATGAGAGTCGATGAGATTTTCTCGCTGACGAAAATCGATCCGTGGTTTTTGCGCCAGATGGAACAAGCCGTGGCCGTCGAAAAAGAAGTTGGCGCCACGACGCTCGCAAATGTCTCCGCTGAAATGTTGAAAGAAGCGAAACGCTCTGGTATGAGCGACGAGCAACTCGCGCAGATCTGGAACACGAACACCGCCGCCGTGCGCGCAACGCGCGCGGAGCTCAATGTCCGCCCCGTCTTTAAGCGCGTGGACACTTGCGCGGCGGAATTTGAATCGTTCACGCCGTACATGTACTCCACGTACGAAGAAGAGGACGAGGCCGACACAACCCATCGCCGCAAAATCGTGATTCTCGGCAGCGGGCCAAATCGCATCGGGCAGGGAATTGAATTCGATTATTGCTGCTGCCACGCGGCGTTCGCGTTGAAGGAAGACGGCTTCGAAACGGTGATGGTGAATTGCAATCCGGAAACCGTTTCGACGGACTACGACACGTCCGACCGCCTTTATTTCGAGCCGCTGACTCTTGAAGATGTACTCTCTGTAATTGAGCGCGAAAAGCCCGAGGGCGTAATCGTGCAATTCGGCGGGCAAACCCCGCTCAATCTCGCGCTGGAATTGAAACGCAACGGCGTGCCAATCATTGGCACCGCTCCCGAATCAATCGACCTCGCCGAAGATCGCCGCCGGTTCGGTAGATTGCTCGATGAACTGAAAATCCCTCAGCCGCGAAACGGCACGGCGCTCACTCCCACGGAAGCGGTGAACGTCGCGCAGGAAATCGGTCTGCCCGTGCTGGTGCGCCCAAGTTACGTCCTCGGCGGCCGCGCCATGGTAATCGCGTACGATTTGAAAACGGTGGAGGAGTGCGCGGCGCAGGCCGTGCGCATCGGAAGCGGTTCGAGCGCGGAACGCCCGATTCTCGTCGACCAGTTTCTCGAGGACGCAATCGAGGTGGACGTCGACGCCCTCGCCGACGGCGCCGATGTCGTCATCGGCGGAATCATGGAACACATCGAAGAAGCCGGCATTCACTCGGGAGATTCTTCGTGCGTTCTGCCGTCCGTCACGCTCAAGCCGGAAGTTCTCGCGCGCATTCGCGAATACACTGCGGGCCTTGCAAAAGCTCTCAACGTCGTGGGCCTGATGAATGTTCAGTACGCGATTCAGCGCGACAAGGTTTACGTTCTCGAAGTGAATCCGCGTGCCTCGCGCACCGTTCCATATGTTTCGAAAGCCACCGGAGTGCCGCTGGCGAAAGTGGCGGCGCGCTTGATGACCGGACGCAAATTGCGCGAAATGACTTTGCCGCTCGCCGATTTCAACGGCATCTCCGAAATCCGCAGCCGCGATTATTATTCCGTGAAGTCGCCCGTGTTTCCGTTCAACAAATTCCGTGGCGTGGACACGATTCTCGGCCCCGAGATGCGCTCGACGGGCGAAGTGATGGGCATCTCGCCGAATCTCGGCCTGGCATTCGCGAAAGCCCAAATTGCCGCTGGACAAAAATTGCCGCGCAAGGGAACCGTCTTCATCAGCGTAAACGATCACGACAAGCGCCACGTCGCCGCGCTCGCGCGCGATCTGGTGGCGGCGGGACTGAAATTGATTGCGACGCGCGGCACGGCTGCGGCGATTGCCGCGGCGGGATTCGAAGTCGAGCCTGTCTACAAAGTGAATGAAGGCCGCCCAAACATCGTGGATTTGGTCAAGACGAACAAAGTGGATTTGATCATCAACACGCCCCTCGGACGCGAATCTTTTTACGACGAAAAATCCATTCGCCGCGCGGCCGTGCGTTACATGATGCCGTGCATCACTACGCTTTCGGCGGCGATCGCGGCCGCGCGCGGAATTCGCGCCATGTCCGAAGGCGCGGGCAGCGTCGCAGCTTTGCAGGACTTGCATAGCGGCGCAGCCAAAGAGATTCCGTCGGCCCAGCGCGTATCCTCCGGGAAATAACTCACCACTGCTTTAGGTACCGCGCGCCTTATTTTTTTTCGGTACGATCGCGAACAGTAGCTCTGGATTCTGGTAGAATTGCCTCCCATGAAGCTGCAAGGCATTTTCCCGCCGATCACAACGCCGTTTTCCAGTGACGGCGAAGTCGATTTGTCGCGCCTGCGCTCGAACATCGAGCTTTACAACTCGACGCGGCTCGCCGGCTACGTGATGAACGGCTCCACAAGCGAATCCGTTCTGCTGACGTGGGACGAAGTCGAGCGCCTGTGGGCAACGGCCAGGGAATTCGCCGCGCCCGATAAAATAATGATCGCGGGCACGGGAGCCGAATCCACCGCCGAGACGATTCAGCACACCAAGCGCGCCGCAAAATTGGGATATGACGCCGCGCTGGTCCGCACGCCAAGCTACTACAAACCGTTCATGACCTTCGAAGCGGAAGCAACGCACTTCTTGCGCGTGGCGGAGGCTTCTCCCATTCCCATTCTGATTTATTCCGTCCCGGTGTTTACTGGCTACACTGTCGAGGCGCCTCTGGTGGCTCGCCTGTCGTCCCACGCAAATATCGTCGGTATCAAGGACAGCTCAGGGAACGTGCAGCGCATGAAAGATATCGTCGCATCCACGCCAGAGGCTTTCCGCTCGCTCACCGGTTCAGCTCTGACTCTGCACGAGGCGCTGCAAGCAGGAGCCTCCGGCGCAATCCTGGCGATCTCTTGTGTTTTTCCAGAAGCCTGCGTGGATTTGTACGAAGCCGCTGTGCGAGGTGACGCGGGCCGCGTCGAGCAGTTAAAGAAGCACGCGATTATGCCCGCCGCGAATCTGGCGACGAAATTCGGTATCCCGGGACTCAAGTACGCGATGGACCGCCTCGGTTATTACGGCGGACCCCCGCGCGCCCCTCTTCTGCCCCTCGGCGAACCAGCGAAACAGGAAATCGACGCCATCCTCGCCTCCGTCAAGCCCGCGACTGCCGCCGCAAATTAATCGGCAACTCACGACGGTTTGGATCGGATCGTTCTGCCTGCTCCACAGTCTTTGCCGATGAAAGCGTTTCGCAGTCGCACCATGGTTGCTGCGACGTAACGCGCCGTGTATCATCACATCTTCCATGGAGTGCCACTGTCTTCGCTTCCACGAAATCCCACAAACAACCAAACTCTTCTCCGCTTTTGTTGACGATTTCCCCAGCGTAAGGGACTTCTACGCGCACCCCCCCGATGAAGCGGGAGTGCGCTCAGCGGCGAAAGAAGTGCATCTCGATGCGGACGTGCGCAAAACTGTCGCGGAGATTTTGCGCGAACAAAACCGCGCGTTGGGCTCTGATAGCACTACCGAGAAGAACATCGACAGGCTGGCAAATGGCGCGGCCGCCATCGTCACCGGGCAGCAGGTAGGATTATTCAGCGGCCCGGCGTACAGCATTTACAAGGCGCTGGACGCGGTTCGCTGGGCCGACAAACTGACGAAGTCAGGCGTCGACGCTGTGCCGGTTTTCTGGATGGCAACGGAAGATCACGACCTCGCCGAAGCGAATCAAGTCTTTTTCGGCGGACGGGAAGAGATCGCCCGGATTGCATTGCCTCTCAGCGACGATGTCGCCGGCCCCAGCGTCGGACGAATTTCTCTCGGCGATATGGCTGGCGCTGCCGTCGATCACGCGGTCGAATTATTGGAAGGCCCCGGCCGTCCCGCGATCTCCGAGGCTCTGCGCGCGTCGTATCGCGACGGCGAAACCTTCGGCTCGGCCTTTGGCAAACTGCTCGCCCGTCTCATGAAAGGGCGCGGAATTATTCTTCTCGACCCGCTCGACTCCCGATTGCACGAATTGGCGCGGCCGATTTACCGCAGAGCGGTGGAAGAATCGCAGGCGCTGATCGGCGATCTGGCGGCGCGCGATAAAATTCTCGACAAGCTCGGCTTCCACGCACAAGTCAAAATCACGCAGCAATCGACGCTCCTTTTTCTCGACGTGAACGGCAAGCGCCAGCCACTTCGCCGCCGCAACGGTGGCTTCGTTGCGGGCGATGCCAAGTTCAGCGCGCCCGAATTGCTCGCCACGATTGACAACGAGCCGCAACGATTGACGCCCAGCGTTTTGCTGCGTCCCGTTCTGCAGGATTCGCTTTTGCCCACCGCTGCTTACATTGGCGGACCCGCCGAAGTCGCCTACATGGCGCAGGCGCAGGTCGTCTATCGGCGCATACTCGGACATATGCCCGCGATTCTGCCGCGCGCCAGTTTCACGCTTATCGAGCCGACCGTTTCGCGCGCGATGAAGAAATACGCGCTCGATTTTCGCGACGCGCTGCATGGACGCCAAACGGTTCGGCGCAAAATGGAATTGAATTCCTTGTCTCGCGGCCTCGCAGCAAAATTCTCGCGTGACGATAAGGGGCTGAAGCGCATTCTTGGTAGTTACCGCGCCCCGCTTGGCCGAATAGACAAATCGTTGCCTGCGGCGCTCGATACCGTCGAACGAAAAATGCTCTACCAATTCGAAAAACTGCGCGGCAAGGCCGGGCGTGCTGAAAACTTTCGCACCGGCGTGCTGGATCGCCATGAAAGGGAAATTCTGGGCGCATTATTCCCGCATCATGGCTTGCAGGAGCGCACGCTATGCCTGCTGCCGTTCCTCGCTCGCCAGGGAATGGAATTGCTCGACCGCCTGTTCGGTGAAATGTCCAGCGAGACGTCGAGCGAGACGAGCCAGCCTTGCTCGGGCCATCGTGTCGTCATGCTATAGAGTCTGTATGACAGCCTCAGTTTCTGCGTCAGGACACGGTTTCAACCGTGCCTTAACCGGCGTATCACCGCGGCTTCAGCCGCTGAGGTGGCGATTCGCGAGCTTTCACGCAGGCTCTACGGCCCTGCTGTCCCAGATAAGCCGCAAATGCAATCCAGCGTTTCGTGCGCCGACGGCGTGTTAAAATCCCCCAGGCGAGGCGTTGTCGGCCCCGCTTGGGAAGCAGCGAAGGAGAAAGGCGATGAAAATGACGCCGGGAAAATTGCAAGGGCTCACGAAAGTGTCCACGTCCGCGGGGGTGATTGCCGCGGCCGCCATGGACCAGCGCGGCTCGTTGAAGAAAGCGATTGCGGCGGGCAAGGGAATTGACTCGCACGCCGTCACACCCGAGATGATGTCCGAGTTCAAGCAGGCTGTCGTGCGCGTGCTCACGCCGCATGCGAGTGCGATCCTGCTCGATCCCGAATACGGCTTGCAGCCCGCGCGATGGCGCTCCTCAAATGCGGGCTTGTTGCTCGCGTACGAAAACAGCGGTTACGACAACTCGCGCCCCGGACGCTTGCCCGATTTGCTCGACGATTGGTCGGCGCGCCGCCTGAAAGAAGCCGGCGCGGATTGCATCAAAATTCTGATGTACTACACGCCGTTTGATCCGCAGCCGATCAAGGAAATCAAGCATGCATGGATTGAGCGGCTCGGCGCGGAATGCGCCGCCGAGGATATTCCGCTCTTCGCCGAATTTGTCGGCTACCAGGACGGCATGGACGAAAAGGGAATCGAGTACGCGAAGAAAAAGCCCGACGTTGTGATGCAGACCATGGGCGAATTTTCGAAGCCGCAGTATCGCATCGACGTGCTCAAGGTCGAAGTCCCCGTCAACATGGCCTACGTGGCGGGCGCGCGTTCGTGCAAGGGCGAATCCGCGTACTCGATGGACCAGGCAAAGCAGCATTTTCAGCGCGCTGCGGCCGCGGCGAAGAAGCCGTTCATTTATCTTTCCGCCGGCGTCAGCAACGACACTTTCATCGAGACGCTGCAACTGGCCGCCGACGCGGGCGTGAATTTCTCCGGCGTGCTGTGTGGACGCGCCACCTGGAAAGACGGCGTGCCGATCTATGCCAAGCAGGGACTCAACGCTTTTCAGGACTGGCTCGCCGATCAAGGCGTGAAGAATATCGAAAACGTGAACCGCGCCTTGCGCGCCGCCAAGCCGTGGTACGCGTTCTACGGCGCGGAGTCCGCCGCCGCGCTGGCGTGACCGTGAATCCTGAGCACATGAAAGAAACGAGCAAGCACGAGCCAGCGCCGCGCGCCCCTTCAGGCACAATGTCGCGCACGTTTGAAGTCAAGACCGAGCGTCACACGCAGCTCAAGAAAATCACCGCCGAGGTCGAACAACTCGTCGCCGAGTCGGGCTGCAAAAGCGGTGTTTGTTATGTGTACGTCCCGCACACCACCGCCGGCGTGATTATCAACGAAGGCGACGATCCGGATGTCGCGCGAGACATCGAAACAACGCTCGATCGCATCGTGCCGCACACGGCGAATTATCGCCACGCCGAAGGCAACGCGGATTCGCACATCAAAACGGCCCTCACGGCGACCACGGCAACAATTTTTATAGAACGCGGCGAACTCGCCCTCGGTCGCTGGCAGGGAATCTTCTTCTGCGAATTCGACGGCCCGCGCCGCCGCGAAGTGCGCGTCAAAATTGTCTCGGACGCTTCCGAGTAGGACGGCACACACCAAATGCAGAGTCCTCGCAGCCTCGATCTCGAAACCGACAACAAAGCCTCCGCGAAGATGCTCGGAATTTACGCGCAGGTGCCGTTTTGCCAGACGAAGTGCACCTACTGCAATTTTCATACGGGCGTGGTCGCGCTCAGTTTGTATCGCCCGTATGTGGACGCGGTGTGCCGCGAAATCGCGGAATCGCGAGCGTTGCGCGACGTAACGGTCGACACGGTTTATCTTGGCGGCGGGACGCCGAGCCTGCTCGACCCGGCTGATCTTGGCCGGCTCATGGATGCGATACGCAAGAATTATTCCTGCGCGCTCGAAGAAGTCACCGTGGAAGCTGACCCCGAAACGATCGCTGCGGAGAAAGCTGCTGCATGGCTTGATGCCGGAATCAATCGCGTCAGCATGGGTGTGCAATCGTTGAACGACGAAGAGTTGCGAGCGGCCGGACGCATGCATCGCCGTGATGATGTCTATCGCGCGATGGAAATTCTGCGCGCGGCAGGTTTCCAGAATATCAGCATGGACTTAATCGCGGGCTTGCCTCATCAAACGCGTGCAACTTGGGAAGCGTCCGTTGGAGAATTGATCGCGCTGCGGCCGGAACACATTTCCATTTATCTTCTCGAAGTTGACGATGGCAGCCGTCTCGGCAAGGAAATCATCTCCGGCGGAAACAAGTATGGAGCAGACTCGGTGCCGCCCGACGATGCGATGGCCGATTTTTACGAGGCAGCGTGCGCGACGTTGGCGGCCGCCGGATTCGACCATTACGAAATTTCCAATTGGGCGCTTCCCGGACGCGCTTCGAAGCACAACTTGAAATACTGGCGTCGCGAACCATACATCGGTTTCGGCGCGGGCGCGCATTCATTTGACGGGCAGCGGCGCTGGTCGAACGTTCACGATCCGTCGGCGTATGCCGCCGCGACCGCGCAAGGACACGCCACAATCGAAAGCGAAGAAGCCGTTACCGCCGCGCAAGCGCTCGAAGAAGAATTGTTTTTGGGTCTGCGTCAGCTCGTTGGCATCGACATCGCGCGAATCCAGCGCGACTATTCCGCGGATTTAACCTCGCGCGTAAACAAATTGCTCGACGAAGGCTTGATTGAACGGGATGGCGACACGATTCGCCTGAACGCCGCCAAGCTCACCATTTCGAATGAAGCCTTCGTGGAATTGCTGGGTTAGCGCCTCGCATTGTCTATGGCCAGGCTCTGCTTGTTGTCATTCCGACGAGCAAGCGCGAGGAGGAATCCAGCAGTTTGCGTGGCACAGGCTTCAGCCTGTGCGCCTTTGTTTTCGCAGGGTCAGAATTCGCAGAGCCGGGTGCTCGCTCGTAATGTTGCGTCAGGGCACGGCATCAGCACGGTTTTTTGTCAGGGCACGGCTTCAGCCGTGCCAAGAGCTGCTATTTTTTAAGGGGGCTTCAGGTCCTGAGGCCATTCGCCATGCGGCCCAGCCCATATTTACGCGGTGCGACGCAAAAATAGCGAGGAGAAGAAATGTACGAATCGACAACCGACACGAATAGGGCCTCCGCTGCCGTCGATCTGCGCAGCGACACCGTAACGCAGCCCACTCCAACGATGCGCCGCGCCATGGCGGAAGCGGAAGTGGGCGACGACGTCTACGGCGAGGATCCCACCGTAAACAAATTGCAGCAACGCGCGGCGGAGATTTTCGGCCGTGAAGCGGCGCTCTTTGTTCCCAGCGGCTCGATGGGCAATCTGCTCGCCATTAAGACGTGGACGCGCCCGGGTTTGGAAGTAATTTGCGAGCAGCGCGCGCACGTAAATCAGTATGAGCTCGCGTCAATGTCTGCGGTGGCTGGTTGCATGCCGCGGCCCGTCTCCGTACAGGATGGAATTTTGACCTGGACGATGATCGAATCCATGCTGCGCCCCAAGGGATATCACTATTCGCAGACGGGACTCGTCACGCTCGAAAATACGCACAACATGGCCGGCGGCACAATTTATCCGCTTGAACTCGCCGAGGAGATTTGCGAGCGCGCGCACGAATTGAAATTGCCCGTCCATCTCGACGGCGCGCGCATTTTCAACGCGTCGGTCGCGCAGGGAAAAAGCGTCAAAGACCTGACGCGCAAGTTCGACTCGATCATGTTCTGCTTGTCGAAGGGTCTCGGCGCGCCCGTGGGCTCGATGCTCGTCGGCTCTCGCGATTTCATCGACAAGGCGCACATTCACCGCAAAATGCTCGGCGGAGGAATGCGTCAGGTCGGCGTTCTCGCAGCGGCGGGATTGATTGCGCTCGAAGAGTCGCCCAAGACCCTGCATCGTGACCACGAAAACGCGCGCCATTTGGCCGAAGGACTGTCGAAGATTCCCGGAATCACGCTTGATCCCAAAAAAGTAGTGACGAATATCGTGATTTTTGACGTGCGCGGGACAAGCAAAACCGCCGCGGAAATCAGCGCGGCGCTCGGCGAGCGCAAAGTTCTCGCCGGTGCGACGGACAAATATTCCGTGCGCATGGTCACGCATTGCGACGTCGACCGCGCGGGAATCGAACGCGCCGTCGCCGAACTTGTCGAAGTCTGCAAAGCGCCCGCGCGAACGCACGCGTAGGAACCCATCGCGGGCCGCTGTCTGCTTTTGGCGTGCGCGCCAATATGGTAAAGTTTTCGTTCGGCGATTTGCGCGCAATTCAGACAATCATTCGAACTGATTGCGTAAGAGTAGCGAGGTGACGTGGATTTCTCTCTGACCGATGAACAGCAGCACCTCCGGCGCACCGTCCGCGAATTCGCCGAAGGTGAAATCGCTCCGCACGTGATGGAGTGGGACGAAGTCTCCAAATTTCCCGCGGAAATTATTCCTCAGCTTGGCGAAATGGGATTGCTCGGCGTTATTTTCCCTGAGAAATACGGCGGCGCGGGCCTCGGCTACCTCGAATACTCAATCGTGATTGAAGAACTGTCGCGCGTGGATGGCTCCGTAGGACTCATCGTCGCCGCTCACAATTCTCTCTGCTCGAATCACATCTATAAATTCGGCACCGAAGCGCAAAAGCAAAAATATCTGCCGGGCCTGACGACAGGCAAGAAACTCGGCTGCTGGTCGCTCACCGAGCCGGGAGCAGGTTCCGACGCCGGCGGCACGCGCACCGTGGCTGCGCAAAAAGACGGCGGCTGGGTGCTCAACGGCGCAAAGACATTCACCACCAATGGCCACTACGCCGACGTTTGCGTCGCCATGGCTGTCACCGACGCCGCGAAAAAACAGCACGGCATTTCCGCGTTCATCATCGAGAAAGGTACGCAGGGATTTCGCCCCGGCAAAAAAGAAAACAAGCTGGGCATGCGCGCCAGCGACACTTCCGAAGTAATTTTCAGCGACTGCCGCGTCCCCGCCGAAAATCTGCTCGGAAAAGAAGGCGAAGGCTTCATCAACAGTTTGCAAGTTCTCGACGGCGGCCGCATTTCGATTGCCGCCCTGGCGCTGGGCATGGCGCAAGGAGCGTACGAAGCCGCCGTAAAATATGCGAAGCAGCGCAAGCAATTCGGCAAGGCCATCAGCGAGTTTCAAGCCATTCAATTCAAGCTCGCGGACATGGAGACGGAGATCGAAGCCGCGCGCCTGCTCGTCTGGCAATCGGCGTACCTCGCCGATAAATCCCGCGCCCAGGGCGGCGAAGGCGTGCGCTTTACGCGCGAATCGAGCATGGCGAAACTTTTTGCATCGGAAGTGGCCGTCCGCGTCGCCAATGAAGCGGTACAGGTCTTCGGCGGTTATGGTTTCGTCAAGGACTACCCGGCGGAAAAATATTATCGCGACGTCAAACTCTGCACGATTGGCGAGGGCACCAGCGAAATCCAGCGTCTCGTCATCGCTCGCCAGCTCCTCGGAAAAGGTTAGGGCAGCGCACCGATGCCCGTGGCTTCCACATCTTCCATCACAATCAGCCAGTGGGTTGACCAGGTACGCGCAGGAGACGTACGCGCCGTCTCTCGCGCCATGACGGAGATCGAAAATCGCACCGGCGACGCCGAGAATTTAATGCGCCAGCTTTTTCCGCACACAGGAAATTCGTATTGCATTGGCATCACCGGCGCTCCCGGCACGGGGAAGAGCACGCTCGTCGATCGTATGGCGGCGCATTACCGTTCGCAAAAGCAAACCGTCGGCGTGATCGCCGTCGATCCCTCGAGCCCGTTTACTGGCGGCGCGATTCTCGGCGACCGCATACGAATGCAGGGCCACGCCTCCGATAGCGGAGTTTTCATTCGCTCCATGGCCACGCGCGGTTCCCTCGGCGGGCTTTCGCAAGCCACCAGCGACGCCGCGCTGCTGCTGGACGCGGCGGGCAAGAAATATGTATTGGTCGAGACGGTCGGCGTTGGACAGGGCGAAGTTGAAATTGTGCGCCTCGCCGATTGCACTCTTGTCGTGCTCGTACCCGGAATGGGCGACGACGTCCAGAATTTGAAAGCCGGGTTGATGGAGATCGCCGATATTTTCGTGTTGAACAAAGCAGACCGCGAGGGCGCGGATCGTTTTGAGCAGCAGCTTCGCGCGATTTTGCAGCTTGTGCCGGAGAGAAACGGCTGGAAGCCGCCCATCGTCCTTACGGTCGCGACCGAGAATCAAGGCATCGAGGAACTGTCGCGCCAGATTGAACGTTTTCGCGAGCACTTCCACGGAAAGACCGAGCGCCGCGCGAAAGAGATTGCCTTGTGGCGGGAGCGTTTGCTGAACTTGCTCCGCGAGCGCCTTGTGCGCCGCGTGGTGGACAAGCTCGCGGTGGATGGCACGCTCGAATCACTGGCGGCGGAAGTCGCCGAGCGCAAACGCGATCCATATTCAGCGGTAAACGAAATGCTCGAAAGAGCAGGATTGGGGAATGCACGGTGAGATTAGGCGATTTGGAATTTCTGGTCTTGAACGACGGTACGCTGCGTCTTGACGGCGGCGCGATGTTCGGCGTGGTGCCCAAGCCGATGTGGGAGAAGAAGTCGCGCTCTGACGACCGCAACCGCGTTGTGCTGGCGATGAACTGCCTCTTGATTCGCGCCGCGGGCAAAACGATTCTTGTCGAAACTGGCGCGGGCGACAAATGGGACGCGAAAAGGCGCGACATTTACGCCTTCGAAGGCGCGCCGCGATTTCCCGACCAGCTTGCGGCGCACGGAGTGAAGCCGGAAAACGTAGACATCGTCATCAATACGCATTTGCATTTCGACCACTGCGGCTGGAACACGCGCATCGTTGACGGCAAATCCCGGCCAACATTTCCCAATGCGCGCTACGTGGTGCAGAAAAAAGATTTCGACCACGCGAAGAAGCCGACCGAGCGCGACCAGGCGAGTTTTATTGCCGAGAATTATCTGCCCGTCGAAGAGGCGGGCCAGTGGTGGCTTCTCGAAAGCGACACCGAAATTGTGCCGGGCGTCAACGTTTTTCTTGTTCCGGGACATACGCACGCAATGCAGTGCGTGAAACTCACTGGCGGCGGAAAGACAGCCGTTTTTCTCGCTGACCTGGTGCCGACCACCGCGCATCTGCCACTCGCGTGG
>Ga0070732_10001090_pt1 | contig 15112 bp, 12 predicted proteins | sample Coa_R1_5_FD_66449 | JGI IMG/M metagenome (GOLD analysis project Ga0070732, IMG submission 66449) | Surface soil microbial communities from Centralia Pennsylvania, which are recovering from an underground coalmine fire - Coalmine... | ecosystem: Environmental > Terrestrial > Soil > Unclassified ...
GTCCTCCTGAACCGCCACAACGGACTGATCGGCCGCCAGCTGCAGCGCCCCCAAATCGTCCAGAAGCGAATCCGCCGAGGGAAGCACCGCCAAGGAACGAGCCTGCAGCTCGGCCGCCGAATCCTCCGCCGCAGCGTACGCCTCCGCCGGCTGAGTCGCGTCCAGCGCCGAAGGCGCAACCACGCCCGCAACCACCGCAGGAGAAAAAGCAGGAGCCGCACAAGGACGAACCGAAAAATCCGGGATAGCCGGGCATTAGACGGCAGGGAGGATTGCTTGCCAAGCTCTCAAGCAGTCCTCCCACAAAACTTCTCCATTCCTAGCGCTCTCACACAGTGGTAGGATGTCGGCCTGCCTGAGAGTCACCAGGACACAGCAATGACGAGATCCGCCCGAGCCGTTGCTTCGCCCCGTGTGGTCTGCATCGAGGACTTCCGCCCGATCGCCCGCCAGAGAATTCCTAAATCCGTCTTCGACTACCTGGATGGTGGAGCTGAAGGGGAGGTTACGCTTCGCGAGAATTGCCGTATCTTCAACGATGTCACGTTTCGTCCGCGGCACGCTGTTGCCCTTGCTGCATGCGATCTGTGCACCACAGTTCTCGGGTTCAAGCTTTCGCTTCCTTTTATGCTGGCTCCCGTGGGATACAGCCGGCTGATGCATCCCGGCGGCGAGGTCTCAGCTGCGCGCATGGCCGGTAAAGCGGGCACTGCTTATATCCTCTCAACGATTTCCGGGCACAAACTCGAAGATGTGAAGGCCGGCTCAGGCGGACCCGTTTTCTACCAGCTCTATTTGATGGGCGGCCGCAAAGCTGCAGAAGGTGTAATTGAACGAGCGCGGGTGGCGGGATTCTCCGCTCTGGTAGTCACCATCGATACGCCTGTGGCCGGCATTCGCGAGCGTGACTACCGGAACGGCATGAAGGAACTTATCAGTGGAGGTCCGCTGTCGAAGATTCCGTTTCTTCCACAAGTGCTTTCGCGCCCCGGTTGGCTCATGGATTTTCTCCTGGACGGCGGCATGCCCGGCCTTCCCAACGTGGTGATCCCGGGTGAGGGAGAAATGCCACTGGTCGATATCAATGCTGCGCTGGCGGAATCAGCTGTAACGTGGGCGGATCTGAAGTGGATCCGCGACATATGGAAGGGGCCAATCGTTATCAAGGGGGTGCTGACCGCTGATGACGCCCGCCGCTCCATCGACGAGGGAGCCGCAGCAATCTCGGTCTCCAATCATGGAGGACGCCAACTGGATGGTCTCCCCGCGTCATTACGGGCCCTGCCCGAAGTCGTCGCTACTGTGAAAGGCCAGATCGAGGTATGGATGGACGGCGGCGTTCGCCGTGGTGGCGACATTGTCAAAGCGCTGTGCCTTGGGGCTAACGCCGTCCTTTGCGGACGCGCCTATGCATACGGGCTGGCGGCGGGGGGAGAAGCCGGTGTCGAACGCGCCATCGACATCCTGCGAACCGACCTGGAACGCACTCTGCGCCTGCTCGGCTGCCCTTCGGTCGGGGAACTGGACCGTTCTTACGTAAATGTTCCGAAGAGTTGGGAAGTCAGCTGAGCACCGTCTTGCATTTGTCTGAGATGTATCCGTTGCATCGTTAGTGTGAATCCTTCGCGTGTAGGAGGGGCATCGTGCAGTGGACACAGATCTATGACCCGTTCGGACATTGGTGGCTTTCAACGCTGGTAGCAGCTCTCCCGATCATCGTATTATTTACGCTCCTCGCCGGCCTGAAAGTGAAGCCGCACTGGTGCGCCATCTCCGGCGCCTTGACTGCCGTGCTCGTCGCGATCATTTTCTTCAAAATGCCGCCTCAACTCGCCGGACTGAGCTTCGCATACGGTGTTGCCTTCGGCGTGCTGAAGATCGCCTGGATCGTTCTGGCGGCGGTCTACCTTTATGACATCTCCGTAGAGACCGGACAGTTCGAGATCATGAAGGAATCAGTCGCCGGAATCACCCCCGACCGACGCCTGCAGGTCTTGCTGGTTGCCTTCTGCTTCGGAGCTTTCATCGAAGGCGCAGCGGGATTTGGCGCGCCCGTGGCGATCGCCGGCGCTTTCATGATTGGCCTCGGCTTCAAACCCTTTCACGCCGCCGCACTGAATCTCATCGCCAATACCGCGCCCGTGGCCTGGGGAGCGATCGGCACCCCAGTGCATACGCTTGCGGCAGTCAGCGCTCTGCCCGAGTCCGATCTCAATGCCATGATCGGTCGCATTCTTCCTTTCACGGCGGTGATTGTTCCATTCTGGCTGGTCAGAACCATGGTCAGTTGGAAGGAAACCTTCGAAGTCTTTCCCGCTATTCTGGTGGTCGGGATCTCCTTCGCTCTGACGCAGTTCTTCTGGTCAAACTATATCGACAGCAACCTGGTCGACATCATGGGAGGTGTGGTTTCCATCATCGCAACGCTTGCTTTTCTGCGTTTCTGGAAACCAAAGAAGGTCTGGCGGTTCGACTATGACGAGAAGGCGACCGCCGTCACGCCTCCGCCCTCGGAGATCAACGACCAAATGGGCACTCAGTGGTCGGTAAAGGAATATGACGGATTTGTCCAGCCCCACTCATATACTGCCGGGCAAGTTCTGAAAGCATGGATGCCTTTTGCGATTCTGTCGCTATTCGTGCTGGTGTGGGGCTTGCCGTCAGTGAAACTTGCCATGAATCGCGCGACCACGCCCTCATTCCGCGTGGTGATGGCGGACGGCAAGGTCCGTCCCGGCCCTCCCGGATGGAACGTGCCGTACCTGCACAATGCCATCTCGCGCGCCGCGCCGGTAGTGGCGAAACCGACTCCCGAGGCCGCGCGCTACGATTTCAACTGGCTCTCCGCGACTGGCACCGGATGTTTCTTCGCTGCCATCGTCTCAGGCCTACTACTGGGGCGCAGCCCTGTTCAATTGATGAAGACTTTCTGGCGAACGCTGGTGCGCATGCGACTCGCGATGATCGCGATCTCATTCATGTTGGGCCTCGGATACGTAACCCGCTACTCCGGCCTGGATGCGGTGCTGGGCCTCGCCTTCACGCGCACGGGATGGTTCTATCCCTTCTTCGGCACTTTCCTCGGATGGTTAGGAGTCGCTCTCACCGGAAGTGACACGTCCGCCAACGCGCTCTTTGGCAGTCTACAGAGGATCACATCTCAACAGCTTGGCATCGATCCGGTGCTTATGTGCGCGGCGAACAGCGCCGGAGGAGTGATGGGCAAGATGGTGGATGCACAGTCCATCACTATCGCCACCGCAGCGACGGAGCAAGTTGGCAATGAGGGGATCATCTTCCGTTTTGTGGCGTGGCATTCCGTCGCCCTTTGTTCGATCGTCGGAATCATCGTCCTGCTCTACGCATATGTTTTCCGGGCAGGCGTGCCCCACGGTTTGGTATTTGTGAAATAGAAACCTGGGCTGGAAGATGCTTGTAGAATTCTGGCTATTTGCTCGGGACGGCTGTCGCTGGTTTGATTTCGTCCGCCGCTTTCTGCAAGTCATCGACGGCATTCGAGTCGAGCCCGTACAGCGAAGCATCGTTGTCCGGTTTGGCAATGTAACTATCGCCTGACTTTGCGATCGAAACTTTGTCAATGTGTTTTCCATCGTCCGAAGTGACTGAAATCTCGATCGGCGGATTGCTGAAGCCCGATTCGACAAATTTGCTTGTGGAAAGGTCGCGCAGTTTCGCGATCAAAGACTGAACTGTTCCGGCATCCATCTTCTTCCCGTTCCACCACCAATCGGAGCCGTTTCGGACCAGGAACAAGGCCTTAGTGCCGTTGTGCATCTCGACCTTCGAGGGATCGGAGAAGCCGAAGTCAAAGATCTTTTTATTGCGGAAATCGTCGAGACTTTTATCGATCGCCTGGCCGAGATCCGACTGAACTTTGTAGACACCTTCGACTACGCTCGATTTTCCGTAATAAATATCCTTGCTTTTGCGAATTTGAATCTCCTGCGTTCCTGACGAGTCCGTCACCTTGGCAGCCGCAACCGGAGTGGCGCTGGCAAAAAGCGATGCGGATTTCTTTGCGTCTGCGTCGTCGCCGCTGAAATCCATACGCGCACCGGTCAGTTTCTGAACCAATTCGCCGACCTGGTAACTGTCCGCCCGAAGCGGCTTTGGCTTCAGGATCTGCCATTCATCCTTGTCTCGCCCAAACTCGATCGTTTGATTCTTGCGGATCAACTCCACCCGACTGATCTTGTCGGGATTCACCGTGAGCAGGCGCTTGTCGCGCAGGTCGTTCAAACTCTTATCTACGCTAGTTTTAGTGTAGCTGGCAATCGTGAATACGCGTGGATCTCCGGCCAGAGCGGCATACACGGCTCCTCCCGTTGGCGTGTCCTCGCCGATCAATAGCCGGTGAGACCTGTTGTTTTTTTCGGTGAGATCTACTTCGATTCGAGGTTGATCGAGACCATACGGCTTGAGATCGGACGTTTTCTCCTCGACGAGCCGCTCCGAGTTCAGCGACGCCAGCGATCCAAGCACGCCTGAGACTGTGCTCTGATCGGCGCCGAACAGCTTCGGCTGCAAAATCTGCCAGTCTCCTGAATTTGTTTTGGAGAGTACGAGTGGCGCTACATCCTTCTTCTTAATCTCAAGTTTCGTGATCGACGCTTCGTCCAGCTTCAGAATCGCAGGCGGAGCGTCTTTCGTAGCGGTCGCGTCGTCAGCGGCTTTGTGCTTCCCAGACCAGTAAAGCGCGCCAACCAGCGCCAGCAGAACAACCGTTGCAACAATCAAGCCCCGGAATTTCATGGCGATTCTCGATACGAGCCGCGAAGCGGTCGAGAGATCTTCTACCTCCTCTTCCACCACACAAAAATGCCGGCTACCATTACGATCATTGGCAATAGAAACTGGCTCGTGGCCCGCACCCAACTCAACTGCGCTCGCGTCATGGTAATTCGCCGATCTTCCTTTTCTTTCGGCCGGATCGAGATCAGGTCTTCATCAGAAGAAAGCCAATTGATCGCGTTCAGCGCCAGATCGTTATTGCCGTTGAAGTTGATAAACCCATTGTCGAGCCACGACGAACTGCCTACGACTACGAAACGTCCCTGAGAATTTTCCTTGCCCGTGCTGTAGGAGCCTGCAGCGGCGAGGGTCAACGGGCCCTTTTTGTTCTTTGGATCGTCCACACTGACGGAGGATGAACTCAAGTTGCTCGTCGCCAGGCTGCTGCTCGAAGAATCAAACAGCTTCTGAACGCTTGTTTTGTCGGTGTTCTTGACCTCCATTGACCGTGAAAGGGGGAACCCAGTTGCCGTGCCCTTCATGTCGCTGACAATTGGCTGGGATTCATACGTCGTGACCAGAGCCACTTGCGGGCCAAGGCCAACCATCTGGCCGAGTGGATTCAAATCCAGGATCAGATCTTTATTGAGCGTTATACCCCAACTCTGCAATGCGCTCGCCAGAGCGTCGTTATCGGAAACTGCGGCCCGCCCCATCTTCAAAGGCGCGTCCATCAGGAAAAATGCGCGGCCGCCACCTTCCACGTAGCTTTTGATTGCGTCCACTTCCGGCTGCTCGTAGTTGCGCGATGGTCCGGCGATTACCAGCGTCGTACAGTCGCTTGAAACCTCGGCCTTTTGCAACAAGCTGATGCTCCTGGTTTCGTAGTTTTCTTTCGCGAGCATGTCTTTGAAGCGCGAAAGCCCATCGCGATCCGTGTTGTCGATCTGGTGCTCGCCGCTGCCAGTCACAAAACACACGGTTCGGGTGCTGCTCTTCAGATCCCGGATGAAAGCTCCGGTGACTCCTTCCTCGGTCATGCCTTTGGCTTCTTCCTTCCGCATGCCAATCTGCACGACCGCCGTCCCCAGATTACGGATCCCGGCCTCCCTCGCCGCCTGAGGATTCTTGTCGGGATCGACGTATTCGACGCGCACCTTCGGCGAAAGATTCGCGTACTGATCGAGCAGGTCTTTTCCCTCGCGGAACCGCGTGCTCTGGTCAAAGTAGGTAATGGTGGCGTTTTGTTTCAGCCCTTTCACGATCTTTGCGGTCTGGTCGGACAAGCTGTAACGCTTATTCGACGTCGAATCGTAAGACTTGCTGTAGCGGTCCGCGAGGACGTTGACCACCACCACGGCTGCGATTACGACAAGAATGTACGTGGCAGCGTAAGCCGCGAATCGCGTCTGTCTCGCCTTCAACCACTGGCTTGCCATCTATGACCTCCAGCGCAGGGATTCCATCGAGCGCGCTGTGAAGAATAATCCCAGGAAAATCAGTGTCAGATAAAAGATCGCGTCCTTCGAGTCGATCACGCCCTTCACAAAGGACTCAAAGTGCGTGCCCACCGATGCATAAGAGAGAACCTTCGCCCAAGTGGCATTCTCAAATCCTGCGACCCAGCCGAATACGTAAAGCAGCAAGCACACCCCAAACGTCGCTGCCCCGGCGATGATTTGGTTTTTGGTCGTCGAGGATATAAACGTTCCAATCGCCAGCAGAGCTCCGGTTTGCAGCAGCAATCCCAGATACCCGACCAACAGCGGCTTCCAATCCGGATGCCCGTACCGGAAGAGGAATGCAAAATTCAAAGCTGTGAACAGAAGCAGCGAAGAATACAGCAGCATTGCGGCAAGCCACTTGCCGACAATGATTTCCAGATCGCGAACCGGAGAAGTTGCGAGTAGCTCGATCGTCCCCGTGCGTTTCTCTTCCGCGAAGAGCCGCATGGTGATCAGCGGAATCATAAACAGCCCGATGACGCTGACATTCGACAACAGCGGCCGGATAATCTGCTCGTTGATATTCATGGGGAACATCTGGCCGCGCATCTGCATCTCCATGCCTTCCACGATGAAAAATGCGAGCGTGGTCCAGAAAAAATATCCGAAGATTAATCCAAACATGGTGAGCAGCAGATAGGCCACCGGGGAAGCAAAGTAACTGCCCAGCTCTTTGCGGCAGATGATCCAGATATTCCTCATTGTTGTACCTCCACGGCTGGTGCTGCTACTGGTTCTGCTTCGGCAGTCGCCTCGGTGCCGGTGAGTTGCAAGAAGACCTCTTCCAGACTCATCGCTGCCGGTCGGAGTTCGTTCAGATCCCATCCGGCTTCCACGATCGCGCGCGCCAGATCTCCCCGCACCGTGCGGCCCTTGTGGCTCTCCACTTCGAAAACAGCCTGACCATCGGCGTGCCGCTTGCAGGAAACCCGACTGACGCCCGAAACCTGCTCCAGTTTGTGTTGCACGATGGGAACTTCAAGGCTTCCATTGCGCCCGGCGATCTCGACCAGCACCGACTCGGCGCCTCGCGCTCGCGCCTGCAGGTTGCGCACCGAGTCGGTTGCCACCAGCTTCCCTTGGTTGATGATGATCACCTGCTCGCAAGTCTGTTCCACTTCCGGCAGAATGTGCGTGCTAAGAATAATGGTATGGTCCCCCGCGAGACTCCTGATCAGGTCCCGAGTTTCATTAATCTGCCTCGGATCCAGGCCGGCAGTGGGTTCGTCGAGAATCAGCACCTCCGGATTGTGAATGATGGCCTGCGCCAATCCAACCCGCTGGCGGTAGCCTTTCGAGAGTTTCCCGAGCAATTTCTTTTTCACATCGGCGATCGCGCAGCGATCGCAAACATAATCCACTTGCTTCTGCAGACTAGCTCCTGACAATCCTTTCAGCTTGCCGACAAACTTCAGATACTCCGCGGTTTCCATTTCCGGATAGATCGGCGGCGTTTCCGGCAGATAACCAATTCGCTTCTTAACCTCAAGCGGCTGCTCGAGAACGTCAAAACCTGCCACATTCGCAGTGCCCGCCGAAGGCGGCAGGAAACAGGTAAGCATGCGCATGGTTGTGGTTTTCCCCGCGCCGTTGGGGCCAAGGAAACCTACAATCTGCCCCTTCGCCACCTCAAATGAGATCTGGTCGACGGCAGTTGTGCGCGCATACCTCTTCGTAAGTTCTTTGACTTTGATCATAAGTAGTATCGTCAACAGGAAAGATGTTCCTGCTGGACCAAACCATACCTGAAAAATGCGGAGTGAAATTATCTTAAAAAGCGAGATCGCAAAATGTCAATTTGTGGAGGGGGAAAAGAGGTCCCAATTTGGAGGCAGGGACCTCGCGGAAGTGTTCGATTTACAGTATCTTAGCGGTCCGGCGCGAGTTTCCGCCCGCGCCGTTTCCTTGCAATCTCCGCCCTTAACGCTGCGGATACATTTCTCAGCTAAGAGGCGTGCACTAACTCTTCCTCTTTCTCCTTTTCTTTCGGTGGTGCGGCTTTCAGCTCTGCTAGATCCGCTTGCACGATGGTGCGCGCAGCCAACGGCTTCAGCCAGAACAAGGCCATGAGGGCTGCGACGATGTCGCACGCGATCATGACGTAGAACACGGGCACCCACGATCCGGTCTTCAGCATGACGTATGCAGAGACTGGCGCCGCAAAAATCGATGCCGTACCCTTCGAGGTGTAGACAATTCCGTAGTTCGTGGTCGCCCACCTCCTGCCAAACAGGTCGGCGGTGATCGACGGGAACAGCGAGAAGATCTCACCCCAGGCAAAGAACACCAAGCTCGACAAGAGGACGAACAGCAGAGGCTTGTGGATCGTCTGCAACCATCCCCAGATCGCGAGGCCCTCGATCAAAAACGCAGTAAACATGGCATTCTCGCGGCCGATGTGGTCTGAAATCCAGCCCCACAGCGGACGGGTGACGCCGTTGACGATCCGATTCAACTGAATGGCAAGGATCGCAGCCGAGAGTCCCCAGGCCACAATGACTTTGTCGACCTTGTAGAAGCTGGCGATCTCCTTGAGTTGCGAAGTAACCACCAGGCCGCCAAATGCGACCAGAGTCATCATGATGTAGATGGCATAGAACGATGGTTGCTTCAGCATCTCCCACCAGGTCGAGTCATGGATGCTTTGATGAACTCTCGCCACGGGCTTCCAAGCCTTCGGCAGCCATCCCTTCGGGGGCGCAACGATAAACATAGCAGCAAGAAATACGATGATGCCTTGCAGGATGCCCCAAAAGATGAAGGCATGCTGATATCCCGAAGTCTTGATCATCTTCTCGATGGGAGCAACCGTGACTGCCGTGCCGATGCCGTAGGCCCCCGAGACAATGCCGGCGCAGAGTCCACGGTGATCCGGGAACCACTTGAGCACGTTGCCGGTGCAGCCTCCGTACACTGCCCCAGCTCCGATTCCGCCAATTGCATACCAGATATACAAGCCAGTCGTTGTAGTCGCGTAGCCGGATCCGACCCAGCCTGCACCGACCAACACGCCGCCGATCCCGATGACAAGCCTCGGTCCAAGCAGGTCGATGAGGTAGCCTTCGAACGGCACCAACCAGGTCTCGGCAAAAATAAATGCTGCGAATGCAATTTGTACAGCTGTCAAGGTTGCATGCAGGCTAGAAGTTAAAGGTTTCGTGAAAAGTGTCCAGGCATATTGCAAATTGGCGATCGCCATCATCGCGATGATGCCAGCCAGCATTTGAACCCAGCGATTGACGATCTTGGGTTCAGTACGGGCAGGAGATAACGCTGAAGTTGCCATAGCACCCTCCTGGGTGTCGTGTCTAAACGCGCAGATCACATCCTCTAGCAACGCTGCGAAGGACATTGGGGAGGACAAGCGCCGCCCCTGGCGGGGCGGCGGCTTTATTTACTCTTCGACATCTTTCTGGAGCGGGATGATCCCCGGCACCAGCCATTTGTTCCACATCTCGTCGATCTTGCTCTGGAAGTAGTCAATGTCTTCATCCACAAAGTGATTGAATCTTCCCTGCTTGAGCAAGTAATCGCGAACGGGCAGGCGTTTGAATCTCCCGCTGGCAATCTGTTCGGTCTTGCCATAGAGCTTCAGCTTGCCGTTCTCGACTTCGTACAAAGGCCATACGCCGGTATTCACGGCCAGTTCGCCCAGCTGGAACGACAGCACGGGATCGAAATCCCATCCCTTCGGGCAGGGGTTCAGGCAGTGAATGAACGTTGGCCCGCCGATCGACAGCGCTTTGCGGATGTTGTTCATCGCCTGCAGCGGATACGACGTCGAGATGGTTCCGACATATTTGCAGGTAGGATGGCCAGCCAGCATCAGCGGCGCTACGTTCTTTTTCCAGCGGTGATGCATGATCCGCTTTACCTTCCCGGGCGTACTGAACGAGGTGTTCGCGCCATACGGAGACGTTCCGGAAATCTGGATGTCGGTATTGGCATAGGACTCGTTGTCGTACATCAGGATCAGCAGGTTGTAATCGGGGTGGGTCATGGTCGCCGAGATGGCGCCCAGGCCCATATCTGCGCCACCGCCGTCACCGCAGAATGCGATGACATTGATGGGCTCGTCTTTCATGACGCCCTTGCGCATCTGGACGCGCAGCGCGGCTGCGACGCCGAGAGCGCCCGACCCGGAACTGCCCAGCTGCGTATGCATCCAGGGCACGCCCCAGGGCGTGGCGTAGTAAGAGGTGTTCGCGACGTACATGCAACCGGTGCTGCCCAGAATAATCGTTCTCGGACCTGCAGCCTTCGCCATCAGTTTCATGATTTGCGCAGACTCGCAGCCCTGGCAGGTGCGGTGGCCGGACGTGTAGTACTCCTCGTGTGGAACCTTCTTCACTCCTTTGAAGGCTTCGAGGGTTTGCGTCGGTTTTTCATCTACGAATGTGCTCATTGATTTCATGTCCTTTCCGGCTCTGAATAAGCGCCCTTGGACGCTTATCCCCGCAGCCCGATCCATTGGGTTAAGGGTTGCGTCTTACCTTTCGCGGCTTCGAAGACTGACTCGCTGATCGTCTCCACATCCGGCACGGTCACTTCCCGTCCGCCGAGTCCGCAGATGAAGCCCAGCACCGGTGGCCTGGTGCTCGACCCGGTGTACATCGCCGACCGGACTTCGGTGGCTACGACACCGCTGAGGTTGGGCGAACCGAACGAGAAGTCGCGATCGATCACGCCGACTGCCTTGAAACGCTCCAGGCACTTGGCGATCTCGGGACCGGCAAAGGGCCGGAACCAGCGCAGCCGCACGAAGCCGACTTTCTTGCCTTCCTCGCGCAGTTTGCGGATTGCGACTCGTACTGGCGTCGACATCGTTCCCATTCCCAGCAGAACTACGTCGGCATCCTCGGTCATGTACTCCTCGAAGAACGGATTGCCGTATTTACGGCCGAACGTCTTCTCGAAGTCGGCATAGACTTCGCGGATCACGTCGCATGCACGCTCGGTCACCGCGTAATTCTGACGCCGAATCTCCATTACCCAGTCCTCGTTGGCTTGTGGCGCGACCGAGATCACGTTGTCGGGGTGAAGCAGCAATTCGCCGCGATCGTAGCGAGGCAGGAACTTCTTTACCTGCTCGGCAGACGGAATCTTGACCAACGCCTGCGAGTGGGTGAGGAAGGCTCCGTCGCAACTCAGAGCCAGGGGCACGAACATGCGGCGATCTTCTGCCACACGATAAGCGATCAGAGCGGTATCCAACGCCTCCTGCGCGCTGTCGACCCAGGTCAACAACCAGCCCAGATCGCGCACCGCGAGAGCATCGTTGTGTTCCACGCCGAAGGCTCCGGGATCATCGAGCGCCCGGTTGCCCACCATGGCGACCATGGGAATGCGCAGAGCCGGGGTAACGGTCAGCGCTTCCATGGCGTACATCCAGCCCACGCCGCTCGAACCACAAAAAACACGAGCGCCGCACGCGGATGCGTGTTTGACGATTTCAAATTGTGAGTGTTCGCCTTCCGCCACGATGTATTCGCAATCCATCTCGCCATCTGCCACCAGTTGGCTGATGTACTGCATGACCGTGTCGTAAGGACGGATCGGGTAAGCCGTAACTACATCCACGTTGGCCAGCTTGCAGGCAATTGCAATGGCTTCCGCTCCGGTAATCAGGGCTTCCAGCTCGAGACCTTTCTTCTTTTCTTCAACCGGCATTGTTAATGTCGCCATCTGATTCTCCTTAGTCTTGATCTGCTCCAGGGCGGATTAGCCTTTTTGAGCAACTTCCAGGGCCTCTTGGACCTGTTCCTCGTATTGCCCGCGATAACGGAAGCCGTGAGCACGCTTCTCCTCGGGTTCGGCCGACTCAATCGTCTTCTCCAGCCACTTCAGGTAGGCATCTTTGTCTTTCTTGAATGCCTCCCACTGGCTCTTGTTGTCGTGGAATTGCGACTCGCTCACCATGGTGATGCAATCCTTGACCGGGCAAACGTCTTCGCAAATCCCGCATCCGCAACACGCTTCCAGGTTAGCGTCGTAGGTTTTGTCGGGTGTCACGTCGAAAGACGCATCCGGGCAGTTCAGCCAGCACAGCGTGCACTTGGTGCAGGTCGAGAAATTCACGACCGGCCGCTGTGTGCGCGTCGAGTACTTCTTGAACAGTTCGTTGCGGGCCGGACGGAAGCCGCCCACTTGCTTCGTGACCGGATCCTGGTACGGGCCGCCTTGCGGCTGACCTTTGATGGAGACGCCATCCCGCATGTCTTCCCACTTCAGAAGTTCGAACTTGGGAAGTTCTTCGGCGTTTCCTTGTCCGGGCTTTATGTCGATCGTCTTGAATTTCTCGTAAGCGGTTTGAGCTGACGTGACCTTCAGAGGATTTTTCAGTTTTTCGTTGATGAACTGTTCCACCGCTTTGAGGCTGAGCAGTTCCGGCAGTGCCTTGGCGATCGCGCCGAGCACCCGCACATCCGTGTGGTCGTCTTTGTAAACCCACATTCCCGAGAAGTTGGTGACGCCCTTCAGAACGGCAAGCTTGTACGGTTCTTCGCGGCGGTGAATCAACTTCAGCAATGCCGAAGCATCCTGAAGCGATACGACAACCAGAGTATGTCCGGCTTTCAGCGCGTGATGTACCGGCTGCAGCCCGTACCATGCCCAGGACTCGCCACCCTTGGCAAGGGTGTCATCCAGGACCACGGTCAAATCGACTTGTTTCGGCTCGTACTGGGCCATTCCTGCCTCAAGCGTTTGCTCATCGTTGGCGACGATCGCGAAGCTCTTGGCCGGAATTCCATTCCGCTCCGGCGCATCGCCGTAACGGCCAAAGGAGATACCCAGTTTGCCCTCGTTATGCGCGGCGAGAACAACGTCGCGCGTTATATTTTTCGCCAGGGTCTTCTGAAAGACCCCACGGTAAATGACTTCTACCGCGAATAACTTACCCATGTGGCAACCTCCATTCCTTTTCTTTAGAACGTATGCAGAACGACTTCTTCGATCTCCGACAGATGTCGGCGCATCGCAGCCTCTGCGCCGTCAGCATCTTTTTTTCCCACCGCTGCGAAAATTCTTCGGTGTCCGGCCAGCGACTTCCGCGCCCGGCCTTCTCCCTGCAATGACCGCTCCCGGGTTTCAAGCAGCAAATCCATCAGTACTCGAACCAGCTTCATCATCATGCTGTTGTTCGCTGCCAGCGCGAGGGAGTAGTGGAACGAGGTATCTTCATCAGTCGCCGTTTCGCCTTGACCAACTCGGTCTTCCTGCCGTTGCAGAATGGCCCGCATCTCTGCGATCTGCTCCGGCGTGGCGTGAACCGCGGCCCGCCGGGCGAGGGCGGGTTCAATGATGTTGCGTACATCGAGAAGCTCATTGATGACTTTTTGTTTGTGGGGGAGGGCTCCCGTGACCGAGGTCACAACGATATCGGCCGAAACGTCGCGGACCACCGTGCCGACCCCCTGGCGTGGCTCTAGCAGCCCCACTGCTTCCAGGCTGCGAATCGCATCCCGAATCGAGCTGCGGCTGACGCCGAACTTCTGAACCAGTTCACGTTCTGGGGGAAGCATGTCGCCAGGCTGGAGTCTGCTGACGATGCGGGTCTGCAGTTGCTTGGCAACCTCCGAATACACCCGGTTCCTCGGGATCGCCTTCCAGCCGTCTTTGGATCGAGTGCTGGTGGTCACGGTCGGGATTGGTCTGATGACTGACCTCGTACGGACCTGATTTCAGTCCTCCATCCAAAACCTCGCAGTGATCCCAGTCGCATCTTGCGGTGACGCCAATCACCAGACTTCCTCGCGTCGCTGATCCAGCTTCGCCAAACTGCCGGCAGCAATAGCTAGGCTAGCCCTCCGTGACACTTCGCACGGTTGCTTGTGATCTTGGTCATGGCGGCTTCAAGGATAGGGATCGCAGAATCGTTTTCGGAGCCGCCCATGCCTGCAAACCTTCACTTGGCGGAGTTCGTTGAGATCCTTCAATCCCACTTCTGGGCGATCCCACAGACCGCCACCAAGAAACATATCGTGCACGATGCCCAGTCTTACGAGGTTGAGCAGGCTTTATCCGCTCCCGGAAGAACGTTGATTATTTATGGAGACCGCAGGCTGGGGAGCGCTGATATCTCTCTGGCGCAGAAAATCGCCGCGTATCGCGCTTGCGAGCTGAACTCTGGCGCGCTCGGCCGGGCTGGCGATAGTTCAAATCAGGCAGCTTCGCACACCACTCACGCCGAGTTGGAAATCGATACCGCCGAGGATCAACAAACAGCTGCAGACGACGCGTTCTCTTCAGCAGCATCTGGCAAGGAACCTGAGGTGCAAACAACCGTTTTCGTTATCGACGAATTCAACACCGTCACAACTGACGAAGAACGGCGCCGGTTCGCAGATTTCGTGCACCACATCAGTGATCTCCCGATTCACGTGATTCTCTGCGGCGTTTCTGACTCTCTGGAAGAACTCCTGCAGGCACATGAGTCCCGTTCCCGTTATGTCGACGATTTCGCGGGCATCCCCGACCTGGGAGTGCTGAGCGCCAAATTAGATGCTCTCGGCAAGAGGGCGCCGCACTACGTGAATGTCGTCTCCGAAGACCTTTTTTGGGAAATGTTCAACGATCCTACCTTCGCGCGCCGTCTTCACTAGCCTACGGTACTGTGAACATTCGCCTGCTTCTGCTTCTCGGACTCTTCCGCGCTCGCAACCGCGGCGTATTCCGACATTTTGGATATTCTCCAATAGGAATCCGACTTGAGATTTCCAAAATCTCAATACAAGCAAGCCTTAGTCTACAGATTCCAGTACATACTGCTCACTCACAGGGGGAAACACCGGTCTTCGTGATCCCACAAATTGTTGCTTTCGTCTGATTTGCTATCTTTTTCGTCCTCCCTGCCA
>Ga0070732_10001092_pt1 | contig 15100 bp, 14 predicted proteins | sample Coa_R1_5_FD_66449 | JGI IMG/M metagenome (GOLD analysis project Ga0070732, IMG submission 66449) | Surface soil microbial communities from Centralia Pennsylvania, which are recovering from an underground coalmine fire - Coalmine... | ecosystem: Environmental > Terrestrial > Soil > Unclassified ...
CCGGAGTGGCGCAGGATTTCCTTGATACCGTAAGCCACCAGGCCGGCGCCGATCAGCAGAAGCGCGAATACCAGCGAGCTCATGCCCAGGATCTGCTCGTTTTCGCTGTGGACCAGGGCAAAGCCCAGCAGCAGCACCGGAAAAACCCCGACCAGGGCGGCGCCGAACATGCCGCCGGGTACCCGGAAAGGCCGCTTGAGGTTGGGTTCGCGCACCCGCAAAACCAGCAGAGCCACGAACTCCAGGGCCAGACTGAGGCCGTAGATCAGAATGTCAATGGTCACCAGCCGCTCAAAGCCCAGACCCAGGCACAGCGCCCAGCCCACGGCGCAGACCAGGATGGCGACATAGGGGGCCCGCGTCTTGGGATGCACCCGGGCAAACACCCGCGGCAGCATGCCGTCCTGGGCCATGGCCAGGGGAAGCCGGGAGTAGCTCATCACCAGGGCATTGAACATGCCGAAGCCGGACATCATGCCGCCGGCCACCAGGGCCACACGCAGCCAGTTGCCACCCAGCATGCCGGCGATGTCGGCCCAGGAGCCGGTTTCGAAAGCGGCGGCGGGCAGTCGCGTGGTCCAGGCCGCCAGCACGGGAAGAACGTAGCTCAGTCCCACGATGGTTACCGCCGCCAGCAGGGCGCGGGGATAGGTCCGCTGCGGCTTGTGGACTTCGGTCGCGACCGTGGTGGCGTTGTCCCAGCCCATGTAATTCCACATCGCGATGAGCAGTCCGCCCACAATGCCCACGGTGGAACCGCTGGCGGCGCTGGCCGTCGCCAAGGCTCCATGATGGAAAGGCGCCAGCACCACAACCAGCGCAAAAGGCGCCGAGAGGAGGAAGAAAAGCCACAGCGAGGTGGTGCCCACCACCTGCACGCCGGCGATGTTCAGCAGCGCGCATACCGCCACCACGGCCACGCCCACCATCACCCCCCGGTGGCCCTCCTGGAACCAGGGAAAGAGGCGGTCGAGATAGGCGACGAACAGCGTGGGATAGATGGCCATATCGAAAATGGAGGCCACCAGCGAGAGCCAGGCTTCCTGGAACCCCCAGAAGTTGCCCATGGCGCGGCGCACCCAGGCGTAGTAGCCGCCTTCGGCGGGAATGGAGCTGGAGAGTTCGCCCAGCATGAGCGCGGTGGGCAGGCTCCAGAGAATGGGGGTGACCAGCAGGATGAGGATGGCGGCGCCGTAGCCGGCCCCGTGCACGATATCTTCGGTGCCGTAGGTGCCGCCGGAAACCATGAAGAAAGTGGCCGCGACCAGCGGCCATAGCCGGAGCTTGGACGAGGATTTCTTCTTCGTGGGCAGCGGGCGCGGGGCCGCGGCCGGAAACTCCTGGCTACAGCGGGCAGGGGTGGTGGCCAATTTCTATGGCTTCCTCCTCGGGCTTTCTCATGAGATGCAGTTGCAAGCGCAGAATACACACATTTCAAAAGCTGTGGAAAAATTTTTGAGAAAAAAAACAGGCGAAGGTGCCGGCGGGACCATGAACATCCGTGCCAGAGGAATTTACCGCCGAGACGCAAAGGGCGCCGAAAAGTTCGCGCGGTGAGCTGCGCTCGCCAGGACAGGCGAGGGCGCCTGTCCCTACATAAAAAACAATACGTGAGCGCCTGTCCCCGAACAGCCCGCGTACTCTGAGCAAACGTTGTTTCAGGCAAGGCGAAGCGTCTAGAATCATTCTGCTATGAGCGCCGAGAGCAGAAGTAGAGCCGCCAGCACGGTCAAACTCCCCATTTACATGGATAACCACGCCACTACTCCGGTGGATCCACGCGTCATGGAGGCCATGCTGCCCTACTTCATGGAGAAGTTCGGCAACCCCGCCAGCCACAGTCACGAATTCGGCTGGACGGCGGAAGCGGCGGTGGAGCAGGCGCGGCAGCAAATTGCGACCCTGATCGGCGCCCAGGCCAAGGAGATCGTTTTTACCTCCGGCGCCACCGAGAGCGACAACCTGGCCATCACCGGGGTGGCCGCCGCCTGCCGCGGCAAGGGCGACCACATCATCACCGTGGTCACTGAGCACAAGGCTGTGCTTGACACCTGCCGCCACCTGGAGAAGGCCGGCTACCGGGTGACCTACCTGCCGGTGGCCAAGGACGGGCTGCTGGACCTGGAGGAACTGCGGAGGGCGCTTAGCGACAAGACCATCCTGGTGACGGTGATGGCCGCCAACAACGAGATCGGCGTGCTGCAGCCCCTGGCAGAAATCGGCAAGATGTGCCGCGAGCGCGGTGTGCTCTTCCACTCTGATGCCGCCCAGGGGGCGGGTAAGATTCCCATCAACGTGGACCAGCTCAACCTCGACCTGCTCTCCATTTCCGGGCACAAGATGTACGGCCCCAAAGGGGTGGGCGCGCTTTATGTGCGCAGCCAGCCGCAGGCCTGCGTGGCGCCCATCATCCACGGCGGCGGGCACGAGCACGGCATGCGCTCGGGCACTCTGAATGTGACCGGCATTGTTGGTCTGGGCAAGGCCTGCGAAATCTGTGCCCGCGACATGGAGGAAGAGAACCGGCGCCTGGCCGCCCTGCGCAACCGGCTGAAAGACGCCATTCTGGGGCGGCTGGAGGATGTGCACGCAAACGGCAGCCTGGAGCATCGCCTGCCCGGCAACCTGAACCTGGCCTTCGGGCACGTGGACGCGGAGGCGCTGCAGATGGGGCTGCGCGACGTAGCGGTTTCCAGCGGCTCAGCCTGCTCCTCTGCTTCCATCGCGCCCTCGCACGTGCTGAAGGCCATCGGCATGCCGGAGAACTATGCCGCCATCCGCTTCGGCATCGGCCGCTTTAACACCGAGGCCGAGGTGGACTATGTGGCCGAGCGCATCTCGAAGACGGTGGAGAGTTTAAGGGAGCTGGAAAAGCGGGAGTCGGTAGTCAGGAGTCAGTAGCCGGCAGTGTAGGTGGTACCTAGTAGCTGGTAATTGGTAGTTAGTGCAGCTAGCTACCAACTACACCTACCGATTGCCGACTCCCGACTACCGACTCCTGACTACCTTTTCAAGATGGCAAATTACACTTCTCACCCCCGCGGGATTCGGGTGACCACCAAGGCCTTGGCGGAGATCCACGCCGCTCTCCGCCGGGATGGCATTTCCCCCCAGGAGGGCGGCATGCGTTTGGCGGTTGAGGGCGGCGGCTGCGCCGGACTGACCTGCCGGGCCCTGGTGGAACCTGCGCCGCGCGAGCGCGACCGCATTTTGCAAATGGATGGCGCGCGGCTCTTCCTGGATCCTCGTTCTTTTATCTTTCTCTTTGAATCCACACTGGACTACCAGGAAACTCCGCCTGCAGGCTTTATCGTGAAATCGAAGCATGGCACCAACGGCTTCTGCGGCTGTCCCTCCAGCAAGCCGAATTCCTGATCAACCACAGAGGATACCTAAGCCACATCGCTTTCGAGCCAGCGGTCACGGGTGTTTACATCTGTGGTGGCCTGTTTCAGAATGTCACGGCTGCATGCGTTGGCTTGCGCGAGCGGCGAAAGGAAAAACACACGATGACGAGAATGGCGCAACTGACCGCCGGCCTGTTCGCGGGGGCCTTGTTGGCGATTTTTGCGGTTGCTGTGTCCTCGAAGGCAATCGCTTTCCAGGACCCGGCAAAACTTGCTCCTCAGATGTACAAGGTTGTGCTCGACAACAGCCATGTGCGGGTCATGGACTACCACCTCAAACCGGGCGAGAAAGAGCCCATGCATTCGCATCCTTGTGGGGTGGTTGTGTATTACTTCACGGACTCAAATATGCGCGTCAACTCGCCCACGGGGGAGGTCAAGGAAAGTCACAACCGGGCGGGGGATGTTGTCTGGCGGGACCCGGTGACGCACTTCACCCAGAACATCGGCAAAAGGGAAGTCCATGCGCTGGTGGTCGAGCCCAAGGACTCGTGCAAATGATCTTCTGAGCAGACGCTCGCGTACAGCGGCAGCTTCTCACCCTGCCGGTGCGCGGAACCGCATCGGATTGGGGTGCAAACATGCCCCCCGGGCTGTTCACTAACCGGTAAGACACGGCATAATGAGAACCTGAGCCACCACTCCTGATGCCGAGCCCCCTCCAGCACGTGGTGATCCTGGTCAAGGAAAACCACGGCATGGACAACTATTTCGGCACGTTTCCCGGGGCGGAAGGCATGACGATGGCGCATTCTCCCAATCCCCCGCCCCACGACCCCGACCACCGGCATGCGGCCTGGCTGACCAGAAAAACCACCGCCGTGCGGCAGCAGTTCCTGGAGGCGGACATCCCCCAGTACTTCGCTTATGCCCGCCAGTTCACGCTTTGCGACCACTACTTCACCGACGTGGCGGGGCCGTCCACGCCCAACCACCTGATGCTGGTGGCGGCGGATTCCCCGATCATAAATAACCCGCCCTCAAATCCTGCTCCGCAATATCCGCTGCCCTCGCTGCCCGCCGCTCTCGATAAGGCCAAGCTGACCTGGGGCAACTACGGCGGCTATGTTCTTGACTACCTCCCCGGGTTGCAGGGCAGGAACAGATTCCCTTCCGCGCAATTCGCGCAGGATGCGGCGGCGGGCAAGCTGCCCACCGTTTCCTGGGTGTATGCGCCGCACGATGCCAGCGAGCATCCGCCCGATGCGCAGGACCGGGGAAACCCCCTGGTGGGCAACGTTACCCACGGAATGCAGTGGACGGTGCAGCAAGTGCAGGCTTTGGTGCGGGGCGGCTTGTGGCCGACCACGGCCATCTTCATCACCTGGGACGACTGGGGCGGCTGGTTCGACCATTTGGACCCGCCGGAGGTGGAGAAATGGAGCGACGGCACCCAGTTCCGCTACGGCTCGCGCGTGCCCTGCCTGGTGCTGAGCCCTTACGCCAAGCCCGGATACATCTCCAGGGCGCAACATTCGCACGTCAGCCTGCTCAAATTCTGCGCCAGCATGTTTGGCCTGCCGGCCTTGAACCAGCGCATGGCCCAGGCCGACGACATGAGCGATTGTTTCAACTTCCAGCAAGCGCCCGGTGGCCCGCCGAAGTAAGCCGGGTGTTCGGCTGCCCTTCCCCAATCATTTACCTGACCGCCTTCTGGGAACTGGGTACTAGGTACTTGGTACCACCCGCTGCTACAATCGCGCCGCGATGAGCGGGGGGATTCAGCCGCCCGGCGGAAAGAATGCGTCCTATGCGGTCTCTAATTGAGATTTTTCTCCTGGCCTCGTTAAGCGGCTTGCCGGGGCTGGCGTTGGCTCAAGCCACCGCCGATAAACCGGCGGCCGAGAGCGCCGCCACACGAGAAGTGCGGGAATTGAATGAGCAGGAAGTGCAAGCCATGCTGCACGGTGATGCCGATGCCATGGCTCGGCTATGGTCGGATGATCTCGTGGTCAGCAATCCGCTCAACAAGTTCGTAGATAAGAAGCAGGTGCTGGCCATGGTCAGATCCGGATTCCTGGCGTTCACCTCCTATGAGCGGCAAATCGAATACATGCGCGATTACGGCAACACCGTCATTGTGGCGGGGAACGAGACCCTCGTGTTCAGCGGGAAGATGCCGAATGCCGGGAAGACCCAGCACCTCCGCTTCACGGGGATCTGGATGAAGCAGCAGGGGCGCTGGCAGGAGGTGGCCCGCCATGCCAACATCGTGCCGCAGCAAGAATCACCACGGCCCTGACAGACAGTGCACTGAGTTTTAACCCGATGCCCGATATTCTTCCTGGCCAGCAGCGTGAGCACCTGTTGAAAGCGGCGCGCGCAACCATGGCCCGCGCCTACGCGCCTTATTCCAAATTCCTGGTCGGGGCGGCCATTCTGACAGAGTTGGGAGAAGTGTTTACCGGCTGCAATGTGGAGAACGCTTCCTATGGGCTGACCATGTGCGCCGAGCGCACGGCCATATTCTCGGCGGTCGCCCACTGCGGGGCCGAGAACGTACGCATTCGCGCCATCGCGGTGACCACCCCGGAAGACGTGGTTTGCTCGCCCTGCGGCGCCTGCCGCCAGGTGATATGGGAATTTGGCCCGAGTGCGGTGGTTCTATTTCGCGCCCAGGAAGGGTGGAAGGAAACCCCCATCCGCGATCTTCTCCCGGAGGGTTTTCTCCTCCTGTGAGCCAATCCTCGCCCAGCCTGGCGCCCTTTCGCGCGGTGGATGCCATCCGCAAAAAGCGCGACGCGCAGGAGCATACGCGCGAAGAAATCGAGCAACTGGTAGCCGGCTATACTCGTGGACAAATCCCCGACTACCAGGTGGCGGCCTGGCTCATGGCGGTGGTGCTGAAGGGCATGACGCGCGCTGAGACGGCTGCCCTCACCGAAACCATGTTGCGCTCGGGCGAGGTGCTGGACCTCTCTTCGCTGCCCGGGGTGAAGGTGGACAAGCACTCCACCGGCGGCGTGGGCGATAAGACCTCGCTGGTGCTGGCCCCGGTGGCGGCGGCCGGCGGCCTGCTGGTACCCATGATCAGCGGACGCGGCCTGGGCCATACCGGCGGCACGCTGGACAAACTGGAGGCCATTCCCGGCTTCAACGTGAACCTTCCCCTGCCGGAGTTCCTGCGCGTGCTGCGCGAGTGCGGCTGCGCCATGATCGGGCAGACGGCGGAGATCGCGCCCGCGGACAAAAAGCTCTATGCCCTGCGCGATGTGACCGCCACGGTGGAGAGCCCCTACCTGATCTGCGCCTCCATCATGAGCAAGAAGCTGGCGGAAGGAATTGACGCGCTGGTGCTCGACGTCAAAACCGGCAGCGGCGCTTTCATGAAGAAGCAGGAGGACGCGGCCTTCCTGGCGGAACTCATGGTTGAAACCGGGCAGCGCATGGGCAAGAAGGTGGTCGCCCTGCTTACCGACATGGACCAGCCTCTGGGGCGCAAGGTGGGTAACGCGCTGGAGGTTGAGGAATGTATTGAGGTGCTGCGCGGAGAAGGCCCCGACGACCTGCGGCGACTCTGCCTGGAGCTGTGCGGCTGGATGTTTCTGCTGGGTGGGCGCGCTAAGAGCAAAGACGAGGGCATAAAACTGGCGGCGGAGATCATCGCCTCCGGCCGCGGCATACAGAAGTTCCGCGACATGGTGCGCCTGCAGGGCGGCGATGCCCGCGTGGTGGATGAGCCTGCCCGCCTGCCGCAGGCCGAGCACAAGACGGATGTCCTAAGCCCGCGCGAGGGCTTTGTGACCGCGATTCAGTGCGAGCAGGTTGGAATCGCCAGCATGATGCTGGGCGGGGGACGGGAACGGAAGGAAGACAGCATAGACCCGGCGGTCGGCCTCGTGCTGCGTAAGAAGGTGGGCGAGCGTGTGGTCCGGGGCGAGCCGCTGTGCACGATTCACTACAATTCCGAGGCGCGAGTGGCGGCGGCACGACAGATGATCGAGGCCAGTTACCAGATCTCCGACCAGCCGCCTTCTTCCGGGCAACCGCTGGTTCACGGTTTGATTTGCGGAATAGAAAACGAGGGTAGCTGAAATGGGGCGCTTCACCGGCATCCTGGGACTGCTGACCATGCTGGGCCTGGCGTACATCTTCTCCACCAACCGCCGCGCCATCCGCTACAAGACGGTGGGCTGGGGCCTGGGCCTGCAGTTCGCCTTCGCCGTGCTGGTGCTGCGCTGGGAGGTGGGAAGAAGAGTTTTCCAGGTGATCGGCGACTATGTCACCAAGCTGCTCTCCTATTCCTTTGCCGGGTCGGAATTCGTTTTCGGCGAACTGGGCAAGAAAAGCTCGCATCTGGGCATGTATTTCGCCTTTCAGGTGCTGCCCACCATCATCTTCATCGCGGCATTTTTTGCCGTGCTCTATCACTACGGCATCATGCAGTTCATCATCCGCCAGGCGGCGCGGGTGATGACCCGCTTCATGGGCGCGAGCGGGGCGGAGTCACTGAACGTGGCCGCCAGCATTTTCATGGGGCAGACGGAGGCGCCGCTGACCATCCGCCCCTACCTGCCCGACGTGACCCGCTCCGAGCTGATGACCATCATGACCAGCGGCATGGCCCACGTTTCCGGGGGCATCATGGCCGCTTACATCATGTTCGGCATTGACGCCAAGGCGCTGCTCAGCGCCGTGATCATGACCGCGCCCGGGACCATTCTGATTTCCAAAATGCTGGTGCCGGAGACGGAGAAACCCCTCACCGCCGGCAAAGTCGAACTGGCGGAGATGGAGGACAAGAGCGAAAACGCGATCGGGGCCATAGCCCGCGGCACCACCGATGGCCTCTATCTGGCGCTCAACGTGGCCGCCATGCTCATTTCTTTTCTGGCGCTGATTGCGCTTTGCAACGGCATTTTGGGCGGCATTCACAACGGGCTGGCGCACCTGGGGTTCACCCACTTCCCCGAAAGCCTGCAAATCATCTTTGGCACTATCTTTGCTCCCATTGCCTGGGTCATTGGCGTTCCCTGGAAGGATTGCATGGCGGTCGGGAACCTGCTGGGCACGCGCATGGTGATGAACGAACTGGTGGCTTTTTCTCTGCTGGGGCCGCAGAAGGCGGTGCTGGCCCAGCGCTCCTTCACGATTGCGACTTTTGCCCTCACCGGGTTCGCCAACTTCAGCTCCATCGGCATCCAGATCGGCGGCATCGGTGCGCTCGCGCCCAACAAAAAAGGAGAACTGGCGCGGCTGGGCTTGAGAGCCATGCTGGCCGGCACCATGGCCAACATGATGTCGGCCTCCATCGCGGGCATGCTGCTCTAGGCCGCTCTATCCAAGGTTTGGGTGTCTTTGATAAGCTTGTTCGCCGCCTGAGCCAGCCGCCTCTGACTGGGGCCAGGCGTTCGGCCAACCATGTTTCCCCGCGCCTTCCACTATCACCGCGCCGGCTCGCTGAAGGAGGCCGCCACCATGCTGGCGCAACTGGGCCCTGAGGCCAGGCTGCTGGCCGGCGGGCAGAGCCTGATTCCGCTCATGAAGTTGCGCTTTGCCAGCCCCCCCCATCTGGTGGATTTGAACTTTGTTCCTGGCGCCTCCTATGTGCAGCGGGATGGCGGCGGGCTGCGCATCGGGGCGCTTACCTGCCATGCCGAGATTGAAGGTTCGCCGGCGGCTGCAGCTGTTCCCATCCTGCACGACTGCGCGGCCGGAATTGCGGATGTGCAGATCCGCAACCGCGGCACCATTGGCGGGTCGGTGGCCGAGGCTGATCCCAGCGGCGACTGGGCACCGGTGCTGCTCACACTGGAGAGCGAAGTTCGCTGCCTCAGCCCCCGGGGCGAGCGCACGGTCCCAATCGCGAAATTTTTTGTGGACGCCTACACCAGCGCGCTCGGCGACGACGAATTGATCAGCGAGATTGCCATCAAAACGCTGCCGAAGGGAAGCGGGGGCGCGTACCTGGCATTCAAGCGCTCGGCGCCGGTTTATGCCAGCGCCAGCGCGGCGGTGCGTGTGACCATGGAAGACGGAGTTTGCCGTGACGCCGCCATTGTGCTGGGCGCCGTGGGCCTGACGCCGGTGCGGGTGGTGGAAGGGGAAGCGGCGTTGCGCAACAACCAGGTCACGGCCAAGACCATAGAAGCGGCGGCCGAGGCGGCGCGGGCGGCGGCCGATCCCCAGCCGGACATGCGCGGCTCCGCCGAGTACAAGCGGCAACTGGTGACGGCGCTGGTCAAACGCGCCCTGGAAGTGGCGCTGAAGCGGGCGCGCGGGGAGAAGGTGGAACTCAGCCACATTTATGCCTGAACTGGAGCAACTGGTCGCGATTCGAGTGAAGGTTAATGGCACGGAGCACAAGCTCCAGGTGGAGCCGCGCCTGCTGCTGGTCGAGTTGCTGCGGGAGAACCTGGACCTCACTGGAACGCACATCGGTTGCGATACCAGCTACTGCGGCGCCTGTACCGTGCTGCTGAACGGCAAGGCGGTAAAGTCCTGCACCGTGCTGGCGGTGCACGCGGATGGTGGGGAAGTGCTCACGGTGGAGGGCCTGGCGAAAAACGGCGAGCTGCATCCCATCCAGAAGGCGTTTGGCGATGCCTACGGCTTGCAGTGCGGCTATTGCACGCCCGGCCTGCTGATTTCCACCTGCCAGTTGCTGCAGCACAATTCCAATCCCAGCGACAAGGACATTCGCAAAGCGATTGCCGGCAACACCTGCCGCTGCACCGGCTACCAGAACATTTTCAAAGCCATCAAGGCCGCGGCCAAAGGAGCATAAACATGGCCATCAAGTTTGGCGGAGAATTCGACGTCCAGCGCAGCCCGGAAGAGGTGTACGACTTCCTGACCAACCCGGAGAAGTTCGGGCCGCTATTGCCGGATTTCAAAGGCATGTCGGTGCAGGATCCGACGCACTTCACGGTGAAGGTGAATGTGGGCGTTTCCTACATCAAGGGCACGGCGGAAGTGAAGATGGCGCTGGCGGAAGCGGAACGTCCGCGGCGCGCCAAGTACACGGGACAGGGCAGCGTGCCCGGCGGGGGAGCCAACATCGTCGCGGGATTTGACGTGGCGGGTGTCAACGGCGGCACCAAGGTAGTTTGGGTGGGCGAGGCGCAGGTGTTTGGCAAGCTTGCTTCCATCGCCGGCGGCCTGCTGGAGCCGCTGGGCAAAAAGAACATACAGAAGCTGATTGACTCTTTGCAGGCGGCGCTGACGGCGACGGGCGCGGTGGCCGCGGGAGCAGTGGCGGCGCCGGCGCAAGCGCCGCCCGATGGCGATGTCACGAAACTGGCTGGATAGCTGACTGACTAACTATGTTGTTGGCTTCAGGCCAGGCAGCCAGAAAGCCAGTCGCACAATCAATCTGGAACGTTGATTCTCTTCACACATGTCTGATGATCACAAGGCCGACGGTCAGAAGCGCTGGGTAGGACAGCGTGTGCCGCGCAAGGAAGAAGGACGGCTGCTGCGCGGCCAGGGCAAGTTCATTGACGACATCAAGCTGCGCGAAATGCTGTATCTCGCATTTGTACGCTCGCCCTACGCTCACGCCCGCATCGCGAACGTGAACACGGCGGCGGCGGAAGCGCTGCCCGGCGTGGCGGCGGTGCTGACCGGTCGCGAGATCGAGTCGCTTACCAGCCCTTTCATCGAGATTGGCCCCGACCAGTGCCAGAAGATTGCCGATTATCCCATGGCCGGCAGCAAGGCCCGCTTCCAGGGCGAGCCGGTGGCGGCGGTGGTGGCCGAGACGCCCCGTCTGGCCGAAGACGCGGCCGAACTGGTGCAGGTGGATTACGAGCCGCTGCCCGCGGTTGTGGATGCGGAGCAGGCGGAGAAGAATGAAAGCATTCTGCACGAGAATGCCGGAACCAACGTGGTCTGGCGCGGCGTTTTCGAGTATGGCGACGTGGAGAAAGCCTTTCGCGAGGCCGCCAGCGTGGTGGAAATTGACCGCCTGCACTTCCACCGCTTCTCCAGCACGCCGCTCGAGCCCAACGTAGTCATCGCCCAGTGGGATCACAAGGACGGGCGCCTGTACTACTGGTGCAACAATTCGTTCCCCTCTTTTGCCATTCAGTTTTTGGCGCCGCACCTGGGCATTCACATTGACCAGATCCGGGTGCAGACTTTCGACATCGGCGGCAGCTTCGGCATCAAGATCACCAACTACACGCAGATGGCGGTGTGCGCGCTGGCCTCACGGAAGTGCGGCGGGCGGCCCATCAAGTGGGTAGAAACGCGCACCGAGCACATGCTCTCCAGCGCCCACGGCAACGAGCGCACATTTCTTAATACACGCGTGGCGCTGGACAAAAACGGCGTGATCACCGCGATCGAATCGCGCCACATTGACGACTGCGGCGCCTACCCGCGCTACGAGCCGCTGGGCTGCGTCATCTGGTCGCAGGTGTTTCCCGGCGTGTATCGCTTCAGAAACGCGAAGATTGACTTTACCCAGGTGATGACCAATAAATGCCCGGTTGGCCCCAATCGCGGCTACTCGCGCATGCAGCACCTGTGGTTTCTGGAGCGCATCTGCGACATTTGCGCCCACGAGCTGAAAATTCCCGCGGATGAGATGCGCCTGCGCAACTACATCCGTCCGGAAGAGATGCCCTACACCACGCCCAACGGCTGCGTGTACGACTCGGGCAACTACCCCAAGATGCTGGAGCTGGCGAAGAAGCTGATTGGGTGGGACGAATGGAAACGCAAGCAGGCGGAGGCGCGCAGAGATGGCCGGCTGATCGGAATTGGCATCGGCACCACGCTCGATTCCGGCACCAATAATTTTGGGCAATCGCAGATTGTGAATCCCTACGCGCCCTTTTCCGGCAACTCGCAGGGGGCCAACGTCAAGCTCGATATCTACGGCGAGATCGTGGTGGCGGTGGGCTCCTGTCCGCAGGGCCAGGGACACGAAACCACGGCGGCGCAGATTGTGGCCGACGTGCTCAAGGTTACGCCCGACCTGATCACGGTGCGCACCGGCTTCGACACCGAACGCAACGTGCACACCGGCTTCTCCGGCACCTACGCCAGCCAGTTCGCGGTGTCGGGCTTGTCGGCGGTGCACGGCGCGGCGCAGAAGCTGAGAAAAGAAATGCTGCGCCTGGCGGCCTTCTCCCTCAACGCGAAGGAGGAGGAACTGGAGTTCGGCATCGGCGCCCAGGGGCCCGAGGTGCGGGTGCGTGGCAGCGAGCGCAGCATTCCCTTTGGCGGCCTGGCCAACATCGTCAACGTGAACAGCGCGGTGCTGCCGGAAGAGCTGCACGAAATCACCCTGAACTGCCGCTACATCTGGCGCGCGCCTTTCAAGGTACCGGATAAAGTGAAGAAGTACGGCAATCTCACGCTGACCTACGCTTCGCAGCTGCACATTGCGGTGGTGGAGGTGGACGGCGACACCTGCGTGCCGCGCATTCTTGATTACGTTGCGGTGGATGACTGCGGCACGGTGATCAATCCGCCCATCGTGGAAGGGCAAGTTTATGGAGCGACGGCGCACGGCATCGGCGCGGCGCTGATGGAGGGCTGCTTCTACGACGAAGTGGGCAACATGCTGACTTCGACCTTCAGCGATTACACGCCAATCACCGCGGTGAACATGCCCAACGTGAAGTTTGGCGATATCCAGACGCCCTCGCCGCACAGCTTCAACGGCGCCAAAGGCATGGGGGAAGGCGGGGCGGCGCCGATACATACGCTGTCCGCCGCGCTGCAGGATGCGTTGTTTGACAAGGGCATCATCATTGACGATTCGTTCAACAACGGCGACCGTGTTTTCCAGTTGCTGCAGCAGGCGGGCAAGACCAGGAAGCCGGCGCGAGTAAAACCGCGCGCGGTGCCGGCGTAGGGCCGCGGATGTAGCGGCGCCGGCCAGCAGCCAGGAGCTAGAAGCTATTTTGCGGGTCTGCATCATAGGTTGTGGGGCCATCGGCAGCCTGTACGCCGCGCACCTGGCGCGGGTGGCCGAGGTATACGCCTTCGTGCGACGAGGCGACCACGCCGAGGCGCTGAGCCAGCATGGCTTGCGTGTGAGCAGCACGTCGCCGGCGCACAACTTCACGGCCAAGCTGCAGGCGAGCGCGAATGCGCGCGAATTGCCGCAATTCGACCTGGGCATCGTGGCCTGCAAGGCGACGCAGACGGAAGAAGCCTTTGCTCCGGTGGGACGTCTGTTCGATAAGGGCGCGGTGATTTCCGCGCAAAACGGCCTGGGCAGCGAGGAAATCATTGCAGCGCATACGCGCGGCTGGGTGATCCGCGGCACCACCTTCATGAGCGGCACGCGCCACAGCGACACGCACGTGCAGTACGAACTCGATACCGCCACCTGGATTGGTCCATTTGAGCCGCGGGGGACGCCCTACAGCGCTGTGCAGCAGGCGGCAGAGCTGATCGTGGCTGGGGGGCTGAAAGCGGAGGCGCTGAAGGATGCGCGTCCGGCGCAGTGGTCGAAGTTAATATTCAACTCCTCGGTGAATGCGGCCTCGGCGTTGACCGAGCTGCCGCACTCGCCCCATTTTTCTGCGGAGCGCGAATTTTCCGACCTCGGCCACCTGCTGCACGCACTGATTGAAGAGGGCAAAAACGTGGCCGCGGCGGCCGGAGTGGAGCTGCACGAGGATCCCTGGGAGATGAACAAGATTGGCGCGCAAACCAATCATCCGCCGTCCATGCTCTACGACATCCGGCGCCATCTGCCGACGGAGATTGATTTTCTATGCGGCGCGATTGCCCGCGAGGCGCAGCGCGCCGGGGTGCCCGCTCCGCTGCACACCGCCATGTACCGGCTGATCAAGGCGAAGGAAGCTTCGTGGGGTTTCAGCGACGAGAACCGGGCCGTGGCGGCGCCCAAAATGCCAGCGGCTGCACCATCCCACTAAGGAGGACGCATGATCTCAAACAAGAGCTGGTTAACCTGCCTGGTATTGCTGGGCACGGTTATTGCCGTCGCGGCCCAGAAACCAACCGGCACGCAGCGTTTTGCGGGAACCTGGAATGCAAAATTTCAGGGCAACACTTTTACCACGGTGAAGCTGTTGGTCAGGGATAACCAACTGACTGGTTCGATGACGGGCGCCAACATCAACATGGACAAGGAAGGGAACTTGACTTCGGCCCAGGAGACGGACGACGAAGGCCAGGTCAGCGATGTTAAGCTCACCGGAGATACTCTCTTGTTTACCACGAAAAATGAGGATACCGGGGAGGCTATCAACTGGAAGATGCGTCTGACCAGCGAACACGAGGGCGAGTTGCTCCTGGTTGTTCCGGAACCGCACGTCGGCATTCCCACTCCCCGGCCTTGGAAAATCACACGCCAGATTCCTCATCCCTGAGATGCCCTATCCCGTTGACAAATCGAAACTCGAGCGCATGCGCGCGCTGATGAAGGAGCGCGGGCTGAGCGCGCTGGTGGTGCGCGCGCCAGACAACGTTCTGTATCTCACCAACTACTGGTGCATGAAGGGCTACGACGCGGTGGTGTTTCCGCGCGAAGGCGAGCCCACGCTCATCGCGCTGGAGCCGCAGCAGGCCGATGCCGAGCGTAACTCGTGGACAAAGGACTTGCGTCTGTTCAAGGGGTACGACGAGCGGGACCCGCGCCCGCCCCAGTACCGCGCCCTCGATGTTGCCCTGCAGGTGATCAAGGAGAAGGATCTGGGCGATAAGGTCGGCCTGGAGCTGAATATGGGCACGCAGAGCGCCGACCGCATGGTGGGCGAGCCGAC
>Ga0070732_10001093_pt1 | contig 15098 bp, 19 predicted proteins | sample Coa_R1_5_FD_66449 | JGI IMG/M metagenome (GOLD analysis project Ga0070732, IMG submission 66449) | Surface soil microbial communities from Centralia Pennsylvania, which are recovering from an underground coalmine fire - Coalmine... | ecosystem: Environmental > Terrestrial > Soil > Unclassified ...
AGAAAATCAAGGCTACAATAGATTCTGTGTTTAGCTTTGAAAATGCTGCTGAGGCTCATACCAAGATGTTAACAGGTAAAGGCCTTGTTGGCAAAATCTTAATGAAACCATAGATCTAATCTCTGTATGGCAAGACTCTTACGCAGTCTTATTTTTGTACCTGGTAATAATTCTAGATTTCTCGAAAAAGCTAAAACACTTTCAGCTGATATTGTCTGTTTTGATCTAGAAGACTCTGTACCTAAAGAAGAAAAAGAATCTGCAAGAAATCTAATCAAAGAATCACTCAGCAAACGTTCTGAATACAAAGCTGAAGTTTATGTAAGGACAAACTCACCTGCTTCTGGAATTATTCCACAAGATTTGTCAAAAATAGTTCAAAAAGGAATTGATGGTATTGTTATTCCTAAAGTAAACAACGTAGCTGAATTAAAAAAAATTATAAAAGTATTATCTAGTTTAGAAAAAAAACGTAGACTAAAACCAATTGAAATCATACCCTCAATAGAATCTGCAGAAGGAGTTGTAAATACATACTCTATAGCATCATCAAACAACAGAATATCTGCTGTTGTTTTTGGCGTATTTGATTTACTGAACGATCTTGGCATTGAATATACAAAACAACCAGAAGGAGCAAAATATGCAAGGGCAAAAATTCCTGTAGATGCAAGAGCGGCAGGAAAACAGGCAATAGATGCAATTTGGCAAGATCTCAATGATGAGACTGGTCTAGAAGAAGACTGCATAATTGGACGAAATCTCGGTTATGTAGGAAAAAGCATTATTCACCCTAATCAAATTCCTACAACACATGAGATATTCTATCCAACCCAGGATGAAATAGAGTGGGCAACAAAGGTATGTTATGCATATATGGAATCTAGAAAGAAAAACAAGGGAGCAACAAAAATAGAAGGAAAAATGATTGACGAAGTTCATTTCAAGAGAGCAAAGGCATTACTTGATTCCATAAATATCTCCGTCTAAATCATTTTATATCTAATAATCGCAATCTATGAAGTGTTTACTGGGATAATTGAAGGACAAGGAATTGTTAAGAAATTTGATATTAAAACAAAAAATCGTAGCGCAGCAAAGATGGGAATAGATTTAGGGAATCTTGCAAAAGGACTTCAAATTGGTGATAGTGTTGCAATAAATGGAGTGTGTCTTACGGCTACACATATTTCAAAAAATCAAGCTGAATTTGAAATGATTGGTGAAACTTTGAAAAAAACAAATCTAGGAATTATAAAATCAGGAGACAAGGTAAACATTGAGCGTAGTCTAAAAGTTGGCGAAAGAATGGAGGGACATTTTGTACTTGGACACGTAGATGGTACAGCTAAAATTGTAAAAATAGAAAAACTGGAAAAAGAAATCAAATTCTGGATTGAACTTCCTAAAGACTTGGCTAGATTTGTGGTAAAAAAAGGATCAATTACAATTGATGGAATAAGTTTGACATTAGTTGATGTGCTCAAAAATAAAATTTCTATTTGTATAATTCCACATACGATGAAAATTACAAACCTTGGTTCCAAAAAAATTGGCGATAAAGTTAATATTGAAACTGACATACTGGGAAAATACGCAATTTCTAAAGATTAGTAGCTTACTACTTTTTTGGTAATAACCACTTTTGTAGTAAGATTTATAATCATTACAACAAGCTTCTAAATTATGTCCTTTGAAGAGGCAATTTCCTCCCTACGTAAAGGTGGGTTCGTTTTACTTCACGATGCAAACAAGCGTGAAAATGAGGTAGATATGGTGGTTGCAGCAGAATTTGTGACACCAGAGCATATCTCAAGAATGCGTCAAGATGCTGGTGGCTTGATATGCTTATCAGTAGATTATTCGTTTGCAAAAACTCTGGGCCTAAATTATATGCATGATATACTCTTCAATGCACATAATATTGATAATCAATCAAAAAAAATGATTATGGGAACTGCACCATATGGTGATAAACCATCTTTTTCTATTTCTATCAATCACTCGCAAACATATACTGGTATAACAGATCGTGATAGAGCATTAACCATAAGTGAAATGGCACATCTGTACAAAAATACTAGTGGAAATAAAAAAGAAATTTTTATTTCATCATTTAAGACTCCAGGACATGTGCCTCTTTTGATTGCATCCGAAAGGTTGTTATCAGATAGATTAGGTCATACTGAAATGTCTGTCTATATGACTAATCTTGCCGGTTTATGTCCCACTGCAGCAATATGTGAAATGCTTGATTCTGAAACACATACAGCTCTTTCAATTGAAAAAGCCAAAAAATATGCCAAAGAAAATGCAATTCCTTATTTTGATGGTAATGAGCTTGTAAAATTTGCAAAGGAGCACTAATTATGAACATTGCAATTGTCGTTTCAGAATTTAATGATGAAATTACTTCAAAAATGCTTTATGTAGCAATTGAAAAAGCAAAGGATCTAAAACTAAACATAAAATTCACTTGCAAAGTCCCCGGTGTATTTGATATGCCAATTGTAATTGATTCCTTGTTGAAAAAAAAGGAAATAGATGCAGTGGTCACTCTTGGGGCTGTGATAAAAGGACAAACAAAACATGATGAACTTATTACAAATGCAACAGTTAGAGTAATAACAGAACTTTCAATAAAATACCAAAAACCAGTAACTTTGGGCATCACAGGTCCAGGCATGTCAGATAGGCAGGCACAGGCGCGAATTAGGCCTGTAGCAGAGAGAGCAGTAGAGGCTGCAAAAAAGATAGCTGAACAGCTTAGGAAGATATGAGATGATCCAACTTACCATAATTAAAATCACAGGATATGGACCATGGACACTTACTTTGGGTAGTGACAGAGAACACAAATTACAAATGCTTCAAGCTTCGATTTATAACGAAATACAAAATCTTTTTTCAGAAAAAAACTGCCTTGTATTTTCTAATAGATTTGATGAGCTTTTTGCTGTTACAAATGGCTTATCCTTGGAGGATCACATTGAAATCCAAAAAAAATTAGCAAATTCCTTTGATCTACAGCTTTCTATGACAATAGGATATGGTAATTCTCCATTTGAAGCTAATCTGAATGCAGATAAGGCAAGAAAATCTAAAATAATTTTAGAGAAAGAACACAATATTTTCGGTTATGTAGATGGTAAGGCGGAACAATTAGTACAGATAATGCATATGGACGTAGATGGTTCTACATCCATTTCTGCAAAAAAATCACCATATGAGATTTCATCACTTATGTTCAAATTATATTCAGAAATGTCAGAATTTTTCTTAACAAAAAACTATCTTACATTCTTTATGGGCGGAGACAATTTTATGATAGTTACTTCAGGTGATGGAAAGGATCACGCTATCAAATTTTTGAACTTGATAAAAGAAAAACATGGTATTGCATTAAATTGTGGAATTGGAACTGCAAGTACTGCACGGGAAGCTGCTAAACTTGCAACAAAATCTCTTGATGCTATTAGAGAACTCAGAGATTCTGGTAAAAATCAGCAGCGAGTACTTGAGTTAACATGCTGATAAAAAATGTCAGTATCCTTTACGGAAATGAATTAGATTACATTAATAGTACAAATATTCGTATTTCTGGCCAATTTATAAAAGAAATAGGCATGAATCTAAAGCCAGAAAAGAAAGAAGACGTTTATGATTGCGAAGGACTACTCCTAATTCCTGGATTTATTAATTCACATACTCACATTGGTGATTCAATAGGAAAAGATATTGGTCTTGATTTTGGTGTAGAAGAAAAAATTCATCCAATCATAGGCATTAAACAAAAAATTCTCGCAAATTCCAAAACATCACATCTAACAAGTTTCATCAAAAATTCCTGTCTTTCAATGATAAAAAAAGGAATTACAACTTTTGTTGATTTTAGAGAAGGAGGTTTAGATGGAATTGAACTTTTACAAAATGCAATCAAAGAACTTCCCATTAGATCGATAATTCTTGGTAGAATAAATTACTATCAAGATTTAAAATCAATTAAAAAAAATACTTTATTGCCAGAATCAAAAAAGAAAGAACTTGATGACCTATTAAAAAAATGTGATGGAATTGGTGTAAGTGGTCCCAACGAGTTTAGTGATTCTGTATTAAAATTTTATTCTCAAGTGCCAAAAATAAGAGCCATTCATTCAGCTGAAACATTAGAAAGTTGCATAATTTCTAAAAAGATAACTACAAAAACAGAAACTCAGCGTGCTTTGTTACTAAAACCAGATTTTCTTGTTCATATGACATATGCATCAAAAAACGATCTAATGCTTGCATCAAAAAATAAGACCAGTATTGTTGTTTGTCCACGTGCAAATGCTGCACTTGCAGAGGGAATTCCAAATATCAACATGATGATGAAATGTGGTAATAATTTAACACTAGGGACAGATAATGTAATGATAAACTCACCTGATATGTTTAGAGAAATGGATTATCTATGGAAAGTCTCTATGGGATTGCAAAAAACTAGACTAGATCCAAAATCTATACTCAAGATGGCTACAGTAAACGCCGCAAAAATGCTTCAACATACGAATATAGGAATAATCCAATCTAATAGATTGGCTGATTGCATTTTTATCAATAAACATGCTATTGACTTAGAGCCAATGCATAACCCTCATGCATCTATAGTACATAGAGCATCTGAAACAACCATAGAAGCAGTAATGTTTGGAGGTAAAATTGTTCAAGGTAAAATCTAGACCACGTGTAATACTCAGCGCGGCCATGAGCATGGATGGAAAAATAGCAACAAAAACAGGTGACTCTAAACTCTCTTCAAAAAAAGATCTAATACGAGTTCATAAGCTTAGAGCAAATGTAGACGCTATACTTGTAGGAAAACATACTGTTATGATTGATGACCCCATGCTGACAGTCAAGTATGTGAGAGGAAAGAATCCAACACGTATAATTCTGGATTCTAATGCTTCAATAAAATTAACTTCCAAAATAATTAAGAGCTGTAAAACAATTCCAACTATAATAATAGTATGTGAAAAAGCAACTCAAAAAAATATTATTCGATTAGAAAGAGAGGGACTTGAAATAATAAAATGTGGACAAAATAAAATTAATCTTAGAAAACTACTACGTATCTTAAGAAAGAAAAACATAAAGAGTCTATTGGTAGAAGGAGGTGGTACAACTAATTGGTCTTTTATAAAAGATGGACTTGTTGATGAGATTATTGTTACAATCACTCCATATGTTATAGGAGGTAGCAGTGCAATTTCATTATTTCAAGGAAAAGGATTTGATAAAATTTCGCATGCACCTATGTTAACACTAAAAAAAATCCTTAGAATGAAAAACGAACTTGTATTATACTATACTATTTAGTGTTTAAGATCTTCCCGTAGCTGATCTATCTTAGCTTGCAAGGATTTCTTAAGCTTTTCATTTTTAGTTATGTTTACAAGTTTTCCACATGTTGGACATTTGAAAGATAGATCTAACGCCTTTTCAAATGTCAACTTTTGACAGTCTTCAGTTCCGCAATGATAGAATTCAGCAGAATTCTCATAATCGAGTCTTTGTTGTAATCTCTCAACAATCTTCTTTTTCTGATTTTCAATAAAATTATCAACCTCGTCTTTTCTCGCTCTCCATCTGTAGACAAACCAGCCTTTTTTCTCGTCTTTTACTCTAATACCAGTTATCAGAGCTTTTCCAAAAAGATCGTATAACACCTTTCTTACTATGTTAATTCTAAGGCCTGTAGAACTTGCAATTTCTTCATCTGTAGCATCTTCTGTATTCAAAAGAGAGCGTGCTACCTTGAGATACTCATCACCGCCAATTAAAGCAGTTATTTTTATGAAAGGATCCTCATGCTCGTTAGTCATCAGTCGTCTTGATTTAGATTCTATATTTAATCAATTGTTTTATCTAGCACATTTTTTCCCTTTTTAGTAGGAATAATTTCTCGTTGTGCATTAACATGTTTTTTTAAGAATTGTTTTCCATCTGAGACTCTATCAAGTAAAACTGCTAGAGCGCCTATCTCTGAATGAGGCTGATTACCTATTGCTACATTATAGTCTGCAAGATCATATACTTCTCTTGGAACCTTTTCTGCCCCAACAACAACAAGAATTTGCTCCTCTTTTCTGATATCATCAATGATTGAGTTAATGATTTCACCATACATAGTTAGATGTACAATTTTGAAAGATTGATTTTTTTTTAATTTTAGGATTTTTTTCCAATTATCTGTTATCTCAACTTCAAAATTGCCTCCCCACGTTCTATTGATCTCTGATATTGTGTCTTTGATATCTGGATTTACCTCTTGCATTATAATTTTTGTTGCACCAAAAGCTCTTGAAACAAGAGCTACATGCGTTGTTACTCTATCATCACGTACAAGTCTTTGACCTATTCTCAGAACTTCAATCTTCATAATCTCTCTTAATTTCTTTTTTTATTATTTCATTTTTTTTCATTATCAATGGTTCATTTTTTAAAACAACTGATAAAAGCTCCCTTAATTTATCTAGGTTTTTGCCAGTTACTGCTGAAATGTATAGCCATTTTTTATTTTCTTTTAATCCAAGAATGTCAACTTTTGACAGAATTTCATCTTGTGAGGTAAGATCTGATTTATTTAATGCAAAAATTATCTTATTGTAATCTACGCCAAGTTCTTCTAATACTCTCATGCAACTTCGGAATTTCTTTTGTAATTCTATGGCTGGGTCGCTTATGTCAATTACAAGTATTACTGCATTAGTATAGATGAGCTCTTCAAGTGTAGATTTGAACGCTTCTATCATATATGCAGGAAGATTACTAATGAAACCAACAGTATCTGAAATTAAAACTTCTGATTCGGAGATCCTTATTTTCCGAGTTGTTGTAGAAAGAGTTGTAAACAGTTTGGGGTTTTCTTCTCGTGTTTCGCCAGTTAATGTATTGAAGAGAGTCGTTTTTCCAGCAGATGTGTAACCAGCCAAAGAAATTGTTTTGAATCCTATTCTATCTCTGCCCTGTCTATGTAACGCTCGTTGTTTTCCAGCTTTTACAAGCTTGGATTTAATGTTGGTCATCCTATTTTTTATGTCATTAGTATAAACATCAACTTCGAATTTACCAATTCCCATGAATCCTGGTTGTTCTCCCATCTTTGCCAATCGAACTTTTTCTTTTGCTCTGGACATCTCGTATCTTAATTCTGCCATCTTTATCTGTAATTTTGATTCCGCACTTGTTGCATTGCGTTCAAATATTTCAAGGATCAAAGCTTCCCTATCCAAAATGTTTGTCTTTAACTTTGATGCTAAATTATAATTTTGACTGGGTTTGAGGATTTCATCAAATATGATGACATCAGGTTTTTTTGAATTAACAAATTCTTTTAATTCCTCAACCTTGCCTTCTCCAAGACCATATTTTGATTTGTTAAGATATTTGTGTTTAATTATTTTAATAACCTGATATCCAGCTGTATCGCATAGAGCAAGTGCTTCCTTTACATCGTCTGCCCTGTCATATGTAATTAGAATTGCAGAATCTTTCATAGCATTAGAAGGTATGGATTAGTATCTTATTGCTTTCGCAGTGTTTTCTCTATAGTCATATTAATGACAATTTCTGCAATATCGCTTGCATATTCTGAAATTCTTCTGATATTCTCACCCATTCTTCTTACCCTGTAGATCTCTTCATCATCTTTTAGTGATTTGGTGCTCTCAAGCATCTTTTTTTCATATTTTGTGATATCTGCAGTCCTTTCTACAGTAAGTTCGGCTTGGACAAAATCTCGTTTGAACAAGGATAAACAGGCATCATCAAGTACAGATAGTGCAAAATTATTCATTTCATGAATAGTATCAAGTACCGACTTTTTGATTGGTTTTTTAAATTCTAAAAGATCTTTGACTATGACAGTAGCATGATCCCCTACACGTTCTATGTTCTTAACAATAAGTCTGTATCCAAGACAACTTCTTGCATTTTCAATTCCCATATCCTTTAGCATATGTTCATTTTGAATTGCAATCTTTAGTTGTCGTATGATATAGAAACTAAATCTATCTACTTCATCATCACTGTTTATCACTTCTTTTGCTAATTCAAAATTTGCTTCTTCATGTGCTAACAATGCATCATTTTGCATGGATTTTGCAATGATTAGCATGCGTTTTAACGCTCCATCTACAGAAAGTTCAAACAAATTTATCAATACCTGAATGGTAATACCTTCTATAGAATCTGCAATGATTTCAGTTCCCATTAGAATTCCTTTTACTGCATCCTTTACTGCATTTCGTTGATCTGGTTTTAATCTTCCTGATTTTGGTTTTACATTTATGGTGCTAAAACCTAGTAAATAAAGTGAAATAAGTTTTCTGACAATTGCAGAGCTTTTATCATCGGGTTTAATTTCAAATGTTGCTTCTTCGGTGTTAATTGATTTTGTATGGTGTTTTAATGGAGTAATTTGCAATGTAGTCGTACCTTGTCTTAAAACTGTAACCTGATCACCTTGTTTTAGACCCATGTCCATTATCCATTGCTTTGGTAATGAAACAATGTATGATGATTTTCCTGTAAACTGTATCTTCCGCATTTCCTCATTAGTTCCCATACCTCGCATAGTGTTTGCCATTCTATATAGTTATTCAAAATTACTATATAGTAATACTTGGTGTGCAAAAACAATTAGAACCCAATAACTTGATTATCTAACATTGGATTCGATTCTTAAAATCAAACATACTTTGGATGCATTGTTTGGAACTGGAGTTTCAAGATATTTGCCAAAAGAAATCAAGATTACCTATTCAAAAAGAACGGGAAGAATACAACACGTCTACAAAAATGAAAATCTTCTTTGTACTTTGCGAATAGATGGGGGATTTGCAATTACACCATACTTTGCACAATTATTACTAAAAAGTAAGAAATTTCGAGAAAACTGTCTTGAAGTAGATGATGATTCCAAGACTTTTGTGGAAAAGGGCAACTCCGTTTTCTGTAAACACGTTATATGGTGTGGCAAAAACATCCTAATCGGTGCTGACGTGCCTATTCTTTACAAAGGTACAGTGATTGCAGTAGGAAGGGCAATTCTTTCCTCAAGAATGATACTATCTCTAAAACGAGGGGTAGCGATCAAAGTCAGAGATAGTTTAAAAAGTCCAGACTAGTCAACTGATTACATATGATGCGTGGCGGAAATCGCGAAATGCGCAGAATGCTAGACAAGATGGGTCTCGAAATGAAGGAAATTACTAATGTACAAGAGGTAATCATTAAAACCGACAAAAAAGAAATCATAATAATAAAACCATCTGTATCAGAGATGAAGGCAAAAGACAACTCTATTTTTCAAGTAATAGCTGAAAGTTATGAAGAAAGGGAACTTGAGGTACCAGTATTTAGCCAAGAAGATATCATGCTTGTAGCTCAACAAGCTAACGTTTCTCAAGAAGCTGCAAATAATGCATTAATAGAGGCAAAAGGAGATCTTGCAAGAGCAATTCTATTACTTACAACTAAATAGAATATCAATATCCGAACTTCAAAATATGTTAATAAGATTATCATCAACTATTATTCATAATTTTTGATTAAAAATAATGCGGAGTGCGGGATTTGAACCCGCGACCTTCAGCTTGGGAAGCTGACGTCGTGCCGGGCTGGACTAACTCCGCCAATCCAGATCAAAGACCTAACATTATATAGTTTAATTACAAAAAATATACATGGATGCAAAATGTCCAGAGTGCGATAAGGTAGCTGTACTTGATGATGATATCACAAATGTAAAATGTCCCCATTGTGGGTTTGAAGCAAATTATGATGATTACTTGAAATTAATGAAGGAAAGAGTTGGCGGTATGGTAGAAAATTTCAATCCTGATAGAACTGGATTTTAAATTACCAAAACGAACCTTTGTCAGAACAATCAAGATGCGCTCCACAATTTGTACAAATCATATGACATGCTTGCATTGAGATCATTGTATTTTCACATTTAGGGCATTTGATTTCTTCTTTCATAGTATGGTTTTGTATTTCGTAATTTTAAAAGATTTAGGTACAAAGATTAATTAATAGTGTAAAGACTTTTTCAAAATAATTGGCAACATTCAAGCTTACAATATCTGATAAAAAAGGAAAATCTATTACAAGAGAGCTGAAAGAAAAGGATGCAAATCCACTTTTAGGTTTACAAATAGGAAATGAATTAGATGCAGCAATTGTAGGTCAAGCAGGTAAGATCCGAATTACTGGTGGGAGTGACAAATCAGGAGTTCCATTGAGAGGAGATATTCATGGTGGAGCACGAAAATACATCCTATTATCAAAAGGGGTTGGTTTACATGATGCCGAGAAAGGACAACGTTTTCGTAAACTTATCCGAGGTAATACAATTACTGAAGAGGCATATCAAATTAACTGCTCATTAGATGGTGAATTAAAAATTGATGAAGCGCCACCAGCTCCAACCGAAGAAAAAAAGGAAGCAGTAGACAAACCAAAAAAGGCATAAGTTAACATAGCCGATTTTTAAAACTTGAGTGTGCATTGGAAAGAAACACTTCCTGATTGGTATATCAAAAAATACGGACATCAACCATGCGTTAACATTGGTACTGCTGGACATGTAGATCATGGAAAGACAACTCTCATACAAGCTCTTACTGGCATTTGGACCAGTGCTCATAGTGAAGAACTAAAACGTGGAATTACCATTCGTGTTGGCTATGCAGATGCTGCATTTTACAAATGTAAAAACTGTCAACCTCCTTTAGGATATTCGGTTACACCAAAATGCAATAACTGCGGAAAAGAAAGTGAATTAACAAGGGTAGTAAGTTTCGTGGATAGCCCAGGTCATGAAAGCTTAATGGCAAACATGCTTTCAGGCTCAGCTCTTATTGATGGTGCTTTACTTGTAATAGCAGCAAACGAAAAGGTGCCACAACCACAAACTAAAGAACATCTACTTGCATTGCAGACACTTGGAATTCAGCAAATCGTGATTGCACAAAACAAAGCAGATCTAGTTTCATACGAAGATGCAATGACAAATTACTCTGATATTGTAAAATTTGTTAAAGGTACTAATGCTATTAAAGCACCAATAATTCCAATCTCCGCACAATCAAAACTTAACATTGACGCATTAATTGGAGCTATAGAATCCACCATTGAGACTCCTAAAAGAGACGAGTCAAAACCAACAGTAATGCACGTGTTACGTTCATTTGATGTTAACAAACCTGGTACTAAAATAAAGAGCATAAAAGGCGGTGTTATAGGAGGAAGTGTAATTCAAGGATATTTCAAAGTAGGAGATGAAATTGAAATAAAACCTGGCCTTGCTAACGAGAAAAATGGTAGCTATGAACCAATAATGACAGAGATCTCTTCTCTTGGTACAGGTGCAGGTCTTGTAGATGAAGTCAAACCTGGTGGTTTAGTTGCAATAGGTACAAAACTTGATCCATCAATGACACGAAGCGATTCATTGATTGGTTCGGTTATTGGAAAACCAAGTACATTACCTGAAAATTCCTCTACTGCAAAACTAGAGATAAATCTATTTGACACTGCAGTAGGTTCAGCTGATGAAATAAAAGTTTCATCTGTTCAAGTGGGTGAATCATTAAGACTTAGTGTAGGAACTGCTCCTGTTCTTTCCAAAGTAACCAGTGTAAGAGGTGAAAGAATAGATGTACAATTTAGAAGACCAGTATGTTTGTTTGAAAAAGGCAGGGTAGCAATAAGTAGAAGAATTCAAGAAAGATGGAGATTAATTGGAGCGGGTACTGTAGTTGGTTGAAGTTGTATGCGACACTAGTTTTTTAATGATTCTTGCGTCAAAAAATGTCAAGAATATATCAAATCTTGATACAGAGATTGGAGCAATTGAATTTACCGTCCCTGATATGGTTATAAGCGAACTTGAAAGACTCTCAAAAGATGCAAATCTTAAAAAAAAACTTCCGCTATTAATGCACTAGAAATAATAAAAAATTTTAAAAAGATTTCAATTTCAGGAAATGATGTAGATGACGCTCTGGTATCCTATGCAAAAAAATATCATGGAATCATAGCAACGGTAGATGTGGAGTTGAAAAAAAGGATAAAAAACTTTGGCTCTGTTATTTCTTTATCTAATGATAAAATCGTTCTTGAACCAAGTAAGATTTAACTCTAACAAAAATTATAACCTAAAACATGTTTGAATACAATGGAATTAAAATAAGATGGTATGGTCACGATACCTTTACACTAGAAAAATCAATTATCATCTGTACAGATCCATACAAATTATCCAGAATTTTTCATCCTGACATTATACTAATTTCACATAATCATTTTGATCATATGAGTTTGGATGATCTAAAAAAAATCTCAACTAATAATACTATAATTGTTGCAGCAAAAGAATGCATAGAACAACTTAGTAAAATTCCTTCAAAAGAAAAAATTGGTCTTAGTCTAGGACAAGAAAAAATAATAAACAATATAAAAATTAAAGCTGTTCCTGCATACAACGTTGATAAGATTAATCCAGATACTCACAAACCATTTCATCCAAAAGAAGACAACAAAGTTGGCTATGTCATAAGTATAGACAAAACATCAATCTATCATACTGGTGACTCGGATCTTATTCCAGAAATGACTGATCTAAAACCAGATGTTTTACTTATTCCAGTAAGCGGAACTTATGTTATGACTGCAAAGGAGGCTGCAAAAGCAGTAGAAAAAATAAAACCAAAAATAGCAATCCCAATGCATTATGGCACATTGGTTGGTAGTGACGCTGATGCAAAAGAATTCAAAGATACAGTAAAATCATGTGAAGTACACATTCTTACAAAAGAGTAATAAGCAGAGTAAATTTCACACATTTTAGTTGATTTCAAACCTTAAATTATTTAAAGTTGGAGCATTTGAGTTTCATCTACACCATCTTTTAATTATTGGGATTCTAGCGATATCATTTTCGATTTCTGTCATGGTCCGTTCTCAAGCAGCTGATTACGGTTTCCAATTAAATGAGTTTGATCCTTTCTTTAACTTTAGAGCAACACAATATCTCTTAGATCACGGTATAAACGCTTATGTTCATTGGCATGATACGATGAGCTGGTACCCAAACGGTAGAGATGTTTATTCAACATCTCAAGTTCCTTTGCATTTTACAGCAGCATTTTTATTCAAAATTTTTGGCGCTGGTTCAAGTCTTTATGATTTTACAATAATATTTCCTGTTGTTTTTGGTTCACTTACCGTTGTTATCGTATTTGCGCTCGTACGAATTATGGGAGGTACAACAGCTGGTCTTTTTGCATCGCTGTTTTTCGCATTATCTCCACCAATAATAGTGAGAGGAACAATTGGATGGTTTAAATCAGAACCATTAGGACTTTTTTATGGTCTCCTAGGGTTATACCTATTTCTTAGCGGATTAAAATCACAAAACCGAAAGATTGCTGTTGGAAAATTAATTGGCGGAGGCTTGTTTTTAGCTATTGGCTTTGCTTCATGGGGTGGTGTTGAATTCTTCCTTATGCCTTTGGCATTATTCATTATTGCCCTTCCATTTATCAGAAAAGATCACAAATTCTTGCTATGGGCCATACCTCTCTTTGTAGCTGTGACACTGGCAATTTCTGGTGGATTTGCAAGACCTGGGATTAGTTTTGTATTAGGAATACGTGGATTTGCACTCATTGGACCAACAATATTTCTTATCGCAATGATATTTATCCAGAAATTTAGTAGGCAAGGAACAGCATTACGTAATAGCTTGGCAATTTTAGGAGGATCTATTATTGCAGGTGTTGCAATAATTTTTTCAAATATACTTCATGCTCCAAGCTTCCGTTACCTTAATGCAATAAATCCATTCCTTACATCTCAAGATGCTCTGGTTGACTCTGTAGCAGAACATGCTACGCCAAATCTTACTCAAAACTTTACCTATTTTTCAGTACTCATGTTATTTGCTGGCTTGGGAATCTGGCTTATTTTTAGAAAAAGATCTGAAAATCAGAATTCTTTACCAATAGGAATTAAAAATGAAATGACTATCTTTGCTTTAATAATTGGCATTGTTGGAGCTTATGCAGGAGGAACTTTTGCAAGATTAGATCTTCTAACTGGTACTTCTGTCATAATACTTGCATCAATTGGATTAGCTGCTATAACATCTGAAATCTTAAAGAAACGAACACTAGTAAAACCATCTGAAATCTCAAAGAAAGGAACACAAGGAAAATCATCTGATAATTCAAAGAAAGGAACAACCCAAAGTAAAAAATCAACATATGCTTTAGGAATGTTTGCAAGCATATCATATGTAGTAGTTATAGTGGCTTTACTTTTAGTACCAACTATTTATCCAGCAAATGGAAACTGGATTGCAATAACAAAATCCCCGCCTACGATTCTTAATGGTGGTTCTAATTATGCGATTTCTACTAATGATTGGCCAGCAACTTTGGATTGGATAAAAAACAATACCCCGACAAACTCAGTTATAGCGTCTTGGTGGGATTATGGATATTGGATTCAAACACTAGGAGGAAGGACAACACTTGCAGATAATGCTACTCTTGATACAAATACAATAGCTAAGATAGCAAAAATATTTCTAAGTTCACCTGATGATGCATGGAAGATGTTACATGATTGGGGAGCTAACTATGTTCTTGTGTATGTAGTAGGACAAGAATTTTCCTCAAATGGACAACAACTTTACGTGCTTGGAGGCGGTGGAGATGAAAGTAAAAAACAATGGTTTATGAAAATTGCAGGTGAAGATTCATCAAAATTCCTTCAAGATGATCAATTTACACCAACTGATTATTTCTGGCAAAACACTTTGTTAGGAAAAATGTTCCCATTTACACCAGTGACTTATTTTGATCCAAATACTCATGTACAATCAGCCACTTATCAATCTGGATACATCACTGTTTATTCTAAAACAATCAAGTATCCAGTAGATGGTAACGGTCCACTACAACTTGTCTACTCATCACCAAGTCTTAATAGCAATAGTTCTGGAATTGTTTCAGGAGTTTTACTCTATAAAGTAAATCCAA
>Ga0070732_10001094_pt1 | contig 15095 bp, 12 predicted proteins | sample Coa_R1_5_FD_66449 | JGI IMG/M metagenome (GOLD analysis project Ga0070732, IMG submission 66449) | Surface soil microbial communities from Centralia Pennsylvania, which are recovering from an underground coalmine fire - Coalmine... | ecosystem: Environmental > Terrestrial > Soil > Unclassified ...
AGGCCGGCGGCTCCGGGTTGCAGGCAGCGATCCCATTTATTGAGTACGAAGGCAAAAGCTCGCCGCTTGCGATGCTCCAAGAATAGTTCCCAGCCTAGCTGATCATGGTATTTCTCCTGCGAGCCGACGTAGAGCACGATGTCCGCAATCGGCAGCAGGTTTTTCAACTTCTCGCGGTTGGCGAAATCGTTTGAGTCGAGGTCCGGCGTATCGACGATCACCTTGTCAATCAGGGTCTCACGGTCATGATGCTGCAACCGGCAGGCGCGCAGGGCAGGATCGAGCCGTTCCGCCTTGATCGACTGATGAAAATACACGACCGGGTCGCGCGTCGTGGGTCGGGTATAGGAAGCTTGTGCAATGGGGGCGCCGGCCAGAGCATTCAAGAGCGTCGACTTGCCGACGCCAGTGCCGCCCATGAGCATAATGACGAGCATTGGCCGGTCCACGTCGAGATCATCGGCCTTGCGGCGCAAGTCGGTGACAATGCCTTCGAGCGTCGCTTTGCGGATGAGATCGAACTGGTATTTGCGTTCCGTATCGAGGCAGGCGCGGAGCTTGGCTTCCAGCGAACGCAAGAGTGGAGAGAGCGTGCGCAAGAGCGGAGCGGCAGTCGTGGTTTCGGTCGTCGTCATACGCTCTCATTTCACCGACTGGCGCGAAAACATCAAGGGGGAGACGCATTTAACCCCCCCGACCCCCTTCCCTAAGAGGGAAGGGGGAGAAGACAATTCCCCCTTCCCTCTTAGGGAAGGGGGTTAGGGGGTTAGGTTGTCTTTTCGCACCGCCTGATGCAAGTCTTTGATCGCTGCCGGAATGCGTTGCAACACTTGCTGCAAGCGTTCGAACGACGAACCGCCCGACACCGGCCATTGCAGCAGCCATTCGGCCATGGGGGCCGACACGAAGCGCTGGGCCAAAGCCTGCTGCCGACGGCGGGCCTGCTCGCGCTGGCCATCGACATATTGCTTGCCGAAGAACTCCACCAACGCCTGGGTCATCGACACTGCCATCGGCACCACGACCACGTTCCACCATATGTGGCCCAGGCCGAGGGCCGCGAACGAAGCCCCAACGGCGGCGATGTCCAGGGCCAACTTCCCCGTGCGCAAGGAATAAAGCAGCCCCGGCTTCTTTTCCAAATCGGCGTAAATGGCCCGGGCGATCTGATCGACTTCATTGGCCTGCTGCAACTGCATTTCTCGAAATAGCTCTTCGAAGCGTTTCTTCGCGCCTTCTTGTAGGCTACCGTCAAAGCCTTTGGCCAGGTGATCCCAGAGCGGATGCTGGCCCGAACGCCGAAGCGCTTGAGCCCGCATTTGATCGAGCCAGCCGTTGAGCGCGGTCTCCATTACCGGCCGCTCGGGCATCTGCGGGCTTTCCGGCCGCGTGAACTGCTTGCGGAAGAAGTTACCGATCATGCGGAAGGGAGTCCGGATAATGTACAGCGCGTCGCTTATGAATTTGCCGACGCCGGGAAGCTCGAGCAAGTCGATGAGGCGCACCATCGCTTCGTCGAAGCGGTGGAAGCGCTCGCCCATGAGGAATTCTTTGTAATAACGTGCATCGAAGTTTCCCTCGCCATTCAAGACTAGCGAGCGCCAAATTTCGAGCGCGGCCAAGTCATTTCGTGCCACCGCTAGAAAACCGTCGGCTCCGGTGGCGAGGAAATGCATTGCCGAGCGCACCGTGCGTTGGCGAGCCGTGGCCGGCGGATCGCCCAAGACCGAGACCTGGTTCAGCAGCGGGATACGAAACTTGCTCGCTTTCCCTCCTGGGTCGGCAAGCTCTTCAGGGGAAAGCGATGGAATGGCGATCAGCGCCGCCATTTTGCCCGGCAATTTGCCGAGCACTTCCTTTTGAAAATGTTGAAGGAGGGCCTCCGCGTTTTCCGGCTTCATTTTGGTTAGGACGACGACGACCGATTTCCCGGCTTCGAGCAGCAAATGCATGAACTGTGTCGGCACGGCATCGTTGTAGCGCTCGTCGGAGGCGACGTAGACGACTACGTCGGCCAGGCCGCAGACTTCGAGGAGGCGCGGCACGTAGCCCGTTGCCGCCCAGGTGGTCATGTCGGGGCAATCCCACACAACGAAGTCCTGAAGCAAGCTGAAGCCGGGCGGCGGGGCGACGCGGCGAAGCTGGTACACGTCTTCATCGAGATTCGACGGCGTGGGCTGTGCTAGGCGCTGAAGCGCGCCGAGATAGCCGACCGTGGCCGGCCAGGACTCATTGCGGTTTGCATCACCGTAAGCCACCGGATGGCGGGTGAAACCGGCCTGCGGATTGGCTTCCGCTACATTCGTTCCCAGCAGGAAATTGACGACGGTACTTTTGCCCGAGCCGGCCCCGCCCACGACGACGATATGCAATGGCGTGGGCGGTTGTCGCTCCAAATACGGCCCAATAGTGTTGCGCACCAGGGCCGAGGCGAGGCGCAATTGCGCGGCTTGCGGCGCAAGGTCGGGCTGCCGGCGCGTATGCTCTTCCAACCAGGACAGGTCATCGCCCAGTTGGATGCAGACAGCCCGCGTATCGACCGGTTGCATCAGCGGTTGCGGAGTGGACATCTAAGAGTACTTCGAGTTTCCGAATATACCATTGTAGCGGACAAGATTGGAATCTTGTCCCACAGCCATTGTGGGACAAGATTCTAATCTTGTCCGAAGCGATCAGACAAGATTGGAATCTTGTCCCACGCGCCGGTCCAGAGCAAAATCCGTCAGCGGAACGGAAGTGGGCCGATCTTGCAGCAATTCCGACATGATGAGCCCTGTTGCCGGGGAAGTGGTAATGCCGGAGCGGAAGTGCCCGGCCGCCAGGTACAGATTCTGTGTGCCGGGAACTAGGCCGAGATAGGGCAGGCCATCCGGAGTGCCGGGCCGCAAACCGGCCCAGGTGCGCTCGACGGCTACACGCTCCAATGCCGGCACAAAAGTGCGGGCCATGCGCGTGAGCTTTTCCACGGCTTCCGGCGTGTTTTCCTTCACGAAGCCGACATTTTCTTCCGTCGCGCCGGCCAAGATGCGGCCATCGGCGCGCGGCACTAGATAATTCTTGCCTTGCATAAGGATCGTATGAAACAAAGGTTGGAACGTGTTGAACAGGACGATTTGCCCGCGCACAGGATGAATATGGAGTTTGCAACCGAATGCTTTCAAAAGCTGATCGCTCCAAGCACCGGCGCAGAGAAGGAACCGGTCGGCCGTCCGACGTTCGTTCTGGCAAACGACAGCCGTTACTTTGTCGGCGTTAACCTCCAGTTCTTCTATCGCACAACGGGGAATCAAGTCGACGCCGCGCAGCCGGCACGCCGCGACCAGTGCCCGAACATGCCGGGGATTCCGCACTTGCGCCATGCCCGGAAGATAATAACCAGCTTCCGGCGGCTCAAATGCAATCTCGTGGGCGAACAACTCATCCCGCGAAAATCTGGCGAATGATATGCCTTCTTCCTGCCAAGCTTGGATCGTGGCTTCGTCGACGCCGGATTCCAATTCAATGCCGCCGCAGAGAATGTAACCGTTGTCGATGCCGGTTTCGTCGCGGAGTTCCGCCGATAAGGATGGAAACACACGCGCGCTAAGGGCGCGCAGTTTGTCGAAGCCGGATTTGGCGTGCTCGAAATTGCCGTCGGAGACGATGCCGGCGCCGGCCCACGACGATTCTTGACCGAATTCGCCGCGATCCACCATGGTGACGTGTACGCCGTCTTTGGCCAGGAAATACGCGGTGGTTAGGCCGATGACGCCGCCGCCGATAATAAGCACTTCACATTGCGCGCCCATGCGGGTTTTTATAGGACATATAGCCCGTATACGTCCTATAGGGCCGGCTTAGGATTTCTCCAAACGATAGAACTTCGCGGCATTATCGTAGAAGAGCTTCTTCTGCTCTTCAGGCGGCCGCTCTTTCACGATGCTTTTCAGTGCTTCCACCCACTGGCGATACGTGGCGGCCAGCGTGCACACCGGCCAATCGCCGCCGAACATCACGCGCTCCGGGCCGAAGACTTCCAGCACGTGATTGATGATCGGCGCCAAATCATCGACCTTCCATTCGCCCGGCTTCGCCGAGGCCACGATTCCGGAAACCTTACCGACCACATTTTTGCGCTTCGCCAACTCGGTCATATCGCGTTTCCACTGCGTGTGATCCTTGTTGGTCACCGGCTCGTTGCCGCAATGGTCGAGGATGAAGCGCGTGTCGGGGCAGGCATCGATCAGCTTGGTGGCGTCGGGCAATTCCGGGGCACGCATGCAAAGATCAAAACTCAGGCCGAGCGTACCGAGCAGCTGAATGCCCTTGATGAATTCCTTCGTGAGGCAATAGCCGGACGGCGTTGATTCGCCGTGCAGCACCTGCCGAATGCCCTTGATGTATTTGTTGTCGCGCAGCGGCGTAACGTAGGCTTTGAAGCCGTCGCTATTGGGCCGCCCGGAAACCACGGCCGCGACTGTGGGCGTTTCCTTACTCTTGCAGAGCTCGGTAATGTACTCCACTTCTTCCGGCTGCTGCTTCGGATCGACATCGACTTCCATGTAGACTGCTTTCACCACGTTCAGCCCATGGGTGGCCTTGGCATAATCGGAAGGGAGGTAGCTATGATTTATCGGTGCATCGGGCTTGATCCAGGGCAGGCGGAATTTCTTCAGGTCCCACAGGTGCTGGTGAGTATCGACAATGGGCAACGCGGAATTTGGCTCGTCGGCAGTGGCGAGCGCTGCTGAGCCAGCAATTGCGAGCGAAGTTCCGAGAAATTCACGGCGATTCATGGTGGGTCCTTTTGAAAACGAACATGAGCTACGAGCACGCAGCGCAAGCAAGTGCTCATTTTTCACTTGCTTGCGCGTCGTGCTCAGGAGTCAGCTCCCGTTCGAGCGAGTTCGACGCCTTTGGTCGTAATGTAATACTTGGCAAGCAGGTTTGGCATCTCCCAGGCGGGCATAGAAGCGGGATTCTTCAGGTAGCCGAGAAATTCGTTTACGACTCGGCCGAAGTGGGCCTCGTGGCCGATACGCAAAGCTTTTGGTATGTCGATGCGAAACCTGCTCCCATTATCGAACAGAGTTACGCCTGGATAGGCCTTCGCATTATTCTCTATCCAACGCCAAAGCTCGCGGCGCGTCTCGGATGGCCCGCATTCCACCGGGATAACCCAAAGCTCAGGGCGGCTACCAAGAAAATGGTCCTGGCGAATTTGCACCGTGGCACGTGTCCCGCGAATTGTGGATTCAAGGGTGTCACCGGAAACGGGCGACGCCTCAGCGCTCCAAAGTGTTTCCAGGCCAACATGAATTCCGTTTACGGAATACGAAACGCGATTGTTGCAAAAGTACTCAAGTTTGCCGGCGCGCACATTTGCCCGCAAGTTCTTGGGGAAATCCGCCTCGCCTGTAAGCAATTGGAAGTCCTCTCGGCTAATCAGATTCGGTGAACGCTGCGCTTGGTGCACGTCGACGTTGGTCAGCAGGTTGATGGCCTGGTCGGGGAATAATATCCAGTTAACCAGATCCACCAAATGAGTGGCGACATCGGCCAACCCTTCGCCCTGCTGTTCAACGTCAAAGAACCAGGAGGGACGGCGTAACGGGTGTCCGGCCACAAGTTTCATGAGAGCGTGAACGCTCCTGATTTGCACGACGTTACCGTCACTGCCGCGCTGCAACTTCCCGAATACTGCGCGATCGCGAATCAACTCCCGTTGCAAAATGTTGGTGATCTCGAAACGCTCGGTCATCATGTCATAAATCACCCGTTTGTTTTTCAGAGCTAATTGCACTAGCTGTTCGAGCTTTGGAAAATCCTCATAACGAATAATCCATGGCTTGTCTGCAAGCACATGCAGCCCGGCTTCCACGGAGGCAAGCATGTAATCGATCTTCTGCCGATTGCGGCCAGAAATCATAACAACGTTTCCCGGCTTTTCCTTTAGCATGCGCACCAGGAAATCGGGCCGGGCGTGGACCTCAAGCTGCCAATATGTGGGATTGATCTCCCGGTTATTGAAGCTTGCCATTCGCTCCAGATGGCCCATCAAGTCCGTGCGGAACGGGGCATAGATGTGGACCGTTGGTGCAATCGCCGGGTGCATTTCCTTGTGCACAAGGGCCCCATGGAAATGGGCCGGATCGAGCGTCATGAAGCGAAAAGGTTCCACGGCAATTACTCCACGCGCGCAAACACCGCCTTCAAGTATCGCCCCTCCGGCACGTGCAACAAAAACGGATGATCCGCCGCGGCCCCACTGATGCGTAGCACTTGCAGTTGCCGGCCGGCTTGCCAGGCGGCTTTTCGTAGCGTTTCGAGGAACATTTCTTCGCTCACTAACCCAGTGCACGAGCAGGTCAGGAAGATTCCACCGGGGGCCACGGCTTGTAGGGCGAGGCGGTTCATGTCGAGGTATTTCTTCAAGGCCTGTTCCAGCGCTTCACGGTCGCGGGTCATTTTTGCCGGGTCGAGCACCACCACATCGAAACGCTGACCGCTAGGCAGCACGTCCCGGAGCCAAGCGAACAGGTCGGCTTGCACATAGCGGACTTGAGCTTGATTCAGATTGGCATTTTGCTTGGCCAGCGCAATCGCTTCCTCGTCGAGATCGATGCCGATGGCTTCGCTGGCCTCGCCGAGCGATTTGGCGTAAACCGAAAAGCCGCCGCTATTGCAGCAAAGATCGAGCACTTTTTTTCCTTTGCAGAATTCCGACAGCGTCTTGCGATTTTCGCGCTGATCGAGAAAGAAGCCGGTCTTGTGCTTGCTGCCGGGGGCGACACGGAAGCGCAGACCATGCTCCTGAATCAGCGTTGGGTTCGGCGGCTCCATTGGCCGCAAGTCGAACGATTCCTGCTTCTGAACATGCTCTTCGGCAAACCAGTAGTACCGTGCGCCGGGGAAACGCTCGAGCAGCAGATCGCGGATCGTTTCGCGGAAGCGGAACATGCCGGCCGAGAAGAATTCCAACACGATGATGTCGGCGAAGCGATCGACCACCAGGCCGCTCAAGCCGTCTGCTTCGGAATGGACGATGCGGTAAGCATTCGTGACCGATTCCAGATTCAACCAATCGCGTCGGAGGGCCAAAGCCCGATCAAGCATGCGGCCAAAGAACGCGGCATCGATGGCTTCTTGCGGATTGGTCGTGAGCATCCGCAGGGTAATGCGCGAATGGCCGTTGTAGAAGCCGCGGCCTACCCAGGTGCCGTCGCGATCCAGGACTTCCACGACGCTGCCGGGCGGAATGCGCTCCGCTGGCTTCTCCACCATCTTGCGGAAGATCCACGGATGCCAGGATTTGCGGGCGATCAGCAAGCGAACTTGCGGTGGCGCAAGGGACATGGCGATAGTCTATGTTGCTATGTGGTGGGGGCACAGGATTGGGAGAAATCAGAAGCCAAGGGAAGTGCAGTGACGCGTAATTCTCATTCGCCGCGGCCGTTAGCCCGCAGCGCAAGCGAGGAATGCTCTTCGCCCTCGCTGGCGCTGCGGGCTAACTTGGAGAGATGTCGAATCACTTGGCAATCAAATGTGCGCGCAGCTCGGTCATGAACTTCTCGCAGCGCTGTTTCCATTTGGTGCCGGCGATCAAAGGATTCGCGTGCATCGGCTTCATGACCACCGTGATATTTAACGTGCTCTTCAGCGCGCTATTACCGCGTTCCATGTATAAGAGCAAGTCGATTGGCTCTTCGTCGATTGGGACTAGCCGGCGTTCACTCGACTTGCCGCCGCTCAGCCAGCGCATCAAGGTCGAATCGGAAAGTTCGGTCTTTGCGCTGCGCGCTTCTTCACCGAGCTGAACGCGGATCTTTCCTGGTTGGCTATCCAGAATGCGACCGCCCACGTCTTCCACAAAACCGCGAAGCTTGACCACGGCAATCGGTTCCGGCATCCAGGCGTCGAAGCGCTCAACCAGCGCGTTCGGATGATTTGTCAATGCCTGATCGACGGCGGATGGTTTTGCGGCGGCCGGCTGCGAATTACTTTGCGATTGCCAGAGGCCGTTGTCCGGCAAACCCTTGCCTAGCGCCTCAAAAAAGCGCTTCGCGACTTCCTGGGCCGACTGGGGCCGCTCGTTGGGGTACTTGGCCAGGCAATGGTGGACGACGCTCTCGACACGCGGCGAGATGCTATGGCCAGGCAACACTTGCGCAAAGCGCGGCGGCGCGGTGCTTACATGTGCCTTCAGGATTGCCTCGACGTCTTCAAAGTAAAACGGCGGCTTGCCGGTAAGCATCTCGAAGAGCAGGACGCCCAGGCTGTAGATATCGGCCCGATGATCGACCGAGTCGCCGCGGGTGGATTCCGGCGCCATATAAACCGGCGTGCCACACGTGAACGCTTCCTTGGATCCGCGCAGCTTTTCGAGCGAAATGTGCGGCGCCCGGTTAATCTGCGCGAGCCCGAAGTCCATGACCTTTGCCGTTTCCCTGTCGCTGCCCGCATTCAGGACCATCATGTTTGCCGGCTTGAGGTCGCGATGCACGATGCTGTGCGCGTGGCCGGCGTTCAGAGCCTGGCAAATGGGGAGCAGCAGCCGGCCTACATGTTCGACCGCAAGACGCTTCTGCCGATGCAGTAAATCTTCCAGCGTGATGCCGGGAATGAACTCCATGACCAGACAGGGGCCGCAGCGCTCGCGCGCGGAAGCGTCGAGCAGACCCACCACGCACGGGTGGCGCAACTGGGTCAGCGATTCTACTTCCTGTTCGAATAATTGCTTGAAGAGTGGGTCGCGGGTAACTTCGGGGTGGATTACTTTGACCACAACCATGCGTGGCTCGCGCTGATCGCGCGCGAGGTAAACTGTGCCCATGCTGCCTTTGCCCAGCAGCGACTGGATCATGTAGCGCTGAAGTACAACTGCGCCCACCATGCGAACCCTGCTTTCGTGCAGGAAACCGAGGACCGAGCACACCAAGAGCGGCGACGGAAACCGCATCTTCGCGGCAAATCCGATTCGGGCGGCACAATCGGAAGGGGGTATGCAAAAGTCTGGTGCGCTTTCGGTTGACTGTCAAGCGATTTTGGTCGGTATGAGACCGTTTGTAATTCTGCGTTCCGGAGGCCAAGTGCCCATTGGGAAGCTAGGAGGCGGCGCGTTTCGTTTCCATTTCAGCAAAAGAAAGACACCCCCCGTGAAACGAAACGCTTTTTCGTGAAATCAAACGCATTTTTCAGTGACTTTCCACCATTCGGAACGTACACTGCGGATCGCGCGCAGCGGCCAAAAGTCAGCAACAAGCGCAATTCATGATGATTCCTCCCGCCATACGCAACCTCAGCGGCAAGCACATCCCCCAACATCGAAGCGGCACACAGCTCAGCCGAATTGCGCCTGAAGGAGGAACTATGAACGAAGTCTGGAACTTGGCCTACGATTTGCACGAGACGAAAATGGCAGGCGCGTCTGCCATTCCCCAAATGGTCTTGGGCGCTAATAATGCTATACAGAGATAGCGCAATGTGAGGTGAGCGCCTACGGCAAACAGCCGGGAAGGCGCGGGCAAGGAGCGAACATGCTCAGATCATGGAAAATCGGCCGAGTTTTCGGCATCGACATATATATCCACTGGAGTTTCGTGATTCTGTTTTTTCTCGCCATATGGCAATACAGCCCACATGGCGTCGCGCCCACGGTTTTGACTCTGCTGTTGGTACCCGCCTTGTTGCTTTTCGTCTTGTTACATGAGTACGGCCATGCGCTTACGGCTCGGATGTTTGGAATTGGCACTCGCGATATTACGCTTTACCCGCTCGGTGGGGTGGCTCGTCTGGAAAAGATGAGCGAAGTGCCAATCGAGGAGATCATCATTTCGCTGGCCGGCCCGGCAGTCAACTTGGTGCTGGCAATTCTGTTCGGGCTAAGCTTTCTTGCACTTGGCTTCGACGGAACGCTTTTGGGCGACCTCAAAAATGGTGGGCCCACCTCGGTGCCGGAGTACCTATTCTTGTTGACCATCATGAACGTCGGATTGTTGCTGTTCAACCTGATCCCGGCGTTCCCGATGGATGGCGGACGGATCTTCCGCGCCTTTCTCGCTCTTTTTCTGCCGAGAATTGCTGCGACGAAAGTGGCAGTTGGCGTCGGCATGGGATTCGCCGTTCTGTTTCTCTTAGGTGCATTTTCTGTTAACCCTGTGCTCCTCCTAATCGCCGTGTTTGTGCCGCTGGCCGGGATGATGGAACTGGCCATGCTCCAGCGCCAAGCGGAAATGCGCCGCCGGATGGTGTTCGAACATCCCTATGCCGCACATGACGTAGCCTGGGCATTGCCGGCCGATGCACTGCCGCCGGCGGGCCCTCCCGAGCCGAATTTCTCCGGCTACACCTGGGACCATCAATTGCACGCCTGGGTGGAATGGCAAAACGGCGCTCCGGTCCGATCGTGCCGGGCACACGGGTTGTAAGGGCTGCGCCGAAAATTCGGCCCGCATCTTTGGTAAAATGGGCAGGATCGTCGAATTCGATGCCTGCCGCGCACCCGGCATAACCGATCTTACTCCACGTCGATAATTTCGCGCCGGCGGATGCGGCGCTGCCAAGAGGCCAACAACCCATGGCCGAATACGCTGTTTCCGGCCTTGCCTACATTTGGAACATGCTACTCGACGCCATCGAAGGCCTGGGCGACTTTGCAGGCTTTTCGGGCCGCATGTTCATGTGGCTGGTGTTTCGTTTGCCGCGCTGGAGAACCTTTTTTCCGGTCAGCTACAGCATCGGGTACCAGAGCCTGTTCGTGGTGATGATAACCGGGTTTTTCATCGGTATGGTGCTGGCCGTGCAGACCGTGAGCCAGTTTACACGACTCGGCTTTTCGACCTGGACGGGCTCGATCATCAACGTCTCGGTCATCCGCGAGCTGGGCCCGGTGCTGGCGGCGACAATGTTGGCCGGTCGGATTGGAAGTTCCATGGCCGCGGAGCTGGCGACCATGCGCGTGAACGAACAGATCGACGCGCTGTCGTGCCTGGGAGTGAACCCGATCTATTACCTCGTAGTGCCGCGCTTTCTGGCCTGCGTGCTGCTGATTCCACTGCTAACCGCGGCGGCCGATATCGCCGGCATCTTCGGCGGCGCCTTGATCTGCATTCGCGTTTATGGAATCGAGGCGAACTTCTACTGGCAGCATAGTCAGGAGATCGTGGCGCTGTGGGACATCGGCACCGGGATGGTGAAGCCGATCTTCTTTGGGGGCGTGATTGCCCTCATTAGCTGCCATCGCGGCTTCCGCAGCGGGGCCGGCGCCGCGGGCGTGGGTCGCGCGGCGACGCAGGCCTTCGTGCTGTCGTTTGTGGCCATCCTGGCGCTGGACTTCCTCCTGGCGATCTTTTTGAACAGCCTGCACGATCGGTTGGGCGTGTTCTCGGGGTGAACGGAATGGCTTTTTTGAAGACCAACGTAACAAAGATTCGTTACGGTCGACGGAGGACGCACCTGGGCTTCGCAGCCCCCGAAGGGGGCGACCGATGGTAGCCAGGGGTGGAGCGCTAGCGCAACCCCTGGATAGGGTGACCAATGCGAAGGTTGGAAGCCCCGGAGGGGCGACAGAATCCTTCGCCCTTCCAGGGCTCTGTCAATCATGAGACGTCGTCAACCAGGGGTTGCGCTGCGCTTCACCCCTGGCTACCATCGGTCGCCGCTCCGCGGCTACAAAGTGGAACAGGTGGACCGGGCACAGTGAAGTTCATTGGAACGTTGCATGAGCGACCCCGTTGCTTCTGAGCCGCTGGTAGTGTTCGAAAATGTCCACGTGCAGTTTGGTTCGCAGCAGATTCTGCGGGCCATCAACCTCACGGTGCCGCGCAAGCAGACCGTTGTGATCCTGGGCGAGAGCGGTTGCGGCAAGACGGTAATGCTGAAGCTCATCGTGGGCCTGCTGCGGCCGACCGTTGGCCGCGTGCTATTCGACGGGAAAGTGCTGACCGACCTGAGCGATCGTGAGTTGACCAAGCAGCGGCTGCGCATCGGTTTCCTGTTCCAGGGTGCGGCTCTGTTCGATTCGCTCTCGGTGTTTGACAACGTGGCATTCGGCATGCGCTCGAATGGTGTGCCGGAATCGGAACTCGACGACCGGGTGCGCGAGCATCTGCGTGAAGTCGGTTTGGCAGCCGACGTGGTGAATAAGTTCCCCGCCGAGCTATCCGGCGGCATGCGCAAGCGCGTGGGCCTGGCCCGCGCGCTCGCACTCAGACCGGAAATCATGCTCTACGACGAGCCGACAACTGGCCTGGACCCGATCATGAGCGACGTAATCAATGAGTTGGTCATCCAGTGCCGGCAGCGTTACCCGGTCACAAGCGTGGTGGTCACCCACGACATGAAGACGGCGCTGAAAGTGGCCGACCGCGTGGTGATGCTGTATCCGCTAGCGCGCTTGCGGGACACGGATTCGCAGATTCTATTCGACGGCACGCCGGAAGAACTGCGGCAATGCTCGGATCCGCGCGTGCGACAGTTCGTGGAAGGCGACGCCCGCGGCCGCTTTGAGGCATTGGGCGGCGAAGGAGAGAGTTTGATGTTGCCGGCGCGGCAGGAGGAGTGAGTGGTGAGTGGTAACCCGCGGGGCTCGAAGCCTCGCCCCGCGGCTTGGAATTCGTTTACCACTCACCACTCACCAAGGAGTAAGCATGAGCGAGCGTGGACAAAAAATCCGATTGGGCGTTTTCGTCATCGGCTGCGTCCTGGCCATCGTCGTGCTCGTCATTCTCTTTGGCAAGCAGCCGGCGTTTCTCACCACGCGCGAGAAATACGTCGTCAAATTCAAGAATGCACCTGGCGTGGGTCCGGGCACGCCGGTCCGCATGTCGGGCGTCAAGATCGGCCAGGTCAGCGAATTGGAGCTAAAGCCGGACGAGAAGGGCAACCTGGCTGTCTTTGCAACGGTTCTCGTCGATAAAAAGTTTCTGCCGCGCGCAAACGAAACCCCCACCATTGGCCAATCGTTGCTCAGCGGTGACACATCCATCGACTTCGTTCCCGACCCGGAGAACAAGGATACATCGGTGCGCGATCCGGGCGTCGTTATTGAAGGCCGCAGCGCCTTCGATACCCGGCAGGCCGCGGTAGAGGTGCAGCGGCTGGTTCCGTCGGCCGAGCAATCGCTGGCCGAGATTCGCAAGTCGTTCGAAGGGATTCGCGACGTGACGCCGAAGATCAAGGATGCGGCTACGGAATTCGCGGCGCTGTCGCGCTCATTACGGGAAACGTTGCCGGAAGTACGCCAGACCAACGACAGCATCCGCAATCTCAGCGACACGACGCGAAACTTCATTCCCGAACTGAGCAAGTCGAATGACCGCATTTACATGGCAGCCAAGAACTGGAGCGACGCCGGCGAACGCGCCAACGTGATCTTGCAGACCAACGAGTCCAAGATCAACCGGACTATCGAGCACTTCGAGGAACTCAGCGACAATCTCAATAGAGTGGCTGTTAACCTCCATCAGATCATCAACGACGAGAACCAGAAGAAGATCAATCTGATTCTGAACAACACGGCCACAGCATCGCAACGGCTCGACTCGGTGGCGAATAATGCCGACCAGATGTTGAAAGACGGATCCAAGGCAATGAAGCGGGTGAGCGAATCGGCCGAGAAAGCGGATGAAGCGATTGACAATCTTCGCAAAGCGACGAAACCGCTTGCCGATCGAAGCGAGTCGATTACCCGCAATGCGGAGGAAACGCTGGCCCAGTTGAACCGGCTGATTCTGGAATTGCGGCAATTCACCGCGGCCGGCTCGCGGACCGACGGTTCGCTGGGAAAGCTGCTGAACGACCCATCGCTTTATAACAACTTGAACGACGCGTCGATCATGCTCGTGCGGACCATGCCGCGGATCGATAAGCTGCTGAACGACTTACAAGTGTTTGCCGACCAGATCGCCCGGCACCCGGAGAAGCTCGGCATCGGCGGGGCCGTGCACCCGAGCAGCGGCGTAAAGGAATCGCCGTTCGCCCCGACCCAGCCGAATGTGTATCCGAAGTAAACGCACAGACCCGCGAGGCTCGAAGACTCGCCTCACGGCTTGACTGTCCTAGTCGGGCTTGGCAAAGAGCTTCGCGGGGATTTCCGACGGGAAGCGGTATTCCGCGCCGTCGAGGTCCATCTTCACGCTGCCATCATTGATCTCCACCCATCGGGTCGGAAGCTGAATCCCTTCAAATCTCTTGTGGTCGGAAAGCAAGATTTGGTGCTCGATCGCGCCCACATGCGGCAATTTCCGCCGCAAAAACATCCGCACCAGCAAGTTGCTTTGAGCGTCAAAATCCAGCTCGATTTGAGGGTGATCCTTTTGCATGACTTTGATGGCCTTGGCGGGCTTGCCTCCCACCGACGTATCCGGAAGCGGCTTTAGAACGAGTTGCGGGTCGCGCAACGGAGTCAGTGTGAAGAGTGAGAAGATATAAAGCTGGGTTTGCAAATCCTCCAGCAGTTCGCCGGGAAGCTCACTGGTACTGGCGCCCGTACGCCACCAGCCGCCCGACGGATTGGACCAAACGTATGTCGTTTGGTTCGGCACGATCACCGTAGCATAGATTCGGTCGGGAAACGCGATTTGCCATTCCCGGTCGGTGGCAAATGGTGCTTGTTGCTCAACGTTGCTCTTACCGGTTTGCCGGCAAATCAAATAGTTGCGCATACGGGCGAGATTGTCGCCGCCGTGGGCACGAATGGCCAATTCGATCTGATTCTTGGCCTTCTCGGCCTCCTCCGCCGTAACGGGCTCGACGACGTTTTTTGGTTCCGTCGATTCCTTGAGCTTGGTGACGATGCCGCCGTTGCCGCCGCCGTTCGATGACGGGCAGCCGAGAAGAAAAGCGAGGCCGGAGATGGCGATGCCACGAAACAGGAACTTGCAGATAACGGCCCGGCGCATAACAAACCCTCAACAATAAGTATGACCGTGCGGCTTCATGCTCCACGGTCACGTTGTAGCAGGCAATCGAGCTAATTGTCCAGCGAAGGTTGTCGATCCGCCTTGCCGGGATGACGTCACCGGAGCTTCATTAGGCTGGAAAGCCTGGCCTGGTTGACCGTCCAGCGTAAAGCAGTGGGTTAGCCCGAAGCGCCAGCGAGGAACCGAGTAAACGCC
>Ga0070732_10001095_pt1 | contig 15093 bp, 8 predicted proteins | sample Coa_R1_5_FD_66449 | JGI IMG/M metagenome (GOLD analysis project Ga0070732, IMG submission 66449) | Surface soil microbial communities from Centralia Pennsylvania, which are recovering from an underground coalmine fire - Coalmine... | ecosystem: Environmental > Terrestrial > Soil > Unclassified ...
GAAACTCCGGATCCACCCATCATTCGAGCCTTCATTCTCTGAAATTGCCGACTTGAGGGAAGCGGAAGAGATTAATCTACAGGCGGATGAATCTATGAAACTGGCCGATGAAGTCGATCCCTTCGCTCAGGACGCCAAGCGCGCGTTTGTGGCGAGAACTCCCACGCAGAATCATGCAGCACGGATGCCTAAGATTCTGCGATCGCAGAGAAACTTCAAGATTTTCCTGACGCCCGAAGAAGCTGAGCGCTGGGTTTGTTCGTAAGGGGAAGTGCGGTTGCTACTGCTGCTTTTCTTTCGGGCGCTCGTAAGCCTTCTGCAAATACTTTCGTGCTTCTTCTAAGGCTCCGAAGGTGTTGTCGTTGGTCTGCAATGCCTGCCGGTATTGTCCGACTGCGCGCTCGCGCTGGCCGGTAATATCGAAGATTTTTCCCAGTTGCAAGCGGCTCCAGACTTCCGTCCAGCGGGGATCGCCGTCGCCGTCCAGCGCAGCGCGGTAAGCATTGGCCGAGGATTGATAGTTCCGCTGGAAGAAGAAAACTTCGGCGATGCGATAGTGCGCCAGTGAGCTGTTCTTATTGAGATCGAGCGCCTTGTTGAATTCGGTCAGCGCGCCCGAGAGATCTCCCTGCTGCTGCATTGCCATGCCACGCAGGACGGAAGAGCGCAGCTTCACATCGCTTGAATTGGTCAGAACGTGATGATCGGCGTCGACCGAGATGCGGCGCGGACGCCCGAAGGTCTCGACGGTGAATGGCGAATTCGTTCCTACGACCTCGATGCGCTTGTTTTCCGTTCGGCCGTCGGTATCGATTCGCAGGTCAACGGGCATGCGGAACAGGTCGAGGTCCTGCGCGATCTCACCGGTCACGCGGAACCCCGGCGCTTTCTCTTCCTTGACCTTGTCGTCGGCCTTATCGTCTTTGCTCGTTTGAGCCACTGTGGCTCCGCCAAGGCGGTACGTCGTGTATTTCACCTTGAACTCAGGTGCGCCTGTGGAGTCGAGCCACTGCGAGAAGAACCATGTGAGCTGATCGCCGTAATACTTCTCGGCAATGGCGCGGAAATCATCGGTGGTCGCTGATTTTCCTGCGAACTCAGATGCAAACTCGCGCATTGTCTTGTTGTATTTGTCTTCTCCGAGGACCCAGCGCAACATGTGCAGGATCATCCCTCCCTTGTCAGTGGTAAGCGATTGAAATTCGGTGGAGAAGGTATCAAGCTTGCTCGCGCTCGACAGCGGAACCGTGTCATAAGCGAGCGCGCCGACCGACATGTCTTTCACCGCTTCTTCCAGTCCCGCGGCCCCGGCGGCATTTTCTACGTACATCGCTTCCGAATACCGGGAGAATCCGTCACTGATCCACCAATCGTCCTTGCTCGCGGGATTCACGGACACTCCCCACCATTGGTGGGCGATGCCGTCCGCCAGCAGGCGATAGTTAGTCTTCTCCGTGATTGAGGAACTGGCGAGGCCGACCATCTCCGGAGCCCAGGCGTAGGGCAGCGTATCTGAAGGCAATTCGACGATGTTGAGCTTCGGCGTTGGTAGCGGGCCGTACAGGGTTGTGAAGTAGGTGAATTCCTGAACCACCGTTGTTGTGTAGGCCGGAGCCACGCTCTGATGCGTCGGCTTGAAGTAGACGTGAAGTTCCAATCCGGCTTCGTCGCTCTTGTACTCCTGAAAAACGCCAGCGACGATCGTGCCCGGAAAACTTGGCTTATCGGAAACGAAGGTGAAAGTTTTCGTCGGCAGAACCGTAGCTGCGGCTTTCTTGGCTGGAGCAACGTTGGAGACCGTAGCCTTGCCACTGCCAATGACCAGCATGTGCGCGGGCAAAGTAATGCTGATGGTCGAGGTGAAGCGATTCAGGCCGTAGCCGCTGACCGGGAACCAACGTCCGGCGTAAAAGAGATAGCTGGTGTCGTCGCCGATGGAGGCGAGGCTTAGTCCCGGAACCGGGCTATTGTCCGCGCTTTCAAGCTGGCCCTCGTACTCAAAGGTCAGTGTCGTGGAAGCGTCTTTGGTTAATCCGTTGGGGAGCGGTACGCGCACTGTCGAATCCTGGGTGACACGCTCGGCCGAGAGCGGCTGGTTCTTTTCGTCGAGCACCTTCGTGACGCGGAGGTCATTATGAAGCTCAAAAACCGCGACGCTGAGATCCTGCTGAGCGGTGAATTTGACCTTAGCCCGAGCCGTGATCTGATGAAGGTGGGGCTCGAGCGTGGCCTCAATCTGGTAGTCGTCGACCCGAAGGCGGGCTTTTTCCGCTGCCCAGGACGGCTGGGCTAGAAGGACCAGTAGGCACAGAGTCAGAGAACTAGTGAGGACGCTCAAGACGCGTCGCAGGTCGATCGCCATTAAGGAGGATCTCCAGGAAATGATAACCCATTTCCTATGATGAAGATTCTGACGCAAAAGATGCTGCGAGCACAAGCTTCCCCGAGGACCGGAGACACAGACGTGACATTTCCCGGCCCCGCCCGTCTAGTCGGTCCCCAAGGGGGCCTGAGGATCATGTGCGTGAGGCGTGAGCTTTTTTGAGAAAAACTCCTCCACCACCGAACTCATCGCACTTCCTCCAATCCCGATGAGGGTGTTCTCAAACGTCAAGCCGACCCCATTTCGGCTGGAAGCGGGGTAGTACAGATTTGACAGACCTCCGGCGGCAAGGCTGCCTAGAACGCTGGAGTAGTTGGGCTGCCAATGTCCGTTATCGCCTTTGCAGATCACGGCGTTCGCCACTGCATAAAGGAACCGGGATTTCTTGCTGCCGGTGCCTTTATAGAAATATCGCGGATCCTGCTTGAGAAGGGCGGGGAAGATCGCATTTCCAAAGAATGTCCCAGAAACGAAGTCGGCATAGGTGGCGCCGAAGCGTTTCGCGTAGCCCTGGGCTCCTTGTCCGTAGCCGCGGAAAGAGTTGTTAGCCTGCTCAATTCCGGCAAACACCCCGGAAACCCCGAAGGCAAATGGGTTTACTGCGAACTTCCAACTCAGTTGAAATTTCTGCCGGGTGTTGAGCGGAGCAGCATCAGGAACATAACTGACGTAGTAGTTCGGAACCACGCCGAAGATACGCTGCGTTTCTTCGACATGGATCTGATCTTCAGCGATCTCCTCGCGCGTCTGCGTCACGTTGACTTCGACGGTCGTCGCCACCACAAGTTGGATGGGCGGGATGACTTCCTGCCGACCGGGCTGAAGGACGCCCGATTGATGTTGAGTGGCGAAGCCGGAGGCCGAAACTGAGAGGTCAAACGATCCTGCGGGAACGTCTTTAAACGCGAAACTTCCATCGCCGCCTGAAACGGATTGCAGACTGAACGACCCCTCCGTCAGGACGACAGCAGCGTTAGGGATCTCTGCGCCATCCTTATCGACGACTGCTCCGCTGATGGCCCCCGTTTTGGCCGCGGTGTCAGGAGCGGAACGGAAAGCGTCCGTTCCGGCAGGCGAAGGTGTCGATTGCGATTGGGCGAACGACGAGACTGCAAAGAGGGCAAAGGCTGTGAAGACAAATGCCATGTTCCTGAGGCGGCGAGAAGCGTAGCACGCGGGTTGATGACCTGCGCCTTCGATGCTGTGGCTGGCTTGTCCCCGACCGCTCGTTAGTATCCTCGCCACGAAATTCATACCTCTTGGAAGCGGAAACTTTTTTCTACGTACACGCGAGCAGGCGCTACCCCACGAATTTGAGCTCTCAGTTAACTATGAACGACGGACGAGGTCGTTTCGAATTACTGCCGTAATGGTATAGATGCGTCCGGCGAGTTAAGAGTCAGAATGATTTGGGCAGCGCGGTCTGCCGGGTGCGTGGCCGGATTGCCGTCTGTGGTCCCACGGAGCCCGGTTCTTACATGTGCCAACCCTTCCAGCATGCGCTGGCGGGCCGGCCCGTCAGCCAAAATGGTTTCTATACAGGACACTACTGTGGCGGCGGTGAAATCGTTCTGCACGAGCTCTGGAACAACTTCTTTTCCGGCAATCAGGTTGACCATGGCAAACCGCGGGATTTTAACCCTGGGCTTTCCGAGCATGTAAGTGAGGGTAGAGACTCGGTAGACCATCACGAAGGGAGTGTTCATCATGGCGGCTTCGACGGTTGCGGTGCCACTGGCGACGATGCCCGCGCGCGAATGAAACAGTGCGGGGAGAGCGTCAGGAACGAAGGTGATCTTCGGCTGCGTGATGAAGGTGCGCAAAAAGTCGCGATTCAAGGTGGGTGCGACGGGAAGTAAGAATTCGTAGTTGCGGCCGAGCAGGGCCGCCGATTCCATGATCGTGGGGAGGTTCATTCGCACTTCTTTGACGCGGCTGCCGGGCATGAGTGTGATCCAGAATTTCCTTGGATCAAGATGGAACTGCTCGGCGTAGTCGGCGCGGGTGATCGTCGGATTCGGGAGCTCAGCCAGGGGATGGCCAACGAAGGTGGCATCCACGCCGTGGTCGCGATAGAACTTTTCTTCAAACGGGAAGATGACTAGCGTTTTGTCGATGTAGTCGCGCAGCAGGCGGACGCGTCCCTGGCGCCAGGCCCAGAACTGCGGGGCCACGTAGTAGACCGTGGGGATGCCACGCTTTTTCATTTGACGAGCGACGCGCCAGTTGAAGGCGGGAGAGTCGATCACGATGGCGAGGTCGGGCTTGCGACGGTCGGCCTCGCGGATGAGGTTCTTGTAAAGGCCGAGAATTTTCGGGAGGTGGCTCAGAATCTCAGTGATGCCGACGACCGCAAGGTCTTTGGCGTCTATGACCGTGTCGCAGCCGGCGGCGCGCATGCGGTCCCCGCCGACGCCGAAGAAGGTGAGGTCGGAGGTTGAGGACAGTCCGAGGGCTGCGGAGCTTTGCTCCGCCGGACAGCCGATGGCGGCTGTCCCCACATGAGGATAGGCACGGCGCAGGGCTTCGATGAGCTGCGCGCCGTACATTTCACCGGAGGCTTCGCCGGCAGAGATCAGGATTCGCAAGGAACGATTGTAGCAACGGGGAATAGTCGGCGGAGATTGTTACGGCTTTGCCGGCGGCGTCTCGAACGCATGGATGAAAGATGGCGCCGGCAGAGACGTTGCAAGCAACGTCTCTACGGTTATTTGATCTCGACGTCGTCGATTTCGAATGCAAATTTTCCTGGTGGTTGAGAGGCGGCGAATATCAGTGCGCTTAAGTCGATTCCATCCGTTTGGAACGTGCTGAACGGGAACGTGTATTGCTTCCACTCTTTACCGGCGACGAACTGCGTCATGGCCGGCATGCCGTTTTGTCCGGAGCGGCTTGCGGTGAGGACGACAAGCATGTAGGAGTCGCCGTCTCCTTTGGCCCAGAAGCTGATTTCCTTCTTGCCTGAGAGATTGACGGGCTCCATGGGTGCGCTGCCCGGGGTGAACATGGCTCCGGCAAAGGTGAACTGGCCGCTGCCGGGGATGATTTCACCGCTGATTTTCAGAGCGCCGTTCGAGCCGTTCGCGCCGGGTTGCGAGATATCGAGCGAGGATTTTGACTTGCCGCCGATAACCTCGTCCGTACTGGTTGTCCAGGAACCATAGTTGGCTCCAATCTTGCCGTCGTCAAAGGTGCTGACGACGCCCGATTCCGACCCCGCGGGAGGAGGCGGCGGGAGGGGCTTGCCGGTCTCGCCGTGAGGGCCCAGCACCGTGAGCGCGACGCTGCTGGTTTGATCGGAACTGGGGCCGACCATGATGTCGAAGACGCCGGGTTCGACGACGCGGTGCATGTCGATGTTCAGCATGCTCAGCATGTCCGGCGTGATCGTGAACTCAACCGTCTTTTTCTCGCCGGGCTTCAGTGTGATGCGCTGGAAGCCTCGGAGTTGCATGACGGGTTGCGTGACCTCGGCGACGCGCTGGTGGATGTAGAGTTGCGGGACTTCGTCACCGTCGCGGGAGCCGGAGTTGGTGACGTCGACGCTGACTTTTGCGGTTCCATTCGAAATGATTTGCGCGGGCTCGACGCGGAGGTTGCTGAACGCGAACGTTGTGTAGCTCAGCCCGTAGCCGAAGGGATAGAGCGGTTTGCGCGTGCTGAACGCGTAGGTTCGGTTGGCGGACGGCTTGTGGTTGTAGAAATCAGGCAGATCGCCGACGGAATGCGGGAAGGTGATCGGCAGTTTGCCGCCGGGGTTGACGTCTCCGAAAATCACGTTCGCTGCGGCGGTGCCGCCTTCCTGGCCGAGATACCATCCTTCGAGAATTGCAGGGACTTTCTCGGCGATGTAGTTGAGGGAGAGCGGACGTCCATTGATCAGCAGGACGACCGTGGACGTGCCGGTTTCGGCGACAGCCTTGACCAGATCGTTCTGCGCGCCGAGAAGTTCGAGGGAATCGCGATCGCCGAGGTGATTTTCGGCCCAGGCTTCGCGGTTGGTCGATTCGTTTTCGCCGACTACGACGATGGCGACGTCAGCTTTCCTTGCGGTTTCGGCGGCGGCTTTCACACTCTCCTGTTGCGTCACGGGATCAATCAGTTTGACGTTATTGGCGAACCATCCATGCCAGTCGTTCTTGGCGTCGGTGATCTTGCAGCCTTCGGCATAGACGACGTTTGCTTTTATTCCAACTCGGTCTTTGATGCCTTGCAGGATGCTGACGCCGTGCCCGGGTTCGCGGCTGTATCCGCCGAGGTGGACGCCATCGGCATTGGGGCCGATCACGGCGATGGTCTCGAGTTTCGTGAGATCGAGCGGCAGAAGGTTCTTGTCGTTCTTGAGGAGGATGACTGCCTTCTGCGCCGTCTTCAGCGCGAGCGCGCGATGGTCAGAGCTATTGGTGGTCTTCTCAGCGTAGTCGGGATCGACGTAAGGATTATCGAACAAGCCAAGACGGAACTTGGTCGCCAGCAGACGCGCGACGGCACGGTTGACCATCGCTTCCGAAACAGTTCCTTGCCTCACCTGCCAAAGCAGCGTGCGATAGACGGAGCCGTCGGAGAGGTCATAGTCGACTCCTGCCGCGAGCGCCATGCGCGCGGCCTCCGCATTGTTCGCAGCGATGTGGTGGGTCTCAGTAAGCATCTGCAATCCGTTGCCGTCGGAGGTGACATAGCCGCGGAATCCCCACTCCTGGCGCAGGACTTTATCGAGCAGCCAGTGATTGATGTGCGATGGAACGCCATCGATCTCGTTGTAGGAGGCCATCACGCTGCCGGCGTGAGCCTCTTCAATGGCGGCCTGGAACGGCACGAGAAAATTTTCACGAATGATGCGCTCTGAATAGTTGCCGGGAGCGGTATTAGTGCCGCCTTCGGGTTGTCCGTGAACGGCGAAGTGTTTTGCAGTGGCGACGACGTGGTGGCGGTCGATCGCGAACGAGTCGCCTTGCAGGCCGGTGATGGCCGCTACGCCCACGCGCGAGGCCAGGAAGGGGTCTTCGCCGTAGGTTTCTTCCGTGCGCCCCCACCGCGGGTCGCGGGCGATGTCGAGAACGGGACTAAAGACCTGGCCGATGCCGGCGGAACCGGCTTCGTCTCCGGCGGTGGTAAAGACCTGGTGGACGAGATCTGGGTCCCAGGTGCTGGCGAGGCTCAGCGCCTGGGGGAAACTGGTGCTGCCGTATTCCATGAATCCGTGGAGGGCTTCTCCCATGAAGAGCTCGGGAATGCCGAGGCGAGTTTTCTCTTTCAGATAGCGCTGCACTCCATTGCGGAGCAAGGCAGCTTTACGGGCGGGGAAGACGAGATCTGCGTCCCACCAGCGGCTAATGGCAGCGCTCGCCGTCTGATCGGTGTAGGTGCCGGTCGGGTCGATGACGTGGACTCGGTTGTCCCCGGCAGGCGCGATCTGACCGATTTTTTCTTCCAGCGTCATGCGCGAGAGCAGGTCGGCGACGCGGTCATCGATCGGAAGCGCGGCGTTCTTGTATTTCGGAGTATCTTCGGCCGGCGGAGCCTTCGTGGATTTTTCCTGCGCGCTTGCAGGCTTGGTGGATTTCTTTTGCGCGGTTAACGAGACCGAATAGAGCAGGGTGAGGCAGAGGATTGAGCAGAGAAGAATATCGATTTTTCTCATGAGGGGAGGGATGTCTCCTTCGGGACGGTTAATGCTACTCCAAGATACGGAGAGGTGTCTGTGGGAGTTCCGCAGTGGATGGGGTATGTGGGGACAGCCTCCGTCGGCGGTCCGCGGAGCGAAGCTCCGCCCTAGGGACCTTCGCGGGCGAGAGCGCCCGCGCCACACGACACTCAACGAGAAAGCTGGGCTCGTTCGGCGAGGAAGGTGTCCTGGCACTGTTTGGCGGAGGAAAGTAACTGTGCGAACTCTGGCGTGCCGCGGAGCGAGGCGAACATAGGGTCCTTCTGCATGGCTTGGTAGGCACAAAAGCGACCATCGATGGCCGTCTTGAGCAGTCGCAGTGAAGTGGCCTTCTCACCGCAGAAGGCCATGTCTCCTGCGAAGAGATAGCGGTTCTCGGGATCAGGGTTGCTCTCCAGTGCCGCCACGACGTCGCTGCTTACAAGCTCGGACGCGGGGTGAGAGGACGGCGTCGCCTGGCGATTCAGACAAGCTGTCCAGAACTTGGTCAGCGGATGGTCCGGGGTCAGCATTTGAAGGGCGTCGCGGGCTTCCGACAGTTTGCCTTCGGCCGCGAAAAATGGAACTGCGTTCCTGTTGGCCCAGTCTGATCCCGCGTCCAGACGCAAGAAGTCCGTCGCGCGTCTGAGGTTCCCCATCGACTTGAAGGTTAAGGAACAGGAGCGGAAGCCGAAATTTCCAGGAGCCAACGAAAGAGCGGTTTCACACTCCCGCGCCGATTCGTCGAGCAAGCCGGCGTAACGGAGGACGTAGCCGAGGAAGAAATGGGCCCAGGCATTGCCGGGCTGGCGTTTCACCAGATCCGATGCGTCCTTGTACGCCATCCCCAGTTCGCTTCGTTCCACACGGTTGGCGATGAACTGGCCGGCGGCGTCGGCGAGGTTCGGGTCCAGAGCCAGAGCGCGTTCCAGCGCGGTGTTGGATTTCTGAAAGCTGGCCGGCCCGCCATTGGAATATTGAGAGTCCCAGTAATAGCGAAGACCCAATTGGCCCCAGGCCGGCGCATAGCTGGAGTCAAGTCCGACCGCGCGCTCCAGCATGATGATAGCCTCCTTGTTGGGAGTCGGATCGTGCGGAATCGCCAGGCTGCGCAGGTAGAGGTCATAGGCCTCCTCGTTCTTGGGGCGAGTGCTGCTTTCGGTCGAGCCGGTGACTACTCCAAGCGCTGGGACGAGTCCCTGCTGGACTTTCGCGGTGATCTGGCTGCGCATGGCGATCATGTCAGGAGCGGCGACGGACATGGTGTCGCGCCAGAGCGTGCGATTGTTGGCGACGTCGACGGCTTCGAGTGTTATCTCGAGTTGATTGCCCTCTTTTAGATAATGTCCCGTGACGATGTCGGTGACGTGCATCTCCGCGCCGGCCTGCAGCAAGTCGACGTTGGGCCCGCTGTATTTGCTGGTGGTAGCGAACGGGCGGATGGAGAGCGAGTGCACATAGCTCAGCGAGGTCGCAATTTCGTCGGGCAGCGCGAGACGTAAGAAATCGGCGTCCTTGTCGGCGCCCATGTTCTGGAAGGGAAGAACCGCGACTGTGGTCGGGTTGGTAGAACTCGGAGCCTGCACGGTTTGTCGCTTCGAGTACCACAAATAGGCGGCGAGGGCGATCACAGCAACCACGGCGACGGCTGCGGCGATCTTGCCGTAAGGACGGCTCGATACCGAGAGCCCGCTCGCGCTGTTAGGACTCACCGCAACGTGTCGGCCTGAGCTCGACGGTCCTGTCGCCGCACTCGACTCTCCGCTGGCACTCGCGACCGGGGAGAGCGTGCGCCCGGTATCCGTGTCCCGCTTAAGGCGCTGCAGGTCGCTGCGCATTTCTGAAGCGTGCTGGTAGCGCAGGTTGCGGTCTTTCTCCAGTGCTTTGTTGATGATGTCTTCCAGACGAGGCGGTACGTCGCGATTGAGCCGCACCGGAGGCACCGGGGCGCGGTTCATGATGGCTTCACAGATGACGGCCGAGCTCTCACCATGGAACGGCACGTCGCCGGTGGCCATCTCGTAGAGCACGGCGCCGAAAGAGAACAAATCGGTGCGGGAATCCAGTTCGCGAGCTCGCACTTGTTCCGGCGACATGTAGGCTACAGTACCGACCATCGTTCCCGGGCTGGTCAGGTGCGCCTCATCCAGAGTCTGCGTGTTGCCGCCCATGACTTGGCTCGCTGAAGTGGTAGCGGATGTGACTTTCGCCAGCCCGAAATCGAGAATCTTGGCATGGCCACGCTTGGTGACGAAGATGTTCGCCGGCTTGATATCGCGGTGGACGATGCCTTCGGCGTGGGCGGCATCGAGCGCATCCGCGATTTCGATGGCGAGACTGAGTACGGTGTCGCTGTCGAGCGGCCGGCCTGCGATGGCGTGCTTCAGCGTGACGCCGTCGAGGAACTCCATGGCGATGAAGGCCTGTCCCTCGTGCTCGTCGATTTCGTAAATGGTGCAAATGTTGGGATGGTTCAAGGCCGATGCCGCCTGGGCCTCGCGCTGAAAGCGGCCCAGCGCCTGGGGATCTTTGGCGACGTTGTCGGGCAGGAACTTCAAGGCGACAAAGCGGTGGAGTTTGATGTCCTCGGCCTTGTAGACGACCCCCATGCCGCCACCGCCAAGCCTTTCGATGATCCGGTAGTGAGAGATAGTCTGGCCGAGCACTCGCAGATGCTAGTGGGTTGCGGAGAGGGAGTCAATTGAGAAGAGCGTCACGCGACGGTTGCTAATCATCGGCGCTGACTGTGGACTCCCCGGCATTCGCGGGCGAGAGCGCCCGCGCCACACTGATCTCCTGATCTTTGTACTGCAGCTGGTACAGCTTGTAGTAGATGCCGCGATTCGCCAGGAGTTCTTGATGAGTGCCCATTTCGCGGAGTTGGCCCTTGTGCATGACGATGATCTTGTCGGCGCGCTGGATGGTGGAGAGGCGGTGGGCGATGATCAGCGAGGTGCGTCCTTCGACCATGCGGGCGAGTGCGTCGCGGACTTTGAATTCGGTCTCGGTGTCAACGCTGGAAGTCGCTTCGTCGAGGATCAGAATCTTCGGCTCGTGCGCCAGGGCACGCGCGAATGAGATCAGTTGCTTCTGTCCGGTCGAAAGCGTCGAGCCGCGCTCGCGGACTTCTTCGTCGAAGCCATTCGGCAGGGCGCGGATGAAGTCACCAAGATTGACGTCTTCCGCCGCTTGCTGAATGTGCGCCTCCTCGATGCGCTGTGTGCCCAGGCGGATGTTGCCGCCGATCGTGCCAGTGAAGAGGAATGGATCCTGCAGGACGACGCCGAAGCGGGCGCGCAGGTTGGCGAGGTCCATGTCTTTGACATCGACGCCGTCGATTTTGACTGCGCCTTTTTGGACGTCGTAGAAGCGGAGGAGCAAGGAAATGAGAGTGGTCTTGCCGGCGCCGGTGTGGCCCACTATCGCGACGGTTTCTCCGGGTTCGATGGTGAACGTGACGTCGCGGAGGATCCAGTCGGGGGCTCCGGTGCCGTCGGAGGGTTTGCCGTAGGTCGGGGCAGCCGTCACCACATGGTTCGTGCTCGGGGCCGCCGGGCTTCGCACTGGCGGGACGGGCGAAGCGCCTGTCTCCACACGGTCTTTGCTTTGTTCTGGTACATCTCTGTAGGCGAACCAGATGTGGTCGAATTCGATGCGGCCTGGGCCTTCGGGCTTCTTCGTCACGGCGGGTGAGACTACATCCACCGGAATGTCCAGCATCTTGAAGATGCGCTCGCTGGCCGCCATTGCGGATTGGAGGATGTTGTACTTCTCGCTGAAATCCATGATCGGGCGGAAGAAGCGCATGGCGTACTGCGTGAAGGCGATGAGCACGCCGAGCGAAGCGACCGCCGCGACCGGGCGCAGACCTAGAGGATGCCTCGTGAACTCAAGTGTGGTTACCGAGACCTTCCGAATGACGTCCTGCCCGCCCCACCAGATCACTGAGGCAATCGCGACTGACGAAAACAGATCGACGATTGGGTAGTAGACGGAATACGCCAGGATCGCGTCTTTGAAGGCGTCCATGTGGCTGCGGTTGATTTCCGCGAAGCGGTTGTAGGCACGGCGCTCGCGGTTAAAAAGCTGAAGCACCACCATGCCGCTCACGTGTTCCTGGAGATAAGAGTTGATGCGGGCGATGGCGGTACGAATGCGGCGGTAGGAATCACGCACCTTATCGCGGAAAATCTTGGTCGCGAACACGATAAACGGCAGCACGGCGAAGGTGATCAGCGCGAGCTTCCAGTTCATGCAGAGCATGATCCCGAGAATCCCTGCCAGCACGAACAGGTCCTCGAAGATCGAGACCACGCCAGAAGTGAACATCTCGTTCAGGGCGTCAACGTCCGTGGTAACGCGCGTGACGAGCCGGCCTACGGGGTTCTTGTCATAGAAAGCGACGTGCATGCGCTGGAGGTGGCGGAAAATCTGGCTGCGCAAATCGAACATGATTTGCTGGCCCGTCCACTGCATGTAGTAGGTCTGCAGGAATTCCAGCACGAAGGTGAAAATCAGCAGGCCGAAGTAGATCGTGGAGATTTGCGCCATGCCGGTTAGGGGCTTCGGGCTGAGCCAATTCCACATGCCAGACGTGGATCCCTTGGTGGGGGCGAGGTAGCGATCCACTGCGACCTTGACCAGGTAGGGACCGAGAACGTCGGCGAACGACTTCAGGATGATCGAGACAATGGCGACCGCCACCTGCCAGCGGTACGGACGCAGGTAAGTAAGCAGCCGGCGCATCAGGCGGCTGTCATACGCTTTGCCTAGTACTTCTTCTTCCTGGGCCATCGGGTCTCGATTGCGGGCTTCTGGTTCGTTCCGCCTCGCTTCGCTGGGCGGGACAGCCGAGGCGGCTGTCACCACATGTTCAGGGTACCTTAAATAGATGGCTCGGACCGCGGGGAAGATGGAAAAGGTTTGGGATAATGAAGAAGTGAGTCTGGGGATCTACATCTCGGTGCCGTTCTGCCGAACCAAGTGCAGTTACTGCAACTTCGCGTCCGATGTTTTTTCGAAGGCGGTGTTTGAGCGGTATGTGGACCGGGTCTGTGCGGACATCAGCAATGCGAACCAGACCGCGGAGCAGATGGGGGGCAGGTTCGAGCGGGAAGTGGACTCGATCTATCTAGGCGGCGGCACGCCGACTGTTCTGTCCTCGGCCCAATTACGGCGAATAATTGATGCTGTTTGCTCACAGTTCTCGGTTAGGCCGGACGCTGAAATTACGGTTGAGTGCGCGCCTGGGACCTTGACCGCAGAAATGCTAGACACCCTGCTGCTTTGCGGAGTGAACCGGGTGAGCTTGGGTGTGCAGTCGTTTGTGGATGAAGAAGCTGCTTCTGTCGGTCGGCTTCACAAACGCGTTACTACTTTGGACGACATTGCACGCTTGCGAGCTGCCGGGATTACGAACGTCAACATCGACCTGATTGCCGGGCTGCCGCACCAGACGGCGGAGGGTTGGAAGAAGTCTCTCGAGGAGACGATTGCTACGAGCGCGCCGCACGTCAGCGTGTACATGCTCGAGGTCGATGAAGATTCGCGGCTAGGGCGCGAATTGATTGCGGGCGGGACGCGTTATCACGCGCATTTTGTCCCGGATGAAGAGGCTGTGGCGGACTTCTATCTGGCGGCGTGCGAGGAATTGGATGGGGCAGGAGTTGCGCAGTATGAGATCTCCAACTTCGCGCGTGCGGGATTCGAATCGCGGCACAATTTGAAATATTGGACGCGGCAGCCGTATCTCGGCTTCGGGGTGGACGCCCACTCCATGCTGGCGTCTATCTCGCCTGAGCTCGAAGCAGTGCGCTTTGCGACCTCGGATGTACTGGAAGAGTTCGTTTCGGCTACGCCTTTGCAGAAGTCAAGCGTCTCTGGTGTGACTGCATTGGAAGAGGCGTTCTTTCTCGGATTGCGATTGAATCGCGGGGTTGATCTGCGCGAGGTCCGCGACCGGTTTGGTTCGAATGCGCTCGAGGCGTCGCGAGGCAACATCCAGGACCTGGTCAATCAAGGTTTGTTGCAGCGATCGGACGAGCGGATCTTCCTTACATCTCGCGGGCGATTACTGTCGAACGAAGTCTTCCAGTCGTTCCTCCAGCCTGTGGGATTGCGTCCCGGCGTCTGAGTGAGAATAGAGAGCAGGGTTTTTACCGATCCACATCCCCCACTTCCTCTGACGTATCGGCATCCGTAGTGGTCATCAAAATGAGATGATACCTCTTTCCCCTCTTTGTCTCTTTGTCGGTAGTAACGCTTTGTCGGCATGAGGTGCCGACAGTGCCGACACTCCTCTGAATCCTCATCGTGACGTATTAGGTAGTCCCTACCTAATTCATTCCTTCACACTTTATAAAGAAGTGCACCCAGTTAAAAAGTATTTCTTTCTACTAGACAACAAAGTGGTTCTACTTTGGTGGAATTAGGATACGTTCTGGTTGCCACTTATCATTGCCACATGGTTAGGAGGAACTTACCTCTAATCCATCAGGAGAAGTATATGGCAAAGTCAAACTCAAGTCGAATCGAAGCAGCTACTAGACAGCATGTTGGAGCCGTACTCACCAGCCAGATGATCACAGACCTAGTTAAAGTATCGGACCCGGAATGGAAAGGTGGCGTCTACCCTAGCGATTGCGCCTACAGGAGAACAGAAGAGGGTCTGCTACCACGGGGAAAGACCGCCTACGGAGACGGTGTCCTGGAGTTTCTGGCAGAGAACAGTTTCAAAGTCCTGCCGACAGAGGAAATCGTCCGACGGAAGCCTGCCAAGACGCCAGCAGCGCCTACACCGGTACCGACAATGACAGTGGTACCAGCGTCTAGTCCTGCGGTGGCGGCTACGCCACCAGCTGGTGGCAAGAAGAAGACAGCCAAGAAGGCGTCCAGGTCGTCTAGCGATATACCCGTTGCGCCCAAAAGATCGGGCGCTGCTGGGCGAGCTACCGTGTAATGGTACTATCCACCCATCCCAGCCTAGCCCCTTAAAAGGCTAGGCTTTTTTACTGTTATCCGACATTATAGACAGACAATCGAATCGATACCTGCCATCCTCGGGAGT
>Ga0070732_10001097_pt1 | contig 15082 bp, 12 predicted proteins | sample Coa_R1_5_FD_66449 | JGI IMG/M metagenome (GOLD analysis project Ga0070732, IMG submission 66449) | Surface soil microbial communities from Centralia Pennsylvania, which are recovering from an underground coalmine fire - Coalmine... | ecosystem: Environmental > Terrestrial > Soil > Unclassified ...
CGACGAGGGTGGATGCCATAATCGCGTGTTGCCGGTCGGGGCGGTTAGCTCAGCGGTAGAGCACTGGCCTTACACGCCGGCTGTCACAGGTTCGAATCCTGTACCGCCCACCATTGGCGACCGAGGTCGACGCGCCGTGGGCCAGGGAGGCGACGAACGCTTCCAGGCGTCGCCAGTGACAGTTGGCGCGGCGAGTGGGGACGCATCACCCTTAGCGGGGTCGTAGTTCAGTTGGTTAGAACGCCGGCCTGTCACGCCGGAGGTCGCGAGTTCGAGTCTCGTCGGCCCCGCCATTTTCTCGCTGCCCGCCCGCCGCTCCTCACCGTGGTCGGAGCCTCGCCTTCGAGCGAGGCCGTTCCAAAATGGCTCGGCCAGCGAGCATATCGAGCAGGCGCGCCCGATGGCCGTCAGGCGTTGCCGCCAACCGGTCATCCCATTCCCGTACGATCACTCGCATTTCGTCTCGACGCGTCGTCAATTCCTCGAGCCGGGCCTCGAGACTCCGCAGCCGTTCACCCATAAGGCGCGAACCCTCCGGCACGGTGCTGCGCCCGATTCTCGCTGGCCGAGGGCCGATCCGAGATCCTTGAACGAAAAGCCCATCACCATCGACCCTCGATCGTTCATGGCGTGACGCGTGTCTTGAGTGGGCATGAACCAGCGAGACAGACAGTCGTAAGCACAGTCAGCATACGGGTGACACCTCAACCCTACGCTAAAGGCTGGAATCGTTCCAAGGTCAAGCGGCGATGCGATGCCCCGTTGTTCCGAGGCCAGGACCTTGGTATCGTCTTGGGCCCATCGAGGAGGTTCTGAATGGCGCATTACGCTTTCTGCACGCCGATTCTGCCTGGCAAGACCGCCGACTGGAAGAAACGCGTGGCCGAAATGACCGGCCCGCGGCACGCTGAGCTCAAGGCGTCACGGGATCGGGCGGGCTTGAAGCAGGAAAGAGTCTGGTTGCAGCACACGCCCCATGGCGATTTTGCCGTCGTGTATTGGGAGGCTCAGGACATCGCCAAGGTGTTTCAGACACTGATGGCGTCAACGCAGCCGTTCGACGTGTGGTTCCGCGAGAAGATCCTCGTTGACATCCACGGCATGACGCCAGGCGGTCCGCCGCCGCCCATGAACGAAGCGGTCCTCGGCTAGATTGGGACAATGAGGCGTTGGCAGGCCAGCGAGTGGGGGCTGGCCTGGCGCGCGGGTTGCGGAGCGCGCCTCCGCGGGACTCACGCTAGCGGCCGGTGTCGTGCATCAGCACGTCGCGCACGAGCGCGGGCGGCATGCTGCCGATTCGGAGCAGGTGGTCATGGAAGTCCTTGAGCGTGAAGGCGGAGCCGCGGGCCTGACGGTACTCGTCGCGCATCTTCAAGATCTCTGAGAACCCCATGAAATAGCCGATGAAGTACCCTGGGCGGCCGATCGCTGAATCGACTTCGTCTTCCGCCGCCCACTTGAGGAAGCCGACCTGATCCGTCATGAGCCGAATCGCCTCGGCTCGCGTCATCCGCCCGGTCTGAAGACCGACGTCGTACATCACGCGCGCGTTGCGCCACAGCTTGAGCTGAAGTTGGCGGAGGTGGATTCGGTCATCCGGGAAGAACCCGGTCTCCTGGAACAGCTGCTCGTTGTAGAGCCCCCAGCCCTCGCTGAACATCGACGTGCTCTGCAGTTGGCGGAGCTTCCGCGGGTTGTGCATCTGATACATGATCTGCACGTGATGGCCGCCGTACGTCTCGTGCGGAGCCGTGACGAGGATCACCCCCCAATCGTGCTCGACGAGGTAGTCGTGAGCGGTCGCCTCATCCCAGGTCGGATTGAAGGGGTTGATCTGCCACTCGCCACGGAGCGTGCCGTCCTGTCCGGGCGGCCGCGCGGTCGCCCCGGAGAAGCCCCCGTAATACGGGTTGTTGCCGGCGGTCGGCACGCGGGGCACGACCGTGCACGTCTCCGGCCAGGGCAAGGTCATCAGGTCCTTGGCGATCACGTGCGCGCGCGCCTTGTCCACGATCTCCTGGTGGGCTTCGATCATGCGCGACGCGTCCGGGTGGTCGTTCTTGACCTCGTTGGCGATCTCGAGCCAGGTCTTGGTGAGATCGATCTGACGGGCAAGGGCTTCGAGTTGCCGCACGGTGGTATCGAACTGCTCGTGCGCGAATGTCCAGAGCGCGGCGGCGTCGTAGGGCAACAGATCCTGCTCGCGCAGCATCCGCGTATACGCGGCCTCGCCCATCGGCTGGCCGGCCGGTGTGGAGACCAGTCGCCCGACGAGAATTGTTTCGAGAAACCGGCGATCGATGTCTTCGTCGAACGAGAGTTGTGTCGCGTCGATTCCGCGCAGCCGGGCCAGGAGGGCAGTCGCGGTCGAACGCGTGTCGACGGACGGCGCCGACCCGCGGGCGGGACGCACGAGACTCGCGTCGATCAGGGAACCGAGCTCGACAGACGCCGCCGGCCGCTGCTGCGCACCGGTGGTGACGCCCGCGGCCACGCACAAGGCGATCGACCCCACCCACGCCGTCCGTCTCGACATGTTGTCCAGCGCCGTCAGGCGCCCTCGCGGCGGCATCCTATCAAATGGCGGTGGATTTTCCCCTTGAGGTCACCGGGGATCGTGACATCACGGACGCGGTGCTCACCGAGGGCGGCCAGCTCGTGCAGGATCTCCGTTTCGCGCGATAGCCGGCGCCTGCCGGGCGGGTGCGCGACGGGCGGCTAACGGCCGCCTCTCGATCGCACCCCTGGCGGCGGCGTCAGCAGCTTGAGGCCCTTGATGGCGCGACGCGAAGTCGAGTTCAAGCTGTACTGCCCGCCGAATGGCATCAGGAGGACATTCGAACGCTCGAACACATACGATCCCGAGCCATCCGTCACGTCCCGGAGATTGCCCGCCCCAACGAAGATTCCGACGATCTCGCCGTTCTGTGGCTGGTAGCCCGCCATCGGTCCCCAGCGTGCCGGATCGTAGTACCAATCGCCGGCGATGTTGTCCGACGCTCCATTGTCGCGGCCGAACCAGTACTGAATCGCGGCCGAGCAGTACCACTGTCCCGCCCCATTGACGTTGAGGCATAAACCGAGCGTGTATTGAAGGTTGCCCGTGCCGAACGGCACGTCCGGCCAGCGGTCGGGACTGGTTCGTTTGTCGAAATCGACGTAGAAGTCGCCCGGTTCGAAATCAACGCTCGTGATCGTCGCCGTCTGGGCCCAAGCGACCATGAAGTTGCCCGGATTGGCGAGCATGATGGCCTTGCTCCCGTCGAACGGCTGAACCAGGAACGAAGTGGTCGTAAACGCCGTTGTCACGGAGTCGGCCGGGTCCAGCGCCTGGACGCGCAAGGAGTAATTGGTCGCACTGAGCGAGACGGTCGACGTCCAGGACGTCTGATTCGGTTGCTCGGAAATCCGTCCGCTGTCGGCGACGATGTTCGTAAAGCCAGAATCCGAAGCCACCTGGAAGTCGTAGAAGATCGTCCCGCCCGGCGTGCCCGTGCGCGTGACGTCAGACACGGTAAATGTAGGCGTGGCTGACGACACGACGCCGCCGGACGGCGAGGCGATCACCGGTGAGGACAGAGTGACGTTCGGCCCGACGTAGAACGACTTCGGGGCCACGGCGGTGCTCGAGATCGAGCCGACGACGCTGAACGCGCGCCAGAAATAGGTCTGATTGCCAGTCAGAACCGGCAACGGCACAGATGTGGTTGACCCGGGGCTCGGGACGATGCCCGTCCTCGAGACGACCTTGTTGGCAAACGCATTGTCCGTGGCGACATCCACCGAGTAGGTCAGGGTGGCGGGATTCGTCTCTACGGCATTGGCCAACGTGAGGGTAATCGGTTGGTCGGAGAACTTCAGGCTGGCGCCAGCGGCCGGGCCTACCGCGCCCGGCGCGGTAAAGCTCACGGCAGGCGAGGCTGGACTGGTGCAAGCGGCGAGCAGGGCAGCGGCTCCAAGAGCGGCAAGGCGGCACACGCGTGTCAAGGGCTTCATAGTCGTTCACCAATCGAGTTGGGTTGTGGTCCGCCTGGGGGCAAGCGAAGCCTCTTGTTGGACCGGGATGGTACCATGAAATCGTGCGGCGACTCGGCGGAAGAGCGACAAAAGTTCGTTCCTACTCGGCGTCCGCGGCCGCGCGGCGACCACTTCTTTCAGGATTATCGGCAGACCCTTTGGAGCACTTAGGGGACGGAGGTCACTTCACGACGATGCCGACCTCGCGTGAAGCGCTGTGATGCCCGTCCGTCGCCGAGACGCTCAGCGTATAAGTGCCCGGCGGCACCGCGGCGAGCGACAGCGTCGCGTCGAAGCGCCCAGGTTGGTTGGCCCCGATTTGCTGGGTGACTGATACGACCGGCCGACCGTTAGGGGCGGCGATCGAGGCCGTTGCCTTGACCGGACTCGTCAGGTTCGTGCGCGTGATCTCGGCGTACGTCCTGAGGGCGTCGGTTCGCGCGAACATGCGGTCGAGCGACGGCACGAACGGCAGCCCCAGGTCCGACTCCGGCGTGTCCGACGAGGCGGTAGCCACGTGCGGGCCGTCGGCGTACCCCACCCCGAGGCCGCTCACGGCGATTGGCGCACCCGAGAAATCGGGGACGTCGACGGTGAGGTACACGCTGCCAGCCTTGCCGGCCAGGGTGCTCGACGCCGACGCGCGCAGTTGATAGGTCCCTGGCGCGAGGTCGAGCAAGACGGGGATCTGATACGACAGCAGACCCGATCCACGGCCCGTCGGGGCCGGTTTGAGCGTGAGCTTCGCGTCGTGGGCGACGCGCGCCGCCACCTGAGCCTTCTTTTCCACAACCGCGACGACCTGATACGACACGTCGTCGTGTAATAGACCCTGTGCGTCGGCCACCGCTGTCTTTGGGGTAAAGACCTCGAGCACGGCCGAGACCCGCGCCGTCGCTGAGCCGGCCGCCGGCGGCAGGGGCACCGCGACCAGTCGCAACGGCAGATCGGTCTTCGGCGTCACGCCCGAGATCAACGGGTCAGTGCCATCCGGCGGCGATGGAGGTCCGCCGGGAAGGTAGCCGCGCCGGAAGCGAAGCACCCAGTCGGGATGTCCAGCGATCGACACGTCCAAGCGTCGGTAGTCGTTCCCGCTCGGATCGGTCGGCCGGAAGCCCAGCAGGTAGTAGTGATTCAGGTCGTCCGCAATCATCTGGATGCCGGCATCGAACTCGTCGGAGTTGGTCACCGCGAAACCGCCCGAGGCTTCCGCCATGATGTTGAGGCCGTCCTGGGCGACCCGCACGGGATTGGTGAGGCGCAGAGGAGAGTCCACGCCGCCGCCTCCCGGGTTGCCGGAGCGGCCTTGTGTCGTGACCCCACCGCGCGCCGTCAACCCGCCCGGGGCCGGAAAGTTCTCCTTCGTCAAGTCCTGTTCCGAGACCGCGCCTCTCGGATCGAGGATGTACATCGTGACGTTCGACCGGCGCATGTCTTCCATCATCTGGTGCAGCCCGATCGAGGCGCCGCACGGGATGACCGGCGTCTGGCCGGCGACGGTCGGCACCGGCCCGTGAGCTTCGCACGGCGTCATCGCGTAGTCGAACATGCCCGTCATTTGCTTGTTCACGCCCTCAGAGAGCATGACGAAGGTCTTGCGCCGCAGGTCGTCGGACACCAGCATGTGCGCCGCGTCGTCGATCGTCTTGAACGCCTGGATGTTTTGGAAGAATTCCTGGCCGTTGTTCGCACGGGTGCCCGGCGTCTCCGGGACGTTGAGTGGCCGCCGGACGGCTTGACGCGCCTTGAGGGTGTCGACCGCGGCGAGAAGAGTCGCGCGATCCTCGGTGACCTCGGTGCTGTGATCGCGGCTGGTGAAGAGGATGGCCATCGACGCGCCCGCGCCGATGCGATCGATGACGTCTTTGGCCAGAGTCTTGGCCCGGTCCTCGCGGGCGTGGTCGAGATGCAGATCGTCGATCACCAGGACGACGAGGCGCTGGGTGGCGGCGTCCCGATTGTCGGCGACGTCGGCGTGTGCCGCCGCAACGGGCGTCGTCGCGGCTACTGACGAGGCCTCGTGCGTGACCTCCTCGAAGACGGCCACCGTCTGCGGCTTGCGGCGATCGAGAATCCGGAAGGCGTCCTGCGACAGCCCGTGCACGGCCTGGCCGGTGCCGTCCACCACGACGACCTCGACGTGGACCAGATCGACGCTGGCGCGGAAGACCGGCTGCTGTGGGTTAGTGGCCTGCCCGGCGGCCGTCGTCATGCCCACGACGCCACAGCCCAAGCCGACCCAAAGCACGCGCGCTCGAACTCCACGTGGCGTGAGCAGCATCAGTCCCTCCAGGCTCAGGAATTTCCACCGGCCTGCCGCCGGCTCTCGCCGACGACTGGTGCCTGATGGATTAGACCGGCAGGCCCCTGCGTCGTCGCATGCCCTGGTCTCGATGCCGGACCTATCGGGCGCGGCCGCCTCTCATTTTAGGTAGACCGTTGCGTTGACCGACATCCCGGGCCGGAGCACGGCCGCCGCGTTCTGGTCGCTGTCGATCACGATTTTGACCGGCACCCGTTGCACGACCTTCACGAAATTGCCGCTCGCGTTGTCGGGCGGGAGCAGGCTGAACGTTGCCCCGGTGGCGGCCGCGATGCTGTCGACGTGGCCGGCGTAGTGACGGCCATAGGCGTCGACCGAGACGTCGGCCCGCTGGCCGACACGCATGTTGTCCAGTTGCGTCTCCTTGAAGTTTGCGACCACCCAGACGCTGTCGAGCGCCGTGAGGGCCATCAAGGGTTGACCCGCCTGGACGATTTGTCCCACCTCGACGCTCTTGCGCGAGACGATGCCGGACGTCGGCGCGCGGACGCTCGCGCGGTCAAGGTTCAGCTTGGCCACGTCGACGGCCGCGCGCGCCTGCAGGACCTGGGCGTCGGCTGCCTTGGCCTTGGCTTCGGTCGTCGCCACCTGCTCGGGCGCAGTCGACGCGGCCGTGGCCTCCGACTTCGCGTCGTGGACCATGCCTTCAGACTGCAGGCGCTTCGCTTCGGAAACTTCGAGGTTGGCCTGCGCTTCGCCGATCCCGGCCTGCGCCGACTCTACGGCCGCCCGCGCCGACTCATCGGCCGACACCGCCGCGTCGTATTGTTGTTTGGACACTTCGTCCTTCGCGACGAGGGGTCGCAGGCGCTCGAGGTCCTGCGAGGCCTTGTTGGCGACCGCGGTCGCCTCCGTGAGCTTCGCCTTCGCGACCGTCAGCTTCGCGCGTGACGCGTCGACTTCGTGCTCGGCAGCGTGAAGCGCGGCCTCGGCATTGCCCGTGCCCGTGCGCGCGACGTCCAACTGGCTGCTGGTGGCGGCCGACGTCACCGGTACGGTCGTGCGCGCCGCGCTCGCGCTGGCCTCCGCGGTAGCCAAATCCGCCTCGGCGCGCGCGAGCGCGAGCTGATAGTCGCGCGGGTCGATTTCAACGAGGACGTCGCCGGCTTTGACCGGCTGATTGTCGTTGACCACCACCGTCGCGACGGTGCCCGCGACGCGCGCGGCGACCGGACTCACATGCCCGCTGACCTGAGCGTCATCGGTCGACTCACGCGGCGACAGGTAACGCCACACGAAGAACCCGGCGACGACCAGTGCGATCGCCAGCCCACCCAACACCCAGGGCTGCTTGCCCTTCATCGTCATCGTCCTCCCAGAATGTCAGCCAGGCGATCCTCGACGACGCCCATGGCCCGCGCGAGGGCCGCCTTCGACAGGTTATGGGCATAAATCGACGAGATGAGCGAGTCGGCGGCTGCGGCCACCGCGTCCTCGGCCTCGGCGAGCTCGATCGTGTTCGCCACCCCAGCCCGAAATCGGTCTTGCGCCTGCTGCAGTTCCTGGTTCGCGACGTCGGAGGTGCTTTTGGCGACCTCGACCGCGGCCGCCGACGTCTGGAGGTCGAGCAGCGCCGCGGAAATCTCGAAGGTCACGCCGACCTTGAGGTCCGCCAGTTCGGCCTCGCGCCGGTGCAGTTCGGCGTCGGCCTGCTGGACCTTGGCGCGCGTTTCGCCGCCTTCGAAGATTGGCACGTGAACCGTGGCCGCCGCCGTGTAGGTGCTGCCGGCGGAATTCGGTGTGTTGCCGATGGCGCCGTAATCCGCGTCGAAACGCAGGGTCGGCAGCCGGCCGGTGACCGCCGACCGCCGCGACGCCTGCGCCGCGTCGACCTTCGCTCCGGCGCTCTTGAGATCCGCACGCGCCGTCATCGCCGACGCAGTGGCCGCCTCGAGCGACGGCACGGGCGTCGCGACATCCTGCATCTGATCCGACAGGTCGAATGCCTGATCCGCGGAGAGGCCGATCGCTCGCGCGAGCAGCAGCTTGTCCTTCGCGGCGGCGTTTTCAGCCGCAATGAGCCGCTGGCGAGCCGACTGCAATTCGACCTGCTGTCGCAGCGCGTCCACGCCCGCGATGATGCCGTTGGCCTTTTGATCGTCGGCCAGGTGCGCGAGGGCGTCAGCCGTCGCGACTTGCGCACGGACGGCCTCGACGCGGCTCCCGCTGGCGAGGGCGTCGAGATAGAGCTTGGCGACAGCGAGCATGACGAGCTCGCGCTCGTTCTGGAGCGAGTGCTGCTCGGCGGCGAGGGAGGCGCTTTCGGAGGCGAGGTGCTCATGCGCGCTGATATCGAGGACCGGCGCCGAGAGCGCCACGCGTGCATCGAACACGTTAAACGGACCGATGAGGTTCGGGATGCCGGGGAAGCCGCTGAAGCCGAAGGCCGTGGTGCTGATGATCTGTTGTGACTCGCGCACGTTGGCCGACAAGTGCGGGAGCAGATCGCTCTTCGCCCGCGTGCGGCCGCCCTCCGCGTCTTCGACTCGGGCCGTGGCGAGGCTCATGTCCAGGTTCTTCGCGAGCCCGCGCGCAATGGCGTCCTTCAATGTCAGCGCGAGTCTCGCCGTCGGCGCGGTCTGGGACGGCGGCACGCCAGATTGCGCCCGCAGGCCGCCGCCCAGGGCCATGATGACGAGAGCCGTCGTCACGAGGAACTTCATGAGGGTGACAAGCCTTTCCACAGGATGGTGCTGGCCTGCGCAATGTCGGCGTCGAGCGTGGCGTCCGTCCAGCCGCGCAGGCGCTGAATCGCCATGCCGTGCGCGAAGCTCACGATGGCAAGGGCCGTGTGCTTGGGGTCGATAGCGCGGACGGCGCCGGTGCGGACGGCGTCGACGAGCGCGGCCTGCCAGGCCCGGGTCTGCGCGATGTAGACCTCGCCGAATTCATGGCGGATGCGGCGACGGACTTCCGCGCCGACCTCCATCTGGCACAGGTCGATGAACCCGCGCTGCGCGTCGAAGAACGCGAGCATGCCGGCCAGGAAGCCGCGCAGGCGGTCCTCGATCGCGCCGGGTCCGGCCACGCCTGGAATCGTCGCCCGACCGAGCGCATCGAGATCCTCGTGGACGGCCTGCCTGAGGATTTCGTCTTTGGAGCGGAAGTATAAATAGATCGTGCCCTTCGCGACGTGGGCGGCGCGGGCGATGTGGTCGACGGTCGCGCCCTCGAGCCCGTGGCGGGCGAACATCCGTCGGGCGGCGTCGAGAATCTGGCCGCGGCGGAAGTCGGACACGACGGTCGCTTTCGTCGACCGCGCAGCGCCGGGGCGTGTCGCCAGGACTGGTGAGTTCATTGTAATGACTGAACAGTCAGTCACGGAGCGAGTCTAGCATAGCCGCGCGGTCCGCGGGGCCCGGTCGGGAGCGGGCCCGGGCCCACCCCGAGAGGGCCCATGGCATCATGAAGGACGATGCCGTTTGCCGCGATCCTCGGCCACCGCCAGCCCTGCGACGTGCTGCGGACCGCCGTCGCCCGCGGCCGCGTGCCCCAAAGCCTCCTCTTCTCCGGCCCCGACGGCGTGGGAAAGCGCACCACAGCCCTGGCGTTGGCCCAGGCCCTCAATTGTCCGCTGGCTCGCGACGGCGACGGGTGTGGCGCCTGCCCGACCTGTCAGCGCATCGCGCGCGGCCAGCATGCCGACGTCGTGACGCTCGACCAGGGAGAGGCGGCGTCGATCAAGATTCAGGCGCTCCGCGATCGCGTGCTCGACGTCGCCGGCTATCGGCCCTTCGAAGCCGCGCGCCGCGTGTTCATTATCGACCCGGCCGACGCCTTGACGGCGCAAGCGCAGGACGCGCTGCTCAAGACGCTCGAAGAGCCGGCGAGCACCACCATTCTCGTGCTGATTTCGGCCTATCCCGATACCTTGCTGCCGACGGTGCAGTCGCGGTGCCGGCGCCTGCGATTTGGCCCTCTGTCGAGAGCTGACGTAGTCCGAGTCCTGGTCGAACGGGGCGGCGTGGAGCCGTCGGCCGCTCGCACGTTCGCCGCCACCTCCGGCGGAAGTGCCGCCGCCGCAATGGCCGGAGCGGCGGGGGACGCCGAGGACGACCGCCAAGCGGCCATGCAGTTCATGACCACCACGGCGCGCGAGACGCCGGCGGGCCGCTTGCGCGCCGCCGACCGCTTTGTGAAGCACGGGTCCAAGCGCCGCGACCGCGACGCGCTCGGCTCGCGGTTGGCGCTCGTGACGTCCCTCCTGCGCGACCTCGCAGCCGCCCACGCCGGCGTCGACGACGTCGACCTCGATCCGTCGGTCGCGCGCCTCCGATCGAGCTACGACCTGAAACGCGCGACGACCGCGTTCCTGGCGCTCGCCGAGGCCCAGACGTGGCTCGACCGCAACGCCGGGCCCAAGATCGTGGCTGACTGGGTCGCGCTCGCGCTCTGAAGTCGATGTCCCTGCCTGTCCTTGCGATCACCGCTGGCGATCCGTCTGGTATCGGACCTGAGATCGCCGTCAAGGCCAAGGACGACCCGCGGGTCGTCGCCGCCTGTCGCCCCGTGATTTACGGACCGCACACGCCTTCTGCTCTCGCCGCGTTTCCTGTAGGTCGCGTCAACCCGGCCGCCGGCCGGGCGGCCTACGACGCGATTGTCCACGCCACAACCGACGCGCTTGCCGGGCGGGTCGCCGCGGTGGTGACCGCCCCGATCAGCAAGGCCGCCTTTGCCGCAGCCGGGTATCCGTGGCGCGGTCATACGGACCTGCTCGCCCATCTGTGCGCCAGCCCTGACGTCGCGATGATGTTCTGGTCGGACCGGCTGCGGGTCGTGCTGGCGACCGTGCACATTCCGCTGCGAGAGGTACCCTCCGCCGTGTCGCGTGCGAAGGTCCTCGACGTGCTGCGCCTGACGTGGCGCTCGCTGCCGGCCTTTGGTCTCCCCACGCCGCGCCTGGGCCTCGCGGCCCTCAACCCGCACGCCGGCGAAGACGGACTGATGGGCACCGAAGATCGCGACGAGCTGGTGCCCGCCGTCGCGGCCGCGCGGGCCGAGGGCATCGATGCGCGCGGTCCGTTCCCGGCCGACACGATCTTCGTCCGCGCGGTCCGCGGCGAGTTCGACGCCGTAATTGCCGGATACCACGACCAGGGGCTGATCCCGGTGAAGCTGGCCGCGTTCGGCCGCGCCGTCAACGTGACGCTCGGCTTGCCGATCCTGCGGACGTCCGTCGACCACGGCACGGCGTTCGACATCGCGCGAACGGGTGTTGCCGACGAGGGCAGTTTGGTTGAGGCCATTCTGCTCGCGGCCCGGCTCGCCGGCGCCTGGCCGCGCCGATAAGGCGCCGCGCTATCGTGGCCGGACGCCGCCTGGCCTACGTTCGTGCAGAAAGCCGCGCGAGGTCCGCGTCCACCATGAGCGTCACGAGACCGCGAAAGTCCACGGTCGGCGCCCAACCCAATGTGCTGTGCGCCTTCGACGGATCGCCGACGAGGTGATCGACTTCCGCGGGGCGGAGCAGCGCGGGGTCGAGGCGGATATGCCGTTCCCAGTCCAGACCCGCATGGCCGAAGGCGATCTCGACCAGCTCGCGCACCGAGTGACTTTCGCCAGTCGCGACCACGTAATCCTCCGGGGACGATTGCTGGAGCATGAGCCACATGGCGCGGACGTAGTCGCCCGCGAAGCCCCAATCGCGGTGGGCATCCAGATTGCCGAGCGAGAGGTGCGTCGCCAGGCCGAGCTTGATCCGCGCAACGCCGTGCGTGACCTTGCGCGTGACGAACTCGAGGCCACGCCGCGGTGACTCGTGGTTGAAGAGGATGCCTGAGGCCGCGAAGAGGTTGTAGCTCTCGCGGTAGTTCACGGTGATGTAATGCGCGAAGGCCTTGGACACCCCGTATGGGCTGCGCGGGTAGAACGGCGTGGTCTCGCGCTGTGGCACCTCGCGGACCTTGCCGAACATCTCCGACGACGACGCTTGATAGATTCTGATCGACGAGTCTACGACCCGCACCGCTTCGAGGACGCGCGTGACGCCCTGCGAGTTGAACTCGCCCGTCAGCATCGGCTGGTCCCACGATGCGGGCACGAACGACATCGCCGCCAGGTTGTACAGCTCGTGTGGTTTGACGCGCTCGAGGACGCGGATGAGCGAGAGTTGATCGAGCAGGTCGCCCGGAATCAGCGTGATCCGATCCCGGATGTGCTCGATGCGCCAGTAGTTATCCGCCGAGAGGCGACGCGTGAGACCGTAGACCCCGTAGCCGCGCTCGAGCAGCAGCTCCGCCAGGTACGATCCGTCCTGGCCGGTAATGCCGGTAATCAGCGCGCGTTTCGACATCGCCAAGGACGATAGCACAGCCCTTTCGGGTCGACCCGTTGGCTATACTGGCGCTCCATGATCGTCGTCGTCGGCGCCGGCGTGTCGGGCCTCGCGTCCGCACGGGCGCTGGCCAGGCGCGGTCGCCCGGTGTGCGTGCTCGACGGCGCCGCCCGAGCCGGGCAGGGCAGCTCGACCCACAACAGCGGCGTCATTCACGCCGGCCTCTACTATCCGGCGGGAACCCTCAAGGCGCGGCTCTGCGTCGAAGGCCGCGACCGGCTGTACAAATTCTGCGCGGCCTTCAGCGTGCCCCATGTCCGCTGTGGCAAGCTCATCGTGGCGTCGACCGACACCGGTTCGGGCCGGGACGATGAGGCGGCGCTCGAGCGAGTGCGCCGGACCGCCGAAGCCGCCGGCGCCAGAGTGGTGACGGTCGACGCGGCCTTTGTCGCTGCACGAGAACCGCACATCGCCGCCGCCCGCGGCTTGTGGTCACCGGACACGGGCTGGATCGATGCTGACGCGTACGTCCGGGCGCTCGAGGCGGATGTCCGCCATCACGAGGGCGTCGTCCTCACGGGTACACCCCTTATCGGACTCGAAACCGCACCGGGTGGGGGGCTCGTCGTCGTGACGCCGCGCGAGCGGATTGACGCTTCGTGCGTCGTGAATGCAGCGGGGCTGCAGGCCGACGAGGTCTCGGCGCTCGCCGGTGGCGAGCGTTTTCGGATTTATCCCTGTCGCGGGGAATACGCCGAGCTCGCGCCTCGCGCGCGCGGCCTCGTCCGAGGTCTCGTCTATCCTGTGCCGGACGCGTCGGGACACGGCCTTGGCGTGCACTTGACTCGTACCATCGGCGGCGCGGTCTGGATCGGCCCGACGATTCGGTATCAAGACGACAAGGGCGACTACGAGCGCGATCGGCTACCGCTCGATGCGTTCCTCGATCCGACGCGCGTGCTCCTGCCCGAAGTCGTCAGGGACGACCTTCGGCTCGCCGGCAGCGGCATCCGCGCGAAGCTCCATCCGCCGTCCCAACGATTCGCGGACTTTCTGATTCGACGCGATCGCAGGAACCCATTCCTCGTCCACGCCGCGGGCATCGACTCGCCCGGTCTCACCGCCTCGTTGGCGATTGGCGAGGTCGTAGCCGATATCGTCGACGGCGGTTAGACCTCAGCCGTCGCCGCGCCCGACCGCATCCGGTAGTACCGCGACAACGCGTCTCGCCAGGACGGCAGAGTGATTCCGGCGGCCCGGAGCTTGTCGTTCGACAGGGCGGCGAAAAGGGGCCGCGGCGCCTTGAGTTTGGCGTCGGCCATGCGCACGGGGTCAATGGCGGCGTCGGGGCGATTGGCCAGGGTCGCGATTTCGCGCGCCACGTCGACCCACGTGGCGTGGCCGCTGTTCACGCAGTGGTAGATGCCGGGTGCTGGCCGCCGATCGAGCAGCGTGCGAGTGACGGCCACGACGTCGTCCACGAAGCTAGGTGAGACGACCCGGTCGACGAACGCCCGCACCGGGCGCCCGGCTCGAATGCCGTCGGCGATCGCGTCGATGCTGCTCTTCGCCCGCCGGCCGCCGAACAGGCTCTCGACGCGGAGCACGTAGTGCCGCGCCGGCTCGGCCGCGAACCACTCGCCGAGCAACTTCGACATCGCGTAGACGCCGCGCGGGTTCGGGGTGTCGTCCTCGGTGTACGGGCAGGACGTCTCACCGTCAAACACGAAGTCCGTGCTGAAATGGACCAGCGTCGCGTCGACCTCGGCCGCCGCCCGTGCCATGGCGCGGGGTGCCCAGGCGTTCACGGCCAGGGCCGCCCTCGGGTCGTCTTCGGCGGCGTCGACATTCGTGTAGGCCGAGCAGTTCACGATCGCGTCCGGGCACATGGCCGCGATCTGCTGGCGAACCGCGGCGGCATCCGTCACGTCGAGGTCGGCCCGGGTCCGGCTGATGACCTCGTGGCCGGCGCCGAGTCCGTCGACCATCGCTTCGCCGAGCTGTCCGCCCGCGCCGACGACGAGGACGAGCAGCCTCATGCCGTGACGGCGTAGAACTCCGCGATGCTGGCGACGACGTGTCGCTGCTGTTCCTCGGTGAGTTCGCCGTAGATCGGCAGGGCGAGCGAGGTGTCGGCGGCGCGGTCGGCGTGGGGAAACGAGTGGACCGCGCTGGCCACATCCGCGAAGCAGACCTGACGATGGAACGGAACCGGATAGTAGACCTCGGTGTGGACTCGTCGCCGCAACAGATGCGCGCGCAGATCGTCGCGGCGCGGCGCCAGAATCACGAACTGGTTGTAGATGTGCCTGAAGCCGGAAGGCTCGACGGGAAGGCGTACGGTGGAGTCGAGGCCGGCCTCGGTAAACAGCGCGCGGTAGCGATCCGCGTTGCGGCGGCGCGCCTCGGTCCATCCGTCGAGGTGCGGGAGCTTCACGCGCAAGACAGCGGCCTGAATGGCGTCG
>Ga0070732_10001098_pt1 | contig 15070 bp, 15 predicted proteins | sample Coa_R1_5_FD_66449 | JGI IMG/M metagenome (GOLD analysis project Ga0070732, IMG submission 66449) | Surface soil microbial communities from Centralia Pennsylvania, which are recovering from an underground coalmine fire - Coalmine... | ecosystem: Environmental > Terrestrial > Soil > Unclassified ...
GTTCTCAGTTCTCAGTTGAAGACGCGAGGGTCCTTTACCATCTCTACCATGGACACGGGTACAGTTTTGACTTGACATCGGATAGGGCCGGATCTTCGGCTTCCTGAGAACTGAGAACTGGTGCAATCAGTTCGCGGCCTTTTTCTTGGGCATGTGCCGCAAGCTACGGCCCTCGATGAGGCTGTAGAGGTCTTCGGCGAGATTCGTGGTGTGGTCGCCGGCGCGCTCGAGAGCTTGAGCCATGAGCAGGATCTCAAAGCCCGACGTGTCACCCTGAGGAACGGTTTCGGCGAGGTGTTTTTGGAAAAGAGCGTGGCAGACGCGATCGATTTCCTTGTCCATCTGCAGGACCTTGCGCGCACATTCCAGGTCCAGGTTCGAGAATCCTTGATGAATCAGGTCGAGCATGTCCCGTAGCACCGCCGCCATTTCTACGAGCTGGCGCGAGTCTGAAGCCGGGATCTTTGCGGTGCGGGCCTGAACCCGCAAGGCCACGCTCATGACCAGGTCGCCAATACGTTCGAGATCGGTGGTCGACTTGAGAGTGGAGAGCAGTTGTCGCGCGCGGGATTCATTCACGCGAGTGATGGCTTCGGGCAGGCGTTCATCAATTTGGCGCTCGATCAGGTCGAGCTCCTTCTCGCAATCTTTGATGGCGAGAAAGGCCATTCGCGAAGAGTTTGTCAGCAGGTCGCGGACATTGAAGGCGGCGTCGCGGGCGATGAGGCAGGCTTTCAACGCGAGATTTGCGAGGTCGTCAGGGTTGCTCGTTGCCGGCGTTTTCGCACGCGGGCGAGCCGTCGATTCCTCGTCCGATTTTTTGATTGCTGGGGATTTGCGTTGCATCTCGGTAGAGTTTTTCGCCTCGAAGTCTATTCTCCCAGTGTGAAAGGATGGTTACAAGATTGCCGGGTTGGGGAGCAACGACTAGAGTACGCTGAAGAAGGTGGATGGAGGGTGTTTTGAATCTTGCGGATTATTTGCGGAAGGATTTTGTCTATGACGCATGGGCAAACCATGAGGTTCTGGCTGCCATCCGGTCGAGCGGTGGGGAGAATACCCGCTCGCTGCAGTTGATGGCGCACATTCTGGCAGCGGAGCGGGTATGGCTGGAGCGGCTCCGGCAAGTGCCGCAGAGCGTGCCCGTCTGGCCAGAGCCCAATTTGTCGCAGTGCGAAGCCGAAGCCGACAAACTGGCCGGGGAGTGGCACGAATTCCTTGATCTGGTGACGGCAGGGGATGTGAACCAGACGATTTCGTACAAGAACAGCAAGGGTGAGGCGTGGACGAGCGCGATCGTCGATGTGCTGACTCATGTGGTCATGCATTCGGCCTATCATCGCGGGCAAATCGCGAGCTACATGCGGTCGATCGGACAGCCGCCGGCCTACACAGACTTCATCCATGGGGTAAGGCAGGGGCTGGTGAAGTAAAGCGAATTTCGATCGGGTTCGTTGCGCTGCATGTTTTGCGGACTCTGCCGCATAGAAGCTTAAACGCAGAAGACGCAGAGAAATCCCGCGCAGTTCGCAGAGGGGCAGCTTTCTAGGGTGGGGGCCTGCTTTTGCCCCAGTTCCTCCGAAAGACGTAATATTGCTGCGATGAACAGACGCCTTGTGTTCTTCCTCCCTGTCGCGTTTTCACTTCTTCTGCTGGCAGCCGATCAACCTAAGATTCCCCCCATGCCGAACGCGGTTACCAGCAATGCCGTTGCTTGGCTGAAGGGCGGGCTTGACGTTTACTCGCTCATGGGGCTTGGAACCAAGAAAACGTGGGACGACGTGAGCAACAAAATGTATGTTCTGAGTTTAAGGTCAGGGAAGTGGATCGAAGGGCGCCCGGTGCCGGGCGTAGCGGGACGGCTAGGGGCTTCGGCGATGGGGGCCAAGGGGCAGGTCTTTCTTTTCGGCGGATACACGATCGATGGGCAGGGAACTGAGTCCGTATTGGGCGATGTGAATTCGTATGTTCCCGCGGAACATCGGTGGTACCGCGCGAAAGACATACCAACACCGGTGGACAGCGCGGTCGTCGGAATGACTCACGATCGCTACATTTATTTGGTCGGCGGCAGGTCGCGAAGCGGGCTTGTGAACAATGTACAGGTCTATGACGTCGAGAAGGATACATGGAGTCAGGCGACGGCGTTTCCTGGCACACCCGTGTTCGGGCATGCGGGAGGAATCGCCGATGAGGCGATTGTGTATGTAGATGGCGCAAAGAAGGACCCAGCCAGCGGGAAGGATGTTGCTTCCGACGAATGCTGGATGGGAAAGATCGACCATAAAGATCCGAACAAGATTGAGTGGAGCAAATTGCCGGTGCATCCCGGACCCGCGCGGTTCGGAATTGTAGCGGGGGCGGGAGAACACGACCACAGATTCCTCTTTTCCGGAGGCACCACGGCTCCGCACAATTACAAGGGTCTGGATAATGATGGGAAGCAGGCTGAACTCTCGCCGGTGACATTTGCGTTCGAGTTGCATGGCAACCGGTGGGAGACCATCACGGAAGACACGTACGACGTGCGTGCGGATACGCGAGGGATTGTGTTTACGCCGATCGGTCCGTTGATTCTGGGAGGAACGCTGAAGAATTCCGCGATCTCGGCACGAGTATTAACTTTGCCTAAGAAATAGTGGTGTGTAGCAATTCGAGGGCAATGCATTCGTTTGTGAGTTCGTTCCAATAATCTGAAGGGCGATTCCCGCTATACCTTAGTGATCTTCCCAGGCAATGCGGCGGGCGTTAGGATGGCGTTGTTGCAGAGAGCGAACATCACTCATACCTCCTGAGAGAGCGGCGAAGAGACCTCCGACCCTTCGCCGCTTTTCTACTTGGATATACCATTCCAAGTGCGGTAATATTTCGGCAACGCTGTTCGTTTTCCGTGGGGCCCGCAGTCAAACGATCCGCGCTGAGGAACACCATGTTCATCCCTCGCTAATTCGCTCCCCTGCTTGCCCGGTTGTCGGGCTTCCCTGATTTATCTTTCATCGAAAGCATTGTGTCTGCGCGCGGTCGCGGACGCCATTGCAGAAAGTTCAAGGTTGGTATGGAAACTGTTGCCGCGGCGGTGGAGGCGCGCCGCTCACTTTGGTCGTCATTGGTCGAGGCGGTTCGAGGTTCGCACCAGGATTACACGGACGGCGATTTGAATCGCGCCATCCTGCTGCTGGCCGTGCCCATGGTCCTGGAGATGGTGCTGGAGTCTCTGTTCGCGGTGGTGGACGTTTTCTTTGTGGGCAGGCTGGGCGCGGATGCGGTGGCTACGGTCGGTTTGACCGAGTCGATGTTGAGCCTTGTGTTCGCGGTGGGAATGGGGCTGAGTCTGTCGACCACGGCAATGGTCGCGCGACGAATCGGGGAGAAGGATCCGGAAGGCGCTGCTGACGCCGCGGTGCAGGCGATCTTCCTGGGCCTGATGATTTCGTTGGCCATCGGGCTGCCCTGTCTGTTGTTCGCTCCGAACCTTCTGCGGCTGATGGGCGCGACTCCTCAGATTGTGGCGGTGGGCAGCGGGTACACGAGAATCTGCCTGGGAGGCAGCTGCGCCGTACTGCTGCTGTTCTTGAACAATGCGATTTTCCGTGGCGCCGGAGATGCGGCGATCGCGATGCGGCTGCTATGGGTATCGAACATCATCAATCTCTTTCTCGACCCCTGCTTGATCTTCGGGTTGGGACCGTTCCCGAAATTAGGTGTGACCGGGGCGGCGCTGGCGACATTTACCGGGCGGAGCATCGGCGTGATGTACCAGTTTTACCGGCTCTTTAAAGGGACGGAGCGTATTCGTGTACTGGCGCGGCAGATTCACGTGCACTTTGGCGTGCTGTGGAGACTGATCCGCGTGTCGCTTACGGGAATTTTGCAGTTTGCGATTGCGCACACAAGCTGGATTGGGCTGGTGCGGATTGTTAGCACGTTCGGCGCGGCAGCGTTGGCGGGGTACACGATCGCGATTCGAATTGTGATCTTCGTGATCTTACCGTCCTGGGGAATGAGCAATGCTGCTGCAACGCTGGTTGGCCAGAATCTGGGCGCTGGAAAGCCGGATCGCGCCGAGGCCGCGGTGTGGAGGACAGGGCTCTACAACGTGCTCTTCCTGGGCGCGGTTGGCATCTTCTTTGTGCTCTTCGCCGAGCCGGTGGTTCGGTTGTTTATCAGGGACCCCGAAGTTGTGCCTTTGGGAGCGGCGTGCCTGCGGATCGTTAGTTACGGCAACCTGGGGTATGCCTACTTTATGGTGATGATGCAGGCCTTCAACGGAGCTGGGGACACGATTACCCCGACGATTGTGAACTTCTTCGGCTTCTGGCTGCTGGAAATCCCGCTCGCATATGTGCTGGCGAAGCCGCTGGGCATGAAGTCGAACGGAGTCTTCTTTTCGATCGCGATCGCTGAGTCGTCCATGGCGGCGGCCAGCGCCATCCTGTTCAAGCAGGGAAGGTGGAAGCTGAAGAAAATCTAAGGCGTTTGTCGGGAAGAATGGGGCGGGAGGAACGGTTTCGAACCATCATCTCCGGGATGGAGCCCCGGCGCATTGCCGTGGTTATGCTACTCCGCGTGTCAGAAACTTGATTCACACCGAGCGTGCAAAATATTGCATTGAGAATTTTCTGTCAACAAGGAAGAAATCTAGAGTTACGCAAGATCGATCTCGTTTATCGACATGATCGGAAAGACTTGACGAAAGTCAAGACCCTACCCTGTCGCACAAAACGCGACGAGGGTGGGGCACCCTCGATTCCGAAATTGCACCTATCGCGCGCGTGCCAGGACTAGCGTCACGTCGTCTGGTTGCTCTTTGTCGCCGATCCAGTCGTCGACGGCCATGGTGACGATCTGGCTGATCTGCGGCAGGGGGAGATCGCGGTTCTCGCGCACGAGTTCGATCAGGCGCTGCTCGCCAAACTCACCGAAATCATTCTCGGGCTCAGTAACGCCGTCGCTGTAAGCCAGGAAAATTTCGCCGGGAACCATCTCGACGGAGTCCTCCTCGTAAGTCATGCCGTCGAAGAGGCCGACCACGGTGCCGCCAGCTTCGAGTCTGCGCACGGTGCCGTCTTTTCCGATCAGAATCGGCGGCAGGTGGCCTCCGTTGCTGTAGGTGAGGGTACGCGAGCGGCCATCGTAGATTCCTACGAATAACGTAGCGTATTTCTCCGGCGGAGTGCTTTCGAAGAGCTGATGGTTGAGAAGGCCGAGCAGCGCTCCGGGAGAGACTTCAATGCCCTCAGGCCAGGTGGCCATAACTCTGCCCGCGCCGGCAACAGCGCCCACAGCGACAGGTTCGCGCATCTGTGGCAGGTTCTCGACGCTGTACGCTCGGACCGCCGAATGGATCGTCGCCATGAGGAGGGCGGCGGAGATTCCTTTGCCGCTGATGTCGCCGACGGCAAGGATCAGTTTGTGCGAGCTGGCGGAGAGAAAATCGTAGTAGTCGCCGCTGACGGTGCGGGCGGGGCGACAGAATCCGTGGACTTCCAAGGATTCGAGGCCGGCAGTTTGACGCGGAAATAGCTGGTCCTGCACTTCCTGCGCGATTGCAAGCTCATTCTCCAGCCGCTGCTTTTCTCTCTGTTCCAGCATGAGCTTTTCGATGGACGCGGTCATGGAGTTGAAGGAATTCGCGAGGTCCGCCAACTGATCGCTCGACTTCACAGGAATGCGGTGGCTGAAGTCGCCGCGGTCGACGTGGCGAGTGGCGACGTGCAGGTCCGCGACGGCCGCCGTTACGGTGCGGGTCATGCGCGTGCCGATGATGAGCGCGATGAGTTCGATGATCGCGAAGAAGATCGCGACCCCCATCAGGATGTAGGTCACGCCACGAACGAATTCGCCGAGAGCGGCAAACAGATGGCTGTAGAGAACTGCGGGACGAGTCGTGACTTGGAGAACGGGACCGTATTTGTCGGAAGTGCCGTTTTCCCAATCGACCACGGGAAGGGGTGTACCGAACGTGATTTCCCGGTCGAAGCTGGCTGTGGATTCAGGCAACGATCCGACGGTGAAAGCCGGATGCAGGACCCGAGGACCACCGGGAGACGCGCCACGTTGATTGTCGGTGCTGTTGATCACGAATCCGCTGGTGTGTTTCGGCGTACTCGAAACTGGAGTTTTGTCCTTCGCCCCGGCTGTTGCCGGGGTCTGCTGTCTCGGCGGACTTTGATCTTCGCCAGTCGTGTAGAGAGTGATTTCTCCGAGGCCCTCGGCGATCTTTCCCACAAGATCCTTGTCGAACGGTTCGCTGGTGACCACGGTCAGTCTGTTGGAGCCGACTTGCAGCGATGATCCCACTCGCAGGTGTAACCGCTCGTGATCACGGACAAGGTCTTGGAATTTACTCTTAACAAAACCGGGGAAAGCAATGGAATCGCCGTGAAATTCGTTGCAAAGCGGGAGTGGCTTATCGCCGTACCAGGCACATACCTGGCGGCGACTCCATGCTGGATCGCGTTTGATCAGGCCGGCAAGAGACTCGGGTACAGGTTTTTCGCCGCGCTCCAGATGGGCCGCGAGTTCGCTGCTCACGGTCGCATTGACAGCCGCGAGACTGCGCAACTGGGCGTCGGTCTCGGAAGTTACTACGAAGACGGCGAATTGCCCGCCCAGTCCGTAAAGCGTGATCAGTCCCATCGCGACCAGCAGCACGGCGGGAATTACGCCGATGAACATGTAGGTGACGATAAGGCGATTGCGCAAACGCCAGAGAATTCGGCGTTTGACCCAGCGGAAACCAAGAATAAAAAAGAGGACGCAGGCCAGAAATGCGAGAAAGCTAACCCATCCGCCCAGGTGCTCGCCCCAGGACAGCGAGAAAAGGCCGAGCAGTTTCTGCAAAGCGAATAGAACCACGGCGAGTGCGGCCAAATAGCAGGCCAGGCGGGCCATCCGGCCCTGCGGCCAGAGACCTGCCTCGATCAGCTTGCGCCTCAGTTCTGGATAGGACCATTGCATACTACGTGTCGGCACCTGGAAGATTAGGAATTATACGGCTACAGAAAAGACTCAGTTTGACGAATCGCACCGAATTAGCTGGCGATTTGTTAGCCAGAGCCAATGACTAAATGCCAATGGGTAACCGACTCGGGCGCCTAGATCTCGGGATACAGATCGAAGAACGCCTCCAGACTGGTACGAAGTTGCTTCTCGATCTCCTCTTTACTGCCCTCGAGGACGTGCATGGTGACGTGCGCCTCTCGTCCATTCGCGAGCTTCACTGGAGCCTGGCCGACCTCGACCACATCTTCGGAGGGAAGCAGCCTCATGCCGTAGACCAACGTCAGATTTGCCATACTTCGATTTTACGACGTTCGCGGGCCTTCGCGACAATGCGGCGCTTTTTGAAATTTAGAATTCGGGGCGCTCTCATTTAGAATTCCGGCGTGCCTAGAATTCCGATATTCCGACTATCCATCAGCATGGTTGCGATCCTTTGCGCGGCCCGGGTGATGGCGCAGCAGCAGCCCGAGGCGGCGGCCTCGCAACAGCCTCAGGTCAAGGTCAACATGCTGAATGTCTGCACGCCGTCTGCCGAAGAGCAGAAGGAGATTGCGGCGGCGCTGGCGAAGATCCCGAAGCAACCGCTGTTTGACGCGGACTTCGAAGTGTCGCGCGGACGTTCGACCTTGACCGACATGCCGACCATGCTGGAAGCGGGACAGGCCGGACATGTGGCGGGGGAGCCCTCGATAGCAAACTATGTGCGCATACGGCGTGAGTTCTCAGTGCAGGCGATGTTCTCGAGCGTGCAGTATTCGTTCAGCAACGACGGCGTGAACATGATCGAAACTCTGGTTCTGCACGTGCGCGATCCGAAGGACCTGATTCAGGTCTCGCTGGAGGACAGCGCTTCGGCGGTTACGAATTCCACAACGATGCTGAGCGTGAATACGCCTGCCAGCCGCATGCGGTTAGAGCGGTTTGGCAAGCCGTCGGTGGCGCTGGCTCGTTGCCAGGAAACGGCGGCCGGACCTGCGCCAAATCAGAGTGCGTATGAGCCTTTGTTCCACAGCGGGTCGGAAGTGCTCGCGAACTACCGGGCGCTGTTGGGAGTCAAGAAAGTTGTGCCAGAGGAATTAGCCAAGATCAGCGGTGAATCGAAGCCGGCTGCTCCGCCAAAATCCAAGATGATGAGGCCAAAGGAACCCCAGAAGTGAGTGGCTTGAGGAGCTTCGACGAGGCCGGCCTTGCATCATAATTCGAAAGTGGCCATCTAATCTGCAAGCACGAAACAATCCATGAGCGAAACTCGGAACGTAGTGATAATCGGGTCCGGATGCTCCGGACACACGGCTGCCCTGTACACCGCACGCGCGAACCTGAAGCCGCTGGTCATTGAGGGCCACGAACCGGGCGGACAACTGTCCATGACCACCATGGTGGAGAATTTCCCCGGCTTCCCCGAAGGGATTATGGGGCCGCAACTGGTCGAAAACATGCGTAAGCAGGCCGAGCGGTTCGGGGCGGAATATCGCATGGCGCACCTTACCAGCGCCGATCTCAGCCAAAGGCCGTTTGTGTTACACCTCGGCCATCAGCAAGTCCATACACAGACTCTGATCATTGCCAGCGGTGCTTCGGCGCGATGGCTTGGGTTGCCGCATGAGCAACACTTGATCGGGCATGGTGTTTCGTCGTGCGCGACCTGCGACGGGTTCTTTTTCTCGGGGAAGGAAATTGTTGTTGTCGGAGGCGGCGACTCTGCGATGGAAGAGGCGCTCTTTCTTACGAGGTTTGCGACGAAGGTGACGGTTATTCACCGGCGCGATGCGTTTCGCGCTTCAAAGATCATGCTGGAACGAGCACAGAAGCACGAAAAGATCCAGTTCCTGCTCGACACAGTCGTCGAGGACGTATATGACGCCGGCAAAAATGAAGTGACCGGGCTCAAATTAAAGAATGTGAAGACGGGGAAGGAATTTGACTTCCCGACAAGCGCGTTGTTCCTGGGAATCGGACACGAGCCCAACGCAAAGATGTTTGCCGGCCAGCTTGACATGGATTCTGACGGATATTTGAAGACTCACAACTATGTTTTCACGCGCGTTCACGGAGTGTTCGCGTGCGGCGATGTACAGGACCGACGCTACAGGCAGGCCATCACTGCAGCGGGTACCGGTTGCATGGCCGCCATGGAAGTCGAGAAGTTTCTGGAAGAACACGGTAAGTGAGACTGCTCGCTGCATGAGCACAGAAAAGTGTACATAGGCATAAGTACCATTACCTTTGTCATCTTCGGTGAAACGCCCGCATTCATTAGACTCTCCTCACTATGAAGACCCTGATGCGGCGGGGCACCCTAGCTGGGCTGCTGCTTACTGCAGTATTTGCTCTTAGTCTGAGAACTAACGCCCAGGAATCCAGCGAAAGCGCCAGAAAAGTGCTGGTTCAAACTCCTGCGGTATACCCGACACTCGCCCGTTCTATGAATATCCGTGGGACGGTGAAAATCCAGGCCCAAGTTGCACCCAACGGCATAGTGAAGAAAATCGACGTTTTGGGCGGCCATCCACTGCTGACCCAGAGCGCCGTAACGGCGGTGGGACACTGGAAGTTTGAGCCCGCGCCGCACGAAACGAAGGAAGCGGTAGAGATAAAGTTTGATCCGCAATGAACGCGCGCGGGATCGCGGTTCGGTAACATCAGGTAACAGCATCCCGCGAACGGGGGTGCTGAAGACTCACTTTTGATTCTCGAAAGTCGCCCTCAGCGGCTAAAGCCGGGTTGATTTTGCGGCACTTAGCGGCACGGCTGGAAGCCGTGCCCTTTCAAATCAGGCTCGCGTCAAATCAGGTTCACGTCAAATCAGGCTCGCGCGGTGCAAGGGTTGCTCTCTTTTGCGTTCTTCCAGAGGTAGGCTGAGTCGGGGCGGGTTCGAGGCCCCGGAGTTACAAGACTCAACGGAGCACTCTCAGGAAACTTCGGGGGATCGCTACATGCGCGCTCGCTTGGTCTGCATTCTCGTCTTCTGCTGCAGCCTGTTTGCACAACAGGCTTCTCAACCATCACTCACGATTTACAACCAGGATTTCGCCGTGGTCCGGCAAGATGTGGCGCTGGATCTGAAGTCGGGCGTAAACCAGGTCAATGTGAATGACATCTCCATGCGACTGGAGCCGGATTCGGTGATCCTGCGGGATCCGTCGGGCAGGCACGTCCTCAGTGTGCTAGAGCAGAATTACCGCAACGATCCGGTTTCGCAGTTTTCACTGCTATCGCTATACGAGGGGCGTGCCATTGATTTTGAAATGCCCGATCACTCGATGGTGAAAGGAAAAGTGATTCGCAGCGGGTTCGTGCGGCCGGACTACTTCAACGTCAACGCTTATAACCAGGGCTACCCTGCGCAGGAAGAACCGATCGTTGAGATCGGCGGCCAATTGCGCTTTGGTATGCCCGGGACACCGATCTTTCCTGATCTCACCGGGGAGACGATCCTGAAGCCGCGGCTAGAATGGGTGATTGCCAGTGATAAAGCAGGAAAGTTTCCGGCTGAGCTTTCGTATGTCACCGGCGGGATGAGTTGGAAAGCCGATTACAACATTGTTGCGCCGGAAAAGGGCGATCTGGTGGACATCGTGGGTTGGGTCACGATGGACAACCGGAGCGGGCGCACGTTTGAGAATGCTCGCATCAAGCTCATGGCGGGGGATGTAAACAAGATTCAGCCTGGGATGGAATCCAGGTACTTTGCCGCAAAGTCCGCCGCCGTGACAGTGGATGCGATGTCTCTTCCCGTTACCGAGAAAGCCTTTGACGAGTACCATCTCTACACTCTCGAGCACAGCACGACGCTGCGCGATCGCGAGACCAAGCAGGTGGAGTTCATCCATGCATCGGGCGTTGCGACGAAGCAGCTTTATATCTACGACGGGGCGAAGATCGATCCCAACCGGTACAACGGATGGAACTGGGAGAACATTCGCAACGATCATTCCTACGGCACGGAGTCCAATCCCAAAATCTGGGTGATGCGTGAGTTTGTCAACTCCGAGGCGAATCACCTGGGCATGCCGCTGCCCAAGGGACGAGTCCGCTTCTACCGGCACAATGACGACGGCCAGGTGGAATTCACGGGCGAGAACATGATCGACCACACGCCTAAGGACGAGACGATTCGCATCTACACCGGCAACGCGTTTGACGTGACGGGTGAGCGCCGGCGCACAAACTACACGGTCGAGACATCCAGGACCACGGCCACAGAGACGTTCGAGATTCGAGTCCGCAATCACAAGAAGGAAGCAGTCGAGGTGCGCGTCGTCGAACACCTTTATCGCGGCAGGAATTGGGAGATCACCACGACGTCTGATGAGTACAAGAAGAAAGACAGTCAGACAGTGGAATTTCCTGTCACTATTGCGCCTGATGGTCAAAAGGTCATCACGTACACCGCACATTACACCTGGTAATCGGGCGATTGAGGCCGGGCGGGAGCGATCCCGCCCGTGCAGCAATGGCATGAGTCGGATCACACACCGTGAGTCCCGGTTGTGATACAAAATTCTGTGGTCTTCCTAATTCCGACCAACTCTACCTTTCCTCTGTTGCACAACCCAATTCATTTCGCGGAGGCAGGGACTCCATGTTGAGGGCCTTCTTCGTCCATCTTTCCGAGAATCGTTCTTTGCGCAATTTCGCCGAGCGCTCGGCGATTGGACAACGGGTCTCCGGCCGCTTTGTGGCTGGAACAGAAATTGCAGACGCGGTTCGCGTCACTCAGGCCGTGAACCGCGCAGGCATGAGCGTCAGTATCGACAACTTGGGCGAGAACGTTACCAATCCCGAGGAAGCGCGGCACAGCGCGCAGCTTTATCAGCAAATTCTTGATGCCATTGCCGCCAACGGGCTGAATGCCAACATCAGCCTGAAGCTGACCCACATGGGGCTGGACGTCGATGAGGCCCTGGCTCGGGAGTTAGTGAGCGGACTGGTGGCGAGCGCGGCGTCGATGAATCCGCCGGGATTCGTGCGCGTCGACATGGAGGGCTCTCCGTACACAGAGCGCACGCTCGATTTCGTGCACGAATTGCATCGCAGGCCGGGGCATGCGAACAGCGTGGGCACCGTGATCCAGGCTTATCTGAAGCGCTCGGAAAGCGATGTGGAGAAACTGCTCTCGGAAGGGATTCGGATTCGTTTGTGCAAGGGGGCCTATAAAGAGCCGGCGAGCATTGCTTTCGAGAGTAAGGCGGATGTCGATGCGAACTACATCAAGCTGATGAAGATCCTGATGAAGAGCGGGATCTATCACGGCATGGCCACGCACGATGAAAACATCATTCACGAAGCCCAGGCGTTCGCGACGCGTGAGAAGATCTCGCGCGATTCGTTTGAATTCCAGATGCTGTACGGCATCCGCCGCGACCTGCAGCAGCGCCTGGTGCGCGACGGTGGGCGAATGCGGGTCTATGTGCCGTTCGGGACGGAATGGTATCCGTACTTTATGCGGCGGCTTGGGGAGCGTCCGGCCAATGTGTTCTTTATTGCGCGGAATATGTTGCGGAAATAAGAGCGGCGTCAGGCGTGCCGCCGGCATCTGACCTCTGAGCCGAGGCTAGCCGCAGTGAGAAGGGGTGTCGTCCCTACGGGACTCGTGCATTTCATTCCACCCAACCCGGCACTGCCGTGCCGGGCTTTACATGCCGCCGCTGCGCGGCTGAATCCGGGTTAATTGTGAAATCCAACCGCCGTCCCCAACAGATCGCTCCCACGCTCCGACGGGTCCTATTCCTGCGTTCCGGGTTGATCTCCACTGTCTGGAGGGGCGAGCGGAAGCCGGGTAGCGTCTCGCATCACGTCGCGCTCGTGATCGGAGAACATCCCCTTGAAACGGTCCGAGTTAATGATTTGTTCCCGCTGATCGGGGGGCATCGCCCGCAAATCGTCAATCGCCTTGTGGACCAAGCGGCGCCGGTCGGGTGGAAGCTGCTGCATCTGGCCGAAGATCTGGCGCGCCTGCTGCTTCTGTTCTGGAGTCAGATGCTCCCACGTTTCCATGCGGTTCAGCATACGAAGCTGCTGTTGCGGAGGCAGACTCGAGAAGTGCTGCAGCCTCTGCCGCAGTAACTCCTGTCGCGCGGGAGGAAGTTTCTGGAAGGCCGGGTCGTTCTGTAGCGCCTTCTCCTGTTCGTCTGGAGGCAGATCTTTGTAGCGTCGCAACCAATCGCCCGCGTGGCCCTGCTGCCGTGGAGCAACCGCCTGTGGCCACGACATATGTTGCTGCGGCATTGGAGTCGGCCGCGGAGGCGCTGGGTGAGGTGCGTTCTTTTGCGCCAAACTGAGGCTGGGGAGCATGATGGTCATCGCCAGCAGAGCGACGGCCAAGCGTTCCGTGATGTGTGCCTCCCATTTCATTGCTGTTGGGCGCCCTTTGTCGATCTGGGCACCGCCTCTCGCTAGTCGGCGTTCTGGGGAGTTGCTACGACATTCTGCTGCAGGTCCAAATCATCCAACAGTTCGAAATCGGCATACATCTCGTTATTTTTTTCCAAAGATTGTAAGTCGCTCACGGCGCCTCCGACCTCAGCAACTGGGGGTCGCGGAGGAACTGGTCCGTTGCCGTTCATAAAGAACAGTCCGATCCCAACTCCCATGATCACTGTAAGCGCGGCGGCCAGGACGGGGCGACGGAACCAGTGCAACCATCCCGCTTGCGGCTTGGCCACTTCTTCCCGCAAGCGGGCTTGAAGGCGCACATCGAAATACGGCGATGGCTCCGGAGTCTGCCACTCATCGAGCAGCGACATAGTGGACCGAATCGATTTCAATTGCTCTGCACAAGCGGTGCAGCTTGCCAAATGATTGCTTTCTTCCTTGGTGAGCTCGCTGAGGCCAGCCGCCACATCGAGCACCCTTTCGCGAATCTCCTCGCATTTCATGACTGCTTCCCCTTCACGCTCTTCGCCTCTTCGCCAATGTCTCTTCGCACAAATCAAATCTTGCTAGATAAATTCTTTTAACTGGTCCCGCAAAGTCTCATATGCCCGGAAGAGCAGTGACTTGGTGGCCGATTCGCTCTTCTTCAAAACATCGGCAATCTGCTTGTAGTCCATCTGCTGGTACTTGTGCATGATGACTGCAAGCCGCTGCTGCTCCGGTAGAGCCTCGACTTTCCGACGGATCGCCAGCATTCGTTCGCGGCGCACCATCTGTTGCTCGGCGTTCAGTGACGCGTCGGGCAGTTCCAGCGTGGTGCCGGTGTCGTCGTCCGGCTCGTCCAGGCTGACCTGAACCTCGGGTCGTTCGTGCCGCGAATCGCGGGCATGGTTGACCGCGAGGTTCGTCGCAATACGATACAGCCAGGTCGTAAATTTCGCACTCGCTTCGTAGGTCTCACGCGATCGATAAACACGCAGGAAAACCTCTTGCGCCAGGTCTTCCGCCGCAGCCGAGTTCCGCGCCATCCGGTACATGAAGCTCACCATCGGTCGGCGGTACTTCTGCACCAGGTACTCGAAAGCCGACTGGTCGCCGGCTTTGACGCGGAGCATGATATCGGCGTCGGTCTGTGATTCCGGTCCTGGGCCGGCAGTAAAAACGCTCGGTGCCTGCGGCGTGGCAGCCAACAACATGGCCCGATCAAGTGCGGCTGTGCTCACACCAGTTTGAACCCCGCCGGAATCCGAAAGTTGCGCCTTATGGTTGTCCGCAGGATCGGACGAAGTCCCTTGAGATGAGATAGATACGGGCGGGCGCGGCGGCTTGGGCTCAAACGTCATGAAGAAGCTGGAAAACCCATCCGAGGCGTCATTCCAGAATGGGTAGGCCTCGTTCGCAATAGGCTACCACGGGCTACGGCTGCTTCCAACCCGAGGGTCCGAATCTGGGTCGCAATCCGACTCGGAACGTGCGCGGTGCGGGCTCATTTTGCCCGGCTTACGAGCTCAGACGGCTGTCACTCCTCTCATTCTGCTCAGACTAAAGTGGTTTGGTGTTTTACGATAGGCGCGAATCTTGACAATGAGAGGCTATCCGCCTAGCATCGCTGGCCAGACGTGAACTTGGCCGCGACGCACAGATTCCTGTCGGGCGGTGAAGCACAAAGCGAAAAATTCCCCCTTGT
>Ga0070732_10001099_pt1 | contig 15050 bp, 11 predicted proteins | sample Coa_R1_5_FD_66449 | JGI IMG/M metagenome (GOLD analysis project Ga0070732, IMG submission 66449) | Surface soil microbial communities from Centralia Pennsylvania, which are recovering from an underground coalmine fire - Coalmine... | ecosystem: Environmental > Terrestrial > Soil > Unclassified ...
GAAAAGCATCAGATCCGCCGCGGTCGCGCCAGCGCAGGTTGTGCAGTGCAATGGCCAGGTCGATCGACTCGCGGCATTGCTCTTCCGTGCGCACCTCCTCAAACTGCACTTGGTAGTCCCGGTTGAGGCGCTTCCACTTGCGATTGAAGTTGTAGCGGTGTTCCGCTCCCAGAGTGTCCAGGTAAGACTCCCAGGACCTCCCGGCTAAGAGAATAAAAGGGCATGTGTTCGTTCTCGTCTCTGAGACTTTCCAGCCTACTTCGCCGAGTGTTGAGGCAACCCCATCTGCAAAACAACCGCCTCGCGGTAGTTGTGCCCAATCGAACATGAACGGCTCGGTAGCCAGAGACGAAGCAAACGCTTGGCGCGCTTTCTGCGTACATCCCCGCCGGACGATGAAATCCAGATAGTCTGAACCGGCGCTCCCACTTCCCAGAAACTCTTGAACCGGAAACAAACACCGGCGGGACAGGCTGGGAGGGCGCACGCATAATGGCGCGAGGGCGGCCAGTTCACTCCCACGACGGACGGTCAGGATGGAGAGCTGCCTGTCGGCCGCCAGATGTTTCCACCAAGTATGGAGCCACTCCCAGGTCAAGAATAGGCACTGTGAAGTGCTTGATTCGAGCAGATCGCCCCACTCTTGTTTCAGCAGTGCAAACTTCGGACTATCATGTACTTTCTCCACCGTGAAGGTAAAGTAATCGGGCATCGTCTTTGGAAGGCTTGCCATTATTATGAGAGCCGAACTTCCACACGAAGTGTTAGGCTGTGCCAGTGTGCAAGATTCACTGCTCCCTCCGAATCTTGACGTCCAAAAGTGCGATCGAGGGCAGGGTATTCATTCGCACGATAAAGCTGTGCAAGCGATCGAGGCCGGTTCGTTTCAGAAATGGAACTAATAGGAACTTGATCCGATGCAGAAGGCGCCCTTTGAAGGTGCTGGAAAAGACGAAGAGCCAGCAATGAGGCCTGGTTTGCTTAGTCCACCTCAGCTTCCAGTCCTCGCTCCCTCCCAGAAAATCGTACTCTGTCATGCCTTGCTCGAAGGCATGTTGCAGAACTAAACATGAGAGCAGGTTAGACGGAGAATAACGTGAATAGGATGGATCGTACCCTGACTTAAGTCTAAGTATCCTATTCTTGTAAGAGACGCAATACTCAAAGGCGATGCGCTTCGATCCTGCACGCAAGAAGTTCAGAAAAATCCAGCCGCAATCTGCGGCGCGCTGTGCCAGTATCGAGTAGAATCGGGAGGTATCGGGATCGCAGGAAATCGCCGTGTGCGATGTGCCCTTCCAACCCGCGGCCTCCAATCGCAGACCAACCTCCAAGGCATCGGCCAGATTCTCATCCGAGGCTATAGCTTCAAACTCTACCGACGTTATCCCCTTAAGGCGCTTGAACCGATTTCTCAAATTGCCGCGATGTTTGGCAGGCAAGCCGTCGTAGTACTGCCCCCAGGATGTGCGAAGCGGCAGGTAGGGAGACGCGCCCGACGGCCAGGCTCCCGTCGGATACTCGTCGGCGACCGCGAGCCGGCGCATCGCATCGAGGGTTTGGGAGCCTTCGGGCAGTTGGCAGAGTTGCAGAAGGTCCCAGCCGCCGCTCCGGGAGAGGTAACTCCAAATAGCGCCGTATACCTCCTCCGCCCGCTGCGCGACGAGAAAGTCAGCGCGCGGGACGTGTGCGTTGTAGAAGAATCCCAAGCGCCGCACCTTGATCCCCCACATCCGAATTGGTGTCAGGATCAGCGGAGCGATAGCTATCGGCTGATCGCCGGCCTTTAAGATTAAAATGTGAAGGGTGCTTCCGGCGCCGAAACATTCCCACCAGGTACGTATCCAGGCGTGCTCCAGAAATGGATGGTCGAGTCCGGCCGCTTCTGCCACTTCGTTCCAGACCGATTCCAGATCCAAGAAGGCCTGATAGTTGGATACCATTTCGACGCGGATTTCCGCGTGAACGCTTGAGGCCTCCGCCAGATTCTCGTCTGCTGCTAAACATGTCACTTTATATGCGCCTCGTCCCGGCAGCGTTCCAGAAATTCTCATGTCCACGCACAAAGTAAAAGAAACCGGCGAGCACAGCCCAATTCATCAACACAAATGTGTAAGGAACGAGTAAGACTTTCCTGAATGTATTCATATCTCTTTCTCCCCCCGGCTGAATTGCGGGAATTGACACGCTGGGCTCTCAGCACTGCGAATCGAAAGAAACCAACCAGCGCCGGCCAGGGCGTACCAAAGGATCTGACAAATAAAAACCACCAAATAAGAACCATGTAGTAAGAACAAATTTGAGATGAAAAGCGTCGCTAAACAGTAAGGCACGATTAGTCGGCCTAACTTATGGGAAACCATCTGTAGCGCAATTGGGTTTCGCCACGGCACAAGTAACTCGGGCATTTGAGCGAAAAGCTGGTAGTTACCTGTCAAGGTGCGTGTCTTTCTACCGTATTCCAATTCCGGATTTTGACTCGCAACATCGTAAGCGCAAGCTGCTGGATCAAAGATCGCGCGCTTCCCTCCAAGCACAATTCTCATCGGTATGACCACATCATCCAAAATCGTCTCCGGATGCAACGGTACAAAAAGCTCGCGGCGAATAGCGTAGATCGCTCCGCTCGCCCCTGGGACGGAATGTATGTCGCTCTCCATCGCGCGCAATCCCTTTTCGTAACGCCAATACGCGCTGACCGCATCACTGCTTTCTTTGCCTTGTTCATCCAAAAGGACCAGCTCTCCAGAAACGGACCCGACGGATTCGTCCGCGAAATTGGCGACCAACTCACGCAGGGCGCTTCGGTCAAACTGTTGCCTGGCGTCTGCAAATAGAAGGACTTCGCCAGTCGCCACCGCCACCCCGCTGTTCAAGGCTGCCGCTTTGCCGATACGTACCGGGGAATAGACCACATTGACTCCCCGGACGGCGTAATCGCGTACCAGGGCATCGGTGCCGTCAGTCGGGGCGTCGAGTGACACAATCACCTGGAGTTTGTCCGCAGGATAATCCAGTTCGAAGCAGTTCTCCAGTTTGGCGCAGACGTTCTTCCTCTCGTCATGCATGGTCATAACCAGGCTGACGCTTGGTTCTTGATACTGCTTGTGAACCGGCCGCTGCGCTAATCTCCGCCAAACCATCAGCAGAAGCGGATAGCCAGCGTACACGTACGCAATGCACAAAAGACTGGTCCAGAAGATTGCTTCTACCATTTTTTCATTCCGCGGCCGCTCGATGCGGCGAGTTCGATGATCCGCGATCCTGGCATCACCGTCCTCGACCGAGCAAAACAATCTTTAACGTCTTCAGCAGTATCCTGGTGTCACAGGCGAGAGACTTGTGCTTTGCGTAATAGAGGTCGTACTGCAATTTTTCGTAGGCGGCTTCGACAGAATCCCCGTATGGATACATGACCTGCGCCCACCCCGTAATACCCGGTTTCACGTAGTGACGAAGATTGTAGAAGGGGATCTCTGGCTCCAGCCGATCCACGAAGTAGGGCCTCTCGGGGCGGGGTCCCACCAGGCTCATCTCTCCGCGTAACACATTGAACGCTTGTAATATTTCATCGAGCCGAAATTTGCGCAGCAACCGGCCGACTGTGGTCACTCTCTCGTCCCGCTCTCTCGTCCACACCGGCCCGGTCTCCCGCTCGGCGTCGTGGCACATCGAACGGAATTTGTAAATCACAAACGTCTTCCCATGCAATCCCACGCGCAGCTGCCGGAAAAGTACGGGTCCCGCGGAATCGATCTTGATGGCGACAGCAATCGCCACAAGCAAAGGGGCGGTCAATAGAATCAGAAGAAGTGCGCATATAACATCGAAGGAGCGCTTTAAGCTTGTGCTGGTATTAGAAAGTCTGAAACCATCTGTAAAAACAAACCACTGCGTACTCAAACCTTCAACCCAGATCTTGCCGCTAAATTTTTCATAAAAATCAACTGCGTCGCTGATCTGTAAACCGCGAAGGCGGCAGTCCAGCAGGGAGCCGGCCAACTTCTCCCGGCTCAGCGCATCCTGCTCGGCCACGACGACTCGCGAGATCCGATCTCGCACGACAATCTCGTTGAGCTGTGCGAAGTCGACCATGGGCCCCAGGTCGGCAGGACTTTCGGGAAACTCGAGTAGTTCACCGGCCCGGCGTTCGTTTTCTCTCCAATGGTTTCTGCCATTCGCCAAGGCCCGATATAGCTTCCCTGCCAACTCTCCTGTGCCCACAATCAGAATTCCCTCCGCGAACTTCTTGTGAGTGACCAGATACCGCAGAAGCGGTCGCAATGTTACCGGCACCAGAGCGGCAAGCAACACGCCTGCCAGAGCAGCCTCGGCACTAGCAGCCAGAGGTGGAAAAATGTAGAACAGCAAAGCGGATGACATGCACCCTAGTGACACGGATTCCAACACGCTGATCGAAAAATGCAGTAACTTTGCGGTAACGATGGACCGATCGAGATTGTTGGCATGAAAGAGAAGTTCGCAGGACGCTATCAGAATGGGCACCCCAAGAGTGTTTCCGCTACGAGCGGCGTAGAGTAGGGCGGCGGCCAGCACCATCAACTCCGTGGCGAGGAAGGCTCCCCGTGTCCGCGGTAGGCAGCATCGTCGCGCCTTTAGCCGCCGACTTTGCGGCTGTGCGCTAACTCCGGCCCACATTGTGTCGCTGATAGTACTCATAGGCATAACCGTAACGGGTATCACCGTATTCAACATCGTTCAGCACAACGCCCAGTACGTTGGAAGCGCCGAGGCTTTCGATGGCGCGCCGGAACAGCTCGCGCGGCGTACGCCGGGCGCGTACGACAATCACGACACCGTCGGCCAAGCCAGCCAGGATATGGCTGTCGGCAATGGGAACGATTGGAGGACTGTCCATCACGATAAACCTGAATTGCTTTCGCAGGTGCGCGAAAATTTCCGCTGCCCTCCGTGAGGCTAGGAGTCCGACCGGGTTCACCGGTTCGGAGCCGCCCGGAATCACATACAGATCCTGGAACTTCGTAATATAGGAATTGACATCACCGTCGGACTGGAGCAATAAGTCGCTGAAACCTTTTTCCGGGTTCAGTCCAAGGTGCTTGTGTACTTGCGGACGCCGTAGATCGCCGTCCAATAACAGAACGCGCCCCTCCAGCGACGAGGAGAGCGCCAGGCTGAGATTAACGGCCGTTACGGATTTCCCTTCTCCTCCCGCGGCGCTGGTCACCAGCAGCACTCGGCCATCGCTTTGGTTCATCCATTGCTGGATTTTCAAACCCAAAATGCCGTATTGTTCCGAAGGCGGGGATTGAGGATCGCCTATGACCGCGACACGGCGCTCTTGAAAATCCCTCCTCTGGCCTGGAGTGAAGGCATCGTCCTCCAGTTTATGGGCTGCCCATCGACTCAAAGCACCGTTGCCGTTCTTGACCGGATGTATGTCGGGCGTTCCAGGTATGGTAGAAACGGCCGATAGCACGGGAAGGCTGGTAAATTTGTGGAACTCCTCGATAGTGTCAAACGAAGTGTCCATCTGTTCTAGCGAAAGAACTGCGATCAGGCCAAGCCCCAAGCTCGCCAGGAAACCCATGAGGACAATCCGACGCCGGTGTGGGCTGTAAGGGGCTGAAGGCAGTTGGGCCGCCTCGATGATCTTGAAGGCTACGTCCTTGTTACTCTGCTTCGCTCGCTGGTCCAATTTCGCTTCCTGCTGTTTTGCGAATAGGGCCTCGTAGCGCGTGCGGGTAAAGCCTGCATCTCTCATGCGTTGGCCCAGCGCCGTCTCGTAGCCCGGCGAAGAGTTGATCCTTCGCTCATAATTCTTCATCTCCGATACCAGGCTGCTTCGTTCCTGTTGGTAGCTCTTCAGGCGTAGATCGATCGATTTGAGCTCGGCCTGCAGAGTGAAATACCGCATCTGGACCGGAGACGGGTCGCCGCGGCTGTGCCCACCTTGGGCTCCGGTCGCTTCTAAGTCACGGATTTCTTTTTCAGTTTGCTCTACCTCCGGATACTTAGCCGTGTACTGGGCCTTGAGCTGTCTTAGCTTGATGCGCAGGTCTTCGAGAGTTGTGGATCTCTCGTGCGGCTGTTCCGGGCTGTCGAGCATCCCCTGTTTCTCCAGCGCTTTGATCTCTTCGACCGCGGCGGAGCGCCGCGCCTGGCCTTCGGTTATCTGATCAGTCTTGGCTTGGGCCTGCTGTTGCAGGTTTTCGAACAGCTTGAGGTTGGTCGTCAGGCGCTCGGGGAGTTCCTGGACGGCGCCCTGTTTGTAGGTTTTCAGGCTCTCTTCTTGCTGGCTGAGCTGGTTTCGCAGACGCTCTACCTCTGCGTCCAGGAAGCTGTCCGCCTGTGCCGTGCGCTGGCTGCCAAGGTCTGCCGTGCGCTCGATGAACAGCTCGGCTAGGCGGTTGGCCACCTGCGTTACCTGCTGCCGATTTTCACCCTCAAAGCCGACGGAAAACGTATCCGGCCCTTCCACCTGAATAGGGATTCTTGACTTCATCTCCTCCATCGCTTGCCCGGGCCCCCGCCTCCGCGCGAGATCGGACAGCTTGAATTCCCGGCTGACCGTTTCGAGCACCAGAGGACTGAGTAGCGTCTCTCGAACGGCGCGCAACTGCTCCTGGACGTTTGCGGTCGCCGCGGCATCGACCCTGTCAGTTAGGTAATGTGAAGGAATCACCGGCTCCGCTGCGATGAGCACCCGAGCGCGAAATCGGTCGGGCAGGCGTAACGCGTAAATGCCGGCACCTGCGGTCAGCAGCAACACTGGCATCAAAAGGTACAGTTTGCGGCGTTTGATAGCCTTCAATACTGCAAATACGGAAAGTCCCTGCGCCACTCCATTGGTTTCCATGCTGCTATCTCCCTTCATGGCGGGACTCGCCTTCCTGGGGCTCGACGGAATCGTCGGAATCGATGGAATCTGCGGTGCCGTTCACCAGGTCATGTGCGCCCTTGGCCGCTTCCCGCGGGCGCGAAAGACTGATTTCCAGGCCGCCGAAATAACGTCTGCGCGACAACGGCAATGGCGAAAAGTCGTTTACGTTCTGGCCGTAGAACGCCGCACTCGTAAACAACGTAAGCCGCTCGTTCAGCTTGTAGTCCAAACGAAGCTGACCGATTAGGCTCTTGACGGCCTGATTTTGAGGGTTCACGCCATTTAGCGCCCTCAGCGCACTGCCTTCCAGACCCAGGCGTTTAGTCAGCTTTCCCCAAGCCCGTATCGACGCGACTTGGTAGACGTCGCTGGGCGCCAATCCGTTGGCGAAGGGGATGCCTCCGGCCGGCACAGCGCCAGTTGGCGCTAGACCGCCGAAGAAAGAAAGATAACGCTGGAATCCCGCGGCCACCCAAAGGCCGCTCAACCGCTTTTCCACCGCTGCCTCGCCAATGAAGTTGGATTGTTGGCCGCGAATCACGCCCCCAGAGAAGCGGAGGATCAAACCGGGATTAACGGTGTAGATGTAGCCCAAATTGAGGTTGTGCACGCCAGTGGTGCTTTCTGAAGGCCCGGCGTTGAGCGGGCGCACGAGCAGATAGGAGTAAGTCCCCGACAAGGAATGGTGACGGTTAACAGTTCGTTCCAGCGTCACCGTACCAGCGCCGCTCATCTGATCCAACTTGCCAGCGAAGGCGCCTGGCAGAGCCATAGTGACCACCGCAGTGTCGAAACGAAAACTCAGTTTTGTTCGCCGGTCTAGCCGGTAGGCCAACCCGGTATAGAGAACGTTCTGCCGAAAGCGGCCGCGCGGTAGCAGAGGCAGACTGTCGACCAGCCGGCGGCTAGGGTCCATCGTGGAGAGAAAGGAATCCCCGGCCTCGAAGGTCAGCCGTCCGTTGATCCGATGAGTGAGACGCAGAGTCGCCGAATGATTCCAAGCATTCAAATCCTGATGCTGGGAGAAGAGTTCGAACTCCGGCTCATAGTCTATGGAAAAATTCGTTTGATTGGTGCGCCTAGTCCAGGAAAGGGTTGGTAGGGTCAGAAGAGTAACAGTGTCATCCAGCGTCTGGGAGCCAACAGCAAAGCTCTCGTCATAGCCGGCGCTCAAGCTCAGCGGCGAGGTAAGTTGAAACCCACTAGGCGGTTGCGCGCACGCTGGAACCACCGAATAAAGCGCCAGAACGATGCCCGGCAAGATTAATAGCACGCTTCTCATTTGTTTACTTTCCAGCCCGCCGTCGACGCACGCCTTGGCTAAGCCACTCCGGCTCTCTGGCTTCGATACTCGCCGAACCTGCAAACCGCATTGATGGCGCTCTGCAGTTGCGATGCATGATCATCTTTCGGAATGTATCCCGACGCGCCGGCCTCAAAGCAGCTGGAGACAAGCGTTTTATCGTCGCGCAGGCTCAAAATTAGCACCCTGACATCCGGATGGACAGCCCTGATGCGCCGGGTGGCCTCAGAACCGCTCAGATCAGGAGTAACCAGATCCATCAACACGACATCCGGTTTCAGACGTGCCGCTTGGTAGATTGCCTGTCTAGCCGTATCTGCCTCGCCGACAATCTCAATAAAAGGTCCATCCCGAAGCAGGCTCTTGATACCCTCCCGGAACAAAACGTATTTATTGCAAATGACGACCCGGATTTTCCTATGTGTCCTTGCCATGTTGGCTTGTATATCAGTGTTGTTCTACTCTACGTAGACCGTATCTAGCGGCTGAAGATAAAACGGTGCTGTACTTCCGTCTGCGACCACTTGTTTCACGTTAACCTTGATTCTTTGCGAGCCGGATGGCGCATTTCTTATAACAATCACCCGGTTTGGTCTCGCGAGGTCAGTAAAGCCTCCCGCCATGGCAATAGCATCGAGCACGGTGACCTGATTCTTGATTCTGTACACATCTGGCTTTCGGACTTCGCCCAAAACGGAGATCTTGAGACTGTTGACCTGTTTGACGATCACGTTGACCATGGGCTGGGTGATATATTCGCGCAGTTTTTCAGTGATCTCTTTCTGAAGTTGTACTGCCGTCTTGCCGCCCGCCTCCAGTTCGTTCGTCAGCGGAAGCGAAATCCTTCCATCCGGGCGAATGACCACAGTCGTCGTCAGCTCTGGTTGTTTCCATACGAATACCTCAATCACGTCTTCAGGACCTAGGCGGTATTCGGGCATTGCAGAATTAGCCGCGTGCGCCGGCTGACGGATGTCCGCCGCCTTAGCGATGACTGTCATACCGGTGAATATAAAAAGTGTTGCTAGAACAGCTTCCCACTTCGTCTCTCGTTCCACGCGAACCTCGCTATGCGTCATAAGAAATGCCAAACTGTCACGTTTGGTGTACCGTTCTATTCTTCAATTCCCAGGCTATTCACCTTCGTGAGAATCGGAAGTTGATCGTCGACTATTAGAATCGTCTTGCCTTGCGCCGTTTCACTTTTCTGCGGGCTCACTAGAGTGTTTGTCGCAAATCTGGGAGCACGTTGTTGACCATAGCAAACCTATCTTTATGTAGCTGTTCACAATTGCTCACTGTTTGAATCTGGTGATTTTAGTCCTTTCACTGTTGTCATCGGAAACACGGTTTGCTGAGCCACGAATGAGCGTTGCTGTTGAGCGGGGACCTATGAGGTGGGCGGCCTCCCGAGCCCTCCCGCGTCAAGCCAAATTGGCGGCAACTTTGGCATGCCAGTGCACGTTTTGCACTCGCGGACGGGTTTTATCTAGGGTGCGCTAAGTATATCCAGCGGAATTCGGCTTCTGTAATGAAGCATGCGATTGCGAATTGCAAATAACGCCATTTAGATAATGAGTGGTAACTAACATGCAATAAGAATTAAGCCGCAGCGTGCCTGAGCGGATAAGGTGACAGTTGATGACTTTGAACCGACTACCGGTGCCTGAACATCGGTTGGGAGAAGTCACGGCACCGATCAAAGATCGATTGTCTCAACAGACATGCGACGCCACCAGAATTAAGATTCCTTTGGCTTTCGTTTCAGTCATCTGCCTGCTTCTGAGTGCTTCGCCATCGCAGTCACAGGGTATCATTGCGACCGTTGCGGGCAACGGCAGTCCGGCGTTTGCCGGCGATGGTGGCCCGGCTACGGCCGCCGCTTTGAACCATCCATACGGGTTGGCCATCGATTCCACTGGCGCTATCTACATCTCCGATACGGACAACGCCCGAATTCGGCGAGTGAGCCCCAGCGGGATCATCTCAACCGTAGCTGGGGATGGAATCCCGGGCGCTTCCGGAGATGGCGGCTCGGCGTTGAGTGCCTCGCTAAGCGATGTCGCCGGCGTGGCGCTTGACGCAGCCGGCAACTTTTACTTTGGTGATGCGAGCAACAGGCGCGTCCGCAAAGTGACGCCCGCTGGGATGATCAGTACGGTGGCCGGCACCGGTATGCCGGGTTTTTCTGGCGACGGCGGCCCAGCCACGAACGCCACTTTGACTCGACCAAGCTTTGTAGTCGTTGATCCGGCCGGCAATTTGTATATCACCGACAGTTCCAATCAGCGCATCCGTCGAGTCGATCTCAACGGCACGATAACGACAGTCGCGGGTAACGGCCTGGCAGGCTTCTCTGGTGACGGCGGCCTCGCTACTGACGCCTCCTTCATGTTTCCCTTGGGTATGGCGATGGACAAAATTGGCAACCTGTATGTTGCTGATGCTAACAACCACCGCATCCGGAGAATCGACCTCCGCGGCGTCATCACTACGGTGGCTGGCAACGGCGTTGAGGGCTTTTCGGGCGATCTGGGCCCTGCTACAGGCGCATCGCTAAACTATCCCGAAGATGTGGCTGTCGATGGCTCCGGCAACCTGTTTATCGCCGACTCCGGGAATAATCGGATCCGGAAGATAGACGCTACCGGCGTCATCAGCACTATAGCCGGTACAGCACTCAACGGATTTTCCGGCGACGGAAAACCGTCTGTCGACGCCGTTTTGAATTTTCCGTGGGGGTTGGCGACAGATGTTGCCGGCGGTGTGTACATTGCCGACCGCGTGAACAACCGTATTCGAAAGATATCCTCAAGCCCCTCAGCGCGCATCATCTCCCACTTGGCGAACGGGCAGGGTTGGAAGACGACGATCCTCCTGGTAAATGCGGATACCCACACGGCATCATTCACCATGAATTTCTGGGCCAACAGCGGTTCACCACTGGTCTTGCCGCTGCTGCAGGACGGAACCACGGCATCGGTTTCGGGCACGATTGCACCGGGTCAGTTGCGGGTTATCGAGAGTGACGGTCTGGGTGACGCCATATTGGAGGGTTGGGCCGAGCTGATTACTTCGGACGCGATCGGGGGAACCGGCATTTTCGCCGCTACTGCGTTGAACCTTCCTCCCTCCGAAGCTGCTGCGCCCCTGAACTCGATTGGAGGCACGCAGCTGTTCATGCCGTTTGATAACACTACAGGTGTTCTAGTTTTCTCGACCGGAATTGCGCTGGCAAACCCCAACCAGCAAGCAGCAGTCGTAAACGTCACATTTATCGACCAATCCGCGCAGAACATTCCTGTCAAAGTCAACCAAATCACAGTGCCCGCAAACGGTCATTATGCATCCGTGCTGAGGGATGATTTTCCTGAAGTCAACGGCAAACGTGGAACCATCCAGCTCAATTCAAACGTGAACGTTTATGGTCTGGGCATCCGATATAACGGGGAGGCATTCACGTCGATCGGAGCACTCTCCAACGTTCCGCGAGGCGCAAAATGCGTCTCCCACTTGGCGAACGGACAAGGATGGCAGACGACATTTCTGCTGGTAAATACCGAAGCGCACACGGCGTCATTCAGCTTGAATTTCTGGGCGGACGACGGCTCGCCACTGGCCCTGCTGACGCTGGAGGACGGAGTAACCTCGTCGGTGTCCGGCACAATTGCGCCCGGTCAATTGCGGGTGGTTGAGAGCAGTGGTATGGGTGGCATCATGGTACAGGGCTGGGCTGAGCTGATTACTTCGGACGCCATCGGGGGAACTGGCATTTTCACCGCTACTGCGAGAAATTTACGCTCTTCCGAAGCTGCAGCGCCCCTGAATTCGGTTGGAGGCAAGCAAATGTTCATCCCGTTCGATAACACTCTTGCGTTCTCGACCGGAATTGCGCTGGCGAATCCCAGCCAGCAAGCCGCAGTCGTGGGGTTCACGTTCGTCGATGAATCCGGAAAGAACATTCCCGTCAAAGCCGGCCAGATCACAGTGCCCGCAAAGGGACACTATGCATCCGTGCTGAGTAGTGATTTTCCTGAAGTGAACGGCAAACGCGGAACCATCCAGCTCAATGCAAACGTGGACGTCTACGGCCTGGGCATTCGATTTAACGGCCAGGCATTCACGTCGATCGGGGCGATTATCCCAGGTGTAAATTAAACACGCATTTCGCCCTGCTCCGAAAGACGTGGGGCCGCGATTTCTACAGCCGCACGATCTTCGCAGAATCAATGCCCTTAAGCGCGTTGCGCGTATCCACAATGAGCTGAGCTTTTTCCGCGATCCTTGCATAGTTGAAAACCGAATGATTGGTCACGATCACCGTGCAGTCCGCCGTCTCCACCAGATTGACGTTTGCGGCCGCCAAGCGCTCCCCTTCCAGCTCCAGCGAGCTCACGTGCGGGTCCGAAAAGGTGAGCCGGGCGCCGCGGCGCTTCAACAGCAGCATGATGTCCAGCGCGGGCGATTCGCGCAGATCGTCGATGTCTTTTTTGTACGCCACGCCGAGAATGTGAATGTGTGAACCCTTGACGGGCTTGCTGTGCTCGTTGAGCGCGCTCTGGATCTTGTCCACCACGAAATGCGGCATCTGCCCGTTGATGTAGCCCGCCAGTTCGATAAATCGCGCCTCGATGCCCGCCTGTTTGCTCTTCCACGAAAGATAGAACGGGTCGATAGGAATGCAGTGCCCGCCCAATCCGGGGCCGGGAAAGAAGGGCATGAACCCGAATGGCTTGGTCGCGGCGGCTTCAATCACTTCCCAAACGTTGATTCCCATGCGATCGCACATCACCGCGATCTCGTTCACCATGCCGATATTGATCATGCGGAACGTGTTCTCCAGCAGCTTGACCATCTCGGCCACTCGCGTCGAGCTGACCGCCACCACCGTCTCGAGCGCCTGCGCATAAAACAGGCGGCCCACCTCCGAACACGCGGCCGTGGTGCCGCCCACCACTTTCGGAATGTTTGACGTGTTGTATTTCGCGTTCCCCGGATCCACGCGCTCCGGCGAGAAACACAGGAAGAAATCCCGCCCCGCCTTCAGCCCGCCCTGCTCCAGCATCGGTAGCACGAGTTCGTCGGTCGTGCCCGGATACGTGGTCGACTCCAGAATCACCAGCATTCCGGCATGAAGATATTTGGCGATTTCGCCGCACGCCGACACGATGTAGCTCATGTCCGGATCCTTGGTCTTGCGCAGCGGCGTGGGCACGCAGATGTTCACCGTGTCCAGATCGCGCACCACCGAGAAATCCGCCGTAGCGGTGAGCTTTCCAGCCTCGACCAGCGGCCCGAGCACAGCGCTCGGAACATCCCCGACATAAGAATCTTTGGCGTTGACGCGAGCAATCTTGGATTCGCTCAGATCGATGCCGGTTACCGAAAAGCCCGCCTTGGCGAATTCGACTGCCAGCGGCAATCCGACATAACCCAAGCCAATGATCCCGACTCTCGCCTGGCGAGTCCGGATCTTCTCCTCCAGCAATTGTGCGACGGTTGGCCTTTCGGCCAGGACTTCCATTTTTGACCTCCCCCGTGAGGCGCCAGTTACCTTACACGGCTACAGTGACGCAGAAATGTTGGACGAGGACCCGGTTGATTATGAGTCGCCCGTTGCAGACTTCGCTTCTTTGCGGAATTCACAGATACGGTTCTGCAGAGTCCGAAGGCTGATCTTCAGGATTTCGGCGGCACGCTTCCGGTTGTTATTCACGCATTCGAGGGTAAGTTTGATATAGGCTTCTTCGGCTTCAGACAGCGGCTGGCCAAGCTGAAGCGTCAAATGACCATTAAGACAGGATGGCTTTGTTGTGTTCAGGCCCGATCTCATATCGAAGCTGGGAGAAGGTAAGTGATCGAGGCGAATCGCGCCCACGCTAGCGACGATTACAGCCCGCTCGACGACGTTGCGCAATTCCCTGACATTGCCGGGCCAATCATACGTACAAAACAAGGCCAGCACATCGGAATCGATGCCCGTAACACGAGCGCCATGCTTCTTGTTCAGATCCTGAATCATGACTTTCGCAATTAGCGGAATATCTTCCATTCGTTCGCGGAGAGGGGGAAGCACGATTTGAAACACGCTCAGCCGATAGTAGATTTCTTCGCGCAAGTGCGCCACTACGGAATGGCTGGTCGCTGCAAGCACACGCGCATCCACGGGAATCTCGTTCCTGCCGCCCAGTCTTCGCACCCGCATGTCTTCGAGAATGCGTAAGAGCTTTGGCTGGGTACATAACGCCATCTCCCCAATCTCATCAAGAAACAGGGTACCTCCGTGGGCCTGTTCAAAGCATCCTGCACGGCGCTCCATCGCACCCGTAAATGCGCCTTTCTCGTGGCCGAACAACTCGCTCTCTATCAAGGTTTCGGGTAAAACCGCTGCATTGATTGCGACGAAAGGGCCGTCGCCACGGGGGGATAACTTATGGATTTCCCGCGCTACCAACTCTTTCCCGGTGCCAGTCTCGCCGCAGATCAATACCGGTGCTGAAGTGGGCGCTACTTGCCGGATGGTAGTGAAAATCCCTTGCATCGCTAGTGACGTTCCCACCAATTCCCCGAGTGTCTCGCAAATAGGCAGCTCACGCTCAACACCGTGGATAGCCTGTTGTCGAAGCATTTCGACCTCACGTGGCGCGGGCGGCCTCTCCAGTAAAGGGAGTCCCTCGTTTATGGCGAAAAGCGATTCGGTCCGCCTGTCCGGTTCCATGGCCTGCTGCTTCCTTTGTTGGCGCTCGTGCTGAATGAGATTCTTTTGATGAATAATCTAACAGACCCATCGTTGAGTTTCTGTGCAAGATTGCTCACATATCGTACGCCATTCAAAGTTCCATCGGAGCGGAACGGTCAATGATCTCAGCAGGATGTACGGGC
>Ga0070732_10001100_pt1 | contig 15042 bp, 14 predicted proteins | sample Coa_R1_5_FD_66449 | JGI IMG/M metagenome (GOLD analysis project Ga0070732, IMG submission 66449) | Surface soil microbial communities from Centralia Pennsylvania, which are recovering from an underground coalmine fire - Coalmine... | ecosystem: Environmental > Terrestrial > Soil > Unclassified ...
GATACCGGGACGAAGATGATTCACCTCGGGAAGCACACCCGCAGCACGATCGTGTCGAAGGGCATCTCGGCGGGTCACGGGCAGAACACGTATCGCGGGGCCGTGAAGATCGCGAAGCACGCGACCGGGGCGCGGAACTACTCGCAGTGTGATTCCCTGCTCATCGGGGACCAGTGCGGCGCCCACACGTTTCCGTATCTCGAGATCAAGAACACATCCGCGAAAGTGGAGCACGAGGCCTCGACGTCGAAGATCGGCGAGGACCAGCTCTTCTATTGCCGTCAGCGCGGGATCTCGATGGAAGACGCCGTCAACATGATCGTCAGCGGCTTCTGCAAGGAAGTCTTCCGCGAGCTGCCGATGGAGTTCGCCGTCGAAGCGCAGAAGCTGCTTGCGATTAGCTTGGAAGGCTCGGTGGGATAGTGGACGCCGCGTGGGGCCAGCGTAGCGAGCCCCGAAGCGTGACGACAAGCGCGGGGGTGGGGCCCCGCGCAAGAGGAAAAAGAATTACACATGCTCCTAACAGTCAAGAACCTCCGCGTGCGCGCCGAGGGCAAAGAGATCCTGAAAGGCCTCGACCTCCGCGTGGACGCCGGCGAGGTGCACGCCATCATGGGCCCGAACGGCTCGGGCAAGAGCACGCTTGCCCGCGCCCTGTCCGGACATCCGGCGTACGAGGTGACCGACGGCGCCGTGACCTACAAGGGCCAGGACCTGCTCGCGATGTCGCCCGAAGAGCGCGCCTGCGAGGGCGTGTTCATGGCCTTTCAGTACCCGGTCGAAATCCCCGGCATCAACAATACGTACTTCCTGAAGGCGGCCTACAACGCGATCCACAAGCACCGCGGCGAGCCCGAGCTCGACGCCGTCGAGTTCATGCAGCTCGCGCGCGCGAAGGCGAAGGCGCTCGAGCTCGATCCGGCGATGCTCAGTCGATCGGTGAACGAGGGGTTTTCGGGCGGCGAGAAGAAACGCAACGAGATCTTTCAGATGGCCGTCCTCGAGCCGACGCTCGCCATTCTCGACGAGACGGACTCCGGCCTCGACATCGACGCGCTGAAGATCGTCGCGCACGGCGTGAACGCCCTTCGCCATCCCGACCGCGCGATCGTGGTGGTGACCCACTACCAGCGCCTGCTGAACTACATCGTGCCGGACGTGGTGCACGTCCTGACCGATGGCCGAATCGTGCGGTCAGGGGGCAAGGAACTGGCGCTCGAGCTGGAAGCGAAGGGCTACGGCTGGGTCGAGAAGGCGGCGAGCTAGCATGGCGGCGGTCGCTGAGCGGCACGAAGCCCTGGTCGCGGCATTCGAGGCGTTCCGGGAGCACCCGGCATTCGCCGCGTCGCACCAGTCTCGCGAGTGGGCGTTCCGTCGCTTCCTCGAGAGCGGTTTCCCGACGACGCGCGACGAGGAGTGGCGCCATACGAACGTCGCGCCCATCGCCGCGATCCCGTTCGTACGCGCCAGGACCGCGACGCCGGCCCCGAGCGACGTCGCTCCGTTCCGGTTCGCCGGCGTGCCCGCGATCGTGCTCGTGAATGGTCTCGTGTCGGCGGAGCTCTCGGCCCTCGACGCCCTCCCACCGGGCATGACCGTGAAGACGACGAGCGAGAACCCGGGCAATACCTCGATGGCAGCCTTCGCTGACCTCAACGCCGCGTTCTTCGAAGAGATCGTCGTGGTGTCGGTCGCGCCCCACGCCGTCGTGGATCTCCCGCTGCACGTGCTCTCGCTCGTGATGCCGACCGGAGAGCCGTCGATCGTGGCGCCCCGAGTCGCGATTCACGTGGGCGAGGGAGCCGAGTGCCACCTGATCGAAGACTACGCGGGCCTCGGTCATGGCACCACGCTCACGACCGCCGTCACGCACGTCATCTTGAATCCGGGAGCGGTGGTCCACCACGTCAAACTTCAACGCGAGTCGTCGGCGGCCTTCCACGTGGCCAGCCTCGAGGTGCAGCTGGGTCGCGCCAGCACGTTCGCCTCGCGGGCGCTGACCTTTGGGGGACGCATCGCCCGGAACGACATCACGGCCCTCCTCGCAGGTGAGGGAGCGGAGTGCACCCTCAACGGCCTCTACGTCGCTACCGGTCATCGCCTCGTGGACACGCACACCACGATCGACCACGCGCAGCCGCATTGTCCAAGCCACGAGGTCTACAAGGGCATTCTGGCCGGCCACGCGCACGCCGTGTTCAACGGCAAGATCATCGTCCGGCCTCTGGCCCAGAAGACCAACGCCAAGCAGACGAACAAAGCGCTTGTACTGTCAGACGAGGCGCAGATCAACACGAAGCCGCAGCTCGAAATCTTCGCCGACGACGTGAAGTGCACGCACGGCGCGGCGATTGGTCAGCTCGACGAAGACGCCCTGTTCTATTTGCGCGCGCGAGGCGTGGCGGAGGCCGACGCCCGTCACATGCTCATCGAGGCCTTCGCGGGCGAGATCATCGATGGTATCGCTGCGCCCGGCGTCCGCGACCGCGCGCGCGCCCTGCTCGAAGAAACCCTGGGTTGGGAGGCGTATGCCTAGCACTCCGACCACCCCGGCCTTCGACGTCGCCGCGAGGCGAGCCGAGTTCCCGGCGCTCGGTCAGCAGGTCCACGGCCGCCCGCTCGTGTACCTCGACAATGCCGCGACCACGCAGAAGCCTCGGTCTGTCATCGACGCGATCGTCCGGTACTACGAACACGACAACGCGAATGTCCACCGCGGCGTCCATGCGTTGAGCGAGCGGGCGACCGCGCAACACGAGCAGGGGCGGGAGACCGTTCGCGCGTTCGTCAACGCCGGGTCGACCCGCGAAGTCGTGTTCACACGGAACGCCACCGAGAGCATCAACCTCGTCGCGCGGACCTGGGGTGATGCCAACGTCCAGCGCGGCGACGAGATCCTCATCACCGCGATGGAGCACCACTCGAACATCGTGCCGTGGCAGCAGCTGTGCGCGCGCGTGGGCGCCGTGCTGCGGGTGGCGCCCATCGATGACCGCGGCGAGCTGCAGCTCGACGAGTTCGCGCGGCTCCTGACGCCGCGTACGCGGCTCGTCGCCGTCGTGCACGTGTCGAACGCACTCGGCACCGTGAATCCGGTCGACGAGATCGTCGCGCTCGCGCACCGGGCCGGGGCGCGGGTCCTCGTCGACGGCTCGCAGGCCGTCGCGCACATGCACGTGGACGTGCGGGCCCTGGGCTGCGACTTCTACGCGTTCACCGGCCACAAGATCTACGGGCCGATGGGCATCGGCGTGCTGTATGGCCGCGAGGATCTGCTGGCTGCCATGCCGCCGTTTCTCGGCGGCGGCGACATGATTCGGACGGTGACGTTCGAGGAGAGCACGTGGAACGACTTGCCCTACAAGTTCGAGGCAGGGACGCCTGATGTGGCCGGCGTCGTCGGGCTGGCGGCCTCGCTTGACTACGTCACGACCGTCGGTCTCGACGCCATCGGCGCACACGAGTCCGTGCTCATGAGAACGGCGACCGCCGCGCTCGAGCGCGTGCCCGGGCTCCGCATCGTCGGGCAGGCCCGGCGCAGGGCCGGCGCCATCTCGTTTGTGCTGGATGGCATTCACCCGCACGACATCGGTACGATCGTCGATCACGAGGGCGTGGCCATCCGGACGGGCCATCACTGCGCGCAGCCCGTCATGGATCGGTTTCGCGTGCCTGCGACGGCGCGGGCGTCGTTCGCGCTGTACAACACAACCGACGAGGTCGGCGCGCTCATCGAGGCGCTGGGCCGCGTCCGCGCGCTGATGGCCTGACGCAAAGGGATGTCACGGTGGGACTGTTTTCATTTCTCGTTGGACAAAAGGACGCCCCGGAGTCGACTGGCGACGTGACAGCGTCGCCTGCGCCGGGCGTGCCCGCGCCGGGTGCCGCGATCCCGGCGCTGCCGACACCGGCCCCGCCGACGCCCTTCACACCTCCCGAAGCATGGGACACCGCCGCGTTGACCGCACCCCGGCCGGACACCGGTGGCGAGAAGCCCAACGTCGGGCCGCCCGATCCAGGCCAGATCGCCGCGTTGCAGGGTCCGATCATCGAGGCGCTGAAGACGGTCTTCGATCCCGAGATCCCGGTCGACATCTATGAGCTGGGACTCATCTACGACATCCTCGTCGACGCCGATCGCCGGGTGCTGATTAAGATGACCCTCACGAGCCCGGCGTGCCCGTCGGCGCAGCAGCTGCCGAGCGAGGTGCGCTATAAGGTCAAGGCCGTCCCGGGCGTCACGGACGCGTGGGTCGAGATCGTGTGGGAGCCGACGTGGGACAAGGACCGGATGTCCGACGCCGCGAAGCTGCAGCTCGGGTTCTTGTAGTCCGCAATGCTGTCCGACCTCTACAAAGAGACGATCCTCGACCACAATCGTCGGCCGAGGCACTACGGCCCGCTCCCGTCCGCGAATCGGCGGGCCGAGGGCGCCAACCCGCTGTGCGGCGACCGGTTCTCGATCGCTCTCGAGCTCGTCGACGATCGAATCAAGGCCATTCGGTTCGAGGGATCGGGCTGCGCGATCTCCAAGGCCTCCGCCTCGATCATGGCCGACGCCGTGTCTGGAAGGACCGTCGAGGAAGCGCTCGCGCTGTTCGACCGCTTTCACGCGGTGATTACGGGACCGATGGATCGCGACGTCGAGAACGACGGTGAGACGCTTGGCAAACTCGAGGCGCTGGTCGGCGTGCGCGAATTCCCCATACGCGTGAAATGCGCGACGCTCCCCTGGCACACCCTCAAGGCAGCCCTGGCCGGCTCCGATCGCGCCAGCTCAGAGTAGCTCTCCTTAGTTCGGCGCTGACTGCTTGAGGTCCGTCATCTCCACGCGCGACTCATCCCGGAACCGCGCGCGCCAGCCGGACGCTGGCGGTCTCACCTCTGCTTGGCCGGCGACGACGCTGACGCCGGCGGTCTCGAGACGAACGTCGGCCAGTTCACCGATGAGCTGGGCGGCCCACCGATAGACGTTGTGGTCGGCGACGGTCCGACGCATATGCGACATCCGTTGCCGACGCTCAGCCTCAGGCATTTCGAGGGCGAGCCGCAGCGCGTCGGCCATCTGCTCGGTGTCGTACGGATTGACGATGAGCGCGTCGGGCAGCTCTCGGCTGGCGCCCGTGAACTGACTGAGCACCAGGACGCCGTCCCCGTCGTCGCGCGCCATGACGAATTCCTTGGCGACCAGGTTCATGCCGTCGTGAAGGGCCGAGACGAACATGAGATCGGCTGCGCGGTAGTACGGCGCGATTTCAGCGTGCTCGTGATGACGGCTGAGGAGCACGATCGGCCGCCACGAAGAGGTCGCGAAGCGCGCGTTGATCCGTTCCGCCTCGGCCGTGACGCTGTCGACCAGATCCTGGTAGCGCTTGATGTGCGTCCGGCTGGGCGCGCCGATCTGCACGAGCGTGAACCGGCCCACGAAGTGCGACCACTTCTCGAGAAAGCGCTCGACCGCGGCAAAGCGCTCCAGGATGCCTTTCGTGTAGTCGATGCGGTCGACGCCGACAGCCATGAAGTCGGCGGAGACCCCCTGCACCCTCAGTAACTCGCTACGGCGAACCTCAATCGGCCGGTCGTCGACGATGCCGGACCCGGCCATCGTCGCGACGCTGATCGGAAACGGCTTGACGCTCGTGAGGTGGCCGTGACGCCGAACGGCGAACTGCTCCCATTCGATCTTCGCCTCGAACGCGCGATCGACCGTCTCGAGGAAGTTGTTGCAGTGTGCCTGCGTGTGGAACCCAATGAGATCGGCGCCGAGCAGACCGTCCAGCATTTCGCTCTGCCAGGGGCAGATGCCAAACGCCTCGGGGTTGGGCCAGGGAATGTGCCAGAAGACGCCGACCCGTGCGTCCGGCCGCGCGCGCTTGATGAGCTGCGGCAAGAGCGCGAAGTGGAAGTCCTGGACGAGCACCAGGCCGCCCCGCGAGCCGTCCATCTCGTCCACGACGGCGTCGGCGAACTTCTGGTTCGCGACCTGATACGCCTGCCAGTCCGACGCGCGGAAGAGAGGCCGGGTGTGGGCGATGTGACAGAGCGGCCACAGCCCTTCGTTCGAGAAGCCGTAGTAGTAGCCCTCTTCCTCCTCCCGTGTGAGCCACACACGCCGCAGCGAGTACTCAGGCTGGTCGGGCGGCACTCGTAGCCGATCGTGCGCGTCGACCCGCTCGCGATCCGCGTCGCCCGATCCGTGCGCGATCCACGTGCCGTCGCACGCGCGTAAAATCGGCTCGAGAGCCGTGACCAGTCCACTCGCCGGCACCAGGCACTTGATCCCGCCGTTCCGCCGCACGTGCATGTACGGTTCGCGGTTCGACACGACGAAGAGTGGGGCACCGTCGATCCGCGTGGTCACGTGCGCACGGAGGCGGTCGGCGGTCCAGACCGAGGCGGCCGCATCCCGCAGTCGGGCCTCCTCTTCGGCCGCAGCTCGAGCCGAGGCCAGGCTCGTCAGCAGGTGCGCCAGCTCGCGCCACAAGGGGCCGAACACCCCCTCACCGAGAATCGGATGCGCCGATCTTCCACTGAGTCGCTGCTCTTCGAGCCACCGGGCCGTGCGATGAATCGGCCGGATGAAGCTCCATCGCACGAGCATCAGCGTAACGACGACCGTGATGGCCGCGACCACCGTCACGAGACCGGCCGTTCCCAACGTCTCGTTGGCACGCTCGAGGAGTCCGGGCGACGCTCCCTGGGCGGCGGCAAGCCAGAGAGGCACGGCGAGCCACGGGAGGCAGAGGAGCATCGTGCCCGATCTTTCAAGATCGTTGCCAGCGGCCGGCCAGTGCCCATGGCGGCGTGCGGGCCGGATTTCCCGACCGATCAAAAGGCCCCCGCGAGGGCTCGGTCCGCCGGGACGGTAGTTTTGTCCCATTCGGTGCCTTCTCTATAGAATCGCTTGAGCTGATGACCCACGCGCCCGTCTATCTCGACTACCACGCGACGACCCCGGTCGATCGCCGGGTCGTCGAGGCCATGGTGCCCTTCTTTACCGAGACGTTCGGGAACCCCGCCTCATCGTCTCATGCCTGGGGCTGGAAAGCGCAGGAGGCCGTTGAGGCAGCTCGCCGCGAGGTGGCGAGCCTCATCGGCGCGACGGCGCGTGAGGTGGTGTTCACAAGCGGCGCCACCGAGTCGAATAACTTCGCTGTGTACGGCGTGGCAATGCGGGCGCCCGCGAGCCGCCGGCACATGGTCGTCTCTGCGATCGAGCACAAGGCCGTCCTCGAATCGGCATCGAGACTGGGCGCGGCAGGCTGGCGCATATCGATTGCCCCCGTCCACCCAGACGGCCGCCTCGATTTGGACGCGCTCGGCCGCCTGGTGACGCCCGAGACGGCGCTCGTCAGCGTGATCGCCGCCAACAACGAGGTCGGCGTGATTCAGTCCCTGGCCGACGTCGCCGCCATCGCGCATCGCCACGGCGCCCTCGTCCATACCGACGCCGCGCAGGCCGTTGGCAAGATCCCGGTCGACGTCGAGGTCATGGGCGTCGACCTCCTGTCCCTCACGGCGCACAAGACCTACGGGCCGAAGGGATGCGGTGCGCTGTTCATTCGCAGACGGACCGACATCGCGCCCCTCATGGTCGGCGGCGGCCAGGAGCGCGGGCTGCGATCGGGCACCCTCAACGTGCCGGGCATTGTCGGGTTCGCCAAGGCATGTGCCATTGCCGCCTCGGAGATGCCGGCCGAGTCCGTGCGGTTGCGCGGCCTTCGCGATCGACTGCTCGCCGGGTTGCAGGCGTCGCTCGACGGCGTGACCGTGAACGGATCGCTCGACCATCGCCTGCCCCACAACCTGCATGTGAGCTTCGCAGAGGTCGATGGTGAGTCGCTCCTCATCGGCGTCGGCGACATCGCCGTGTCTTCGGGATCCGCGTGCGCCTCGGCGTCGGCGACGCCGTCGCACGTGCTGAGCGCGTTGATGGGCGCCGCCAATGTGCCGTCCGCATCCATTCGCTTCGGCCTCGGCCGCTTTACGACCGACGACGACATCGCCTATGCCGTCGAGAAGTTCACGACGGTGGTGCGCCACCTTCGCCAGCTGTCACCCGCTCGCTCATGAGAATCACCGTCGCGCACAGTCCCGATTCCGATGATGCCTTCATGTTCTATGGCCTGGCGAGCGGCGCCGTCCGCGTCGAGGGGATCGAGGTCGACCAGGTGCTGTCGGACATCGAGACGCTGAACCGCGCGGCCTTCGAAGGCCGGTACGAAGTCACCGCCGTCTCGTTTCACGCCTATGCGCATCTCGCGGATCGATACGCGTTGCTGCCGCATGGCGCCAGCATGGGCGACAAGTACGGGCCCATTCTGGTGGCCAGGGCGCCGCTCAAGAGCCAGTCCCTGGCGGGCGTCAAGGTCGGGGTGCCAGGGCGGCTCACGTCGGCATTCCTGACCCTGCAACTGTACGACCCGGCCTTCATCGCCGAGGTCCTGCCGTTCGACGAGATTCAAGCGGCGGTGGCGGATGGCCGGGTCGATGCCGGATTGCTCATCCACGAGGGACAGCTGACGTACCGGGCCGACGGCCTGCACAAAGTTGTCGATCTGGGCGAGTGGTGGTTCGACCGCACAGGCGGCCTGCCCCTCCCGCTCGGCGGGAATGTCATTCGGCGCGATCTCGGGCCCGAGGTGATTCGGACGGTGTCGGAGATGTTGCACGCGAGCATTGCCCACGCGCTGTCGCACCGGACCGCGGCCGTCGAGTACGCGCAGCAGTTCGGGCGCGGCCTCAACCGGCGTGACGTCGACACCTTCGTCGGCATGTACGTCAATCAACTCACGCTCGAGTACGGGACGCGCGGCCGCGCCGGGTTGGATCGCTTTTTCGGCGAGGCCTTCGAGAAGGGCCTGATCCCGAACCGGATCCCGGTCGAGTTCGCCTGATGCCCAGCAAAGCGGTGCTCGTCGTGTTGGCGTGCCTCGCGTGGGGCACACAAACGCCGCCGGCGGTGCGCGTGGCGGCCGCGCGCGTCGACGTCCGCGCAGAAGCCCGCGAGTCCAGCCCGGCGATCGGCGACGTCCACTATGGCGAAGTGCTGCCACTCCTCGGCGCGGAGGCCGGGTGGGATCACGTCACGGTGTTCGTGGAGAAGTCGCGCGTCGACGGCTACGTGCCGGCGGCCGCGATGGCGCCCGCTCCGGCGTCGGCCGCGATCGATGCGCCCCTCCGGGTCGAATCGACGCTCGTCGCGGTCGTCGGGGTGTCGCCGGCCGGTGTGTCGGTCGCCCTCGACGCGGGTGGCAAGACCACCTGGGTCACCTCCGTCGCGACGCGCGCGGTGCCCGTGCCGAACGAGGCCGCAAGCGCCGGAAACCTTGACCAGTTGTCGTCGAGCGCGGACCTCCCCCTGATGACGGCGGCACTCGCCGGCGCGACGCCGATGCCCGTCGACCGGGCGGCGGTCGTGATCTGGACGTGGCTGATGCCGACCTCCGCCATCGTGGTCTCCTCCTCGGCGCGACCCGTGCTGACGGTCATCTACACCGACCTGCTGGGCCTCTCGTCAGACGACCTCGCCCCGGTTCTCGTGCGACTCGTGCCCGTCGGCCCCGGTTGGCGTCTGATCGCGATGGCGCGGGGACGCGCTGACGAGCCCGTCCGCGAGGAGGCCGACTGGCTGGTTGCCCGAACGCTGGCCGAGGTCGGGGGTGGGCAATCCGAGGGCGGCAGCGGTCTGATGAAAATTCGACTCGCTCGGGCGCTCCCGCCGGGCGACTATGCCGTGATCTTTCGGCTGGTGACGTCACGAGCCCTGGCGGGGGAGCGTGTCTTCGCTGGCTCTGCACTTGCAACAAACGAGGGGATCGTCTTCGGCTCTGCTTGGCCGTTTCACGTGTCGTGACATGAGGGAGGTCTCGTGATTGTGCACCCGTCCTGGCGAGCCATCACGGTCGTCGTCATCATGGCCGCGGCCGCCGCGGCGCGTGAGCCCGTGCAGATTTCCGCTCGGGGGATGAGGCCGGCCGCGCGAGAACCCGGTCAGGAGCCTGCGCCGGAACATGGCACGGTGCGCGTGACCGTAGCCAAAGCGAACATCCGGTCGGAAGCCAGTGAGACGAGCAAGGTGCTCGCCCAGGTGTCGCAGGGCCTGGAGCTCGAGCTGGTGGCGGTGGAAGGCGACTGGTTCCACGTGCGCGTGCCCGTCAGCGGCCTCCGCGTGGATGCCTATATCTCGAAGAAAGTCGCCAAGATCAGCACGCCCTCCCCACCACCGGCTGCAGCCGCCGCGAGCGGTCGATCGCCGTCCGCTCCGGTGCAGCCGTCAGTCTCGGCTGATCACAGTGGCATGTCCGTCGTCATGACCGTCGGCGACGCTTCGACGCCCCTGCTTCCCCGCGCGCTGCGGGTGATTCAGATCAGCGATAAAGCGGACTCGCTCTCGAAGATCGCCCCGTTGGTCCCGGCAACGGGCGACGTCAAGGGTCGCGCAGGCGACGCCACACCGGTGACGTTCGTCTGGGTGGCTGACGAGGCGGCAGCCCGTCGAGTCATTGCCGACAAGCGCCCGTCATTTCTGGCAATCTTCAAGGACCTGCCCGGCCTGAATCCCGAAGATCTCGCGCCGGTGCTCGTGCGACTCACGCCAACCGCGTCCGGCGTTCGCCTGATCGCGGCTCTCAGAGGTCGCGCCGATCAGGCGTCGAGGACGGATCCGGATTGGGATGTCGTGCGCGACCTCAAACAGGACATCGTGCGCACGGACCTTCAGCGGCTGGACCGGGGGAACATGCGCCTCACGCCGACGACCGATCTCCCGCCGGGCGAGTACGCGATCGTCCTGCGGCTCGCCGCGAAGCGGAAGGTTGCCGGCTCCTCGATCCTCGGCACGGACGGCGAGGGCCGCGTCTTCTCCGTCGCCTGGGACTTCGCCGTGAGGGGGACGGGCCTGTTTTCCGCAGTTCCCGCTCGCACTTGGACAGGGCTCGCGCGCTAGATCCGCTAAAACGGGCCTGGCCCTGTCCCATGCTCGGCCGGAGTTGCGGAAAACAGGCCCGTCCCCTTGATGGCGTCTGCCATCAGCCGAACGGCCTCGGCGACTCGAGGGCCGGGTACCAGGAGTTCGTCCTCCGCCAGGATGTAGACACGGCCAGATCGAACCGCTGGCAGCGTCGGCAACGCTTTCCAGACCGCCGTTTCCTGCCGAAGGCGATCGTCGCTCCATTTCTCGTCCGGCCGAAGCTCCAGGATCACCTCGGGTGCCCTCGCAATCAACAACTCGGCCGACGCTTGCAGGCTCTGCTGCGACACATCGCCAAAGACATTCGCGCCGCCGGCCGCCACGAGCATGTCGTTCAAGAAGCCGACGCCGCCGCTGACGAAGATCCCGCGAAGCGCACCGGCTTCGCGCCCGAACACCAACGCAGTGCGCGGCCGCGGTCGTCCGGCGGTCGAGGCGCGCACGGCGTCCAGCTCGCGCTCGATGCGAGTCGTTTCGCGATCCGCCTCTGACGCGCGCCCGATCCGCGCGCCCAACGTCCGCATGGTCGTCATGACGTCGGCCAACCCGGCGTGCTGGTACTTGAAGATGGGCAAGTGCGCGCGATCGAGTCGCGCGATGAGGTCGCCCTGCGTGGCGTACACAATGACGAGATCCGGCCGCAGGGAGATGATGCGCTCGAAGTCCGGATCGACGAGCGCGCCGACGCGCGCGCGCGTCTCGACCGCCGGCGGATAGTGATCGAAGGAGGACACGCCCACGACCTCGTTGCCGGCGTCCATAGCGAACAACATTTCGGTCACGGCCGGGACGAGAGAGACGATGCGGCGTACAGGGGGTTGCAGTTGGAGGGGCCGGGCGGCAGGCGCCGCCGCCAGGACTCCGAGCCCCGACGTCGTCGCGCCGATCGCAGCCAGACCGACGAGGCCCCGCACCCAACGCATCCAGCCCTCCCGACCAGCCTTCCGGTCTTTCTCGCCTTCCAGCCTTCAGGTCGAAGGCCGTCTTCTATCTTCTTCTAATCAACAGCCAGAGAAAGAATGGTCCGCCAATGAGGGCTGTGATGATACCGACGGGAAGCTCGAGGGGCGCCAGGATTGTCCGTGCGACCGCGTCGCAGGCGATGAGAAAAGCCGCGCCGAAGAACGTCGACGCCGGCAGCACGAGCCGATGGTCGGATCCGACGAGCCGCCGGACGAGGTGCGGCACGATGATGCCAACGAAGCCGATTGGGCCGCCGACCGAGACGGCCGCCCCGGTCGCGAGCGACGCGCTGAAGAAGGCGAGGCGCTGCGCGCGCTCGACGTCGACCCCTCGCGAGGCGGCCGCGTCGGCGCCGAGGCTGATCAGGTTCAAGGGCCGCGCCAGCCACGCGAAGACCACGAACGCCGCGAGTACCAGTGGCAGGGCCGCCAGGATCGGTGCGAAGCTCGCGACGTCGAGGTCGCCCATCAGCCACCGGATCGCGCGATAGGTCTGGGCAAAGTCGCTGAGATACTGCACGAACAGAATGAGCGCCGAAAAAAAGGCGTTGAGGGTCACGCCGGCCAAAAGCAGCACCGTGGTCGAGAGTCCCGAATGGCGGGCGCGCGCGAGCCAATAGACGACCAGTACGGCCAGGCCCGCTCCGGCCAGGCTGGCGGACGCGACGCCGCCCACAGACCAGGCCGCGCCAAACGTCATGACGACCATCGCTCCGAGCGACGCGCCCGCCGACACGCCCAACGTGTACGGCGTCGCCAGCGGATTGCGAAGCAGGCCTTGAAAGATGACGCCTGCGGCGGCGAGCGTCCCGCCCACGAGCGCGGCAGCGAGCGCGCGCGGAAGTCTCGCGATGAAGAAGATTTGCGCGTCCACGTTGTCCGCAAAGGGCATCGACCGGCTGAAGACGTGCGCCAGGCGGATGGGCGTCGATCCGATGAACGGCGCGGCGCCGACGGCGACGATCATCGCGACGAAGCAGAGCGCGACGAGAGGCAGCCCGCGGCGCAGCGGCAGCGCACCCGGCGGCAACCCGCGGTGAAGGGGCAGGGAGGGCGACCCGGCACCCGTCATGTGATCACCAGCGGTGCCGCCGAGACGTCAATCTCGTACAGCTCCGCAATGGCCGCCGGCGTCAGCACGTCGCGCGGCATGCCGTGCGCTAACACACGGCCGGCGGAAAGCAAGACGACCTCCGTGCACACAGAGGCGGCGAACCGAAGGTCGTGGGTCGAGAGCACGATCGTGACGTGCTGCTCGTCGTGCAGGCGGCGCACGAGCGCCGCCACTTCGAGCTGGTACTTGAGGTCGAGCGAGGCGGTCGGTTCATCGAGGAACAGGACGCGTGACGCCTCGCCGTCGTCGAGCTGCGCGAGCGCCGAGGCAATGATCACGCGCTGCTTCTCACCACCGCTGAGGTTCTGAAACATACGCGATGCCAGGCGCCCGGTGCCGGTGGCCTCGAGCCCTGTCTCGGCCGCGGCCAGGTCCCTGGGGCCCTCGACCTCGAATGGCCCGAGATGCGGGTAGCGGCCCATCAGCGCGATTTCGAGGACCGAGTAGTCGAAAGCCAGATGCGTCTCCTGCGGGACGACGGCGATACGGCGCGCGCGCGCGCGCGTCGGCATCGTCGACACATCGCGACCGTCGAGCGTCACGGTGCCTGCTCTCGGCGTGAGGATGCCGGCGAGCAGCTTCAGGAGCGTCGTCTTGCCTGATCCGTTGGGCCCGAGAATCCCGACGAGCGCCCCGTGATCGATCGCCAGGGAGACATCGTTGACGGCGAGCGGGCTCGCGTCACGCGGGCGCAGCGCGGCTGGTGGATAACCGAAACTGAGACGGGCGGCGGAAAGCGGCACGGGGCGTGCAGAGGACTGACGACGGACGCGGCGAGTATAACACGATGAAATCGGCCTGAATCCGCAGCGCGCATTGCCGCATCGTGGACCCTTCCGGTAGTATTCCCTCGTGAGCCGACGATCGACGGCGACCGTCCGCGAGCGGCCGGTACCGGACCTGACGAGCACGTCGGGCCAATTTCGCATCCACGCCGAAACGTTCGTCGTTGACACCACGGCCCGGATTGAAGTCGTGGACCTGACCGACCGGGTCATGGCCGTCGTACGGCGGCAGCACGTGGGCGACGGCCTGGTGCACGTCTTTTCGATGCACACGACGTGCACCGTGTTCATCAACGAGTTCCAGCCGGCGCTGCTCGCCGACTTCAAGACCTTTCTCGAAGATGTCGTGTCCGCCGACGCGAACTGGCGGCACAACGATCCGCAGCACTCCGACTGCGATCGCCAGAACGCGGATGCACATCTCCGCGCGATGCTGCTCGGTCATAGCCTCTCCCTGCAGACAAGTGGGGGAGAAGTGGTGCTCGGCCAGTGGCAGCGAATCCTGCTCGCGGAGCTCGACGGCCCGCGGGCGCGGACCCTTCGCATCCAGGTCATGGGCGTGGCCTAGGCGATGCCCGCCTTCGAGACGCTCGGCTTGTCGGAGATCGTCCGGAAGCTCGACCGGGACGAGCGGCTGACGGGCGAGGACGGCGTGCGCCTGTTCGCGTGCCCGGATCTTCACGCCCTCGGCTGGCTGGCGAACCGCGAGCGCGAGAAGCGCCACGAGGGCCGCACCTACTACAACTTCAACCTCCGGCTGGAAGCGACCAACGTCTGCGTGGCGAGCTGTCTGTTCTGCTCGTTTGCGCGTCTGAAGCCGGGCGATCCCGAGGCGTACACGCTGTCGCTCGAGCAGGTGTTCGACAAGCTCCGCGCTCGGGCGAACCAGCCTCTCACCGAGGTGCACATCGTGAACGGGTTGCACCCCGATCTGCCGTTCGAGTACTACCTCGACCTCCTGCGCGGGCTGAAGCGCATCCGGCCGGACGTGCATCTCAAGTGCTTCACCGCCGTTGAGATCGCGTTCTTCGCCGATATCTACGGGATGACCGATGAGGGCGTGCTCCGGGCACTCATCGAGGCCGGACTGAACTCCCTCCCCGGGGGCGGGGCCGAGGTGTTCGCCGAGCGCGTCCGCCGCAAGATCTGTCACGATAAGGCCGACGCCGATCGCTATCTGTCCATCCATCGCACCGCGCATCGTCTGGG